>Ga0074044_10000062_pt1 | contig 104114 bp, 96 predicted proteins | sample BogForMeECP23OM1_FD_94443 | JGI IMG/M metagenome (GOLD analysis project Ga0074044, IMG submission 94443) | Bog forest soil microbial communities from Calvert Island, British Columbia, Canada - Bog Forest MetaG ECP23OM1 | ecosystem: Environmental > Terrestrial > Soil > Wetlands ...
TTGGTTGCGGGGGGTGGATTTGAACCACCGACCTTTGGGTTATGAGCCCAACGAGCTACCAGACTGCTCCACCCCGCACCAAAAGAATAACACAGTGCGGTGAAGTGGGATCATCTCAGGGCACTCCGCTGGCGCCTGGATACGGACTCTCCCATTGGCCCATAAGTCGCTCGTCAGCAAGCCGTCACATTCCTATGTGATGTCACTGTCAAAGCGCTTCTGCGAATCACAATGACTGCGTACAATGGTGATGGGTCCTTGACCGGATCGGATGAGCCTGCAGACACTAAACGACATCTTATTCACAGTCTGTGGGAGGAGCCGCGACCGCGTCATGATGCAGCGGCTGGTCCAGGGCTGGGTACCGATCTCTTCCGCAGAGCTCTACCGCAGCATCGTGGGGGTGTCGCGCGCGCTTGCATCCTGGGGAATTGGCCAAGGCGATCGCGTCGCCATCCTCAGCGAGAATCGGCCCGAGTGGACGATCACCGATTTCGCCACGCTTGCTCTCGGCGCGGTCACCGTTCCGGTCTATGCCACGCAAACTGCCGAACAGACCTCCTACATCCTCAACGATTCCGGCGTCCGCGTCATCGCGGTGTCCACGAAACACCAGTTAGAAAAGGTGCTGACCATTCACCGCCAAACGCCGGTCGAGCGCATCCTCGTCATGGACCCGGTCGAAACTCCGCATGCCGTCCCCATCCAGAAGCTTTCCCTGCAAGGCCCTACCGACTTCGATCCCGCATTCGATGCCCGTGCGCGGTCGATTACGCCCGACGACCTGGCAACAATTATTTACACCTCCGGCACCACGGGAACTCCAAAGGGAGCGATGCTGACGCATGGCAACTTGGCCTCGAACATCGCCCGTTCGCTCGATGGATTCGGCGTCGGAACCAAGGAGGAGGTAAGCCTGTCGTTTCTGCCGCTTTCCCACGTAACCGCGCGGCACGTGGACTTCGCGTTGCTCTACCGCGGTGTAGTTCTGGCGTATTGCCCTGACCTTGCGAATCTGGCGCGGGCTTTGGCGGAAGTTCAGCCCAACATTTTCATTGCCGTGCCGCGTGTGTACGAGAAGATTCGCCAGCAAGTGATCCTCAAGGCGGCAGGCTTTCCGAAGAGCGCTATCTTCCGCTGGACGCTTTCGGTCGGCCGCGCTCACCGCGACGAGATTCTCGCCGGCACCGAACCGAAAGCGCTCTCCTGGAAAATCGCCAACCGTCTGGTCTTTTCCAAGGTGCGCGCCGGCATGGGTGGTAAAGCGGAGGAGTTCATTTCCGGAGGCGCGCCACTGGGCCGCGAGTTGGCCGAGTGGTATGCCGATGTCGGCATTCCCGTCCACGAAGGCTACGGGCTGACCGAAACTTCCCCGGTAATTGCGGTGAACACGCCCACGGCCCACAAACTTGGCACGGTCGGCAAGCCCCTCGCGAATGTCGAAGTGCGCATTGCCGAAGACGGCGAGGTGCTGGCGCGCGGCCCTTCGATCTTCCAAGGCTATTGGAATCGTCCCGAGGAAACGCAGAACGCCTTTGTCGACGGCTGGTTCAAGACTGGAGACATCGGGCATCTCGACAGCGAAGGTTACCTTTCGATCACCGATCGCAAGAAAGATCTGATCAAGACTTCGGGCGGAAAGTTCATCGCCCCGCAACCGATCGAGAATTCGCTGAAGCTGAACCCATTCATTGGGACAGCCGTGGTTCTTGGAGATCGGCGAAAATTTCCCGCGGTGTTAATCGCTCCCCATTTCCCCGTGCTGGAAGATTGGGCGCGGGCGAACCAGGTTGAATTTGCCTCTCGGGAAAAACTCGTCGCGCACGCCAAGGTACAGGCACTGTACGAAAGCATTGTCGAAGAAACGAACCAGACCCTGGCACGCTTCGAACGACTGAAGCGAGTGCTGGTAGTGCCCGAAGAATTCTCGGAGACGGATGGAACGCTGACGCATACTTTCAAAGTGCGGCGCCGCGGAATTGAAGTGCGCTACCGCGCGCTGATCGAAGACATGTACGCGAAAGCCGAGACGGAGCCAATTTTGAAATGACATTTGGTGGAGCGCGTGTGCCCCGCCCGCCTTCCGCGATGGTTCCCGGTCGCCGTACAATAAGAACATGACGGACTCATTGATTATCGCTGGCAGGCAATTCCGTTCCCGCTTGATTGTTGGAACGGGCAAATACAAATCCTTTCAGGAAACCGCGCGCGCTCTCGAAGCCAGCGGCGCCGACATGGTAACCGTGGCCGTGCGCCGCGTGAATCTCGATCGCAGCAAGGAATCGCTGCTCGATTACATCGATCCCAGTAAATATTTCCTCTTGCCGAACACCGCCGGCTGCTATACCGCCGACGACACCATCCGCACCGCCCGTCTGGCGCGCGAGGTTGGCCTCTCCGACTGGATCAAGCTGGAAGTGATCGGCGATCAGGCCACGCTGTATCCCGACGTGCAAGCAACGCTCGAAGCCACGGGAGTGCTGGCAAAAGAAGGATTCACGGTGCTCGCCTACACGTCGGACGACATCGTTTTCGCCAAACGCCTGGTGGACGCCGGAGCAGCTGCAGTAATGCCCTTGGGCGCGCCCATCGGCAGCGGCCTGGGCATTCAAAACACCGCCAACCTGCGAATTCTGCGCGAACTGATCACGGGTGTCCCGTTGGTCGTGGACGCCGGCGTGGGCACAGCTTCCGACGCAGCCATTGCCATGGAGTTAGGCTATGACGCGGTCCTGATGAACACCGGCATAGCCGGCGCCCAGGAACCGGTGCTGATGGCCGAAGCCATGAAGCATGCGGTGCTCGCGGGACGCCAAGCCTACCTGGCGGGACGAATGCCAAAGAAGCTATATGCCACGGCCAGCTCCCCGCTCGAAGGCGTTGTGCGCTAGATGTGCGTTGGGCAGCCAAGAATGAACAGGAAAATGTCTGCCTTGTTGCAAAGGGCAGGTCTCCGGTGGCCCATGGAGGCATTCGCTGTTCCGAGGCCGCTCCCGGCTTTGGAACTCTTTGAAGACTGTGTCCTGCTCAAGGACCAGTGGGGTCCGAACAGGCACATTAAGATCGCAGATTGTTCTGACAAAACTGGATTTGAGTGTTTCATCAACCACGTACACCTCCCCTTCGATGGAACGAATCAAACCCTCATTTCATGTCTGGAGTATGCGGCAACGCTGCAAGAGACCTTGATGCCTCTAACAGACCGACACTTTCGAGTAATCGTCTCGTTAGCGGACGAGGAGCGCGATTGCACGGTGCGCTTTCACCAGATTCGATCAGGAGAAAACTGGATTGCCGAGGACCTCGAGGGGTACAAATCCGAGGCTCTTCTGGTCTTCGATGTTGCAAGTTCGCACCAGTCGCCGTCCGTGGAAGCTTGACGCACAAGCTGCACCTCAAAAACTTCGGGCGGCCAGCAGGCCGCCCGTTTTGCATCTGTTGAACTGATCGGCCCCTACAGCATCTTCACGCTATCCACGTGAATCTTGTCGCCGTCGAAGTGCCCGGTCACGGCAACGTGATGTCCGAGGTGATCCTTAAGCGCATCGGGGTTGTCCACCTTCAGCACCGTCTGGTCTTTGTCGATTACGACGACCGGAGTTGCCCCCGCGGCAATGCACTTTTTCGTACATGCCTCCGCGCCCGCGTTCGCTCCCTTAGCGCCACATTTCGAGTCGCTGATCCAGCCATTGACCGTCTGGGCATCGCTGGCAAATGACACCGACGCCGTTAACACAAGCAAAGCGCCGGCAAGTAACAACAAGAGAAGTTTCCGCATGTCACCCTCCTTGGATTTCCCACACGTGCTGCGATTCCTGAACTTTATCACAGACCGAGCCGAGTCCGGGCTGCAGGGAAGTTGGTAAAGTCCGCCCGCCCAGTGGCTGTCTACTTGCCAGTCTTGGGATAGTTCTGAGGAACGCCCTGAGGAACGTTTTGAGGACTATTCTGAACGCGACCGGTCGCCGGCTTCTGCGGAGGGTCGGGTGAGACCAGCACAACCTCTCCGGGCCGAGCGTAGCGAAGCTGCTCGCGAGCTTCCTTTTCAATAGCGGCCGGGTCGGTCTTGAGCGAGTGAATCTGTTCCGCCTGCCGATTGTTTTCCTTCTGCAGACGATCGACCTCGCGTTCCAGCGCTTGCATCTCCGCCCGCTTCTGCCGGTAAACGACTATGCCGTTCGCTCCAAACATGGCGTGCAGCAACACTCCAACAATCAGCACGACAGCGGCCGCCGTTCCCAAACGCCGCCACTCCCGCGCCAGAAACGACCACACCGGCCGCGTGCGCTCGATGCAACGCGCCGCCGCCGCTTCCGCCCTCGGAGCCTGTTCCTGGGCCCGAACCTTGGCCTGAACCTTCGCCTGATCCATCGCCTGGTAAACAGCCGCGCGCAGGCCTTCCCCCGGACGGGGAATAATGCGCGCTCGCGGCGGTGCTCCTAGTCGAAGATCCATGCTTTCGCTGCCCCACTCAACTTGGCGAGGTCTTCCCTGCTGCGCGCTTCGCAATACGCGCGCACCACCGGCTCCGTGCCCGAAAGCCGATAGCATACCCACGATCCGTCGGCGAGCACCAGTTTGAGCCCGTCCGTCCGCACCACCTGGGCAACTTTGATGCCATGAAACTCGCTCGGATCGCGACGTAACTTCTCAGTAAACTTCTGTTTTACTTCCGGCGTCAAGCGGAAGTTCTCCCTTAAAGGATAGTAGGAACCAACTTTGGCAAATACTTGTTGCAATTGGGTTCCAAGCGACGTTCCCCGGCGGGCAACCATCTCGCAGCACAGCAGGCCCGCAAGCACACCATCCTTCTCCGGAACGTGTTTTCGGATGGAGAGCCCAGCGCTTTCTTCCCCGCCGATCAGAATCTTGTCCTGCTTGATGAGTTCGCCGATATATTTGAAACCCACCGGAGTTTCGTGGAGCTCGATTTTGTGTTCCGCGGCGAGCGCGTTAATGAGGTTAGTAGTGGCAACCGATTTGCCGACTCCGTTCCTCCAGCCCCGAGTTTCGACCAGGTAATCAAAAAGCAGAGCAATGATGTAGTTGGGCTGCATGAAGGTGCCGTCGCTGTCCACAATCCCAAAACGATCGGCATCGCCATCGGTGGCAATGCCAATGCCCGCGCCGGTTTCGCGCATCTTCTGCCGCAAGTCCTCGAGCAGGTGATCGTCGGGCTCGGGAGCATGCCCTCCGAAAAGCACATCGCGAGTGTCATGCACGGTTGCCACAGTCACGCCCGCCTCGCGCAGGAACGCGTCGGAATAGCCGCGTGCAGCGCCCCACATGGGATCGAAAGCAATCTTGACGCCGGCCTTCTTGATCACGTCGAGATCAACGATTTCCCGCAAACGCGAGAGATACATGCGGCGAGGATCGATCGTTTGCGACTCAACCCTGGCAGCGTGCGGAGTCTGCGGATTGGCGTCAAACGCGGCGATCTCGCGCTCGATGGCCTTGGTAACCTCCGGGAGCGCGGGCGCGCCATCGGGTGTCGAAAACTTGATCCCGTTGTATTCCGGCGGATTGTGCGAAGCAGTAAAGTTGATGGCGCCGTCGGCTTTCGACTGGATCACCGCATAAGAAATGGTAGGCGTGGGCGCGGGCTCCGCAATCGCCAAAGGAGTAATGCCGTAACTGGACAAAATCTCGGCAGCCGTAGCGCAGAAAGATTCGCCCAGAAAGCGCGGGTCGCGCCCAACAATAACCTTTGCCCCGTTCGATTTCTGCGACAACACGTAGCGCGCGATGCCGTGCACCGCCCGGTGAACATTGGCAAACGTAAACTCTTCGGCCATTACCGCCCGCCATCCCGAGGTCCCAAACTTGATTTGCGTTGCCATCGTCGGACTCGTATCCTTCCAGTGCAACTCGATCGTTCGATTTCGATTCTACTTAATATGACCGACAAGAGACTCGTGCTTACGACCTGCGGTTCGCTCGAAGAGGCGCGTACCATCGCTCGGACGCTGGTGGAGCGCCAACTCGCGGCCTGCGTCAACATCTCTCCGCAAATCGAATCGGTCTATCGCTGGCAAGGCGAAGTCGAGACCTCTTCGGAGTGGATGCTAATAATAAAGACGACACTAGAAGCTTCCGATCGCGTGCGTCAGGCTTTGTATGAGCTCCACTCCTACGAACTTCCCGAGTGCATCGAAATTGCCATAGAAGAAGGAAGCGCGCCCTACCTGGAGTGGATCGGAGAATCGGTGCGGTAAAACAGCCGTCAGCTATCAGCCATCAGTCCTCAGGCAAATCAGTTCTTACTGACGGCTGATGGCTGATGCCAGAGCTAGATCGCGGCCAGTGCTTGCTCAAGGTCGGCGAGGATATCGTCGACGTCCTCGATGCCAACCGAGATGCGAACCATGCCGTCGGTGATCCCGATCTTTCGCCGCCCCTTTTCGCCGACGGCAGCATGGGTCATGGTAGCGGGATGTGAGATGAGGGTTTCGACTCCGCCCAGCGACTCCGCCAGCGAACAGATGCGCACCTTGCGCAGCATCTTGTTGGCGTTCGCGAGCGATCCGGTTTCGAAAGCAATCATCGATCCAAAACCGGACATCTGCCGCTTGGCCAGTTGGTGCTGCGGATGACTCGGCAGTCCCGGATAAAAAACCTTCTGCACTTTTTTGTGCTTCGAGAGATAGTCCGCGACCTTGCGCCCGTTGCCATCGTGCTGCAACATGCGCACGGCAAGGGTCTTTACGCCGCGCAGGATCAGCCAGCACTCGAAAGGAGAAAGTATGGCGCCCGCGCATTTCTGAAGAAAAGCAAGCTTTTCCGCCTGCTCGGGTTTGGTGCAAACCACGACACCGCCCAGTCCGTCGCTATGTCCGTTAAGAAATTTCGTGGTGGAGTGCACGACCATGTCGGCCCCGAACTCTATCGGACGCTGAAAATATGGCGACATGAAAGTATTGTCAACCACCACCTCGATGCCGTGCCGGTGGCTGAGTTCGCAAATCGCGCGCAGGTCGCATAGCTCCATCAGCGGGTTGGTTGGAGTCTCCAGAAATACGAGCCGTGTGTTCTTCTGCAACACGCGTTCGACATTGTGAACGTCCGATGTATCGACGTAGGTGAATGTCAGCCCGAAATTAACCAGCACCTGATTGAACAGCCGCGGCGTCCCGCCATAAAGATTGTGTCCCGCGACGATGTGGTCGCCAGCTTTGAGCATCGACGCGACGGCGTTAATGGCCGCCATTCCGCTGCCGAAAACGCGCGATGCGGTTCCGCCTTCGAGCGCCGCGAGGTTGGTTTCCAGCCGGTCGCGAGTCGGATTCGATACCCGCGAATACTCGTAGCCTTTGTGCTTGCCGATCTCTTCCTGGACGTAAGTGGAGGAAGCGTAAATGGGAACGTTGACCGCGCCGGTAAGAGGGTCGGGCTCCTGTCCAGCATGGATGGCGCGAGTGGCGAAACCGGGCGGCTTAGTGGTCAAGTGTTCTCCTGGGTAAGGTCCGTTTTGAAGCTCAGACTAGTTTCCAACCCATTTGTTCTTTCAGATCGTTGAAGCAGTCAGGACAAATCCAGCGATAATTGTCGGACGTGGCATAACCTTCACGAAGCGCGCCTGGGATAGTTTCGGAGAACGTTTTCGTGCATGCTTCACAATGATCGTGATCCCATTCCTCGCTATAACGCACGTACGTCTTCCGGGTTAGGGTTGCACCCTTCGTGTGCCCAGCAAGGTCGATGCGCCAATCGGTCACGCCGCCTCTCCTTCCGCAGGTGCAATAATCCGACAATTCCACGACGAGCGGCGAAGAGCGTCTTTAGATCCCGCCCTCAAAAATCTTCTTCGACAAATAGCGCTCGGCAGAGTCAGGAATCAGCGTAACCACGCGCTTGCCCGCCCCAAGGCGCTTCGCGATTTCGACGGCAGCGTAGACGTTGGCGCCGGAGCTCGAACCTCCGAGCACGCCTTCGCGCGCAGCCAGTTCTTTCACCATGCCGAAGGCCTGGTCATCGGTCACCGTCATTACTTCGTCGCAAACCGAGCGGTCAAAATTTCCCGGAATAAAAGTATTGCCGATACCTTCCACCTTGTGCGGACCCGGCTTTCCGCCGCCGAGAACCGAGCCTTGCGTCTCGACCGCCACGGCGTGCATCTTCGCGATCCGCTCCTTCAGGAAACGGGCAACTCCAGTAAACGTACCAGCTGTGCCGCAGCCGACTGTGATGGCATCGACGCGCCCATCCATCTGTTCAAAGATCTCGCGCGCGGTAGTTTCGTAGTGGTAGTCGGTATTGGCGGGGTTGTCAAACTGCGCGGCCAGGAAGGCCGATGGGTCAGTTGCCAGCAAATCTTTGGCGCGCTGAATGGCGCCCTGCATGCCCTCGGCCTCCGGAGTGCGGGTCACCTCGGCGCCGAGGGCCCGCATGATAATGACCTTTTCCTCGGAAAATTTCTCCGGAACAAACAGCCGCACCTTATAACCCCGGCTTACACCGATCAAAGCCAGACCGATGCCGGTGTTTCCGGCGGTGGCTTCGATCACGGTCCCGCCGCGCCGAAGCTTGCCTTCGCTCTCGGCGCGTGCGATCAAGCCAATGGCGGCGCGGTCTTTCACGCTGCCGCCTGGGTTCAGGTATTCGAGTTTGGCAAAAATGTCAGCCGACCCCGGAGGAGCCAGCTTCTTCATGTGCAGCATCGGCGTTTCGCCGACGAGCTTGGATATATCGTCGCTAACGCGCAGGCGTGAGTTTAAGGTCATTGAGGGCACACTTTAGAGTAAGGAACGGGAAGGGGCAGCGTCAATGCTGGGGATTTGTAATTTTGCAATTTGGTAACTTGGCAATTTGAGACCGGCCGGGACTGGCAACCAAGGAAAGGCCGGCGAGCCGAACAAGATTACAAAATTGCCAGATTACAAAATCACAAAATCCAGCTCTACTGCCCGCCCGCAGCCGGTTCCGCTCCCGCATAATAACCGCTCTTGGTGCGCACGCTGAGTTTGCTGTGGCCGGAATGCGCATCCACCTTCACCTGCCGATAACCGCCCTGATTTTTCGGCGTCGTCGGTTTGTATCCAATCGTGTACTGGGTGCGAATATCGTGGGCCACGGTGCGGCTGATGGCATCCACTTCATCCAGCGTTTGCGGAAAGAAGGCGATGCCGCCGGTTCTTTCCGCCATGATCTGCAAAGCTCGTTTCGCCTTTTTCGGATGTTCTTCTTTCTCCAGGATGCCGATCGCGTAGACGGTTGGCCCATTCTCACCCTGCAAGCGCCGCACCGCCTGCTCCAGCGTTTCGGAGCTCTCGTTGTCCTCTCCATCGGTGACCACAAAAATAACTTTCTTTTCGAGCTTCGCATCTTTTTTCAAATGCTCGGCAGTGGCCACAACCGCATCGTAGAGCGCCGTCCCGCCGCGAGTCTCGATTTTTTCCAGCCCCTCTTTCAGCTTTTTAATGCTGGACGTGAAATCCTGGTCAAGATAGTACTCGTCGTTGAAGTTGACGATGCACACCTCATCGCTGGAATTCGACGCCCGCACCAGATTGAGCGCCGCCGCGTTCACCTTTTCCCGCTTCTCACGCATCGACCCGGAGTTATCGACCACAATCCCCATGGCAACCGGAATGTCTTCGTGCCGAAATGAAGTGATGGTCTGGGGATGCCCATTCTCGAAAACGTTGAAATCGCCTTTGTCGAGCGTGGTGACGATGCGCTGTTTATCGTCGATCACCGTGGCATGCAGCACCACTTCTTCGACCTCTTTGCGGAAAACGAAGACGCCGTTGTCGGAAGTATCCTGCGGATTCTGGGCTGAATTCGGAGCGCTCTGCCCAGCGGAAGAAGCCGCCGGCGCAGTGCTCGCCGGTGCCGATGGAGGCGTTGATTGGGGATTCGCGGGACCTGCATCCGGTGCCGGAGACGCCTGATTTGGCGCCTGGCTTTGCGCCAGAGAGTCAGCCAGAAACGATGCAACCAGCAGGAAGAAAATCAGCAGAGCAATATTATTCCGTCGGCGCATAGTAACCCGTCTTGGCGTAGACCTTGAGCGGAGGCAATCCTTTGGGCGGCAAGAGTTTCACTTTGATCTTACGCCATTTGCCATCGCGCACAGGATTCTTTGGACGGTATCCCAGAACATATTGGTTGCGCAACTCGATGCCAATTTTCGTGGACACGTCCGCCAGGTCATTCGGGTTATCAATGGTAAAAGCCCGCCCACCGGTCAGTTCGGTCACTTCGCTCAGCAGGCTGGGTCCAAGCCGTTCTTCTTCAGTCGGAAAATAATGATCGTAGAGGCCGATAGCGTAGATAAGAATGTCCGCCTCCCTGACCATGGACTTGATCTCACCCTCGGTATAGCGGCTGTGGTTGTCGCCGCCGTCCGAGATGATCAGCAGAGCCTTCTTCGGATACTTGGCCTGCCGCATTTTCGAAACGCCGAGGTAAATGGCGTCGAGCAGCGCCGTTCGGCCTTTGGGAACCGTATAGAGGAGCCTCCCCTGAATGTCATCCACCGAACTGGTAAAGTCCGAGAGTTCCTCCGGTTTATCGGCGAAGGTGATCATGAAGAACTCGTCCTGCGGATTCGCTGTCCTGAAAAACTCGACTACCGCTTCGCGGGCGCGGTCGATCTTGGTCCCCATGCTTCCGCTCATGTCAAAGATCACGCCGATCGAAACCGGCGCGTCTTCGCTGGAAAACGTCTTGATCTCCTGCAGGTCTTTGCCTTCAAAAACGTTGAAGTTATCGCGGTCCAGGCCGGTGACCAGGCGGTTTAACGGATCGGTAATCGTGACGGGCACAAGAACCAGGTCAACACCGGCCTTCAGTGGTTTCGTGTGAGTCTTGAGCGCTGGATCGATCTCCGGTTCCTTAGGACCCGGTGGCTGGATGCGCGGCTGAATGTGTACGTCTTCGGTCGAAGTCTGGGCGAAAACCGGGAGGGCGCTGCACACAGCAACTACCAGAAGTACTGCGAAGAAGACACGAGCCGAGAGCTGTTTGCGGTACAACATAGGCCCCACTATCCGCGCCGCGAAGGGGAAGAGACCCGCATCCGAAAAGCGGGTCACTAGCAAGTTCCTCTGAGCCGGATGTTAGCACAATCCTGAAAAAGTGTTGGACTTTTTCGGACGTGACCTTGGATTCGGCGCCCAATCTGAGGGTTGGCTTGGAGGTTGGCTTGCCGGTTTGTGCAAACTTTTGCTGCCGATTACTCCGCTAACCGCGTCCCGTACCGTCCCTGCTACAATTCTGCGTTCCCCTTTATGGCAATTATTACTCCCTTTCGAGCTTGGCGCTATAACCCGGAGCAAGTCACTGTCCAGCAAGCCGTAACTCAGCCCTACGACAAAATCACCCCTGCCATGCAGGAGCGCTACTACCAGGCCAGTCCTTATAATCTGGTGCGCATCATTCTCGGCAAGCGTCTGCCCGACGACGGAAACACCGAAAACGTCTACACCCGGGCCGCAGCGGCGTTCGAGAACTGGCGTCAGACAGGCGTTTTGCGACAGGATCCCGCGCCTTCGCTCTACCGCTATTCTCAGACTTTCAAGCTCCCGCCCGGGGTCCCGGGAACCGGCCAGCAGGCCGAACGCCGCTCCTTCATCGCCTTGGGACGGATCGAAAGCTATTCCGCCGGCGTTATTTTCCGCCATGAACAGACGCTGGCCAAGCCGAAGGCCGACCGGTTGGATTTGCTGCGCGCCACGCGTGCCCACTTCGGTCAAATCTTCATGCTCTACAGTGGCGACGGCAAGGTGGATGGTCTGCTCGATGCAGCCGTCGCCTCCAATCCATCCCCGGACATCGAGGTCACGGACGAATACGATGTAGTGCACCGTGTCTGGAGAATCTCCGAGGCCGCGGTCATTGCCTCCGTGCACAAACAGATGCGGGATCGCAAGCTGATCATCGCCGACGGCCATCACCGCTATGAGACGGCTTTAACCTATCGCAACGAGCGTCGAGCCATGGCTGAGACTGGCGCGGGCCTGCCCACTCCGTACGACTCGGTGATGATGACCTTCGTCGACATGGATCATCCTGATCAAGGCCGGCCCGGGCTGCTCATTCTGCCCACCCATCGGCTCGTCTTCGGTCTGCGATCTTTCTCAGCCACACAATTTCAGGCCGAGGCGAAGAAATTCTTCAACCTGGAAGAGATCGATGCCGGAATCGATGCCACGCGCGCCACTTCCATTCTGCAAAACGCCGGCCGCGCCGGAACCGCGCTGCTCGTCGTCACCGCCGGCCGCGCCTTTCTCCTGCATACGCCCAAGGCCATCGGCACTCCCGTGTTCGGAAAGCTCTCTCTGAGTCAGCAGGCGCTCGACGTAGTGCAACTGCACGAGTGCCTGCTGGAAGGCGTGCTGAAAATCTCCGAGGAAGCCATTCGCAATCAGGAAAACGTCACCTATTGCCGTGAAGCCGCGGAAGCGCTGTCGCAGGTGCAAAGTGGAAAAGTACAGGCGGCATTCCTGATGAATCCGGCGAAAATACAGCAGGTTCGCGACATCGCCTTTGCCGGCCAGGTGTTGCCCCAGAAGTCCACCGATTTCTACCCCAAGTTGCTCAGCGGTCTCACGATTTATGCGCTGGAGTAGGGAAAGGCAGTTCTCAGTTGTCAGTTCTCAGTTCTCAGTGCGAAGTTGGGTACTGAGAACTGAGAACTGGGAACTGAGAACTAAGATTCTGGCCATCTTCGTGGCCACCGTCACCCTCCTGTCTGCCGCGCCGTCGGCAGACGAAAAGCATGTCTCCGTCTACTCTCCCGTCGCTATCTACACGCTTCCCGTCGTCGAGCGCGCTGGCCGCGACTATGTCGGGCTGCTCGAACTGCTGGAGCCGCTCGGCCGTGTAAGTACAGAATCGAACGGACACGTGCTGCGACTTCGCTACAACGCCGTCGACGCCGAGTTTGTCGCGGGCAAGTCGCACGCCAAAATCCACGGCCGCGATTTCGATTTTCCCGCTCCCGTCCTGATGGAAAACTCCCGCGGCTTGATTCCCCTGGCGTCGCTGAGCGCCCTGTTGCCGCGCTTTCTGGGAGCGCCCGTCAACTTCCGTGAAAGCGCCCGCCGCCTGTTCATCGCCGAAGTCGGCATCCAACCAAGTTTTCGCCTCGATTCCGCCAACCCGCCGCGCCTGCTCCTCAGTTTCACCGGCCCCGTGAACCCAACCATTTCCACCGAACCGGGCAAGCTGCGAATGGTTTTCAAACGCGACCCCATCGTCTCTCCCGGAAGCCAGTCGATTACTTTCGACAACCCGGTCATTACCCACGCCAGTTATTCCGAAAATAACGGCGATGCCGAGTTGGACGTGGCTGCAACCGAGCCGCTCATGGCAAGCTTCAGCAACGATCGAAGGACGATCACGATTGCAACCGCGGCCCAGGCCGTCCAACCAGCACCAGCGAAACCGAAAGTGGAAGCAGGTGTAACGGAACCTAAGAATCCGCCGCAGTCGCCGCCCGCGCCAATCGTCCATCGCGTTCTAGCCGTGGTCGATCCCGCGCACGGAGGCGATGAGCGCGGCGCAGCCCTGACCGACACGCTCGCCGAGAAAGACGTCACGCTCGGGTTCGCGCGGCTGCTGCGCCACGAACTCGAGATTCGCGGCTTCGCCGTAGCGTTGCTGCGCGACGCCGATACCAGTTTGACCCTGGATCAGCGCGCCGCCGCCGCAAACACAGCCCAGGCCGGAATCTACATCAGCCTGCACGCGGCTTCGCAGGGCGGCGGCGCCCGCGTCTACACCGCGCTGCTTCCGGTGGAAAGCGAGAGCAAGGGAGTATTCCACGCGTGGAATACGGCCCAGGCGCCCGCGTTGTCTCTCAGCCGCGTTGTGTCGGCAGACATCGTCACCGAGATGCAAAAAAGAGGATTCCCGGCGCAGCGCTCTTCCGCCTCCCTGCGCCCGCTGAACAACGTACTCATGCCCGCGGTCGCGGTCGAACTGGCGCCCGGAAGCGATGGCATCGCCGACCTGACGTCCGCCAATTATCAGCAACGGGCCGCGTCCGCAATAGCCGATGCAGCCCTCTCAGTCCGCGACCGGCTCAGTGTGCAACCATGAAGAGAACATCGGGTCATCGGGTGATCGGGTCATCGATCACGAGAAACAAATCGGGTGATCGAAAATCAAAAGCTTTTGACCTTCGATCGCCCGATGGCCCGATCACCCGATCACCCGATCCCAAGGTTCACCCATGATCCCACGCCATCTCATTATCGGCGTAAGTGCGCTGCTCCTGCTGGTCGTGGCGATGGGAATCTATCTACGCCAGATGCGGCGGCAAGCCGGACAAATCGAATCTTCAACGGCCGACGCATTGTCGGTTGCGCCTCCCGCGTCCGGCCCAACCGAGACCGTGACGCTGTACGTGGCCGATGACGCCGCTGGCCTGCTCCGCGCCCGCTCGGCGCAGATTCCCCTGCCCGGAGGACGCGAGCAGCGCGCCGAAGAGTTATTGCGCTCGCTGCTGCGCATCTACCAGCAGCCCGGTGCCGCCCATCCACTGTCGCCCGCAGCCGACATCCGCGCCATCTACCTGGTGGCTCCGGGAGCGGCCATCATCGATCTGAATGCCGCCTTCGCCGACCAGCACCGCTCTGGCATTCTCCCCGAGCAGCTCACCGTGAACTCGCTCGTGGAAACTCTCGGGGTTAACGTTCCCGGAATCCACCGCGTCCGCTTCCTAGTCGCAGGCGAAACCCGCGACACCCTAGCCGGACACGCGGACCTGACCGAATCATTCGACGTATTGACGGTGGAGCAGGCGGGCAATCAGTAAGCCGGGCGTGACTCTGGTTTCAGCCTGATCCCGGTTTCTTCGACTATATCGGGACCGCTTGCGCGATTCTCCAACTCCAATCGGTTGAATCGCTAATAGTATGCCCAGGTCGTTATCGTGGCAGATGATCCTACGACGCACTCGAACCGGTTGGGCAGTCGCGTCGCTGCATAGGCGGTTGCCCGGCTGTGACCCTCCAGCAAGAGAATGTTTTCTCTGTCTTGGTCGTACACGCCTATTAACGGAGGATATTCTTTTCCCTTGCTCAAATCTTCGACGATGGCGCGTATATTCACCGCCAGCTGTTCGGCAGGACCATTGAGCCCAATGTTCTCTGCTCCATCCGTCACAAACCGCGTGCCTCCCGAAAGCTGGACCCATTCAGGCTCGTTTAAATATTTGAGCTTCTGAATATCTGTTTGATCCAACGCGAAGCGATGCCATGCCACGTCACTAGGAAATCCAGTAAACAGGAATGATTTATTGCCGTATCCACGAAACTGTGTAAGTAATTCCCGTCGGTTCGATCGTGCTCCCGGCGAGTTGCGGTCGGGTTGATCAATGATGGACTGTCGATCTAGTCCTAAGTTGGCCAGAATAGCTCGGTAGCGTGGCCCGAACCTCATGGAGTCGATCTCTGCCTGCAAGAACGCGAGGACCATATCATCTTCGGTTGTCATCCCGAGATCGATCATTGAATTGATTGTACTTCCCCGGGCCTGTACCCAAAACGCAGCTATGACTTGAAAAACTCGTGGCTGTTTCATGGCTGATGGGCGGGAGAGCACTAGGAGTTGCGAACGGAACCGCCCCGCATTGTAATTGACGGGCGGGGAGATGAATCGTTGATGATTGGCGTAATATCCCCATTCCACTTACGAGTCGATCTCCCCTCAACAACTTTCTTTCATCACAAATGCCCAGTGAGCGCCATCACATACACCCTTCTCGCCCCATGCGAACCTATGCACCAGAATTAGGGCAGCCGACGATCAAACCGCTCCAGCAGCGGAAGGTCGCCGCTGCCCATTTCCGTCGTCATGTTCTTTGAAAAAAGATGAATGAAGCGGTGGCATTTCTCCCCGGATCTCGTAAGTCCTTATTCCAGAATACTTTCATATAAGTCCTTTTGATTCAAAGACCAGTTCGAAAACTTCCCGCCAACTCTATGATTCCAGAAGACCGGGGGGAGGGGGGTGGGGGTACCAACCAGTAAACAGCTCCACATATCCATATATTTTTCAATTTTCATACTTCATACAAGGAGTTACAAAAATGTCCTTATATCCAAAATCGATTAGGCGATGTCAGCACATTAAGATCAATGGCACCCAATGCGGTTCCCCCGCCCTGCGCGAAACTACCTGTTGCTACTACCACATCCGCCACCATTGGCCGGAGTTGGGGGAAATGGAAGATACCCACGAGTGGCGCAAAACCTTGCCGACGCTTGAAGATGCGGATTCCATACAGGTGACTCTGGCCAATGTGATCGAACGTCTGATCGCGATGGAAATCGATCACAAGGCAGCCGCGCTGATACTCTACGCGTTGCAGACCGCCTCCATGAACCTGCCACGAACCACCCTGGTGCCGAAACTGCCGACCCAGATAGTGATCGATCGCAAGTCGGTGGCAGACCGTCCGATTGGCGCCTCGGCGTGGTCCAGGGTCGAGGGACGCGAGTACGACGATCTCACCGAAGACGATCTTACCGAAGATGCTCGGACAGTCCAGCAATCGCTCGAACCGCTTGTGCCAAGAGCGCTGTGCGAGGGCAAATAGGAGCGGCCGAGAGCTGGGAGCTGTCCTCGACTGTTAGAATTCAGTCCAATGATTTTCCGCAGCGATAACCGTGCTCCCGACCAGCTCCGTCCCGTCAACATTGTTCCCGACTTCATCTCGACCGCCGAGGGTTCGGCGCTGATTGAGATGGGCAACACGCGCGTCATCTGCACCGCATCCGTTGAAGAAACGGTGCCTCCGTTCCTGCGCAACTCGGGCAAGGGATGGATTTCCGGCGAGTACGGAATGCTGCCGCGCTCGACTCTGACCCGCACCGCGCGCGAATCGGCCAAGGGAAAGCAGAGCGGACGCACGCAGGAAATTCAGCGGCTGATCGGACGCTCGCTGCGCGCGGTCGCCGATTTGAAGCGTCTGGGCGAGCGCACCATCTGGATCGATTGCGACGTGATCCAGGCCGACGGCGGCACGCGAACCGCTTCGATCACCGGCGCATTCGTGGCGCTCGGCCTGGCTTTGCAGCGCCTGATCGATGCGGGAACCTTGACCGCGGCTCCGATCAAGGATTTTGTGGCTGCCATCAGCGTGGGCATCGTGGATGGCGAAGTGCTTCTCGATCTTAATTACGAAGAAGATTCGCGCGCCGACGTGGATATGAACTTCGTCATGACCGCAGGCAACAAAATTGTCGAATTGCAAGCCACCGCCGAGCATCAGGTGTTCGACGACGCGCAACTGGCAAAAATGATGGCGATGGCGCGGCAAGGCATTCAGTCGCTGATCGCGAAGCAGCAGTCCCTGCTGGGAAAGCTTGCTCTGCGGCAGTGACGCGGAGTTCTATCCTGGATTGTCATCCTGAGCGTAGCGAAGGACCCATGCATTCTCGTGGTACGGGCAAAGTACATAGGTCCTTCGCTTCGCTCAGGATGACAAGGGGTTTTTACGCTAATGGCAGCAGCCGTGGTTTAGAATGGCTGGTCGTAGTGCACTGATAGGAGGATTTTATGAAACTTACCCCCGGGAAGCTCGCCGGCATGAATGCTGTATCGAATAAGCAGGGTGTAATCGCGGCTGCCGCCATGGACCAGCGCGGCTCCTTGCAGAAGTCTCTCGCGAAAGAAAAAAACTCGGCAGTTTCTGACGCCATGATGGAAGAATTCAAAATCCTGGTGAGCGAAGTGCTGACCCCTCATGCCAGCGCCATTCTGCTCGACCCGGAGTGGGGATTGCCGGCCGCGAAACGCCGCGCCAAAAACGCCGGCCTGTTGTTGGCCTATGAAAAGACCGGCTATGACAAGACCGGCCCGGGACGCCTGCCCGACCTGCTTGATCACTGGTCCGCGCGCCGTTTGAAAGAAGCGGGCGCCAACTGCGTCAAGATTCTGCTCTACTACACGCCTAACGATCCCAAGGACGTGAACGAGCGAAAGCATGCCTGGGTCGAGCGCATTGGCGACGAGTGTCGGGCCAACGACATTCCTTTCTTCCTCGAATTTGTCGGCTACGAAGAAGGAGCCGACGAGAAGGGACTCGACTACGCGAAGAAGAAACCGCATATCGTCACCGAAAGCATGCGCGAGTTCAGCAAACCGCGCTATGGCGTCGACGTACTCAAAGTGGAAGTGCCCGTGAACATGAAGTTTGTCGAGGGCACAAAATCCTTCGGCGGCACGAAGGCCTACAGCAAGAAAGAAGCGATCGACCTGTTCCACACGGCCGCCGCGGCTGCGTCCAAGCCATTCATCTATCTTTCGGCTGGCGTCAGCAATGCCGAGTTCAGCGAGACGCTTGAACTGGCTGGCGAGTCAGGAGTGAAGTTCAACGGCGTGCTCTGCGGACGCGCCACCTGGAAAGATGGCATTCCGATCTACGCGAAACAAGGCGCCGATGCTTTCCGGAAGTGGCTGGAGACCGAGGGCGTGAAGAACATCAACAACGTCAACGGCAAACTGAAGGCCGCAACGTCATGGCACTCGATTTACGAAGTGGAACCGGCGCTAGTCTGACTGATGGGGATTATCGCGTTGAGGCGGGTCTACGGGCCCGCCTTTCCTTTTGTCATAAACTAAAGGCACCATGCCCGACCGCAAAACTGCTCTGATCACCGGCGCCTCGTTCGGCATCGGATTGGAACTAGCCCGCATCTTCGCGCGCGAAAGCTACAACCTGGTGCTAGTCGCCCGCAGTGCGGATAAGCTGCGCCAACTCGCATCCGAACTGGAGAAAGCCCACGGCGCCCGTTCGCTGATCCTGGCTGCCGACCTGTCCGAGCCCGGAGCGTCCGCTTATGTGCTCGACCAAACCATGCGCGCCTCCATCCAGGTCGATGTGCTGGTGAACAACGCAGGATTTGGACAGTACGGCATGTTCGCCGAAAACGATCTGGAAGAATGTCTGCGTCAGATCCAACTCAACGTGACGACTCTCACTCACCTCACGCGGCTCTATCTTCCCGCGATGATCGAAAGAAACCATGGAAAGATTCTGAATGTGGCGTCCACCGCGGCGTTTCAGCCCGGACCCCTGATGGCCGTTTATTTCGCAACCAAAGCTTACGTCCTGCATTTCTCGGAGGCGCTGGCCAACGAACTCCAGGACACCGCCATTACGGTAACCTGCCTCTGCCCAGGTGCAACGGCCACGGAGTTTCACAAGCGCGCTCGCACCACCGGCCTGCGCTTGCTCAAGTTCGGTTCGATGGATGCCGTTACCGTGGCCAAGGATGGTTATCGTGCACTGATGGCCGGAAAACCCGTGGTGATTTCAGGATTCAAGAATTGGCTGCTGGCGCAATCGCTGCGCTTCGCTCCACGCCGCCTGGTGACGGCAGTTGCTCGGAAAATTCAGGAAAAATAGCGGGCGATGATTGATGATTGATGGAGCGACGGGCGTTCCCGTCCGTCCGCCGAAATGCCGTGAGACGCGGCAAGCCGCGTCTCTACACCGGTGTCTTGCGCCCTTCCAGCGCCGCCTGGACGCGGCTATGTTTTCGGCTATACGTGAAATACACCACCAGCCCAATCACCAACCAGATAATCAATCGCGCCCAGTTGATCCAGCCGAGCTTGTACATCATGTAGCCGTTGAACAGGATGCCCATCACCGGCACAAACGGCACCCACGGCGTGCGGAAGGGTCGAGGTTGATCCGGGTTCGTATAGCGCAAGGCCATAACCGCGACACAAACAATCACAAACGCCAGCAGCGTCCCGATGTTCACCATTTTTCCGATATCGTCGATCGGCGTCAGGCTGCCCACAATCGCCGCCAGCAGGCCCACGAGCATGGTGTTTTTCCAAGGCGTCCGGAAGCGCTCGTGAATATCGGCGAAAAATTTCTTAGGCAAAAGACCGTCGTTGGCCATCGAATACAGCACCCGCGTCTGCCCCAGAAGCATGACCAGCATCACGCTGGTAAGACCGGCCAGCGCTCCCAGCGTAATAATGTCGGATGCTCCGACAAGTCCACGATCCAGGAAAGCGCGCGCCACGGGCGCTTCGATATTGATGTCGCGCCAGGGCACCATGCCGGTCAGCACCGCCGACACCGCGATATACAGCACGGTGCAGATCAGCAGCGAGGCAATGATCCCGATGGGAAGGTCGCGCTGCGGATTCTTCGCCTCCTGCGCCGTGGTCGAAACGGCGTCGAACCCGATATAGGCGAAGAAGATGTAAGCGGCTCCGGCCCCGATTCCAGAGAACCCGAAAGGCGCGAAACTCGCCCAGTCCGTGCCCCAGTTGGCGGCACTGATATAGCGGATGCCCAAACCGATCACAAACAAAACGACCGCAACCTTGATGGTGACAATCGTGGCGTTGAAACGGGCGCTCTCCTTGATGCCAACCACCAGAATCGCCGTGATTACCAGAGCGATCAGGAACGCCGGCACATTCACTCCGATTTCATATCCAAAGAGATGGGGCGCGTTCAAGAGTGCGTGAGCTCTCTGCAACAAATCTGGCGATTGCGCGTCCATGACCGCGCTCTTCGCTTGCAGAAAAGCCTGGGTGCCGGTCACCAGCGTGGGATCGGCGGCCAGTGCCATTTGGCGAGCCACGATGTCTTCCGCGGTGTGGAGTCCGGTCCAGTGGTCATAAGCCAGCCACAGCGGCATCTTGACATGAAAAATATTAAGCAGTTCGATGAAGTGATTCGACCAACCGGAAGACACGGTGCTGGCGCCCATGGCGTATTCGAGCGTGAGGTCCCAGCCGATGATCCAGGCAATAATTTCGCCCAGCGTGGCGTAGGCATAGGTGTAGGCGCTGCCCGCCAATGGAATCATCGCCGCAAACTCCGCATAGCACAACGCCGCAAACGTACAACCCAAGCCCGAGAGCACAAACGAAAGCATCAGCCCCGGTCCGGCATAATGCGCGCCCAATCCAGACATCACGAAAATTCCGGCTCCAATCACAGCACCGACACCTAGCGCCGTTAATTGGAAAACGCCCAGCGTGCGTTTCAAGCTATGCGTGCCGGTCTCTTGCGCCTCTTTAAATAGAAGCTCAAGCGGCTTTTTCGCAAAGAGGTCAGTCATGCGTTGCGTCTCTCCTGTCAGTTCAACCCGCGGTCAAAGCTATGAAAGCTAAATCTGGGTCGTCTCCGCCCGCGGCCGCCAGATGTAATACACGGGAATACCCAGCAACACGATCAACAATCCCGGCCAAGTGTATTGCGGTTTGTAGCGTAACAGCACCACGTCAATAAACAAAGCCATCACAATATAGATAGCAGGCAAAACAGGGTATCCAATGGCCTTGTACGGACGCTCGGCCTCAGGATGAGTGCGGCGCAAGACGAACAGCCCGAAGATGGTGAGCACATAAAAAACCAGCACCGCAAAAATAATGTAGTCCAGAAGCTGCCCATAGCTGCCGGAGATGCAGAGCACGCAAGTCCAAATCATCTGCACCATCAGCGAAATGGCCGGCGTCTTGTAGCCGGGGTGCAGCCGCGCAACATTTTTAAAGAACAAGCCGTCCTTCGCCATGGCGTAGTAGACGCGCGCCCCGGAAAGAATCAATCCATTGCAGCAGCCAAACCCTGAAATCATGATGGCGACCGCCATGAGTGATCCGCCAATCGAACCAAACATCTGCGTCATGACCGCCGTCGCGACTCGGTCCTCGCGCGCGTACTGAATGCCGCGTTCGATCAATGTGGCTCCAGTTGGACTGCCCACCAGCGGCAGGGCACCCAGATAAATAAAGTTGCAAGCAATATAGAGCGCGATCACCACGCCCGTACCGAGCGCCAGCGACAACGGAAGATTGCGGCTGGGATTTTTCACCTCTCCAGCCGTGAAGGTAACGTTGTTCCAGGCATCGGCGGAAAACAGCGATCCGACCTGCGCAATCGCCAGCACGGTAAGCGTCGACACCAGCACGCTTGCTCCCATGCCGCCGCTCACGTCATGCAACGTTCCAAGGCCAGAGTTTTTCCAAAAATTTGCGCCGAAATTCGCCGCGACTGCCTGCGCATTGCGCCCAAGAAATACTCCAAAGACGACCAACCCAAGCAGCGCCGAAACTTTCGCGGTAGTGAAAATGTTCTGGATGAAAGCGCCCGTCTTCACGCCGAAAATATTGATGATCGAAAGCGCAATCACCACCAGGATGGCGATAAGATTCTGCGTGTTCAGCCCAACATCCATGCCGCCAAGCATCATGGGGCCAACGGCAAACTTCGGCACCTTCCACAGGTGGACGATCCAATGACTGGAAGAAATCGCCGGCCAGAAGATTCCAAGAAATTTGCCGACGGCGACGCCCACGGCGGCGATCGTGCCCGTCTGAATCACCAGAAACAGAGTCCAGCCGTAGAGAAATCCCCAGAGCGGCCCGAGCGCCTCGCGCAGATACACGTATTGCCCGCCCGCCCGCGGCATCATGGCCGCCAGTTCGCCATAAGTAAGCGCGCCGACAATCGTAAGAAAGCCAGTGATAAGCCAAGCGCCAATCAGCAGCGCCGGCGAAGTGACCTCGCGAGAGATTTCGGCGGACACAATAAAGATGCCCGATCCGATCATCGACCCCATCACCAGCATGGTCGCGCTGGTCAGCCCGAGGCCTTTGACGAGATCCTTGTCCTGATGGGTATGCCGCTCCCAATCGCTGACGCCGGAAACCGGAACCGGGGGTGGAACCTTCGCGCTCACGAACCTCCTAAAAACCTTTCGCCGTAGAGACGGGGCTTGCCCCGTCTCCGCCCGCATCGTCTCGTACGCTGCCGGAGACGCGGCAAGCCGCGTCTCTACAGGAAATCATCGCTGAAAGAGCTTTTCAATTTTGGCGTTTCCAACTTTACCCCAGAACCCGCAAAAATTCCTCTGCTGATTTACGTGGGTCCCGTATCAAGTCGGATATCACCGCGACGGCGTCGGCTCCGGCATCGATGACGGAACGGGCGTTGGCGCGGGTAATGCCGCCGATTGCCACCAGCGGCTTGCGCGTCAGTCCCCTTGCCCGGCGGACGCCTTCGAGTCCCACAACCGGATCGGGATTGGCCTTGCTGCCGGTCGCAAAGACGGGGCCAATGGCCAGGTAGTTGGCGCCGGCAGAAGACTGATCCGCCTCGGCGAGTTGCTCGGGATTGTGCGTGGAGACTCCGAGCCAGCGAGTCGGACCAAGGATCGACCGAGCCGCCTCGGGAGAAAGATCATCCTGCCCAACATGCAATCCGTCGAAGCCCGCCGCTAGGCAGAGGTCGGCCCGGTCGTTCATGATGAGAATTACACTCGGCCTGAGACGCGCCCTGAGTTCCCGAGCTTCATCGAGCATGTGGCGGGCATTGCCAGACTTGTTGCGATACTGCAGCAGCGTGCAGCCCGCAGCGGCAAGTTCCTCGGCGGCGGCAAACATGGCAGCAGCGTTGGGGAAACAGGAAACGTCGAGAATGGGGTAGAGGCGCGGAAGGAGCATTTTGGAGTGTTTACTCGTTGATTATGGTATATCCGCCGATTCCCGATTGTTAAAGCTTTTCGCCGCTGGCAATCTGGCCCGTAAGCAGAAAGGTCTTGGGATACTTGCCCTCACCGCATAGTTTGAAGGAACCGAAATCTTTGTACCACAGCCCCGCGGGTACATTCGGCTTGGTCTCCAACCAGACCCGCAGCTGGTTGAGATCGTCAAGGTCTATCTTGCGGTCGCGCATGCGCTCGATCAGATGATTGCGGATGTGGGCGGGAATTCGCGGCCAGCTTTCAATTTGCGGCATTACTCACCGAAAACCAAGCGGCCCAACTGGTCGCCCAACTGCTTCGCCTCTTCGGGATCATCTGCGTCTCGGAACCGTTGGGCCAAATCGAAGAACGCCTTCTCTTTCTGTTTCCGCGCTTCGATGCCCAGCTCGATGAGTTCGAGCAGAACGCGATTATCGCTCAGGCGCTGGCTCTTGGCCATACGATCGACTTGTTTAGCAATGGGAGCGGGAAGCGATACGCTCCGTCGGATATGCTTCGTCACCGGCATGACATCATTATACACCAATTTGGTGCATAACTAGGCGACAGATTGGAAATTCCCAATTCTGTCTGTAAAAAATGAGGCGGCGAGGAATCGTATCCAGGTTGGCGCCAAAAGACGGCGCGCGCCCTTCGACAAGCTCAGTTCAGCCTCTGGGGCACGCGGCGGAGTGCTTTATTCAAGCTGATATGTGCCCCAAGTAAAAGTGAGTACCGGAGCACACTTCTTTCCCTTTACTTTGAAAACTGTGCTGCCCGATGCTTTGCCGAGGATGTTGGGCATCGTCGTCGCGAAAAATGACCCGTCCGCCTCGGCCCTTTGAACACCATGATTTTTCTCCCCATAGCTTTCGGAGTCCGTTGTTAATTCTTCGTTTGGTTCGAACCCGCTGCCTTGAATGTAGGTTAGTTCTCCTTTAGGAGTTCCAATAACTGATTCTATTTTGCATCCTTGATCGGTTGCCGCATTCGGAAACGGGATCATGGCCGCAAAACCCTTTATTTGACCGTCATCGGAAACGAGGGATAGCCGTTTTGGCTCAGACTTCCCGGCAAAGAAAACTAAGTCAATCGGGCTATTGGGGCTGCTGCCACTACAAGTACCCTTGCGACCAGCGCATATAGCCCGTCCCTCGGTGTCGAGCGTTACGCCAGTGAGATTCTTCACTATTTGGCCGCTTATCTTAACTTCGAACATTGTGTAAGTTAAGGTTCTCGGCATCCCTGTTGTATAGAGTTCGTATTTCACCAAAGTGCGGTCCGAAGTTCGCGAGCGGCCGACTTCCTTTAGCGTCAGCTCTACTCCTGGGCTGTTCATACTACTCTTCCCAAGGTTTCGTTGAAGATTAGAAAGGCGTACGACCGCAGCCTGTTGTTCCGGTGTTAGCTTTTGGTTGTTGGGCGAGGATTCTTGTATGGTGACGGACTGGGTTACCGCCAATGTCGATGCAAGCAGAAATGACAGAAGACAAACAAATGACTTCATGATCCAGTCCTCGGTGATACGGAAGTCCTTCACGGCCGCCACGGTCGCAAGATTCCTGCGGCAACGACAATCCTACTTCGTTTTCGCCAAAAATCTCTCGATAAACCCCGTATCGAAATCCCCCGCGCGAAAATCCGGGTCCGCCAGAATCCGCCGGTGCAGCGGAATCGTCGTGTAGATTCCTTCCACAATAAACATGCCAAGCGCGCGGCTCATGCGCGAGATGGCTTCGCTGCGATCCTTGCCGCGCACCACCAGCTTCGCAATCAGCGAATCATAATAAGGAGGAATCGTGCCTTCGGTATAGGCCGCCGTATCGATGCGCACGCCCGTCCCTCCCGGAGGATTGAACGTTGTGATCTTCCCCGCCGAAGGCGTGAATTTCTCCGGATGCTCGGCATTGATGCGGCACTCGATGGCGTGTCCGCGATGCACAATCGGGCCTTGCAGCACGTCGCTCAGTTTTTCGCCGGCGGCGATCATGATCTGGCTCTTCACCAGATCCACGTCCGTCACCATTTCCGTGACCGGATGCTCCACCTGGATGCGCGTGTTCATTTCAATGAAATAAAGCCGCCGCTTCTGGTCCATGAGAAATTCGATCGTCCCGGCATTGTGGTAACCAACATGGCTCAGCGTCTTGCTGATGACGTCGCCGATTTCCTTGCGCAACTCGGGCGTCATCCGCACCGACGGCGACTCCTCAAGCAACTTCTGATGACGCCGCTGAATCGAGCACTCGCGTTCCCCCAGGCTGACCACATTGCCGTGCTCGTCGGCCAGCACCTGGAACTCGATGTGGCGCGGATTCTCAACATACTTCTCAAGATAAAGATCGCCGTTGCCGAAGGCGGCCGCGGCCTCCGACTGCGCCTGGCGATAAAGCGCAGGCAATTCGTCTTCGTTGCGCACAATGCGCATGCCCCGCCCGCCGCCACCCGCCGTGGCTTTCAGGATGACGGGAAACTCCACCTTCCGCGCCCACTCGCGCGCTTCTTCCGCCGAAGTGACTACGCCGTCCGAGCCAGGAAGAATCGGCACGCCGTGCTGTTTCATGGCGGCGCGAGCCTTTTCTTTTTCGCCCATCAGCCGAATTACATCCGGAGTCGGCCCGATGAACTTGATATGACAGGCTTCGCAGACCTCGGCGAAGTTGGCGTTTTCCGAAAGCAGGCCATAGCCGGGATGAATGGCATCGACGTTCGCGATCTCGGCCGCGCTGATCACCGCCGGAACGTTGAGATAACTCAGCGCCAGTTGCGGCGGGCCAATGCAAATCGCCTCATCGGCAAAGCGCACGTGCAGCGAATTCCGGTCGGCCTCACTGTAGATTGCGACCGCGCGGATGCCGAGTTCCTTGCACGCGCAGATGACGCGCAGCGCAATCTCCCCACGATTCGCGACCAGAATTTTCTTGAACATGATTGTGAAAGCTCTCAGCTGCCAGCCATCAGCCGTCAGCCGTCAGGAACCTCCTGACTGCGGGCTCTTGGGATTTTTCCTGAGGGCTGATGGCTGACGGCTTATTTCTTTGGCCGCACGGCGAACAGTTCCTGGCCGTACTCAATGGGTTGACCGTTGGCGACGAGCATTTTGACCAACTCTCCCGCCACGTCGCATTCGATTTCGTTCATCAGCTTCATCGCTTCCACGATGCACAAAACCTGGCCCACTTCCAGCGCATCGCCGACTTTCACGAACGGTGGAGACCCTGGCGAGGGCGATTCATAAAAAGTGCCCACGATCGGCGATCGCACAATGTGCAGGCCTTCGTCAGGTTCAGGCGCAGCCACGCTCGCCGCCAAATCCATTCGTCCGGAGGCAGGCACAGGACTCGAAGCCGGAACCGGCATGGAGACTGGCGGGGATTGAATTGCAATATAGCGCGGGTCGGGCGCCGCGAGAGAAGCGCCGGCCCGTTTGATCTTCACTTTGACATCGCCGCGTTCCAATTCAAATTCGGCGATGTCCTTTTCGATTAAGAACTCGATGAGTTCCTTCAGCTCTTTTTGGTTCATGTATAAGGCGGGTTCCGTTTACTCTTGTATCTTCACTCTGTCTGTAGAGACGGGGCTTGCCCCGTCTCACTGCGGTGGGAGACGCGGCAAGCCGCGTCTCTGCGGAAAATCACACTCTAAATGACAACCAGTTCCTTATCCGTCGCCGTCAGCACTTCGCAGCCCGAAGCCGTAACCACCACCACGTCTTCGATGCGCACGCCCCACTTTCCCGGAAGATACACGCCCGGTTCAATCGTAATCAGCATGCCCGGTTCCAGTTTCTGGGTTTGCCCGGCTGCCAGGCGGGGCGCTTCGTGTATCTCCAATCCTAAACCATGGCCGGTAGAATGAGTGAAGTACCGGGCCAGTTTCCGCTTGCCCAGCACACGCCGCGCGGCCCCATCGACTTCCCCGGCAGTCACGCCCGGACGAACTGCCGCGATCGCAGCCTGCTGCGCTTCCAGCACGGCCGCATAGCACTCTCGAGCCTCTCGCGGCGGACGCCCGACATGCACAGTTCGCGTGCGGTCCGAACAATAACCGGCGAGTATAACACCAAAATCGCAGACCACGAACCCGCGCCGGGGAATGCGCGCCGCCGAGGCGCGGCCATGCACGATCGCCGACCGCTCTCCGGCAGCCAGGATGGTGGGGAACGACATGCCTTCACCGCCGCCACAACGGGCCTCGTATTCCATGGCGGCGGCCACTTCCACCTCACTCACTCCGGGCCGAATCTTCTCGCATGCAATCCGAAACAGACTGGCGCCGAGTTCCACCGCCCGCCGAATCCGCAGGATCTCTCCAACATCCTTCACCATGCGGGCACGCTCAACGAGTGGCGGCGCTGGACGTACCCGCGCCTTCCCTTTCAACGCCCGCGCTAACCGGTCGCGCATCCCGGCGCTTATCGACTCCGCTTCAATGCCAACCGATGCCGGAGACAAAGACCTTCGCGCCCAACTCTTCCGTCGCGCGCCCAGCCACTCCGCAGCCGCTACCAGCGGAGACGTGTGAGCCACCGCGACGCTCGCCGCCTGTACCTCTTCTCTTGCCTGGGTGCGATAACGGCCGTCCGTAAACAGGACCGCCCGACGAGCCGAAACCAGCAAAACAGCCGCACTGCCCGTAAAGCCGCACAGGTAGCGAACATTCGGAAGATGCGTCACCAGCAGACAGTCGAGGTCATTTTCTGCGAGCCCAGAGCGAAGGCGGCTGAGGCGCCCAGCGTGATCCATAGCAGGAGTGTAGCAAGAGGCAGGTCTCAGTCCCAGGTGTCAGGTCTCAGGTTTCAGGAAGAACCCAAGTCCCACGTCGATGCGATGTCAACAATATTCTGTAAGGTGCCTTTGATTTTCCTGAAACCTGAGACCTGACACCTGACACCTGAAAAGCAACGCCGCCGGGCTCTCGGCGGATTCTCCGATCAGGCCCGGCGGCGATGGCTGGTTCTAACTTCGCGCTTCTGTGTTTATGTCTGCACGATGCGCGGAGTGATGAAGAAAATCAGTTCCTGAGTTTGCGTGGTTACCGAACGATGCTTGAACAGGTTGCCAAGGAACGGTATATCCCCGAGCACAGGCACCTGCGCCAGGCTGAGCGTATTCTGCGTCTGGATCACACCGCCAATCACCACCGTGCCGCCGTCGGTCACCAGCACTTGCGTGGTGGCCTGCTGCGTGATCAGTTCGGGGTTGCCTTCCAGATCTTCCTGGCCAAAGTTGGGCAAGGTGTTTTCCACGTCCACGTTGAGGAAGATGGTTCCTTCCGACGTGATCTGCGGAGTCACCGTCAAGCGCAGGAAAGCATCCACGTAAGTCGCGGTTGCCGGTGCGCCCAGCGAGGCCGCGGTCATGATCGGGATTTTAAAGCCCTGCTTGACCACCGCCTGAATGTTGTTCTGCGTGACGATGCGCGGACGGGAAAGAACTTTCAGCAAACCGCGCGACTCCGCCGCCGTTAGAATCACGTCGATCCGCATGTTGTTGGTGGCGTTAATCAACTGCAGACCGCTGCTCGGCCCGGTTGCGCCCAGGTTGGAAAACAACGGAATTGAGCTTCCCGCCGAGCCGCTGCTGGTGGTGTAGTAAAAGGGGCTCTGCACGCCTTGATAAACCGACGACGAGCCAACATTGGGTGCGCCGCCGATCGAGGTCGTGCCGTTACCCCAGCCCAGCCCCAGTTGCACGCCGATGTCGCGGGCAAAGTTGCGTGTGGCCGCCACTACCCGCGCTTCAATTTCCACTTCCTGCGTCTTGCGGTCCATCTGCTGAATGATGCGGTCGATCTGCGGCAGAACCGCCGGAATGTCGGAGACGATGATCGAGTTGGTGCGTTCGTCCGCAACAATGTCGCCGCGCTGACTGAGGAATTTCTTGACCGGCGCCAACAGGTCCTTGGCGTGCGCGTAGCTGAGGAAGCGGGTGATGCTGACTTTATCTACCGCCAGCGCTTCGGCATCGATTTGCGCGCGCCGGCCCTCGGCTTCACGCCTCAAGGTCTCAACCGTGGCGATGCGCAGCACATTGCCGTCCAGTTGCCGCGCCAGTTCGTTGTTCTTGAGCACGATGTCCAGCGCCTGATCCCACGGCACGTCATCGAGCACGATGGTCAGGTTGCCGTGGATCATGGGATCGAGCACCACGTTCAAGCCGCTGATTTCGTGAATCAGCCGGAAGAAATCTTTCAGATCCACATCCTTAAGGTTTACCGAGATCGGCTCGCCAGTGTACTTCGACCCGTTGGATGCAGGCTTCGGCTGCTCCATCTGCGTTTTCTGCTCTGCCGCCAGATTCACGGCCGGCTGAACCGGGACCGTGCCCCCAGCTTGTCCCATCGCCGCATTGCTGGTTATGGCAACTAGTTCCGCCGCTGTCTTGTCGGCAAAACGGCTCGCAGCTTCCTCGGCCTTTGCCACTGGCTTGGTGGCGTCGTTAGCCTTGCCCGGTTTCACCGAGAATTTCGGCTCAACCAAGGTCAAGTCCGCTGGCTTCTCCGTGTTCTCCGCCACAGCCGGCGTCGGTGCAGCCTTCGTCACGTTAGTCGAGATTGCCGGTGCAGAGGTTACGGCTGACGCGGCGACTGCCGGTTTCGGCGCTTCCGTCGCGGCCACTGCCTTTGCGGTGGGCGCCGCCGGTTGCCGATGGGCCATCACGGCATCATGGATTTCAAGAACGAAGTTGCCGTCCCGGCCCGTCACCAGTTCGTGCTGCCGGCTGGCGGCGAGATCCAGATTCGCCAGATCAACGACCACTCGCGTGTTGGGCGGAACTTGCCCGTCCATCCCCACGCGAACGTCCTTGACGCCGTTCCGGCCCACGCTGATGTGACTCTGCGCCGTCGCCATCACGGTGTTGGGAAGGTCGATGACGATGCGTGCCGGATTTTCAAGAGTCGACACTTTGGGCGTCAACGTGCCCTGCGCCTTGAATTCGACCCGCAATCCATCCTGGCTGTCGGCGATCCCGAGCGTCTGCAAACGAGCGCCCGCGGCCACCCCCTTGCCCGTCGTGTCAGCCGCGGCGGCGATCAGTACGAACGCCATCAGCGGAACCAAGAGACCCAGCAGTTGCTTTCGCATTTCCCTATCTCCCCATGCGAGGCCCTTTCGCCTCCATGTGTTTCCTGGAACGTATTTCCTAGAACATCTTTGCCACGAACGCATTCCTTCGAACTCTTGCCTTGCTCTTGCCTCCAGGCCTACACCGCCGGAGCCGTAATCTTCTTCACTACTTCCCGCGTAAACGTCTTGCCCAGCCGGTCCTGCACGGTTTCCTGGAACACAACCGAATCGCCCGTGATTTTCACCACATAACCGTTGAATACCGGATCGTTTTCCCGCAGGAAGTAAGCCTTGTTCATGCCATTGCTCACCACGGCGATGAATCCGCTCTCGCAATGCACCACGCCCCGCAGGTTGATGGCGCCGATTTCCAGGCACTTCTTGCCCGTGCTGCAACCCGAACCGCCGGCGTGGCTTACCACCGGACTGATGAATGGATCCCGTCTTCCGTTCGCCGCATACTTGCTGTCGGGAACCACACCATCGCTCCCTGCATCCCCGCTTTCACTGCTTCCCGGAGCTGCGTTTGCGCTCGCGCTGTCGTTCACCGGCTCTTCTTGCTGGGGAGCAGCAGCAGCAGGGTCTCCTGGCACACTTTCCCCGACTAACACTGCCCCGCCCCGTCTCCAGTGGTGCCGATTTCTTGCTTCCGCCGAATGCGCGTGCACTGAGGGCGCTGAAGAAACCTTCTTCGTCGCCGCCGCCGCTGGTTTCTTCGCTGCGTGGGTAGCGCTCGCCGCCGATGGAACGCTGTCATGAACGCTTAGAGCCTCGTTCGACGCAGCCGCCTGATGATTACTCACCGCGTTCATGGTGTCGCGGGTGTTCTGGATAATGCGGGGACTCTGGGCCCAGGCCAAGCCCGCGGCCAGTATCGAAACCAGAATTGTGGCCGTGATCGTGATCGCTGGCTTCTTCATTATGTCTCTCCTACTTCTTCGCCGGTGCTGCCGGTTGACTCGCCGGCGCTCCCGGGTCCAGATCATGGCTGAAATACGTCGTGGTCAGGCAAGTGGCCACTACACTTTCACTCGGCGCGTACTGATAGGTATGCTTCACCTTCGCTTCCGACGGCTTGCGGGTCGAGGACACCGCCAGACCCGAGACGTTGATGATGCGTTCCACTTTTCCCAGCCGGTCGAAAAAACCCAACAACGAGTAGTACGGGCCGTCGAACTCCACCTCGAACGGCACTTCGGTATAAAACTCTTTCGCCGCGGCCGGTTTCGATGTATAGCGCCGGATTTCGACCCCCGACTTGCGCGCTTCTGAATCCACCAGCCGCATGAAGTTGTCGACTTCCTTATCGTCGGGCACGATGCGCCGCTCGATTTCCAGTTGCTGCTTCAAACTCGTCAGCTGGCGCTCCATGTCGGCCAGTTTTGGCCGATAGGCTTCCAGTTCCGCGTTCTCGCGCCGCTTCGCATTCAGCTTCATCTGCGCCGCCGCGTTCTGATCGCGCTGCGTTTTATACACCGTGTAGTAAAGGCCGCCGCTGGCCACTACCGCCACCATGGTCAGAACCAAGAGCAGCTTCCACCCTGTCAATTCGCCCAGATTCATAGTCGGTTCCGCCTTTACGACTTCGTGCAGCTCAGTTGGAATTGAAATGCCTGCATGTCCTTGATCGTGTCGTCCTGATAACTTTCCTTGATCTCGATGCTCTTGAAGAAGCCCGTCTTCTGCAGGTTCGAAATCAGGTTGGCCACGGCATCGGCGCTCAGCGCGGTCCCGTCCAGGTCCACTTTCGCCCCCTGATCCGTCATGGTGTTCAACCACACCGCCTCGGTGCCGTTGACCGTATCGGCGATCATCGAGAGCAGGTTGACCGTGCCGTTCGATTGGCCCTTGCGCAGTTGGTCAATCACATCCACCCGGCGCTGATACGCATCTTTCTGCTTCTGCCTCTCCAGAAAGCGCACCTTGATGTCGGAGAGCTCGTGATTCTTCTGGTCCGCGGCCCGGGTTTGCGCCTCAATCGTTTTCTTCTCCCGGTCGAGCCGGTACCAGTACCCGAAGTTGACCGCCCCGGCAATCACCAGCACGGCCGCCACCTGCACCAGCGGCCCTGCCCAGGCGCCCAGCTCGAAGCTCGGCATGCTGACGGCGGGTCCGGCGCTCTTCTTACCCTTCGGTTTCGGTGAACCCAGCAGATTGATTCGGATCATAGCTTTTCAAAGCTCCTCAGGGCCAAACCCACGGCCACTGCCAACTGGCCCGCGTTCTGTTCCACCAGTTCCGCCCCGGCGCCTTCCACCGGAGCCACCACCTTTTGAAACGGGTTAAACAACTCCACCGGCATCGAAAACTCCTGCCGCAAAGCTTCCACCAGGCCCGGAACCTTCGCCGATCCCCCGGCCAGGTATATCTTCTCGATGTGCTCGCCCGCCGCGCTGGCGCGGAAGAAGTCAAACGTCTTCTGAATTTCGAGCACGATAATTTCCGTCACCTGCTGCAGGATCGGCGTCTTCGCGTCGTCATGCACCGTGCCCACCTTCTTGCCCAGTTTCAGCGATTCCGCATCGTCGAAGCTCAGATCCAGTTCCTTCTGCAGTGAGTCGGTGTACTGATGCCCGCCCACCGAAACGTCGCGCGGGAACAACGGGGTCGTGCCCTTGACGATATTGATGTTCATCACGCTCGCACCCAGGTTCAGCAACGCCACCACCTGCGTCGGCGCGGGCTCGTAGTTGTACTCGTAGCAATTCTGCAAAGCCAGCGCATCGATGTCCACAATAGCCGGAGTTTTGCCCGCCATCGAGAGTACGTTGGTGTAGTTCAAAATCTTGTCTTTTTTCACCGCCACCAGCAGCACGTCCATTTGTGGACTGCTCGCATCTTCCGAAAGAATCTGATAGTCGAGATTCACATCCGCCAGATCGAACGGGATATGCTGCGCCGCTTCTTTCTGAATGGTCTCGGCCAGTTCCTGGTCGCTCATCGAGGGCAGCGAGATTTTCTTCACGATCACCGAGTGTCCGCTCACCGCCGTCGCCACCGCCTTCGACTTGATCTGCGTCTCGGTGAAAAGTTTGGCGATCGAGCTCGAAACCTGGCCCGAGTCCACGATCATGGAATCGACCACCAGATCGGGCGCGATCGGTTCCAGCCCGAGATGTGCCACTTCGATCCCAGTGCGCGTCTTCCTCAGCTCGACGGCCTTGATGCTCGATGAGCCTACATCCAGACCCACTATCGTTTTCGCTCCCATTCCAAACATGTGTCCGCCTTTGCTAGCGCCGGCGTCCTCGCCGGCAAGTTTCCTACTGCTGTCCAGCGGCTTTGCCCGCTGCTTGCACTTTCTTTTTTCCGCGTGTTTCCGCTTCCACCGACTTCTCTTCCATCCACTGATCGATCTTCGATTTCTTGAAGCGCCAGCGGTTGCCCAGTTTGAACGCCGGAATCTTCTGCTCGTTCACGTACTTGTACAGCGTGTCCGGACTCACTCCCAGATACTGCGAAGCTTGGCGAATGTTCATCACTTCTCGCGAGTCGGCCATTCCGTTTCCCTGCGCGTTCGAGTGTATTTTCGTGTGCTGAGCATATCCCAACCGGAAGCGCGGGGCTCTCCCAGGGAATCACCCGGTTTTGTTGGGTTTTATGGGGTTTTTCTGGATTTCAGAAGATTTGGACTTGCTGTGAATGTCTATATGATGTATTCAATAGTTCATCCAGCGCTACATATAGTATAAAAACCTTCGGCCAAGCCTCGGTCACACGAGTTGGAGTAACTAAGGTACTAGAGACGGTACGGAAGTACTTGAACCGGCGCGCAAAGCGCTGAAAACGCACCCACTCACTCCCTCGCCGCGATAGAAAATCGCTCGCGTTTTTCACTCTGATTCGGAGCCAAAAAGCTTCCTGATTGCAGGCACGGGAAGATCGGATTTCCCGACCTGTGCCATTCGTCGATGATCCTGACGATGTTGGTGCTCGATGTTAGTGCTCGATGATGGGCGGTTCCGAGCTCTCGCCGTTTTCCGGATCACACCGAGCAACGTGAGCCTCGTCACTTCTCGTTTCGTCAACTTCCTGTAGCCTGATTTGTCTTCAGATCGCAAAGTTCAGATCGCAAGCTAAGGAGCACTCATGAAACTTCTCGTCATCGGTTCCGGCATGATGGGTTCAGCGGCCGCCTACGACATGGCCCGCCAGGATCACGTCGACTCCGTCTCTCTCGCCGACAACGATCGGCAGCGCGTAAAAGATGTTGCGGCACGCGTTAACCGCATCGCCGGCAACAAAAAAGTCCGGGCCGTTGCGCTCGACGCGGCAAAAGAAAAGGAAGCAGCGCGCCTGATGAAAGGCCACGATGGCGTGCTCTCCGCCGTTCCCTACCGTCTGAACCTCGGCCTGGCAAAAGCCGCCATCAGCGCGGGATGCCACTTCGCCGATCTTGGCGGTAACAACACCGTCGTCCGCCAGGAACTCGCGCTCGCCAAACAAGCCGAAAAAAAAGGCGTCGGGTTAGCTCCGGATTGCGGCCTTTCTCCCGGTATGGCATCGATTCTCGGAGGAGAGTTGGTTCGCCGCCTCGACGGACGCGCCGACGCGCTCAAACTCTACGTCGGAGGCCTGCCCGAAAAACCCATGCCTCCCTTTCACTATCAGCTCGTGTTTTCCGTGGAAGGACTGATCAACGAATACGTAGAACCCGCACGCATTCTGCGCAAAGGCAAGCTGATCACTATCGACCCGCTCACCGAGCCCGAGGAATTTCACATGGAAGGCTTCGCTCCGCTCGTCGCCTTTCAAACTTCCGGAGGAACTTCCACCTTGCCCGAAACTTTCGAGGGAAGAGTGGGAGAGTGTTTCGAAAAAACCCTGCGCTATCCCGGCCACTACGATCTGCTCTGCGAGTTGAAGGACCTGGGCCTGTTTTCGAACGAGAAAATGCGAGTCGGCACCGTGGAAGTCGCTCCCCGCGCGCTCATGTCCAAAGTGTTCGAGGGAAAATTTGCCGGCAAGGGCCCCGACGTTTGCATCATGCGCCTCGAAGCCCACGAATCGATCAAAGCCCCGGGAATTCGCGGCCTGCTCGGCGGCAAGCTCAAAGGCCGAGTCGCCACCTTCACCATGGTCGACCACTACGATCCCAAGAGCGATATGAGCGCTATGATGCGCACCACCGCCTTCCCCGCCTCCATCGTCCTGCAGATGATGTGCACCGGAGCAGTCAGCAAGCGCGGCGCAGTCCTGCAGGAACGAGATGTCCCCGCCGACGCCTTCCTCGAAGAGATCGAGCGCCGGGGAATCAAGATCGAATATCGGATGGAATAGCAACGCTCTCGGCTCGTCGCAAAAAATGCCGCCCAGTCATCTGGGCGGCATGGCGTTAGTTGCGATTTACGTCGGTCCCACAGCAAACCGTGGCCGCACCTACGGCTGATAAATCTGCGTGTTGTTGAGCCCCCCACTGTTCCCGAATCCACCGAAGCAGTACAGCAGCCCGTTATAGACAGCGGAACCGGCGAATTGCGTCCACACCGGTATGGGTGCGAGCGTATTCCAAGTGTTCCGGGAGAGGTTGAACGATTCGGTCGAGGTCCCATTGCCACCGGCAACGTACAGGAACTCGCCGATGACGCCCGTGCAAGCCCCGTTCCGGGGATTGGGGTCGGTCGCCAGGGAGCTCCATGAATTGGCGGAAATGTTATATCCCTCGTTATCTCCTGTATCGCCATCGGCGGTCCATCCATCGGCGGCGACGATTGTGCTCCGGGTCGTTGGCGTGAAAGGCGGCGACATTGTGGTCCCGATCGTTCCCACCGAGGGCTGCGACTTTCCCACTAGCAGAGGTGTTTCCTCGGTCCACGTGTCGGTTGCCGGGTTGTAGCTCTCAACGGTCGCAAGTCTGTCATTCGGGTCCTCGCCACAGCCCCCTATCACGTAAATACTGTCGTTCGCCACTGTGGCCATGGCGCAGCCCCTCGCCGTGGGCATCGGAGACATCGAAGACCAACTGTCCGTTTCAGGGTTATAGGCCCACACTGCACTCGTGACTCCTTCGCTTTCTGTGCCGCCGCCGAAAACGTAGAGAATGTTATTCACCACTGCCGCGGTTGGCCCGTTGGAGGTCGCGACCGGCAGCGGCGCTCCCATGCTCCAAGTATTGGTAGCCGGGTCATAAATTTGCGTAATGGCAAGGTTCGGGCAGGTGTAACAACTTGCGCCGCCGACCACATAGATTTCGCCATTGATCACGCCCACTGCCTGGGTCGTCTGGGCTGTCGGCTCCGGCGCCCCGGCTGTCCACGTGTTGTGCGCGACAGCGGGAGTCTGTGCCGAGGCTACCGACGCAGCGCCCGCCGATAACAGCAATACCACCACCAGTAAAGATGTCGTTTTCATCATTCCTCCTTTCGCAAGGACGCTAGTTTCCGATTGCTGCTTCCGATTGGCCACTTGCCCTCGGGGATAGAAGGGAAGACCCAATGTTTGAGAGGGGCCGTGATTGTGCGCTCGTCCTCAGGGGGTGTTGCGTCTCAACGGACGGGAACTGCTCCTCGGGGAGGACGAGTGCATTTATTGTCGATGAAGACACCCGTTCTGTCAGTGCGATGGGTCACAGGCTGATGTGCAGTTCATCCAGTGTTTCTTGTAGCGCCGTCTGAAAAGCGCTTGAAAAATCGCGGGAAGCCTGCCATCATCCGTGGGCGCGGGGGGTGTATGACTTTTCGGGTTTCGCACGGAATCGCGAGCATGCTGTGCTTGCTTCTTGCCGCCAGCGCCTGGCCGCAAAAATCCGCACCCCCACCCTCAGGCGGAACCCTCCAACGCGGAACGGCGATACCCGAGATCACCAAAGAGCCCATTCCAGGAGGCTTGCTGGTTGCCGTCTTCGGCGAAAGCAAGGCCGCTCTCGATCGCCAGGCTGTCGTAAAAGCCGTCAACAAGGAATCGCAGAAAGTGGCGTGGGAGACGACCACGGGCAAGGCCGAGGCCCGTTTCGAGAATTTGAGTGTGGGTCTGTACGATATCGAGGTCAGTGCCGTCGGATATCTCACTGCGAAGCTCGGCGTGCAGATTCAGGACGCCAATAACCTTTACAAAATCGACGTCGAGCTGAAGAAGGACCCAGCCGCCATCGACCTGAACGTGCCCAGTGAGCAGCAGTTGCCTGCCAAGGCGCGCAAGGAAATCAGTCAGGCCGTTGCCGACCTCAACTCGGGCAAGTTGAAAGACGCTTTCAAGCGCCTCCGCGCCGCCAATGACGCGGTTCCCAACAACCCCGAGGTCAAGTTCCTGTTGGGCTACGTTTTCTTTCAGGAGAAAGATTTCCAGCAGTCGGAAACTTACCTCGATGCCGCTGCCACGCTAGACCCGCGCAATATCCAGGCTCTCACCCTTTTGGGGAGATTGCAGATGCAGCGCCAGGATTACGCGGCCGCCCGAAAGACCTTGGAGCAAGCAACCACCGCGGACCCCGAAAACTGGACGGCCCATAGCCTTTTAGCCGAGTCCTACCTGAAGCTCCACGAAAATGAAAAGGCGCGCGAGCAAGCTCAACTCGCCATTGACAAGGGTAAAGGTGCGGGCGACTCCGCCGAGATCGTCCTCGGACAAGCTCTCGAAAACCTGGGACGCAACCAGGAAGCGCTGCAAGCTTACAGGAATTTTGTGGTCGGCTCGCCCTCCAACCCGATGGCCGCGCAGGCGCACTCCATGTTTGACGATCTGCAACGGCGCATTAACTCGTCGGGAAACTCCGCCGCTGTCCCGAAGGCGGCGTCTTCTGCATCGCCCACCGATGTGCTGCTCACGCCTAGCGAACCGGCGCTCGCCGTGCATGCATGGGGACCGCCAGGAGTTGATGAAGTTCGACCGCAGGTCGCGGCCGGAGTCAGTTGCCCGTTGGATCAGGTGATCAACGGCGTAGGCGAACGCGTCAAACAACTCCTCGACGATATTGGGCAGTTCAGCGCAATCGAGGACTTGCTGCACGAAGACCTCGACTCACTCGGCCATCCCATTACCCGTACCACGCTCAAGTTTAATTACCTGGCATCGATTTCAGAGAAGAAGCCGGGCGTGTTCAGTGTCGACGAGTTTCGCAATCCCAACGTCGATGAGTTCCCGGGCCAGATCGCCACCCGCGGACTCCCCTCCCTGGCGCTGATCTTTCATCCCGACGAACGCGGTGATTTCAACATGTCCTGCGAGGGTCTGGGCGACTGGCACGGAGAGGCAACGTGGCTGGTTCGGTTTCAACAGCGCGACGATCGTCCCCATCGCGTGCAAGAATACAGAATCAACGGCCACTCCTATTCCATCAGCCTGAAAGGCCGCGCCTGGATCTCCGCCAATACCTTTCACCTCGTGCATCTCGAATCGGATCTGATCAGTCCGATGCCGGAGATCAAACTGCTCAGCGAACATCTCGCCATCGACTACAATCCCCAGCTCTTCCATAAGAAAAGCGTGGAACTCTGGTTGCCTAAAAACGCGGAGATCTACTTCGACTTCCGCGGGCATCGTTATCTCCGCCGGCATAGTTTCGACCACTTCATGATGTTCTCGGTCGATTCGGAGGAAAAGCCCAAAGTGCCCTCCGTCGGTGACCAAACACCGCCCAGCCCGCCGCACTGATCAGGAAATTCACCCACCCACCTGAGGGGAGATCACGCACCTGTCGGGAACCTGCCCCTCCCACTCGTGGACACGGCAACCTGTTCCAGGCACCTTCTTTCCCCAATCGATGCAACAAAAGCCGGCGACCTCCCACCCAGCAGTCGCTTCCCTGGCATAGATTTCGACCTCTAGGAACGCTGGCGCGGGTCACGCATGCTTTGGCAACTAACTTGCTCAGGAGGGAGTGGGTAGAGAACATCTCAGCCTCAGGGGAGGAAGCCATGTGGATGAGATCATGCGCGGTTTGTAAGGCACTCATGATGAAGCTCCGCTTACGCGATACCGTCTGCTGCCGCTGTGGATGGAAGTGGGAGTGGTAGACCCTCGCAGTTGAGCGGCGATCGCAACCAACAACCCAGACCTTTCACCAGAGGAAAAGGGAGACGCTATGGCCCGAGTCATTCATTTTCACATCCCGGCGAACTTCCAGAGAAAGGTGAAGTCAGCTCCGCTGTCACGGCCCGCGAAGGTCATTCGATTTTGCCGCCCGGCAAAAAAATCTGCCTAGCGCGCGTGCTTTGAGTTTCTGCCCGTTCGCGCTTCTCTATGGTCGACTCTCTTCACCCACGACCGTAATCTTCGTATCGGTCCGAAATTTCTTGTAATCGCGATAGGTCAGGTCGATATCCTCGTCATAGCTTTTGAACAGGGCCACGCGCGCGTCCAAATGCACTTGCACGCGTTTGGGCAACCACACTTCATCGTTCACTCGGGTCAACTCCACCACAAAGTTCGTGCCTTTGTGGATCCGGGCCAGCACGAAGCCAATCGCCAGCGTATCGATGGCCGTGACGTCGAGCTTCACCCATTGTGAATCGGCTTTATCGATCCAGATGCGGCCCTTGAATTTGCTGAGCATTTTCGCCTCGCGCTTCTTCGGCTCATAGCCCGGACGCGGCTCGCCTTCAAACACCCAGGCATCGCGCCCGCCGATCGCTTCCGAGCCGATCAGCCGGAAGTTGAACGCGTCGGCGACCTCGAGCACAAACTTACGATCTTCCCCGCGCTCCTTCTCCTCATGCTCCAGGCGCTTCCGACGGCCCTCCTCGGATTCGTTCTTGCGTTTGTCGATCATCTTCTGAATCTTGTCGTCTTCCTTCTTCGCTTCGTTGGCTGAAAGCGGCTTATCGTCTTTTGCGGTCAGGCGCTCGACCTGCTCCCCATAAATCTCCAGCACCTCCGAGGTTCGCGACTCGACCTTCTTCACCCTGCCATGCCCGTCGAGGTGATGCTGCTCCTCGCGCTCCATGTAGGTGTAATCGCGCAGCCGTTTATCGTTTTCCAGGTCCTTCTCTTCGGCGCGGCGGAGCAGTTCTCGAATCTGCTCGGCTGGCACGGTGCCCGTGGCATCAGGCTTCAGATCAAAAGGCGCCGGAGGGCCCGGCGTTTGCGCCACTCCGCAGGCGGCAAGCAGCAAGGCCACCACAATTCGGCAAAGACAAAGACACATACTCATGCTGGACATACGAAACGAAAAGAAATCCGGTTCCCGGGATCTCACCAAGATTTGGATGCTCTGGTTCTACTTCGTGTACCTTAGTGCCCTTGGTGGTTATAGCTTCTTCTCCGCCCGCTCCAAACACTCAGCCCGGAACAGCCGCCCATCCACCCGATGCAGCCGCTGAGCCTGCGCCGCCGTGATCAGCTTGGTATGTGAAATCGTCAGCAGATATTCCGCCACGAACCATACCGGCTTCTCCGAAGTCATCCACTGCAGGTGATCGAAGCGCTTCATCTGGACGGGCCGCGAGAAGGTGCGCAATGTGCGCTCCCCGCGCAGATTGAAATAAATATTGAAGTAACTCAAGGCCAGTTCGCGCAGCGAGCGGTGCACCGGCTCGCGAAAGCGGCATCCGGTGAAATTCGACTTGGCCACCGCTCCCCAATGCCCATCGACCTGATACACGGCAAGAACGTGGTCGGTATCATGTTCGGCCTCGAGATCGAGAAGCAGCGGAGGATATCCGATGGCGCGCAGCGCGGCCGCCGCGAACAGCGCGCCCTCGTAGCAATGCGCCGTGTTCTCGCGCAGCACCCGGCGCGGCGACCAGGCGCTGTCTTCGAGGTGGTAGGGCATGGCGTCCAGAAAGCGCTGGACGCCGTACGGGGTCTTCAGACTGCGCAGCTTGCGGAGCTCGGCAGGGGTCAGACCCCAGGAGCCTATGTGATTGACCATGCGGCCTTTATTTCACAGTGCTTCACGTGGGACATTTTGTAGTAGCATAACTGTACGTATAGTACTATACATATAATCATGGCGATCAAGAAACGAAAGAAAGTTACCAAGAGGCGAAAGATTGCCCGGCTGCGGGCTTCGGCCGGCCGAGCCACTCTTCCGCTTGAACTCACCGAGAAATGGTCAGGATACTACAGGCCCATCAAGAAGCCGATCACCGTGCGGCTGGACGCCGACGTTCTAGCCTGGTTCCAAAAGCAGGGCCGGGGCTACCAGACGCGGATCAACCAGGCGCTGCGCAAGGTGATGACCGCGGAGAGAAGAAAATCGGGCAAATGAGCTCGCAGTACCCGCGCTCACGTCGCCAAAAGCGCGACCCCAGGATGCACGCGCTCGACATCGCCCACAGCACAAATCCGGAGCGCGGAACCCCCTCCCGCGCTCCGGCACCATCAGCCAGGAGACCAGCTGCGGTGAAATTGTTTCCTTCGGAGGTAGCCCACCATAAAGTCTCCCGACGGCTTCACATTCCGAGAACCGGCAAAAGGGCGAGTCAATGCCTCGCTCGCCCTCCCGCGTCGCAAGCTGGTTACGGCGTCACTTTGATCACTGCGCCATTGCTGGTAGCGCCGCCGGCGGAAGTTGTGGTGTAGAGGTTTCCCCGCTTGTCGAACACCACGCCTCCCATCGGGTCGTCGCCATCGGGTTGGTTGGTGAAGCTATGGAGAATCGTGAAGGTACCGTCCGGTGCCAGCTTGTAGATGGTGCCGCCACCGATAGTGCCGCCGCCCATAGTTGTGCCGTAGATATTGCCTTCCTTGTCGAAGACCAGCGCCCCATCCAACGGTGAGGCTCCATCCGATGTGCCGCCGTAAAAGTTATGCAGAATGGTTTTTTCGCCGGTCTTCGGGTTGAACTCGTACACCGTGCCGTAGCCGCCCGCGCCCCCATTCTCGGTGGTGCCATACAGATTGCCCTTCTTATCCAGCACCGGAGGATTCCAGGGATAGAATCCGTCACTCCCTCCCATGAAGTTGTAGAGGATGCTGTAGTCTCCGGCCGCCGTGATTTCGTAGATGGTGCCGTAGCCATTGGGGCTGCTCTGGGTCGTGCCATAGAGGTTGCCCTTTTTGTCCAAGGTCACGCCGCACTGCGGTATGCAACCATCGATGGCACAGTTAAAGTTGTGGAGTATCGTTTCCGCGCCGTCCGGAGCCAGCTTAAACACCGTGCCGTTGCCGGGTTCACCGCCGACCCCGGTCGTGCCGTAAAGATTGCCCTGCTTGTCGAAAACGGGAGTGACATAATTGGGTTCAAAGCCGTCCGGGGGACCGGTAAAGACGTGGAGAATCGTCTCGACGTATTTCTTACCACTCTTGCTGATCTTGAAAACCGTTCCGATGCCGCCCCCCGGTCCGCTCGGGCCGAAGATGGTAGTGCCATAGAAGCTGCCCTTGTAATAAGCCAGCCCTCCCCACGGGCGCCACGCGTCATTCGGCTGGCCTTGGAAGCTGTACAGAATCGTCTCTTTGCCGGTCGTCGTGCTCACGGACCACACCGCACCGTTGCCCGCGGACCCGCCCTGCGAGGTTGTGCCGTAGAGCGTGGTGCCCTCGAGAATCGGGCCTGCCGTGGGATAGGCGCCGTCCGGGCCGCCGTTCGCCGTGCCCTGGAACGAATAGACCACCGTTTCGGTTTGTGCCTGCGCCGGAATCGCGATTCCGGCCAATAGAATTACAGCGAGCATGGTAAGCGCGTTTGCGGCCACGCTCGCATACTTCATTTGCCGATAGATTGAGTTCATATTAAGTCTCCTGAGTCTGCAAGACTGGTTCCCCCGTGCGCCTGCAGAGGGGGAACGGCGAGCTCCGGGGAGAGCCCGACCGCTTTCCCAATTGCGAGCCGAGTTACGGCGTCACTTTAATCATCGTGCCCGCGCCGTATTCGCCGCCGTTGTTACCGCCAAAGGCAGCCGTGGTATAAAGGTTGCCCTTCGTGTCGAATACCACGCCCCCATAGGGTGCGTATCCGTCCGGTTGGCCGTCGAAGTTGTAGAGGATAGTTACGGTGCCGTCCGGAGCCAGCTTGTACACCGTGCCCAGGTTCGTGGCCCCGTCGCTATTGCCGCCGTTCAAGGTTGTGCCGTAAAGGTTGCCCGACTTGTCGAAGACCAACGCTCCGTACATGGGTGACGCCCCGTCCGGTACGCCGGCAAAAGCGTGAAGGACAGTTTCCTTGCTGGCCTTTTTGCCCTTCGCCGGGGTGAACTCATACACAACGCCGAGGCCGTTGGCGCCACCGGTTTGGGTGGTGCCATAGAGCTGGCCGCTCTTGAACACGGGAGGACTGTAGGAACGGCTTCCGTCCGCCCCGCCGGTAAAGTTGTAGAGCACGCTGTAATCGCCCGCCGCAGTAATTTCGAACAGGACGCCGTATCCGTAAGCGCCGCCCGCCGCCGCTACGCCATAGACGTTGCCCTTCGTGTCCAAGGTCACTCCGCAGACAGGAGTTCCCCCGTCGGTTAGACCAGTAAAGTTGTAGAGCGTGGTCAAACCGCCGCCCCCAAACTTAAACACATTGCCGTTGCCATACTTGCCGCCCAAGGTTGTGCCGTAGAGGTTGCCCAGCTTGTCGAAGACCGGAGTGACATACTCCGGGTTCGCCCCGTCCGTCCCTCCGCTGAAGGCGTAGACCACAGTCTCCGCGCCCTTCGTGGTTATCTCGTAAATCGTTCCGTACCCTTCGCCGTCGTATTCACCGCCGGAGGAGGTCGTGCCGTAGAGATTGCCTTCCTTGTCAAAAGCCAGTCCCCCCAGTGGTTCTAACCCGTCATAGGGTGGTTGGGTGTTGGCGGTGAAGGTGTGCAGAATCGTCTCTTTGCCGGTCGTCGTGCTCACCTTGTACACGATGCCATAGCCGGTATTGCCGGAGCCGGAGACGCCGCCACCCTCCCAGGTTGTGCCATAGAGGGTGGTGCCCTTCAAAACGACTCCGGATTTCGGTGTGGCTCCGTCCGGGCTGCCGGTGAACTGGTATATCAGGGTTTCGGTTTGCGCCTGCGCCGGAAGAGGGATTCCGGCTAATAGCAACACAGCGGCGAGCATGGTGAGCGCGATTGCGGCCATGCCCGAATGCTTCACTTGCCGATAAATTGATTTCATATTTGGGTCTCCTGGGAATCAGACTGCTTCGCTCTCTCTTAATGAGAAACGGTCGTAAGTATCCGCATGCACCTTGACGCCAGCGCGGGCGTGCGGTCAATGCTCTGGAGGCAACGCGTGTGCAACCCGTATGCAACGAGATAACGGTTTTTATTTACATCACGTTAGAGAGAGCTATTGTCTGGCGACTGGGAGGTAAGAATGACCCGAAAATGCTAGTTGGAAGCGGTCCGCTTGGGGTGTAGCATATAAGGTCTCTCCCCCGCAAGCGCGCGTCGTGCTATGGGCCTTGCGCAAGCGTCTCCGACGATGGTTCGCTTCGGTGTCTTCGAGGCCGACTTCCGCGCGGGCGAACTCCGCAGGAATGGAATCAAAGTCCGCATCCAGGACCTGCCCTTTCGCGCACTGGCGGTTCTGCTGAGCCATCCCCACCAAGTCGTCACCCGCGAAGAGTTACGCCAAGCGCTTTGGCCGGACGGCGTGTTTGTCGATTTCGACCGCGGCATTAGCAGCGCCATCAAGCGCCTGCGCGACGCCTTGGGCGACTCTGCCGACAATCCACTTTTCATTGAGACGATGGAACGCCACGGCTACCGCTGGATCGGTCCGATCAGCGGTGAGATCAGCGGCCGTATGCAAGACCCGGAAATTTCGGCGGAAGCCGAGCTGCACTCCGACCGAGTCTCAGGCCGCGACCCGGCCGCACCGCCGCGCTTGCATGCTTCGTGGCGTTGGAAATTTATCTACGCGCTTCCAGTTTTGGCTGTGCTGTTTGCCCTGTGGATTTCCCGGTCTAGTGATCGCTCCGCGAAAGCGGGAGGGAAATCACAACCAATCTCTGCTGCGTCCAGTGCGAACTTGCCGCTGCACGCCGCCAACCGCGAGGCTGAGGAGTTCTACCTGAAAGGCCGTTATTATTGGGAGAAGCGCACTCCCGACAACCTGAACAAGGCCGTGGACTCGTTCACGCAGGCTCTCATCCACGATCCCGGCTACGCGCCCGCCTATGTCGGACTCGCCGACTGCTACAACCTGCTGCGCGAATACACGGTGATGCCGGCCTCGGAGGCTTACCCGCGGGCCTTTGCCGCCGCCAAGAAAGCGGTCGAACTGGATCCTCAGTCTTCCGACGCGCACGCTTCTCTTGCCTTCGTGTCATTCTTCGGTATGTGGGACAGCGGCACCGCCGATCGGGAATTCCGGCGCGCGCTGGAACTGAATCCCTCGAACGCCATCGCGCATCACTGGTACGCGACTTACCTGCAGTGCCTCCGCCGTTACCCCGAGTCGCTAGCGGAAATCGAGCGCGCCCAGGCGCTGGAACCCGCTTCCAAGTCTGTCCTGGCCGATAAGGGCAACATTCTTTTCAACGCCGGACGCCGGCGGGAGGCCATCGCCCTGCTGAAGCAGATGGAAGAAAACGAGCCCGACTTTATTTCTCCCCACCGCTACCTGAAAGAAATTTACCTGCTGACGGCGGGCTATCCCCATTACCTTGTCGAAGCCAGAAGCGAAGCCGTTCTGATGCACGACAGCTCAGCTCTCGCTGTCGTGGAGGCAACCGAAAACGGTTTCGCCGCCGGAGGCGGGAAAGGCCTGCTCGAGACCCTCCGCCAGCAACAAACCAAGCTCTATGAGCGCGGCCTGTTATCGCCGTACTTCCTGGCGGTGACGTGCTCACTACAGGGGGACAAGCAGGAAGCTCTGCGCTACCTGAAGACCGTCTATGAGCAGCACGCCGACGGCATGGCCCCAATAGAAACCGATCACGCTTTCGACAACCTGCACGACGAGCCTGCCTTCCAGCAGTTGGTCGCCGAAGTTGGGCTGCCGCCGCTTTCGTAAACGAGGTCTCGTTAAACCGGCTCTGACGTAACCACCTCGGGCTGCCGCAGCTGGAAAGCAGCTTAGCTAAAATAGTGTCGGCCTCGTTTTACCTCGAAATGTTGAATCGCATAATGCTCTCGTTTTTCGTTTTCTGCGTGCTGTCCAATGTCGCAGCCGCCGCAGATGACATACAGAAAGCGGCCGACGAAATGATGGACCGGGCACGGCAGCTCTCGGACATCCGCTCCCCGAACGCGCCGGGATTTCGACTGAACCTGACCTTCTCGTTCACCGGACACGACCTGGAAACTTTGCACGGAACTTACACCGAGGTGTGGGTGTCGAGCTCGCAATGGCGCCGCGAGACGGCCGTCGGCGATTTTCGGCGCATCGAAATCGGCGGAGCCGCAAAACGTTGGCTGGTCGACGGCGGCAACGATTTCCCCGAGGAAGCGGCGCGCCTCTCGACCTTGGTCGAGATGTTCCCAACCAGGCCGGCAAAATTCGAGTACCAGTCATTCCGGGATCGGGACTCTGCAACGCAGTGCGCTATCACCAAGCCGATGGGAGAAAAGCGCCAAAGATTCGGTTTCTGCTTCGATAAAGACAATCGGGTGCTAGTGGAGAACGTGTCCCCTAGATTGGTCGGCAATCGGTCTGCCGACTACTCTTGCAGATACGGCCAGTTTCGGAAATTTGGTGATTACTGGTTCCCGCGCGAGATGGCCTGCTTCGTGGACGCTCACCAGAAAATCGAAGCGCAGGTAGTGGATCTTTCCCCACTTCCTTCTCCCGACCCCGCATTGTTCACTCCGCCTTCGGGAGCTGTCGAGATGGGCAGTTGCTACGGGAGTGCCGTACCGCCTCGTGCACTTAGCACTCCCGATCCGCAGTCTCCTCTCGGAATGCGAAACTACCCGTCCAAGGTTGGGTTATCGATGATTGTTGACTTCCAGGGCAAGCCGCAGAGCTTGAAGATAACCCAATCGGGGGGAAAACAATTCGACGACTCGGCTATGGCCGCCGTCCGTAACTGGCGGTTCAAACCAGGGACCTGCAACGGAGAACCGATGCCACTGCCTATTAATATTCAGATCACGTTTGGGTATCACCCATGAAGCGATTTCTTCCCGCCTTTGGTTCTCCCCAATTGACGGCTCGAGATTCGCCTCCTACTTGCCCGCTTCGTTCGCAGCCTGCTCTTGCGGCACTTCCGCTTTTTGCCAGCCGGAACCGGGGTCGTAATCTCTCATCGCTTTCGCGGCAACCTCGGTCTTCTTGCCGAGATCTTTCTCGTGCACTACGCCATCTTCGCCAACAATGAACGTCATCACGCCCGATGACCTGTACTCCGCAGGATAGGCTACAAAGGCAAAGCCTGCCGTCATTTTGCCGTTTACCAGAAAACTTTTCGCGCCGCCCGGCGCACCTTTTCCCTGCCGCTCGAGGATGTGGAAATAGTAACCGCGATACGGAGTCGGAGCGCCGTTCTGGTTCTTGGCGTAGCCCTCAGCTACTGCCTCCGCTACCAGCGGGCCGATCGGACTTTGGGGTTCGCCGTCGGCGGCTTTCCAGTAGAGACCGTTTTTCTGGCCTTCATCGCTGAAGATTTTCTGGGCATACTCGCCGCCGTGTTGCGCGGCGTATTCTTTTTGCGCGGTCACCAGTTCCTGGCAGATTCGAATAGCCGAGGATTCATTGCGGCCAATCCTCCGGTACAGAATTTCTCTTTCTCCCGCTGCGGTGTCGAAATACCAGGAATTGCCTTTGTTCATCAGCGGAATGGGCGTGGGCCAATTGTGCGCGCCGATATACAAAATTGTGGTCCCATCCGGTTCTTTTACCAGACGGTGCATTTCCCGGTACCTCATAACGAACGTCGCGCGGCTTTCGTTGTCTTCGGCCTCGTCTCCCGAGGAAACAATGCGCTTTCCTTTGGGACCGAGGATTTCGAGCATCGCTTTTTCGTCATTCTTCGACGCCGCCGCCACCAGCGCATTGCTCGCTTCCTCCGCCGATGAAAATGTCTTCTGGCCCGCTTGTTGCGCCATCGCAGGAGCGGCAAAACACGCCGCCACCAGGAATGCGAAAACGATCGCAGCCACGGCTAATTTAGGAGAATTGGCCCCATAAAATTCAAAGTTCACTTTCGTTCGCCGCATAATGGCTCCTCCATCTCCAGCTTTTCAAGCCTGCAGAAACATCGCGAACCCTCGATCGCGACATCGATCGAGAGTTCGTTGGATGGGTTGGTTGTATCTGGTCATCGTTGCCGTCGTTCGTCATTGCATTCGTTCGCGGATTCAGCTCAACGACGCCCGCCGCCGCCAGCGTGGCCACCACCACCGCCGCCGCCGTGGAACCCGCCACCGCCACCAAAGCTGGATTGGCCGCGGGACGAATAGCTCCTGGCTTCACCGCCATGGTCGTAACCGCTGAACGCGCCGGAGCGTGTGCCGCTTTGTCCGCGAGGAGCGGCGTATCCGCGGGCCGCCTGCCGGTCGCCCTCGAAAGGCTTGGCCGTGCCACCGGGATGGTTGAATACTCCACCACGCTCGGCCCCGCCGCGCTCGGAGCCGCCGCGCCCCGGTCCGCCGGGTCCGCTGCGATAGAAGTTGTTGCGGTTATAAAACGTTCGGCTCTGGGAATAGTATCGAGCCCCGCCATACAGCGGGTATCCACCATGCCAATTGAATCCCCAATGCCCCCAGCCCCAGCCAAAACCGCCCCACCAGCCGATGCCAAAGCCGATTCCAAACGATAGGAACGGGCCGCCAAACCAGATTCCCGGATACGGATACCATCCCGGCCAAGCCACGATGGGATACCCATAAATCAGCCAGGGATCATACGCGGGCACGTACACCACGTCGGGATCGGCAGGCTCAATGTCAACAACCGGGCCGTCTTCTTTTACAGCCAACTGCGGCGTGCTTTTCAGATTGCCCGCCGCTTCCGCTTTGTGACGCATCACCTGCACCGCATCCATCACATCCTGCTGCTGGTTGTAATAAGCGTCGCCCAGAGAGGACGTCCAGGAAAGGTTCTTGTCCATGTTTCCCAGTACAGACGGAAATGCACTCAGCGCCTTGACGCTTGGATCCCAAGGCTGCTGATCGACATCTTTGCCCAACTCTTCACCCTTCAAATTCGGATTCGCCTGTACCCACCGGTCGGCTTCGACCACCTCGTCGGGAAATGTAGAAGCCGCCAGGATTTGCGCTACCAGCGAATCCGGATAGAGCGCGATGGGCGCAACCAGCCGCTGCAACTGTTCGGGAGTCTGTTGCGCGTAAGCGGGCGCCTGCGCGGTTGCTGGCGGCGCTGCCGATGCATCTTGTTGATCTTGCGCCGGCTGATCTTGCGCCGAAACCGTCAACGGCACGGTCGTCGACAGCAACGCGATCGACAGTACGAACGCCAAACTCCGCTTACCGAATCGAATTATTTCGAATGCCGGAGTTTCTCTGAAAGTATTCATGTCGTAGAACCCCTCCAAATCTTTGAACACCTGAGGCCCCAATTAGTTTCATCTACTGCTAGAGATGCGGAAGGAGAATTTTGGCTGCAACAATTTACACTTCTTGACATCCAGCCGCGGTCTACTGCAACAACTCCCAGAGCTCGCGAGGACTCTCGACCAGCACATCCGGAGGCACATTCTGCAGCGTGTGGGGGGCGAAACCGTAGGTGACGCCGCAAGTCCACAAGCCCGCGTTGCGGCCAGTCAATACGTCGATCGAGGAGTCTCCAATCATCAATGCTTCCTCCGCGGCCACGCCGGTTTCCTGCAAGAGCATCTGCACGCCGAGGGGATCGGGCTTCTTCGTGGCAAAGCTGTTGCCGCCGTAAACATGCACAAAGAAATCGCCCAGCCCCAGCGCGCGCACAATGTCGCGCGAAGGATTGACGGGTTTATTGGAGAGCACTGCCATCAGCCGATGCGCGCCATTCGCCGGGGCTCCGATGGCCGCGTCGGCCAGGCGCGCCAGCGTTTCTGGAATGCCCTCATAAACCGTAGTGTGGTCGAGTTTGTGCAACCGGTAATAACCAAGAAAATAGTCCAGAGCGGTTCGAAACGTTGCCTCGTCATTGCCATTGCCATCGCCGTCTCCGAGCGCGCGGCGGACGAGCGTGGGCGCGCCGTCTCCCACATAGCTCGCAATGAGGTTGCCGTCGAGCTCAGGACGCCCGAGGTGGCGCATCGTGGCATTCACGGAATGAATCAAATCAAGCCGGGAGTCGATCAGTGTGCCATCGAGATCAAACACCAGTAGGCGAAGGCGCTGCGGATCGAAAGGGCGCAGGAAACGAATCATGACTGTTCAGGATAACGCAGGTGCCAGCTCTCAGCTCTCAGCTCTCAGCTCTCAGCTCTCAGCTCTCAGCTCTCAGCTCTCAGAAAGCCTGGCGCGGAGCGAATCATCAGTCAATGCCTTGCCGGACACCTGCGCGAACCCCGGCGCAGGCGAAATGGGCCTTTCCTGAGAGCTGATAGCTGAGAGCTGAGAGCTGGTTTACAATGTTGCGGGGCTGGAACACTGTGGGGTGAACAGCAAACGATGGCCACGACCAAAGTCGATCCCAAGCTGAACGAAACCGACGTTGCGAAATCGGCCAAGACCTATCAGGGACTGACCGGTCAGCAACTCATTGATTCGTATCGCATCATGTTCACCTCGCGGCGCGTCGATGACCGCGAAATCCTGCTCAAGCGGCAGCAGAAGGTTTTTTTCCAGATTTCGGGTGCCGGCCACGAAGCTTTGGGCGTGGCGGCGGCGCTGGCCTTGAAGCCCGCGTACGATTGGTTCTACCCGTACTATCGCGATCGCGCGCTCTGTCTCGGCCTGGGCGCAACTCCGTATGAAATGTTGCTGGGCGCGGTGGGAGCGGCCGACGATCCCAACTCCGGCGGCCGTCAGATGCCCTCGCACTGGGCCTTCAAACATCTCAACGTGGTCAGCCAGTCATCGTGCACCGGCAGCCAGATTCTGCAGGCAGTCGGCTGCGCCGAAGCAGGCCGCTATTTTGCCGCCCACCCGAATTCCGCGAGCAAGAGCGCAGGCGACTATCGTCAATTCAAGGATGTTCAGTTTCGCGGCGACGAGATCACTTACGTTTCCCTCGGCGACGGCACCACCAGCGAAGGCGAATTCTGGGAGGCGCTGAATACGGCCTCCAACCGCCGCCTGCCGGTAATTTTTTGTATTGAAGACAACGGATACGCGATCTCGGTGCCAGTTGAGGTGCAAACTTCCGGCGGCAACATTTCGCGCCTGGTCTCCGGCTTCCCCAACTTTCATTTTGAAGAATTCGACGGCACCGACCCCGTGATCGCCTACGCGGCGTTTAAGCGGGCATCAGACTATTGCCGTGCGGGACATGGTCCCGCGTTTGTCCATGGTCACGTCATCCGTCCTTACTCCCACTCGCTCTCCGATGACGAACGGCTTTACCGGCCCGACTCCGAACGGCAGGCCGATGCCGCGCGCGACCCGGTGCACCGCCTGCAACTGTTTCTGCTGCGCGAGGGGATTCTCGACGAAAAAGGAATCAACAAAATCGAGCGCGAAGTCGAAGAGCAGATTCAGGCTGACGCCGATCGCGCTCTCGAAGCCGCGATCCCGCAGCCTGACACGATCTACAACTTTGTGTACTCGCCCGATCTCGATCCCACGTCGCCGGCGTTCGAAACTCAGCCAACAACCGTGGCGCCCGCTCCCGAAGCGGCAGGCGATGGCAAGCGCCCCGCAGCCGCGAACAAAACCATGGCCGACCTCATCAACTACACCCTGCGCGACGAGATGCGCCGCGACGAGCGCGTCGTCATGTTTGGCGAAGATGTCGCCGACTGCAGCCGCGAAGAATATATCAAGTCGAAGCAGGTGAAAGGCAAGGGCGGCGTTTTCAAACTGACCTCGGGATTGCAGATGGAGTTTGGCGCCGATCGCGTCTTCAATTCTCCGCTCGCCGAGGCCACCATTGTCGGCCGCGCCATTGGCATGGCGACACGCGGATTGAAGCCCGTGGTCGAAATTCAATTCTTCGATTACATCTGGCCGGCGATGATGCAGTTGCGCGACGAGCTTCCGATCATGCGCTGGCGCTCGAACAATGCCTTTTCGTCGCCGGCGGTGGTGCGGGTCCCAATTGGCGGCTATCTGACGGGCGGAGCGATTTATCACTCCCAGTGCGGCGAAAGCATCTTCACCCATACTCCCGGCCTGCGGGTTGTGTTCCCTTCGAATGCACTCGATGCCGCGGGCTTGTTGCGCACCGCCATCCGTTGCGACGATCCGGTCCTGTTTCTCGAACACAAGCGCCTTTACCGCGAAACCTACGGGCGCGCGCCTTATCCCGGGCCCAACTACATGGTTCCGTTCGGCAAAGCAAAAGTTGTGCAGCCGGGAACCGATCTCACGGTGATCACCTACGGCGCGGTGGTTCCGCGGGCGCTGCAGGCCGCGCAAAAACTGGAGCGCGAGCATCATGTCAGCGTTGAGCTGATCGATTTGCGCACGTTGAATCCCTTTGATTGGGATGCGATTGCCGCGTCGGTAAAGAAAACCAACCGCGCGCTGATTGCCTATGAAGATTCGCTAAGCTGGGGATACGGCGCCGAAATTGCCGCCCGCATCGCCGACCAACTCTTCCACCATCTCGATGCTCCGGTGAAGCGCGTGGCGGCAACGGATACGTTCGTTGCCTATCAGCCGATTCTGGAGGATGCGATTCTGCCGCAGTCGAGCGACTTGTTTCGGGCGATGAAAGAACTGGCCGAGTTCTGAAATCAGCGTTTGGCCAGGTTCTCCTGTAGAGACGGGGGCTTGCCCCGTCTCCCCGACGGCTCGACTCCCATCAAGGGAAAGGAATAATCTCGAAAATCCTGGCGTTGTCGAGGGCAACCGTCCCCGCCTGCTTGGAGCGCACTAGAGGCAGGGCCACATGACCGCGCCGCTTCAATGAAACCTCGGCTTCGTCGTGAAGGGCCCGTGCTTTCGCCGAGCGCTTTTCGTCGGGCGTCGCTCTTTGCCTCTTTGCTTTTGCCGCATTCTTAACCATTTTTCGATTTTCTCGCACCGGCCGTCCTCCCGCCAAACGTCGCCGCCCACGGCCCTCCGCCATAACAAACCAGCGCAAACGCGATCGCCGCCAGCGCCAAAGGAAATTCGTAACCGCCAGTGCCGGTGAGCCCGTTTTTAAAATGCACCTTCCAAATAGCCACGCCCATTTCGATCACGAAAGCGAGCGAGCAGAAACGCGTAAACAATCCCAGCACGATGCCAATCCCGCCAAAAAATTCCGTGCCCGTGGAGAAATATGCCAGCCAGCGTGGCAGCCCGAGCGAACCAATCATATCCATGTGATGATGAAATCCACCGAACACCTTGTGATAGCCATGTGCGATCATAATGGCGCCCAGAACCAGACGCATCACGAGCAGGGCCAAGGGTTGCAGCCGATTGAGAAAATCCACGCCAGCCTCCAGAGCAGGTCTCAGGTCTCAGGTCTCAGGTCTCAGGTCTCAGGAAAGGCTGACTCCATGCGGATCGACAGTCAATAGCGCGGGAGATGCTCATCGGCAAAATTGACGGCGTAAGCCGAGAAGATTTTCCTGACACCTGCCACCTGACACCTGCTCCTACCAGGTTGAATACGCCTTGCCGTCGCTGCCGATCTGGCTTGAGCCGCTGTGCACGCCGATAATGCCATCCGCATCCTTCTGGTAGGGCGACAGCTTCACGCCGTCGGCCGGCTCAACTTCCCAGGTCTTACTGCCCGTGATGTCATCCGGAATTTCCTCCAGATAACCGGTCGTCCTCAGATCATCCAGCGAATCGGGCGCTTTTTGGCGGTCCAGCGCGTACTGGTAAATGAGCTTATTCAGGGTCTCCAGGTTGTGGCGCAGATTCTCTTCGCGCACGCGCTGCAGGCTGTGGCTGTAGATGGGCATGGCGACGCCCAGCAGGATCAGCATGATGCTGATCACCACCATCATCGAGATCAGGGTGAATCCGCGATCGCCTGCTCTGACTCGGCTGTGCATAAATATCTTTCAGTGCGTCCAACTGGAATACGCTTCCCCGTTGAGCGCGGTCTCACTCGATCCGCTGTGCACGCTCGCAATGCCGGGGTTGTTCGGATCCCACGGCGTGTTGTACTCATCTTGGACTTCCGGATCCGTCACCCACGTGGTATTGCTGCCGGTAATGTCGTCCGGAATGAACTTCAGGTATCCCGCCTGCACCAGATCGTCCAGCGACTGCGGCGCGTGCTTCTTGTCCAGCGAATACTCCTGGATGACTTTATTGAGCGTCGTGAGATTCTGATGAAGCTTGGCTTCCTTCGCGAGAATCACGTTATGGGTGTAATTCGGCACCGCGATCGCCAGCAGCACCATGATGATGCTGATCACCACGAGCATCTCGATCAGCGTGAATCCGCGCTGGCCGCTGTGGCGAAGCTTGGCATGGCGCGCTGGGAAACGCATTTTCATCTACCAGTCCTTGTACCTGGTGCCGTCCAACGCGATTTGGTCCGACTTGGTATACACATCGAAAACGCTCTGCCCGCCCCAGGATGTCGAATCCTTATCGTCCTGCATGGAGCGCAATCCCCATTCGTCCTTGGTCATGGGGTCGAGTGGAATCTTGCGGAGAAACTTCAGCTTTTTGCCGGCGACATCCTCGCCTTTCACCAGCGTGTCGAGGTCGGGAGGATAATTTTCCGATCCCAACTTGGTGCGGAACATGCCCAGGTCGGCGGCGGCTTTGTAGCGGTCAATGGCGTCGCGGATCATCCACAGGTCGTAGCGCAACTCGCGCTCGCGCTCGCGGGCCACGGCGTTTTTCGCCATCGGAACCGCCATCCCCACCAGGATGGCCAATATGGCGGTGGCCACGATCAACTCGATCAGTGTGAAACCGGTTTCGCGGGACCCACCCACCGCCCGCGCTCGTGTCGGATTGATCGACGTAACCATAAATCAGTTCTCAGTTCCCGGTTCTCAGTTCTCAGTGAGACCCGGCTGGTTTTATCTGAGAACTGAGAACCGGGAACTGAGAACTTCCTTCTACTGAATCGTAATCGCCGCCTGCGCTCCACTCATCGCAATCGGCTGCATCGCCGGGTCGCGCGCCCCGCCACGGGTAATCGTCAGCGCCGACTGCCCCGGCCCCTTCGCCATGAACGTCAACGTCACCACCGCGCCCTGTCCCGAAACCCCGCCGGCGCCCGGAGGCCGCGAGGCCGTGATTTGCATGGTGCCCGTCGCCGGATCCTCGCGATGGGCTACCGTTACCAGTTGGCCGTCCTGCGAGAGGAAGCCGCCGTTCGAAACGTTGAGCACCTCTAACTGATTGGGATCGTAGTTGAGTTGCACGGGCACCGAGTACACGTTCTGCCCACCGGAGAGCATGACGTTCACCGTGAACGTCGAGCCCTTGGCCTGGGTCAGAGTCGGCGGATCAAACAGAAATGTTCCGTTTCCCGCGCTCGGCTGATTTTGCGCCATCGGCTTCGGCAGAACTTGATTCGCCGGAAGCAGTGCTGGACCCATGTTCTGCGCTCCCTGCCCGGCGGGCGGCTGCCCACCCGGTGCCGGGCTCCCCTGCGAAGCCGGCGCCGCCGCAGGAGCGCTCGCCGGAGCCGAAGCCGCCGGAGCTGCCGGAGCCTTGGTGTTACTCCGCCGCAGTGACAGCGCGTTAGCCGTACCCACGTCGAGCATGTCCTCACTGCTATGCGAAGTGTCCGGCCCACGCACAATGTGCGGAACCAGCACGAATACGATCTCGTTCGTCGAGTGGTCCGCCGTATCCTGCGCGAAAAGATATTTCAGAATCGGAATCGAAGCCAGACCCGGGATTCCCGTCAAAGCTTTCGTTTTCGAGTCTTCCATCATGCCGCCAAGCAGGCTGACTTCGCCCTCCTTGAGCCGGATCTCGTTTTCGATTTTCCGTTGCCCGATCACCGGCTGGCTGATGCCGCCAATGCTGACGTAAGAGTCGACGTCGGAAACATCCATCGACAACTTCAACGAGATTTCCCGCCCCGCATGTACCCGCGGCGTGATTTCGATGTTCACACCCACATCGAGATATTGAAATTGCGTGTTGACCAGCGGGTTGATGCCCACCCCGCCAATTCCCGGCTGGAACGATCCGGTCGCAACTGGCACCCGGTCGCCGATCTTTAACGTTGCCTTCTGCCCGTCCAGCGCGCGCACCTGCGGACTCTGGATCACCCTCGTATCGGTGTCGTTCATCAAGGCCGTCGCCGTAGCCTGCGGAATCGTCACCTGGAAGTCGGTGGCATTCAAATTGGCCAGAGTATTCAGATTGATGCCGTTCGTTGTCGTGGAGGACGTACTACTCGACGAAGAGCTGGAGGAAGAGCTCGTACTGCTGGTGTTGATGTTCGACTGTAGCGTCACCGAAGCGCTGGTCGGAGGATTGATGCCCAGCGTGTGCGACTTGTCCCGGCTCACTTGCATCACTGCGATATCGATCAACACCTCGGGCTTCGCTTTGTCGAGATCGTCCACCAGCTTTTGCGCCAGCGCCGCTTGATCGGGAGTGCCCCGCACCACAATCGCTCCCTGCGAAGGCAACTGCTGAATGCGGCTCACTTCCAGAATCGTGCGCATCGCATTCACGACATCCTGCAACTCGGTAGGCTGCGAAAGGTTGGAAAGATAAAAAGTTTTGATGACGTTCTGTTCCAGCTCTTTCCGTTTCGCGGGAGTGTCTTGCGCGACAAAAATCGTATTCGGCGTCACCGGACGCCAAAAAGTCTTGGTCTCAAAAGAAATAATTTCGAGCGCATCTTCCAAGGTCACTCCGTTGAGCTCGATGCGCACCTGCTTCGGAACGTAATCGGGATCGAAAAGCACGTTGATCCCGGCCAGTTTGCCGACCGTCTCGTAGATTACGTTGGCCTTCTCCGTGACTTTCAGCGTAATGGGAACATTCGAGATCGGGGCCAGTTCCACCGGTCCCTGCGCCGATTGCAGGCGCCGCCGCAAAGGCGTCGGACCGGTCGCTTGCGGCGGCGGATTCTGCGCTTCCCGAAGCAACTGCTTGGTCCGGTTCAGTTCCTGCTGCGCGATGAACGACGAACCATCAATATCCAATCCCTTCTGGAACTCGACGACCGACTCCTCCAGCTTGCCGGCATCGCGCAGCGTCTGCCCGCGATGCACGTGCGACGCTGCCGCATAGAAGCGGGTGCGCTCAAAGGCAGTGCGATATCGCAGGTCTTTCGGCTTCAGACTGTAGGCTTGCTTGAAACAGTCATAGGCCTGCTCGTAGTCTTGCCGCGCCTCGGCGTCGGTGCCCTTACCGTACAGCACCTTGGCGTTATCCTTAGTCTTGCCCACCACCGCAAGCTGCAAGCAGAGCAGCAGCAAAACAAACAGAGAAGGACGGATCAGACGTCTCATCTAGCAGTCCTCATAAAAATCCCAACAAGAATCTCGGGCGCCGGACTTGTTCTTGCCGGAGCAAGTTCCCCGGCCGACTGTCGCAGCAACAGTCCTCCGGCCACTCGGAAAAGCCGAGCCCGGGCATTGCACAGGTCGTCAGGCGCAAAAAATACCGGAAAATTGGATTATAGCATCGCATCAAGTGGCACTCGAAGTGATTGGTACGTAGGTGTTTACACTCATTAGTACACGTACCCAAGGTGTCAGGAGTCAGGTGCCAGGTCTCGGGTGCCAGGAAAAGCAAACCCGGTGTTCCTGAGACCTGACACCTGACACCTGACACCTGCCTCGTGATACTTTCTTTTCAGTACCATGCGTTTCAGTGCCATGGCCAAACAGACCACCCACCAAACCCACCCGAATCGGGAGAAAAATCCTCGCCGCCAGCCCACCGCCTCCGGGGAAAAGGACGCCGCTGTTAACAGGAACGCGAGCCACAACTATTTCTTGCTAGAAAAATTCGAGACCGGAGTAGTTCTCACCGGAACCGAAGTAAAATCGGTCCGCAGCGGCACCGCCAATCTAAAAGACTCCTACGGCATCATCAAAGATGGCGAACTCTGGCTCCTGAACTGCCACATCGGCCCCTACGATCACGGCAACTATGCCAATCATGCCGCTCTCCGCACCCGCAAACTCTTGGTTCACAAAGAAGAGATCCGCAAGCTAACCGGCAAAACGCAGCAAAAGGGACTGACCCTGATCCCCACCCGCATGTATTTCAAGAATGGCAAAATCAAAGTAGAACTAGCGGTAGCCAAAGGCAAACAGCTCTGGGATAAGCGCGAGACCGAGCGCCGAAGAACCGCCGACAAAGAAGCCAGAGAGGCCATCTCGCGGGGAAGAAAGTAAAGTTCGGAGGGTGGCCCGTCCTATCGCGAAGCGAAGGGCGGGGATATGTCGCTGCGACAATGTTCAGCCGTCACAGCGCAATCACCGCGGACAAGCCTAGTCTCGCTTCATGCCGTGGGGACTGAAGCACTATCAGCAAACCCGCCAGCTCCATTTTGCAACTTTCAGTTGCTATCACCGCAAACCGCTCCTGGCCGACCCGCACGCGCGTGACACATTTGTGCAGATTCTCGAAACCGTCCGTGGCTGGTACGGCTTCTGGCTGATTGGATACGTAGTCATGCCCGAGCACGTGCACCTGCTATTGAGCGAACCGGAGCGTGAAAACCTGGCCTTAGTCCTGCAAATGTTGAAGCAAATGGTCTCCCGAAAGTTGCGCCCCGCGTCTAAGGGTGGCCCGTCCTATCGCGAAGTGGGTGGCCCGTCCTATCGCGAAGCGAAGGGCGGGGATGTTCAGCCGCAACCTTTCTGGCAAGCGCGCTATTACGACTTCAACGTCTGGAGCGAGCCCAAGCGCGTCGAGAAGCTGCGCTATATTCACCGTAATCCAGTAAAGCGTGGATTGGTGGAGCGACCAGAGGATTGGTTATGGAGCAGCTTCCGTCACTATCTGACCGGAGAAGAGGAAGTAGTCGAGATCGAATCGCACTGGACAGCAACCAGACGCGAAAAGCAAGGAGTCTTCCCCACCGTCCGGCGCCGCGACCCAGCCTAAAAGCCCGCCCTTCGCTTCGCGATAGGACGGGCCACCCACCTACGATGCGGCTTCGAACCGCAAGTCGCTGACCGCGCCGGATGGAAGCACGAACACCTACAATTACGACACGCTGAACCGGCTGACGACGCTGACCAACTCGCTGACCGGGCAGTTCGGTTTCGCCGGAGCCTGTCCTGAGCGAAGTCGAAGGAATGCGCTGAGCCGAAGAACGCAGCTGACGCGGCCGAACGGCGTCAACACAAATTACAGCTACGACGGCCTGTCGCACCTGCTGAGCGTGCTGCATCAGGCAGGTTCGACGACGCTCGACGGGGCCAGCTACGGCTACGACTACGCCGGCAACCGGACGAGCAAAACCAACTATCTCAACGGGATCACGTCGAATTACGGCTACGACGCGATTTACGAGCTGCTGCAGGTAACCCAGGGTGGGAGTACCACGGAGAGCTATTCCTACGATGCAGTCGGCAATAGACTGTCATCATCCGGAGTGCCGACCTACAGCTACAACACGTCGAACGAGCTGACCTCGAATTCGAATGGCACCTACACGTACGACGCAAACGGCAATACCCTCTCCGACGCCCAGGGCCGCAGCTTCACCTGGGACTTCGAGAACCGGCTCGTGCAGGTTGTGAATCCTGGTGTGGGAACCACAACCTTCCGCTACGATCCCTTCGGTCGCCGCATCCAGAAATCCGGCCCCCTCGGAGCCACCAACTACCTCTATGATCGGATGGGCCTGGTCGAAGAGGTCGATAACTCAGGAAATGTCCTTGCCAGGTACACGCAGGGCAAAGGTATCGATAAACCGCTGGCGCAACTCCGGTCTGGAACCACCAGCTATTACGAGCAAGACGGACTCGGCTCTGTTACATCGCTGACCAACTCAGCGGGTGCGGTCGCGGAGACCTACACCTACGACAGCTACGGCAAACCGACGGCATCCACCGGAACGCTCGCTAATCCATTCCAGTACACGGCCCGCGAGTTCGATCCCGAAACTGTCCTCTATTACTACCGAGCGCGTTATTTTGATCCCAGCGCGGGACGCTTCCTCAATCAAGATCCGATCCGATTTGGAGGCGGGGCGAACTTCTATGCGTACACGCGAAACAATCCTGTAGTTCGAACTGATCCTTTCGGCTATTACAGCGGCAGCGGGGTTGTGGGCCCGATCTCCCTAGGACCTGACGGAGTGTGGCGAAATGACGGCCCGCCGCTCCCGCCAGGTCTACCCGGAGGATGCAGCCTCGAACAGTTGGCGCAGTCTCCGGGCGCTTGTACTGGACCTCAGGGCCAAGACGAGCCAGATCCGTGGATGCGGCGTCCGAATCCTCCTAATCCGAATAAATGCGACAAGGGGGATCAGCCGCCGGATGAGCCGCCGCCTCCGCAGGATCCGATACCGGTGATACCGCCGATTCTCGGTGAGGGCCCATGCCTAACCTGGGAGTTAACTGACTGGTGGATAGACGGCTTTGTGGAGGGCTCAGCCATTCTCGAACAGTTCGAGTTGGCTGTTCCTGGATACCTCGTCTCGCTTGGCTCCAAGGGGCTACATTGGGAGTTGTGCGAGCCTTACTAGAAAAGGCGGTGCGACGGATGTGCCGTGGGCGAAAAGGGTGTTTGCAGGAGAAGACATGTTTGAGACCTTAGAAGACAAACTTGAGAAGTCTAAGAAACCGCTGGATCCTGGATTGCCCATTTTGATATACGGCGCTACCGCCGCCGTAAGTTCTATCGTCTTGATTCTCAGGGTTCACGGGCATGGCTTTTCTCACTTGCTCAGCCTTGTCGGCTGGGCCGCCATGTTCTTGCTATCTTCGGCTTGGTTGGTGACAAGCTTCAGATCGTCAGTTCCAGTAAGCCGCCGCGATTTCGGGGTTCGCATCGCAGTTTTATGTTTGCTCCTGATGGTGCAGCGCCTCCCGTCCATATGGCGATGATGATGCAGCAGGAGTGGCGAGCCCGAACTCGACCGGTTTAGTTGCCCCGATCCGCGTTCGAATCCCGGTCCGATTAGCCACCCGGTGGGGTCCTGATTCCGGGGTGGAATCCGCACCCGATTCCTGAGCTGGGGTGTGGCGATTCCGGCACAGTCCGAGATGACGTTGTGGTGCTCCCGGGGGTGCGTTCGCGGTGTCCTGCCCTGCCCGAGGTGCCGTGCCGGGGGAGAGTCAAAGGCGCGCCGCCTACGGCGTCGGGAGGAAGGGTGACACGTCACCCCTAAAAGGGTGCTGCGCGGTAACCTGCGGTTACCGCGCGCGAACTTGCAGAAAGCAAAGCGGCTAAGAGGAAAATCGTGCCGGTGCGGTTGCTGTAGAGCAACCTGAAGTTAACGCAGGCGAACTTGTTGATTTTTATAGCGCGGCTGCTAGTCTCGGCTGAGATGGCGAGAGAGGAAGCTGGGACATGGTGAAGCCGCCGCTGCGCACGAAATCCATCGGATTCAAAGTGAGCGAGGAAGAGTACGCGCAACTGGAAGCGGCGGCGCAGGCGAGCGGACGGACGCTCGGCGAGTGGTGTCGCGAGGTGATCCTGCGGGGAGGTGCCAGCGACGATCCGGCCCTGGCCGAGATCATCGGAGTGCGCTTGCTGCTGGTGAACGTGTTGGGGCCTGTGGCGGCGGGCGAGAAGATGACGCCGGAAAGGTTCAACCAGCTGCTTGACCAAATCGGCGAAGCCAAGCACCAGCTCGCGGCGCAGTTGCAGCAGCAGGCGAGCGAGAAACTCAAGCGAGAAAAACCCGGCGGCGACAGGAAGCGGTGACCTCATTTTTTTCACAGGGAGGATACGGAGCGCGGGAGCCGCCGCTCTCATCGAAAAGCTCAGAAGGCAAAACCAAAGTGAGGAGAAGGGAGCCAAATGATAACCCTAGAAGACAATGAGGCGGAAGCGATTCTTACGGAGCTAGAGCGGTTCAACGAAGGGGCGGTAGGAGTACCAGGACACCCGGTAGGTGCCATCATCGAAAAGCTCAGAAACAAACTAAATGCCGCGAAGAGATCCACGCGGCCAACCTCCGCAGTAGCCGCGCCACAACACACAGCGAAGCCGGATCGCACAAGTAAACTTAGAAACCACAAATTAGGTGACTCGCGCTAACGGCGAGCCATTCCGAAGCGGGGAGAGGCTACGGGCATGGTCACGGCCAGTCAAGCCCCGTCCCGCCAAGAACGCGGAACGCCTTGCGGCTCCGCTTCGCTCCGGGGCGTTGACAGGCCGCGCCCACACCCGTAAAAAAGCTCCCCACTATGTTCGGAATGTCTCTCTCTGCAACGGCGCTTAAGGCGGGAAAGGTGTTGGGAATCAGCGCCCTTTGGATTGCACTAGCCGTCCTCGCCGCGGTGGGAATTGCGCGGCTACTCTCCCGCAACCAGGTACCGGAAGTTCCGGCGTAGAGGTGACGATGTCTACTTATCCCTCGACAGGAAACCGGAAGCTGGACCTAGCAATCGTTTTGTTCGGGTTTTTTCTTTTGCTGATGAGGGTAGTCTCGGCGTTCAGGAACAAAGATTCGGGGTAATTCGGGGACATGAAGCTGTGAAGAAATTTGTTTCATCCGATCCAACGACGCCATTGCGAAATTAGCAGAACAGCTACAGCTACGACGCGGCTTCGCGAATCGCACCTCGGCGGGTGGCCCGTCCTATCGCGAAGCGAAGGGCGGGGCCTTTGACCTTTTTTCATCACAAACGCCCAGTGCGCACCATCACAGACATCCACCCGCCCATCGCCGAAAATTGATCTCGACCTGTAATGAGGGTCGAAGTGTGTCCATCCCCAAGCCTCGCGAAACCGGCCCCAGCCCACGCGTGAACCAGCCGCAACCTTCGTGAGTAGGCTAGTGATGGCGAAATAAGCGGGCCTCCGAGTCTAGCATGCCCTGTCAAGCCCCGTTTGAGCCGCCAGAAATCGCCGAACTCCTTTCCTGTGTTGCGCCTGCGCGGCCTGTACGTACATAGTCGTACGGCAAACATTATTTTGTTCGCCCGTTGTTCGCCTGTTTTTGCCTTTTGTGCGCGGGTGGCCCGTCCTATCGCGAAGCGAAGGGCGGGGCCTTTGACTTTTTTTCATCACAAACGCCCAGTGCGCACCATCACAGACATCCTCCCGCCCATCGCCGAAAATCGAGCTCGACCTGTAATGAGGGCCGAAGTGTGTCCATCCCCAAGCCTCCCGAACCCGCCCCGCCCGCGCGTGAACCAGCCTCCGTAGAAACGCCCCGACCGCCGCCAACTCCTTATAATTCAGAGATCTAGCGGAATACCGCCCACCGCATCCAGCTAACTCATTGATTTATAAATATTTTAGCGGAATATCGACAACCCATCCACCTAACTCATTGTTTTATAAAGACCTTAGAGCTAAGTCCTTATTCCTCAAAGATCTGGCGGGAATCACCCTCTAAGTCTTTTGTTTTCAAAGACCCCTCAGGGGGGTCAAAACCGCACTGACCGCATTCCCAGATTTCCCGACCGAGTTGCAAGTTTCCCCTTCCAGCGTGGATACTGAACATACTCATCATGAAAACAAATCTCTCTTCCACCGCTCCGTCTCAACTGGAAACCGATTGCCTCGTCGTAGTTGTCCTGGACCACAAAGAAGACCGCAGCGAAAAAGACAAGCCTGCACCAACACCCGCGCTATCAATCGAGTGCGACGACGCAGCCGTTGTCGCCGCCGCGAACGATGTCATTGCCAGCGGCGAAGTCACCGGCAAGAGTTTTGAAACCACGCTTCTGCACAATCCCGCCGGATTGAAAGCCAAACGCCTGCTGCTCCTCGGCGGAGGCAAAGCCCAGAGCTTTTCCGCCACCGAATTGCGCAAGCTTGCTGGCGCAGCCGTCCGCACGCTGAAAGGAAAAAGCATACGCAGCTTCGTCTTCGCGCATGGAAGTGGAGACGGAGTTCCATCACCCTTAGCGGTTCGCGCCATCGCAGAAGGCGCTATCATCGGCGACTTCGATCCCGGCTATTACAAGAGCGATCGCAAGGACAAGGATAAAGAGAAGATCGACGCCGTGACCATCGCCGTACCAAAGGGAGACGACCAGAAGTCCGCGGAAGCGGCTCTCGAAACCGGACGCATTATCGCCGAGTCGCAGAACTTCACTCGCGACCTGGTCAATGAGCCCTCGAATCGAATGACGCCCACCATACTGGCCGAACGCGCGAAGAAGATGGCAGCAGAAGTCGGACTGAAGTGCGAAACCTACAGCACCGACAAGATCAAAGAACTAAAGATGGGAGCATTCTGGGGCGTAGCGCAAGGCTCCGACGAACCGCCCGCGCTCATCGTTCTGCGCTACGAACCCGAAGGCGCAACCAAAGATGTGCATCTAGGCTTGGTCGGCAAAGGAGTCACCTTCGACACAGGAGGCATTTCGATCAAGCCAGCCGATGGCATGGAGAAGATGAAATACGACATGGCAGGAGCCGCGACCATGATCGGAGCCATGCGGGCCATCGCGCTGCTGAAGCCCAAAGTCAAAGTCACCGCGGTTGTCTGTGCAACGGAAAACATGCCCTCCGGCAAAGCCCAAAAGCCAGGAGACGTGCAGATCGCCATGTCCGGCAAGTCAATCGAGATCATCAACACCGACGCCGAAGGACGCCTGATCCTGGCCGATGGCCTCTACTACGCCCGTCAACTCGGCTGCACTCATCTAGTCGACGCCGCAACATTGACGGGAGCAGTCGTAGTCGCCCTCGGCTACGTGAACGCCGGAATCTTCGCCAGCACCGACGACATGTACGAGCGTTTCGCCAAGGCCAACCAGCAAGCGGGTGAGAAAATGTGGCGTCTGCCCCTCGACGAAGAATACAAAGAACTGATCAAGTCCAACATAGCCGACATGCTCAACTCCGGAGCCCGCTACGGCGGCGCCATCTTCGCCGCCATGTTCCTGAAAGAATTCGCCGAAGATACACCCTGGATCCACCTCGACATCGCCGGCACCGCCTGGATGGAAGAGAACAAACCCTGGATCGCCAAGGGCCCGTCAGGAATCGCGCTGCGCAGTTTGGTGGAGTTTGTGAAGGGATGGAGCGCGTGAGGCTATGAGTTCCAAAGAGGTAAGCGCAAAGCACGTAGGAAACAAGGCACCCGCTGGGCTAGTTCCGGTAAACGATTAGAAACCATCGCTCCAATTCTCGACCCCGAGCTCATAGGCGTGACACTCAAAACCATCGGGATACTGCGCGAAACCTGGTTTGCCCTTGAGCCTTTCGATAGCGGCTTTCGCGTCATCTTCTGAGAGGTAAGCACCTATCAGGAGCAATTGAGTATCTGACTCCGGACTTTCTTTGCGGAGGTGGTAGAGCAAATAGACAGAATCCGTTCCCACCATGTTCTCGGCGTTCTTCCTTCGGTGCACCGTCCGACTGGAGGGCTTCTCGATCCGACCGTCGGAACATGTTTCATAGCCGCGCCGCGAAGACAGATCCACCGGCCCGTTTATCGATCCTGCATACTTCATAAATTTCGGAACAGAACCTCTGCGCTTCGCCATCGCCCTGAATCCTTTCCCTCTTAGGCTCTATCATAGAGCCTAGAGCGATGGATCTCTCCGCCAAAATCCGCACGATCCCCACTTCGCCCGGCGTCTATCTTTACAAAAACGCCGAAGGCGAAGTCATCTACGTGGGCAAGGCCAAGAACCTGCGCTCGCGCGTCTCTTCGTACTTCCACGAAGGCCGCTGGGAAGACGCGAAAACTGGCACGCTGGTCCGCGAGGCGGTCGATGTCGACTACATCGTAGTCGCCAATAATAAAGAGGCGTTGGCGCTTGAGAATCACCTCATCAAGCAGAAGAAACCGCGCTTCAACATCCTGCTGCGCGACGACAAAACTTACCCTTACGTGAAGCTCACGCTGGCCGAGCGTTTTCCACGCGTCTATGTGACGCGCCGCCTGCGCAAGGATGGCTCCGCATATTACGGTCCCTACTTTCCCGCCAATCTTGCTTATCGCATCGTCGACCTGATTCATCGCCATTTCATGGTTCCGTCGTGCAAGGTGGATCTGACCCGTAATCACCCGCGTCCCTGTTTGCAGTTTTACATCAAGCGTTGCCTCGGTCCGTGCGTCAAGGAGTTGACCACGCCCGACATCTACGCCGAAGCGGTGCGCGACGTCGAGCTTTTTCTTGATGGGCGGCAAACCGATCTGGTGAAATCTCTGCGCGACCGCATGTCGGAAGCGGCCGAGGCGCAGGAGTTCGAACGCGCCGCCCGTTATCGCGACCTGATCTCGACCGTTGAGCAATTGCAGGAGAAACAGCGCATTGCCGCCGCCGAAGGCGATGACGCCGACGTTTTCGGGTATCACTACGAAAATCAGATGCTGGCCGTGAACTTGTTCCACATGCGCGGAGGAAAAGTGCTCGACCGGCGGGAGTTCTTCTGGGAAGACCTGCCCGAGTTTGGCATGGAACCTGGAGCCATCACAGATCACGGAAGAACGGGCGCCGCCCGCCCAGGCGAGCAAAGTTCGCCAGCGATGGTAGCCACGTCTAACGCTGATTCCTTCCATCCCAACGAATTCTTCTCCGCCTTAGTCAAACAACTCTATCTTGGTCAGCCCTATGTTCCGCGCAACATCTACGTTCCCGTCGACTTCGAAGACCGGGAAGAATTGCAAGACGTGCTCAGCGAACAACTCGCGGGCGAAGGCGGCAGAGCGACAAGGGTCCACATCACGGTTCCGCAGCGCGGGGAAAAACGCGAACTGATCGATCTTGCCGGCAACAACGCCAAGCAGTCTTACGATCAGCGTTTCCGCGTGCTGAAGCCGAACTCGCGCGCCATCCAGGAAGCGCTGCAAGATGCGCTGGCCCTGCCTGAACTCCCAAAGCGGATCGAGTGCTTCGACATCTCTCACATTCAGGGGGCGGAAACGGTGGCATCGATGGTGGTGTGGGAAGACGGCAAGATGAAAAAATCCGATTACCGCAAATTCATCATCAAGACGGTCGAGGGAGTAGACGATTTCGCGTCGATGCGCGAAGTGGTCACGCGCCGGTATAAGCGGTTGTGCGAAGAGAGAAAGGTGGAACGCAAAAATCCCATGCCCAGCCTGGTGCTGATCGACGGCGGCCTCGGGCAGCTCCACGCCGCCGCGCAGGCGCTCGAAGCGCTCGAAATCATTAACCAGCCGCTGGCCGCCATTGCCAAGCGCGAAGAGATCATCTACGTCTACGGACAGGAGGACGATCCCGTCGTTCTCGACCATCATTCTCCCGTGCTGCATTTGGTGCAGATGATCCGCGACGAGGCCCATCGCTTCGCCGTGACGTTTCATCGTAAGCGGCGCCAGATCCGCGACCGCTCAACCGAGTTAAGAGAGATCCCCGGCGTCGGCGAATCGACGACCCGACGCCTGCTGGAACATTTCGGCAGCCTGCAAGCCGTAAAGCAGGCGGACGTCGCGGCGCTCTCGGCGGTTGTCACGAAATCTCAAGCGGAAGCCATTCTCGAACATTTCCGAAACACCGCGACCGCGCGCTGAGTTCATCCATGCACTCGCAGGACTCCGGCGCGTAGAACCATTTGTAAACCGCGGTTCGGGATGATACCCTTCGGCGTTCGTTTTGTGCCAGTTCATCCAATCCAAGAAACAACAGGAGGCAAGATGAGAAAAGCTTTATGCGCCACTCTGTTTATGGTAACGCTGCTAACCACGCTCCCCGCCCTTGCGCAAAATCCGAACTATGATTACGGCCCGGTATGGCGAGTCACCTATTACGCAATCAAGCCCGGCCAGTCGGAGCCGTTCTGGAAGGATTTTCGCGAGAATGTGAAGCCTTCGTATGAAGCATTGAAAAAGGAAGGCTTGCTCAGCGACTACAAAGTCTGGACCAACGTCACCACCGACGGCCCGCACGACTGGGATGTAGCCGTCGGCTATATGATTCCGAACTGGGCAGCAGTCGATCAGCTCGACGCCAGAGCGGCAACCATCCTCGCCAAGCATTATGGATCGCGGGAAGCCATGATCGAAGCCGGAAAGAAACGCAACGAGATACGGGAAGTGGTTGCCAGTAAGCTGGCGCGCGAAGTGATGCCGAAGTAGCAGTTGAATCACGAGTACAACAAAACCGCTTGCGCGCCCCGAATGTTTTTGAGAAGCATTCGGGGCTCGCCATTCTGCCAAGCCCTAGGTTCCCGCACGGTGAAATTCCACGGACAATGCCCCGGTGTCGGCGTACAATTTCTTTCGTAGCTCGTGTTTGCAATCGAGCGGGAGGCCCTCATGCCCGTGTACGACTACGTCTGCAACGACTGTCACAAAACCTTCGAATTGATTCTTACCTTGAAAGAACACGAGGCAGATGCGAAATGTCCCAAGTGCGGCAGCAGGAACGTGGAGCAGGAAGCCACCGCGTTCTATGCCGTGACGGGCAAGAAGAGCTAGGCCAAAGGTAAGACGCGGAATAACCAATCAATGCCGGTGACGAAGTTGGCAGAATCGGTGTGCCTTGCTTGGGAGTTCCCGGCGACAATTGGAAAAGCTCTACACTCCTCGCGACGCGACAGTTCAAACTCCTCTCTTGACCTGAGAATGGAACCTTGTCACCATGATCAATACGAGGGCTTCCATGAAATTTGGCGTCATAATTTTCCCCGGATCGAACTGCGACCACGATGCTTTCTGGACCGCCAAGCACGTGGCCAATCAGCCGGCAACGCTCCTCTGGCACGATTCGTACGATTTGGAGAACTGCGATGTGATCATTGTGCCGGGTGGCTTCGCTTACGGCGACTATCTCCGCACCGGGGCGATTGCGAAGTTTTCGCCAGTCATGGAATCGGTGCGCAAGTTTGCCGCCGGCGGCGGGCTGGTCCTCGGTATCTGCAACGGTTTCCAGATTCTGTGCGAGTCGGGATTGCTTCCCGGAGCGCTGATGCGCAACATCGGATTGAAATATGTCTGCAAGCCGGTGCAGGTGAGAGTCGAAAACAATGAGACTCCGTTTACCAACGCCTGCCGCAAGGGCGAAGTGCTGACCATCCCCATCGGCCACATGGAAGGCAATTATTTTTGCGATGAGGCGACACTCGCTGAATTGAAACGCGACAACCGCATTGTTTTCCGCTACTCGAATGCGCAAGGCGAAATCACAGCGGAAGCGAATCCCAACGGGTCGCTTGAGAATATCGCCGGAATCTGCAGCCCGGGACGCAATGTGCTGGGCATGATGCCGCATCCCGAACGCGCGGCTGAGCCCGAACTCGGCGGCACCGATGGCTTCAAGATTTTCGAGTCATTGGTAGGAGCGATGGCGACACGATAGTTCTCAGTTCCCAGTTCTCAGTTCTCAGAGAGGCCAACTGTCGACTCTCACGCTCATTTCAGTTTCGTTCGCAGATGGGATCCCTCGACGAATGGTTCGAAACGAACCGGAGAACGCGGGTTTTTCTGAGAACTGAGAACAGTGAACTGAGAACTGCATCTAGAACGCCCATCGCAGCAGCGTGGCTCCACTGGTAAATCCCGCTCCGACCGAAGCCAACAGCACCAGACTTCCTTTTTTTAATTTGCCTTGCTGGCGCGCTGTTTCCATGGCCAGTGGAATCGTCGCCGCAGTGGTGTTTCCGTATTCCTCGATATTGATGATCACGGCTTCAGGACGCATGCTGAGGCGATCGGCGGTCGCAGTGATAATGCGCTTGTTGGCCTGATGCGGGATGAAGGCGTCGATTTCGCTGCCCTGAATGTTGTTGCGTTTGAGAATCTCTTCGCAGAGCAGCGCCATCTTGCGCACCGCGAACTTGAAGACTGCGGCTCCATCCTGGTGAACGAAGTGCATCTTCTTGTCGACGCTTTCGTGACTGGATGGATTCAGGCTTCCGCCTCCTGGCATGTACAGGGCCTCGCCGCCCGATCCGTCGACTTCGTGCAGAAAGTCGATGAGACCGACCGAGTCGTCTTCGGCGGGTTCGAGCAGGACTGCGCCCGCTCCATCGCCGAAGATGACGCAGGTGGCGCGATCGGTGTAGTCGATAATCGACGACATCACGTCGGCTCCGATGACGAGCACTTTCTTGTGGGCTCCGGAAGCGACGAACTGCGCTCCCGCTTGCAGGGCATAAACAAACGCCGAACAGGCGCCGGAGAGATCGAATCCCCAGACATTTTTCGCGCCGAGTTTGTGCTGGACGAGACAGGCGGTCGAGGGAAAAAACATGTCGGGCGTGACTGTCCCGACGATGATCGCGTCGAGGTCGGAAGGCGAGATGCCGCGCTGGGCGAGCGCTTTCTTCGCCGCTTCGACCGCAAGGTCGCTGGTCGCAACGCCTTTATCGACCACATGGCGTTCGCGGATGCCGACGCGCTCCATGATCCATTGGTCGTTTGTGTCGACAAGTTTTTCGAGGTCGGCGTTGCTAAGAAGACGAGGCGGAACGTAGGTGCCGAGAGCGCTGATCTTAACGCGCTGAAGCTGAGTCAATGAGGTCTCCTGGGAACATAGTGAGATAACTGCGTCGCATGGTGAATCAGTTATTTTGAACGATGCGGAAGGGAACGGCAAGGTGTCAGGTCTCAGGTGTCAGGTTTCAGGAAAACCTTGGCGGCGAATTGAGTTGGTTTTGGCTTTTTCCTGAGACCTGAGACCTGACACCTGAGACCTGCTATTTCAACCTCGCTGCTAGATCGCCGAACAGCGGCAACTCGAAACGCTCGCCTTCCCAGGCTTTGAAGGTCAGAACCATCCACAGGAAGAACATCGCTAACGAAGCCAAAATTCCGAACAAAAGAAAAGCCATCGCGGCAGTGACATTCGAAAGGAAAAGAGCGGCTATGGTCAAAATTAAAAAAACTCCCCAGAGCAGACAGCTTTGCCAGGCATGAAAGCGGACGAAACGATGGCTGCGATATGCGGGCAGCAACAGGATCACCGCGGCGGCGACAAAAGTGAAATAAGCAATGGCCGCAACCGCGCGTTCGGCGGGAGGAAGCGGCGTCATTGACCATCCGCAACCGGGACAGAACGCCGCGCTCGCGGGCATGACAGTTCCGCAATGCGGGCATTTTATGGTGGCTTGCGCCGGATTCGCGAGACTTTTGTCGGCACTGTCCTTCGGACTAGACAAGTCGGCGTCCATTCCTCTTCTTTCGGCATTCTTCGCAAACACCATAAATCTGGAATGTGTGGCGAGTGGTTACGTAATGGTGTTTGCGTCCTATTTCCTGCTCGATTTCGCCGACTTTCTCGGAGAAAAATTCGACCGAAGCGCCGCATTCGGTGCAGACCATGTGGTGATGACTGCGGCGGTTGTACTGGTGCTCATAACGGGCGATGCCGTCGTGGAAGGCGACTTCGCTGGCCAGTCCGCAACCGGCGAGGAGCTTCAGCGTGCGGTAAACGGTGGTGAAGCCGATGCGCGGGTCGGTTTTCTTGACCAGGCGGTGCAGTTCGTCGGTGGAGAGATGTTCGCGGGTTTCGAGGAAGGTTCGCAGAATCGCGTTACGTTGTTCGGTCTGTTTTAGACCGACGCGTTTGAGATGCTGGCGAAAAATTCCTTCGGCTTCGCGGACACTCTCCGGCGAGATGGTCGGCTGATCGTCGATTCGTTTCTGCAGCATGTTGGTTGGCGCGGACACTCAGATGATACTGCGCGCCGAGGATTCCAGACATGATACTTGGCGAGTTCGGGTTGCGCCAACTGACTTCCCCCACTGCGGGCTTTCCAGGTTCATCGCTTCGAGCGTACCCCCCTCCCCCCCTATTTTTTGATCTATTAGAATCATAGGGTTAGACGCAAAATATTCAAAGATAATGGCTTATAGTCAAAATATTCAGAAACAAGGACTTACGGTTTTCAAAGAGCGCTGAAAATGGGTTTGGGGCAGCTTCGAGGGCCGTCTAGTTTGACCGGCACACTTCTCGCTGCCCAATCAGACCACCATTCTCGCGCATGCGCGGGTTGGATGTCTGTGAGGGCTATCACAGTGGAAATGTGATGAAAGAGGTTAAACGAGATTTTTATTATAGGAGATTCGCTTCGCGCGGGCGCACAATAGGCGAACAAAATATTGTTTGGCATACAATTATGTAAGTACATGCCGCGCAAATACATCCGACGAAAGGAGTTCGTCGATTTCTGGAGGCTCAAAGGGGGCTTGACAAGGCGTGCTAGACTTGTTTGCTCGGTTTCCCGCCCGAACCACGACTCACCGGTAAAACAAAAGCAAAACCGCAAGGTGCATACAGACTGGAATCCCACGTTTCGACGCGAAACGTGAGGCACCCTCCAAAGGCAGATGATGGCGGTCGGCTGGGCAGCCCCCTTCCGTAACTTTGCTTAACTGTGTAATTTAGCTAATTTGTCACTTAGAGAGCATCTCTAACATGAGGCCGATCTCGTGAGTGAACCGATTTTTTTCTTGTCGCTGCGTGAACCGCGTCGCCCCTATCTCATTCCGTTGTCATTCCTGTTGTTGATAGGAATCTGCAGCTTCGCCACCGCTAAGGTATCGAAGGGAAAGCCCACGCTGTGCAACTTGACCGATGTTGAGGCGGGCGGTTTGAGCGGAGATGCCAGCAGCGACATCCACGCGCTGCCCGATTACAGCAACGCCGTGTACGGTCTGCTGCGGGCCCGACAATTCAGGAAACTGGATTGCCTCGCAGATTCGGTGCGCTCCACCAAAGAAGCGTTCCCGGGAGGAATGTGGAAGATCCACGCCATCTATTCGGGTCTTGCGAGACCCCCGTTGCACCCGACGCAGGAGGATTGGACGACGCACATCAAATTACTCCAGCAATGGGTGTCATTGAGGCCGCACTCGATTACTGCCCGCATCGCACTGGCTGAGTCCTTCGCTAACTATGGCGCGGATGCTCGGGGCACGGGATTTAGCGACACTGTGAGCCAGAGTGGATGGAAACTCTTCAGTGAGCGCACAGCCAAAGCCAAGCAAGTTCTCGAACAGGCATCCGCCCTCCCGGCTAAGGACCCAGAGTGGTACTTTGCCATGCAGACCGTAGCCTTGTCCCAGGATTGGGCGCCGGACGCGCGGCGCGAGTTGCTTGAAAAAGCGGTCAAATTTGAGCCAGCTTATTATTACTACTATCGTGAATATGCGTATTCAATCCAGCCGAAGTGGGGCGGAGAAGAAGGCGAAGTTGCAAGGTTCATGCAAGAGGCCGCTGACCAGATGGGAGGAGACGCGGGCGATGGCCTGTATTTCCGAGTGGCCAGCACCATAGTTTGCGGCTGTCAAAGCGATCAGCAACTGAATCTCTCGTGGCCCAGAATCCAAAAGGGATTCGCCGCCGTGGAGAAGCAGAATGGACCGTCTCCCGAGAATTGGAACCAACTGGCCCATCTCGCCGTTTCCTTTACCGACGCCGTCGTTGCAGACAAAATGTTCGCGCGGATGGGTGACCAGTGGAGCGAGGACATCTGGCAGGATCATTCTGTCATCGAATCGGCCCAGCGCTGGGCGAAACAAGCGGCCCCTTATACAGCCAGAAGGCAAGCTGCAGAAGCATCCGCTGAAGCAAATCTGCATACCCCTGAAGGCCAGAACTACGATGCCGTTTTCGCCGAAAAAATTCACACATGGTTGCAGCCGTGTTTAGAAGCGCAGACCGGGGGCGAACTCGGCAAGTTCGAGCTTTTGATCAAGGTCGGTAAAGAGGGCATGATCGAAGACTTCTCCGGCAGCGGGACCAGCCCCGTGACGCCATGCCTGGGCAACAAGATCATGGAATTTCGTCAGGGAAAGCAGGCCGTGTTTCCGCCGCCTCCTCAGGCCGATTATTGGATGCGGTTCGATATGAATTTCGAAAACTCGCCTTCGGCAGCACTGAAGTAGACTCGGCGGCGAAACCACAGTAGCCTAAGCCACGCCCATTGGTGGGCTCACGGTTGTCACGGACAACACGCGCCCCTACAATCTATCAGTAATGTCTGCTGCTTCCCTGCCTGAGATTTCTAGCCGCGACGCTGGGCGGCGCCTTCGCCGGCGCCGGCGACATCGTCATCCTGCGCTTCGCATCTTGTACTACTTTTTTTGTCTTTTACTGGTCGCGCTTATTGCCGGCGTCTGGTGGCTGTACTGGATTGCACGGTCTGCTCTGCCGCAACTGGATGGCTCGGTCTCGGTGGCGGGGATTTCTTCCAAGGTGCGGGTCGTTCAGGATGGGCGGGGGGTGCCCACGATTGAGGCTGCTTCGCTCGACGATTTGTTTTTTGCGCAGGGGTACGTGACTGCGCAGGACCGGCTGTGGCAGATGGATATCATGCGGCGCGCGGCTGCTGGAGAACTTTCCGAAGTGATTGGCCCAGCCACCGTGAAAATGGACCGCGAGCAGCGGATTCTGGGGCTGCGGCCGGCGGCGGAGGCGGCGGAAAAGAAAATCTCCAAAAGCGAGCGGGGTTATTTTGACGCTTACGCTCGCGGAGTGAATGCGTTTATCGATTCGCATCGCGACCGGCTTTCGCTGGAATTCCGTTTGCTGAAATACACGCCTCGGCCTTGGACGGTGACCGATTCCCTGCTGGTGGGCGCGCACATGGTGCAGTACCTCAACCACTACAGTTACGGGCGGGCGCTGGAGCGGGAGAAAATTCTGGCCAAGCTGGGGCCGGAACTGACGGCGGACTTGTATGTGAATTCTTCGTGGCGGGATCGTCCGCCGGGCGAGGTGCGGCGGATTCAGGATGAACCTGCGGCGAAACACGGCGATGACGAGGACGATGACGACGAAGAGGTCGATCCGGAGGGCGGAAATTCGCGGATGATTTCGGAGTTGTCTTCCGGGCAATTCCCTCAGGGGCTAAAGCCCGCATTTTTTGGGGCCGTCAGCGGCGCGGCTGAAGCCGCGCCCCTTCAAAACTTTTCTACCGATAGCTTGAATACCCAGGACAGCACGCCGGAAGAAGATGATTTGTTTCGGGCGGGGTCTAATAACTGGGTGGTTTCGGGGCAGCATACGGTTTCGGGAAAACCGCTGCTGTCGAATGATATGCACCTTGACCACCAGATGCCGAACTTGTGGTTTGCGGCGCACTTGAAAAGCGGAAACTTCGATGTGGCGGGGGTGACGCTGCCGGGCGTTCCGTTCGTGATTGTGGGACATAACCAGCGGATCGGGTGGGGATTTACCAACGTTGGTCCTACGGTGGAAGACGACTTCATCGAAGAGTTCAACGCGCAGGGACAGTATAAGACTCCGGCGGGATGGGTGGATGCGCAGCATCGGCAGGAGACGATTCATGTCAAGGGCGCGCCGGACGTGACGCTGGACGTGGTGACGACCCGCCACGGGCCCATTATCACGGAACTGATTCCGGGCGAGACGCGCAAGATTGCATTGCGCTGGACGCTGCAGGACGGCATGGGGCTGATGTTTTTTGACGCGGACACGGCGCCGAATTGGGACGAGTTTCGGAAGGCCTTCTCTACTTTTGGCGCGCCCGGACAAAACGTGATGTACGCGGACGTGGATGGCCACATCGGATATCAGGCTACGGGACACGTGCCGATCCGGGCATCGGGCGATGGCAGCCTGCCGGTTAGCGGCAGCGATGATGCGCATGAATGGATTGGCTGGATTCCGTTCGACGCGATGCCGCATGTTTACGATCCGCCGGAGGGGATTCTGGCTACCGCCAATGGGCGAATTACTCCCGACGGTTACAAGTATTCGATCAGCACGGAATGGGAAGCGCCTTGGCGGACGGACCGCATCTATCGCGTGCTGGAGTCGGGAAAAAAGTTCGCGCCCGCGGATATGCTGGCGCTGCAGATGGATGTGTCGTCGACGTACGACCGGTTCTGCGCCGACAAGTTTGTATATGCGGTCGATCACGCCGCGAATGCGTCGGAGCGGGCGAAGCGGGCGGCGGAAATTCTGCGCGATTGGGATGGGCGGATGTCGGCGGATTCCGCGGCGCCAACGATAGAAACCGAGGCGCGTCAGGAACTGGTGCGGTTGTTGCTGGAGCCGAAGCTGGGCGCGGCGGCGGATACGCCAGAGTCGGAAGAGGCTTCGGGCGCGCTCAGTTGGAAGAGCTATCAGTGGATGATGTCGCCGGTCTGGCTGGAAAATGTGCTTACCAAACAACCGGCGCGGTGGCTGCCGCCGGGGTACTCCGATTACGGGAGCCTGCTGACGGCGGCGATTGAGAACGTAGTGAAGCAGACGGGAACGGCTTCGGGAGAGGTCACGAAAATTGCGTCGGGAGGTACTTTGGATCTCAGTCAATGGGCTTGGGGAAAGAATTATCCGGTGGAAATTGATCATCTCGTGCTCGGCAAGCTGCCGGTGATTGGGCGCTTCACGGGGCCGGGAGTGCATCCGCTGAGCGGGAGCAACTATACGGTGAAGGCGGTGGGGCGCGGGTTTGGACCTTCTGAACGGCTGACTTGGAACTTTTCGAACTTCGACGAAAGCACGCTGAACCTGGTGACGGGAGAGAGCGGGATATTCCTTAGTCCGTATTACCTTGACCAGTGGAAGGCTTGGTACGGAGGGACGACGTTCGCGTTTCCCTTCTCGCAGGCAGTGGTCGAGCGGCAGCGGACGCATGAGATGACGCTCGAGCCACGGTGAGACGGTCGTGGGTCGCTGGTCGTTGGTCGTTAGTCGTTGGTCGTTAGTCGCTGGTCGTTCGCCAGCGCCCCTCAAAAATCGACTGTCTTGACGTCGAAGAAATACCCCACCAGGCCTCTGACCTCACCGGGTTGCTCGGGATTGTTGGGGTTGTACTCCAAAGCGTCGGTGGTTGCGTCGTAGATGTTAAGCGATCCGCCCTGGACCAGATACACCACCTCGGGCGGGGAGTTTTTTGCGCGCTGGGTGACGATGGGCTGGATGCCGGTCACGTCTCCATTGACGGGTGGAACGAGGACGCCGCCAGCGGGAGCGTTGCCTACGGCGCTCGCCAGCGTGTTGTAGATAGAAAGGCAGCCACGGACTTCGGCTCCGGGGGGCGGCGGAACGGGTGGAACAATTTCGGTGCAGGTGTGTGAGCCGATGAAAAGCTGTCCGTTGGCTGCGAGCGCGATTCGGTTGTGATAACCGTCGGTGATGATGATTTCCGACGTGTTGGTGACCGACATGGTGCTGAGGTCGATGATGGTGAGCTGACCGCAATACTGCGCCTGCGTCGTCCCCGCGGGACATAGCAGCGACTCGCCTCCTCCCGGCGCATAGGGAGTGCCCGCCAAATACATGGTCGAGCCATTGAGCAAAGCTACGCTGCCGGCGGCGGGGCCCAGACACGTTACAGGGTTGGAGCCGGGGTTGGGAATGCAGGCGGGGACGGAAGCGACGAGTTGATTGGTGACCAGATTGTACTGCTGGACGCCGGCTTGGGATCCTCCGCATTCGGCGCCGCAACTGACTACATAGGCGGTGCTGTCGTCACTGCTGAAAAAGGCGGCCACGGGACGGTCAAAAACGCCTTGACCGCCGATGTAGGTTACCGCATTGCCGATCCCGATTTGCGACGGCGTGATGACGGCCACGGAGTCGGAGTTATCCATGAAGCCAAGCAGCAGGCTGCCACTGTTGTTGATCGCCAGATAGTGAACCGAGGGAACCGGGGCCTGTCCCGCGAAAGCGCCGGTGAGCAGGGAAACGACTCCGACCAACCCAGGAGACTGGCCCGTGACGACAGCAGTGGGCAGGGCGACATAGGCGGTGGAGCTGTCAGGGGAAACGACGAAGCTCTCGGTCATGCCGGGCAAAGTGAAGTGAAACGCGGGTTTTTCGGTGGCGTTGCTGATGATGGTGAACTGGTTGTCGGAGGTCTGCAAACCGTTGCCGCTGAAAACCAGGGTCTGGGTTCGATTGGGCGTGACCACCATCACCCCGGGAGTGTTGCCGGCGGAAATCGGGGTTGCGGGGCCCCTCACATCATTCTGAGCGTTGACGATGTAAATACCGGAGAGCGACGTACCCGCAGAGACGTTATTCGAGAGGAAGGCGCGAAAAGCGATCCCGCTCACGCCGGAGCTGCTGTTGGAACCGCCACAACTGAACCACGTTAAAGTGGCGGGCAGCACAAATAACAGAAAGATCAGGACTTTTTTCAAACCTGGGACTCCAACCACATGCCGGATAATCACTTGGATGCAGAACGAGGATTATAGCAAAGGAGGAAATTGCGGTGCGGAGGCGGGCGGCCGCCACACGGACGTTCCGGCTAGATGAGATCGGAGGGTTTAAGCTTGCGCCGGGCGCCGTGGCGGATGTGGAGCACTTCAACTCGCTTCTGTCTCTCGAGGACGCGGTAGATCACGCGATAAATATAAGGTTTCTGGCCGTAAAGCAAGTGCCTCAACTTGTCCTTCTTCCGTGTTATCGGGCAGCGATTCGGCTGGTGTTCCAGACTGAGGATTGCCTCTTTAATCCCCAGATACCATTCCAGGGCCTTGTCGGAATACACGGCGTTGATTTGCCAGTACAAGCTAGCGAGATCGCGCTCAGCATGGGGAGTGGTGTTAACGACGTAAGCCATGCTTCGCTTCAAACTCGGCGAAAAACTCCCTCGCTGGCCGCGTCCTTCCCGCTTTCACATCCTCCAGACCCTGACGGATCGCTTCTTCTTCATCAGCCCTGGCGGCAATGTCAAGCAACCTTTGATAGGCCTCGGCATCTTGCACTACAGCCGCGGCCTTCCCGTTTACCGTGAGCACCACGGGACGCTTGCTCTTCTTGAGTTGCTTCATAAAGTCGCCGGATTGGCGCCGGAAGGTGGTCAGCGACTGGATATCCTTGGTGATGTCAAGCATGGAAACTGCTCCTCAGGAAGCACCTTATTAGGTGCTGTCATTCTACTTCAACCGGGGGGACATGTAAAACACCGAATCATTTAGACACTGGAGCATTGAGGCATTCGAAAGAACCTAAGAGCCGCTCAGTGATTCAATGGCTCAATCGCTCAATGATTCAATGTCTTTGGCTGCAATGATTCAATTATCCCGCTCCTTCTTGTATTCTCAAGACGATGCCGCAGAACTTCCTAGAACGCCTGAAGCAATCGCCCGTGCTCTGCGATGGAGCTATGGGAACGCTGCTCTACGCCAAGGGCATCTTCATCAACCGCTGCTATGACGAGCTGAACCTGTCGCAGCCGGAGTTGATTCGCGGCGTCCACCACGATTATTTGCAGGCTGGGGCTGAGATTATTGAAACCAATACATTCGGCGGAAACAGTTTCCGGCTGGCGCGGCACGGCATGGCGGACCATGTGCGCGACATCAATATCGCCGGGGCTTCCGTAGCTCACGAAGCCGCGAAGAGTTTTGATGTCTGGGTGGCGGGATCGATTGGGCCGCTGGGAGTTCGCATTGAGCCGCTGGGCAAAACTTCTTTTGAAGAGGCGCGGGCGGCATTTCGCGAACAGATCGCAGCGCTGGTCGAGGGCGGCGTGGATTTGCTGATGCTCGAAACCTTCGGCTACGTAGAAGAACTGCACCAGGCGGTGCTCGCTTGCCGCGACGTGAAGGCAAAGATCCCGATCATCGCGCAGGTCACGATTGACGAAGACGGCAACTGCCTCGATGGCTCCGACCCCGAGGCTTTTGGCGCTCGGCTGGCGGAGTGGAATGTCGATGTGCTCGGCATCAACTGCAGCGTGGGGCCAGTCGCAATGCTGGACGCGATCGAGCGCGTGCGAGCGGTGACTTCCCTGCCCCTGGCCGCGCAACCGAACGCCGGCATGCCGCGCTCGGTGGAAGGACGGAATATCTATCTATGTTCGCCGGAGTACATGGCGAGCTATACGCGGAAATTCGTAGCGGCTGGAGTACAGCTGATCGGCGGATGCTGCGGCACTACGCCCGACCACATCCGCGCCATGAAATCGGCGTTGCGGGTGGACGGAGCGCGCGGCAAGACCGCGGTTGCAGAGGCAATTCGTTCAGGAGCAGCGCCCGTAGCCGCGGCGACTGTCCCCATGGCCGAGCGCTCGCGGCTCGGCGCCAGGATTGCGGCCGGCGAATTTGTCACCATGGTCGAGATTGTCCCGCCCAAGGGCATCGACATCGGCAAAGAAATCGAGGGCGCGAAGTTCGTTAAGTCCGTGGGCGTGGATGCTATCAACATTCCCGACAGCCCGCGGGCTTCGGCGCGCATGAGCAATCAGGCCTTGTCGCTGCTCATGCAGCAGGCGGTTGGCATTGAAGCTATTTTGCACTATACGTGCCGCGATCGAAATGTGCTCGGCATTCAGTCGGACCTGCTGGGAGCGGCGGCGACGGGAATCCGCAACCTGATCTGCATCACGGGAGACCCGCCGAAGATGGGGAACTATCCTGATGCCACGGCAGTGTTTGACGTGGATGCGATCGGGTTGGTGAATATCGTCCACAACCTGAACCGGGGTTTGGACCTGGGCGGGAACCCGATCGGCTCCGGGACCCGCTTTGTGATTGGAGTGGGCGCGAATCCAGGGTTGCCCAATCTGGACGAAGAGATCAAGCGCTTCGAATATAAGGTGCAGGCGGGCGCCGAATACGTGGTAACCCAGCCGGTGTTTGATATTGGACTGCTGGAAGCTTTTCTGAAGCGGATCGAACACTGCCGCATTCCGGTAATCGCCGGAATCTGGCCGCTAATCAGCGCGCGCAACGCCGAGTTTATGAAGAACGAGCTGCGCGTATCAGTACCTGACGAAATTCTCAACCGGATGACGAAGGCCGCAAGCGCGGAAGCGGCTCGCGAGGAAGGCGTGGCGATCGCACGCGAAATGCTGGCCGCAGTGCGCGATCGGGTGCAGGGCGCGCAGATCAGCGCTCCCTTGGGGCGGTATGCGTCAGCGGTGGATGTTCTGGAGGCACTGGGCACGAAGCCGCGGCTGTAGAGACGGAGCTTGCCTCATCTGCCGCGGGACCAGACGCGGCAAGCCGCGTCTCTACGGATTGTTGGCTGCTGTGTAGCTTTGGGAATGTCGCGCCCCAAAAGATTGCACAAATTACAAGAATTCACTGGACATTTCGCGCCCAAAACTGCATTACAATACAGGTAGGAGCAATTGGATTGGTAAAGTTTGAAGAGTGCCTCGAGCGTCTCGAGAAGATTGTCCAGGAACTGGAAAAGGGCGAGGTTCCTCTAGAAAAGTCGCTGACGCTCTTTGAAGAAGGCATGCAACTTTCCGCAACCTGCCGGAAGCAATTGGAGGACGCGGAAGGGAAAGTTGAGATTCTGTTGAAACAGAACGGAAAGCTCCAAACTGAACCGTTCGAGCCCCCGGCCGAGAAAGCGTTGCGCAAGTAACGCGTTCGTGCTCGGAAGTGATCAACGCCTGTGCTAGCAGTTTGCTGTCGCAGCCAAGGCCGCCGCGATTCGCGGCGTAGTTCAGGGGGATGTATGGAAACACTCCGGGTTGTCCTTTATCACAATGACCCCAGAACTGCTCAAACTCTGGCGATCTGCCTTTCCCAACACTTTGACTCGGTTCACTTGGCCCGTTCGTACGAAGAAGTCCGTCTGACGGTGACCCGGGATCGCGCCGATGTGCTGGTCCTGGATCTGGAAAGTTCGGGCGCGGGCGCAGTCGAGCGCATACATCATGAGTTCCCCAGCCTGTGCATCGTGGGCACGCACCGGCTGGCGGATGATGAATTATGGACCGAGGCGGTGAATCGCGGCGCATCCGATATCTGCGAGCCGCGCCAGCAGGATGTGGTGCGCTCCGTGTTGCGTTCCGTGTCGAAAGCGCACACGCAGCATGCCGCCGCCTGATTTACCAGGTCTCAGGTGTCAGGTCTCAGGTCTCAGGAAAAAACAAGAACTTCCTGAGACCCGACGCTTGTTCTTGAGACCTGTACTTTCCGCTTTCCTAAGACCTGACACCTGCCTTTCCCCGCTTGTTATACTGCCCTGCAATGCTGAAACAAATTCTGCGGGAGGGACGGGAAGCCGCCGACGCTGCACTCGAGCGACTTTTGGCCCCGGCCAGCCAGCATCCAACCTCCATTCATCAGGCCATGCGGCACAGCGTGTTTGCCGGGGGCAAGCGCCTGCGGCCGATCCTTTGCATGGAGGCGGGGCGGATGATCGACGCCGTATCGCGCTCCCGATCGCACGCTGAGTCGGATGCTGGCTCGTTGCCCGCCGGCATCGAGCAAGTTGGCGCGGCGCTCGAAATGCTCCATACATATTCCCTGATCCACGACGACCTGCCCGCGCTCGATAATGACGACCTGCGGCGCGGACGCCCGACCTGCCATAAGGCCTTTGGCGAGGCCATCGCCATCCTGGCCGGAGACGCGCTGCAGACGCAGGCCTACGAGGTGCTGGCTCAGATCGCCTGCCCGGCCGAGGCGCGGGTTGCGATCATTCGGGAGATTGCGCACGCCACCGGCTCCATCGATGGAATGATCGGCGGCCAGGTGGTCGATCTCGAAAGCGAGCACAAAAAGCCCGATCTCGCCACGCTCGAATACATTCACCGTTCGAAGACTGCGGCGCTCATTACGGCCAGCGTGGTCAGCGGAGGAATTTACGCCGGAGCAACCGCCGCCGATATCGACCGGCTGCGCACGTACGGCCAGTCGATCGGCCTGGCGTTTCAGATCGTAGACGACGTGCTCGATCTGACCCAGACCTCTGAGCAACTGGGGAAAACCGCGGGCAAGGACGCGGCTGCCGAGAAGACGACGTATCCGGCGCTGTTTGGAATCGAGGAATCGAATCGTAGGGCCGACGCGCTGGTCGAGCAGGCATGCGCGGAACTTAGCCAGTATGGCGAGGCGGCGACGACGCTGAAAGACCTCGCACACTACCTCGTCGAGCGCAAGAAATAGCTCCCTGTAGAGACGGGGCTTGCCCCGTCTAGGCCCTCTAGGCCCGTGGAAGAATTTCACTCTAGAACCTGCGAGCAGCGCCCATGGCTGAGACGCGGCAAGCCGCGTCTCTACAGAAAATAGCGAGCTTTCCTCGTAAACCAACACTTGAATCCCCCGGGCTGCGGCGGTAGAGTGTCTGTGCTCTCGCGGTCTCCCACCTTCTTATTCCTCACCGGCAATTTGCGCTTTAGAGCTGCAGTCTGTGTGCAACTAAAGGCGGTTATGGGTAAGGCACCCCTATATGTGGTGTTTTATCACTTGACCCGTCCCTATATTCGCCGGTAGAGTTGGTCGAAAGCGCGGGTGACGTTCCTGGTTCGCGGGACGGCATCGAACGAAATATGACCAGCGGGAACCTGGGGAGTTAACAGAATAAGGTTAGCCTCCAAACCCTGCGATTTGCAACGCACTCCAGCCAGCGCCAGCCGAGTCTGCTTACGAAGGAGTCACTTTGCTCAAACTTAAGAAGCTGCAAATCCTGGGATTCAAGTCGTTCTGCGATCGCACGGAACTGAAGTTCCATGGCGAAGGCATCGCCGCCATCATCGGGCCGAACGGCTGCGGGAAGTCGAATATCGCGGACGCGATTTCCTGGGTGCTCGGGGAGCAGTCGGCCAAAACGCTGCGCGGCTCGCGCATGGAAGACGTGATTTTCTCCGGCACGCGCGACCGCAACCCCACGGGCATGGCCGAAGTGTCTCTGACTTTGATTGACCCCGAGATTTATGCAGGACCCGATACCAACGCGCCTACTGAGATCGAGATCCAGGAGGACTTGCCGGTAGAAGAAAATTGGGATGAAGCGGAACTCCGCGCTCAGGCTGCCGCGGAAACGGAACGCACGGTCGAGGAAGCGCAACCGGGAAAGACTGAGGAAGTAGAAGGCGGAGCCGTAGCCCCGGGGCCAACAGCGGAAGCAGCGGCGCAAGAGTTTTCGACTCACGAATCTTCGACTCACGAATCTTCGACTAACGAATCTTCGACTAACGACAGCGCCGTGACCGTGCTGAGTCCGCAGGTTGTTCTGAAGATCCGGCGGCGCAAATTCAATCAGCAGCAGCACCACGCCGGAGAGATTTCGGTGACGCGCCGCTTGTTTCGCAGCGGTGATAGCGAATACCTGCTCAATGGAAAGCTCTGCCGGTTGCGCGACATTCAGGAATTGTTTATGGGCACCGGCCTGGGGCCGGAGTCGTACGCGCTCATCGAGCAAGGGCGCATCGGCCAGATTCTGAGCAGCCGTCCGACGGACCGTCGCGCCATTATTGAAGAAGCGGCGGGGATTACAAAATTTAAGACGAAGAAGCGGCTCGCCGAAGCGCGGCTCGAAGACGCCAAGACGAATCTGAATCGCGTCAACGACATTTTCGAGGAAGTTACGCGGCAGATGAATTCGCTCAAGCGCCAGGCCAGCAAGGCCGAGCGCTATGCCAGGCTGCGGGACGAAATGCGCGCCAAACTGCGGGTGGTGCTGGCCAGCAAATTCTCGCAGATGGATCGGCAAAGCGTGACGCTCGATACCCAACTCCAGCAACTGGGCGAGGAGATTCGGCAGCAGACGGAGAGCGTACAGCAATCGGAAGCGGAACACTCCGAGCGCACGCAGCGCGGATACGCGATCGAGACTGAAACGCGGCAAAATCGTGAGCGGCTTAACCAGATTGCAATCGAAGGCGACCGAGGGAAAGCGCGCATACGAACCAACGAAGAGCGTTGCGCGGAACTGATGGTGCGGACGGCGTCGGCGGAAACGGAACGGGGGCAGGCTCAAGCTCGCCTGACGGCGCTCGAGGAAGAACGCAACGGGCACCGGCAGACGCTCGACTCGGCAGCCGCCGACCTTTTAGCGGCACAGCAGGAACTTGCGCTCAGCCAGCAGGAGGCGGCAGGCGCCGCGATGAACCTGGCGATGCTCGAACAGGAACAGGAAGCGCATCGCGGGACGATTCTGGAGGCGGTCGGCGGAGCTTCGAATCTCCGCAATCAGCTCACGCAGTCCGAGGAGCGACTGGCTGGCATCGGCCGCGAAGAGCAGCGTCTGCGGGCGGAGATTACAACCGCATCGTCGCAATCGGAGAGCTTTGGCGGCCAACGCGGCCAGATTGCTTTGGAGTTCGAAAGCGTTTCGCAGCGCGCCAGTGGCTTGGCGGCGGAGATCGCCAGCCTGCGCGAAAACATTGAGAGTAAGCGCTCGGCTGAAAATGACGCCAAGAAGCATCTCGATTCGCTGCGTTCCGAGTATGCGACGGCGCTGGGCAAGAAGGGATCGCTCGAGGCGGTGATCGCCGAGCACGGTTATTCCACGGAGTCAGTACGGCGGCTTTTTCAATCGGGCGCCATGCAGGGAGGAAACACTCCTGCCGGCGTGCTGGCTGATTTTCTGGAAGTTGAGCCGCGCTATGAGCGCGTGGTGGAAGACTTTTTGCGCGACGAACTGAATTTCGTTGTGGTCAAGTCGTGGGACGCCGCCGACGAAGGCCTGCGTCTGCTGCGCTCCGGTGTCGATGGACGCGCCACCTTCCTCGTGCATCCGGAAGATTCGCAGGCGAAATTTTCGTTTGTCGCGGATGAAAGCCATCATTACTCGCCGCTGAATGACACGGTTCTTCCCCTGAAGAACTCGATTCGCGTGCTGAACGGATTCGGCAAGTCGCTGGAAGTGATTCTGCCGAAGCTGGGCAACGGCTACATCGTGCCCGATCCTGCGGTGGCACGTGAGCTGGCCCTCTCCAGTCCTGACGCGTTCTTTCTCGCGCAAACCGGAGAATGCTTTCACAACGTAACCGTCACCGGCGGCAAGCAGCGCAGCGAGGGACCGCTTTCGATGAAGCGCGAGTTGCGCGATGTGCTGCGCGTGCTCGAAGAACTGGAGCGGGCTCTGCGCGAGAAGGAAATTCTGGCGCTCACTTTGGGGCGCGAAATCAAGGAACACACTTCCCTGCTCGACCGGCTCGAAGAAGAGAAGCGCGAGGCCGAGAAGCAGGCGATGACCTCCGGGCATCTGCTCAAGCAATTGGAAAACGAAATGACGCGGGTGCGCGAACGGATTCGTGTCAGCGAAAGCGAACTGCAACGTCTGGCGGCGGAGCGGCAAGAGCAGGAAAGCCTGATCGCATCGCGCCAGGCGGAACTCACGACAATCGAGGAAACGCGAGCGCAATTCGAAACGCTGCTGACGGCGGGGCAAGAGCGCCTGGCCGCTTTGCGTAGCCAACGGGACGCGGCGGCGGAAACGACTTCGCAGCGGGCGGCTCGGGTGGCCACGCTGGAGGAGCGGCATCGTTCGGCTACTACCTTGCTGCAGCGCATCGAAACCCTGGTCGCCGAGATGCGCGAGCGGGCTGGCGCCTTGCAAACTCAGATGGAAGCGGCGAGCGCTGAAATCGCGCAGCGGCAAAATGAAAACGTGCAAATGGCCGCGCAGCTCGTCGAGTTCGACGGCGAACGCAATGCTGGAGAAGCGCGCGAAGGCTTGCTGCAACTCGAGTCGGAGCAGGTGCGGGCGCGGTTAGTCGAAATTGACGAATTGCTTCGTAACACGCGTCAGCAGCTCGATCTGGCTCGCGACCGCCGGGGTGAGCTGTCGGCGACAGCAGCAAAACTGCAGTCTGACCTGCAACACATGGCCGATACATGCCTCAACGAACTCGGCATCGAGCGACCGGCGCTGATGGCGGACACCACGATTGCGCCGATTGCGGCGGAGGAGCTTGCGACTGAAGACCAGGCGTATCGCGAGATGCGCGCCCGCCTCGACGGCATGGGCCCGGTGAACATGATGGCGCTCGAAGAGTACAAGGAAACGGCGGAGCGCCACGAGTTTCTCTCCACGCAAAGGAAAGACCTGCTGGATGCCATCGCCGACACGACTGCTACGATTCGCGAGATCGATGTAGTCTCGCGGCAGAAATTTGAGGAGGCGTTCAACCGGATCAACGAGAACTTCCAGGCCACGTTCCGCAAGCTGTTTGGCGGCGGCCACGGCTTCATGCGACTCACCGACCTCGAAAACAGCGCGGAGAGCGGCATTGACGTGGTGGCATCGCCTCCGGGGAAGAAGCTGCAGAATGTGCTGCTCCTCTCCGGCGGCGAAAAGGCGCTTACCGCGCTGGCGCTGCTGGTAGGAATCTTTCAGTACACGCCTAGTCCGTTCTGCATTCTGGACGAAGTCGATGCGCCGCTCGACGAAGCCAACATCGCGCGCTTCACCGATCTGGTGCGCGAGATGAGCGTGCAGACTCAGTTCATCCTGATCACGCACAGCAAGCGGACGATGAGCATCGCGCCCGTGCTCTATGGCGTGACCATGCAGGAGCCGGGGGTGTCGAAGCTGGTGTCGGTGCGGTTTGGGGCGGCGTAAAATCAAAGAGTGTTGAGTATGAGCCGTCTTTACATCAAGACAATAAGTCGCGAAGACAACCACCATACCTTTGCCTTTACTTCGGCCATCGAGGGTGCTTGTTATTGGAACACGAAAGAACAGCCGGCCCGCTTTTTCCGTGTGATTGGGGATTGGGGAGGAATTAGCGTCAAGTCGCCAATTGAATTTGGAAAGAGCCGCCTTTGCACTGACTTTCGTGTCGAGTCACGGCCGCACGGCGGGTTCGCTGTATCCTGTGAACACCCATTTCCGCATAAGGTAATGGTGCCGTAACCGGCTCCCTTTCCCGTTTCGACTGCTGGCTGGCTCCCGAGATCGGACACTGCGATCCACCGGGCAATGTGCACAATTGATGTATAATGTACACATTATGCCAGAATCGTCGGTTCTCACTCTCCGCCTCGATGCCAAACTCAAAAACCAGCTCGACCGTTTGTCGAAATCGATGAACCGGAGCCGCTCGTTCGTCGCCGCCCAGGCAATCCAGGAATTTGTCAGCGTGAACGAATGGCAGATCAACGAGATCAAGAAAGGACTAGCCGAGGCCGACGCGGGCGACTTCGCCACCGACGAGGAAGTCCAGCAGGTGATGAAGAAATGGACGCGCCGTGCGCGTTGAGTGGCTGCGAGCGGCGATCAATAATTTGGATGCTTTGGCGGAGTATATCTCGCGCGACAATCCAGCCGCCGCCGAAAGAACCGTTGCGGCAATTCGGAGTGCCGTAGAAGATCTCGAGCGGTTCCCGTCTTCAGGTCGTCCCGGTCGGATATCTGGTACTCGCGAACTAGTCGTCTCGGGAACGCCGTACATAGTTCCTTATCGTGTGCGCGGCGATGTTGTGCAGTTGATCCGTGTCTTCCATGCCGCGCGCAAATGGCCCAGCCGGTTTTGAACCCGCACGTCGAAGGAGATCACTCCCCAAATACGAACTAAAACTTATTGACAACCTCCGCGCCACTCTGCTTTTTAAGTTGAGAAACTCACAGTCTTTTTTTCCAGAGGCTTCCTCAGTTTTTCCACATAGCTGTCGCTTTAAAACCGGCGCTGGACAGCGCTTCTAGCTTAAACTGGAACTGTCAACACTTTTCGATGGAGCGGCGGAGAGTGCAACCGGGCGCCTGTGATTGAAATCGTTGACAAATTCCCCACGACGGCTAGAATACGCAAAGTTTTCTTACCGGTGAATTGATTGATGAGCCCCCAAATTTTAGATCCTGTTCTGCTGCGAACCGACTACCCCGAATTGAAGCTGCACGCCAGCGGCAAGGTGCGCGACGTGTACGATCTCGACGGCAATCACTTGCTGTTCATAGCCACCGACCGCATCTCCGCCTTCGACTATGTACTGGCGACTGGCATCCCGCACAAGGGGCGGGTGCTCACGCAGATCTCGCTGTTCTGGTTTGACTTTCTCAAGGATATTGTTCCCAACCATTTTGTCACCGCCGACGTAAGCCGCTATCCGGCGGCGATTCGCAAATACGCGGATGAACTTCGCGGGCGCTCCATGATGGTGATGCGGGCGGAGATGTTTCCCGTCGAGTGCGTGGCGCGCGGCTACCTTTCCGGCTCCGGATGGAAGGAATACAAGGCGACGGGATCGGTTTGCGGGGTGAAGCTTCCCGCGGGATTGAAGGAATCCGACCGGTTGCCGGAACCGCTGTTCACGCCCGCGACCAAGGCTACGACCGGACACGACATCAATATTTCATTCGATGAGATGTGCAAGCTGGTCGATCCGGAATTGAGCCGCCAGCTTCGCGACCTCACGTTGCGGATTTACAAGAAAGCGGCGGATTACGCGCTGCAGCGCGGCATCATCATTGCCGATACCAAGTTTGAATTTGGACAAACCGCCAAGGGAATCACGCTGGCGGACGAAGTTCTTACCCCGGACTCCTCGCGCTTCTGGCCGGCCGACAGTTACCAACCGGGCAAGGCGCAGGATTCCTACGATAAGCAGTACGTACGGGATTACCTCGAGGAAATTCGCTGGAACAAACAACCGCCCGCGCCAGCCCTCCCCCAAGAAGTGGCGCGGCGGACGAGCGAAAAGTATCTCGGGGCATACCGTCAGTTGACGGGACGCGAGTTGGAAATTTAGGCCGCGGGCACTACATGGGCATTGCGGACTGGATCATCCTCGGCTTTCTGGCGTTCTCCGTGACGGCGGCAGCCCTTGAGGGCTTCTTCTATGAAGCCTTCAAGCTGGCTGGGTTGGTGGTGGGATACCTGCTGGCCGCCTGGCAGTATCATCGCCTGGCGGAATGGTTCGCGCCGCATTTGAAATCGCCATGGCTGGGCGAGATCGCCGGTTTCCTGATTATTTTGTTCGCAGTCCTGATCGTTGCCGGCCTGGCTGGAAGGATCGCGCGCTGGGCCATGAAGAAAGCGGGCCTGAGCACGATTGATCGCGTTCTGGGCGCGGTGCTGGGATTGTTGCGAGGCGCGCTGGTGGTGGCGATCGTGCTCACGGCCATGGCCGCTTTTGCGCCGGCGGTGAAGTGGCTGGAAGGATCGGAGTTGGCTCCATATTTTCTGGTAGGCGGAAGGGCAGCGATCTGGCTCGCACCGTCGGAATTGCGCCACCGCTTCTACCAGGGCCTGGATTACATGCGGCAGCATGCGGCAACGGATAAGGTTCAGACGCAGTTTTCCGGGCCAACGAAATAGCGGTTGATTGTTAGTGAGCAAGTTTGTGAGCGTGCGGAAACGAGGCGGCAAGTGAAGGATCAACTGGAAGCACTCATACTGCAGATGTACAAAAGCAATATTCTCTACTCGGAAGCGGTCCGGGAATTCAAGAAGCGCTTCATCATAACGGTGCTTGAAGAAAACCGCGGCAATCAGTGCAAGGCGGCGCGGCAACTCGGTATGCATCGGAACACGCTCAGCCGCACCATGCAGGAGCTCAAGATCGATGTTCGTCCGTTGCGCGCGGGGGCCAAACGTCCGCCGCGGAGCGCGCGTCCGGTGACGCTGGAAAGAAAACAAGTGCGGTGAACCCGGGCTTTTAGCTTTTAGCTAAGGGCCCACTTCCCAGACGTAACTCGACAACCCACAAAAGAGAAGGCGGTCCCGAACGGGACCGCCTTGGTTTTTCTAATCTCAGATTTTCCCAGTTCCCGGTTTTCCTGAGACCTGCCACCTGCGCTCCTCAGTGTGCCGCGGGTTTCTTGTGAACGGGCGGCTTCGGCGCTGACTTCACCAGCAACGCGCCTTCGTTCATGGTCATTACGAACGGCTTCGCCACATAGGAGACCGGCGTTCCTTCGAACTGGAAGTCCGCACCTTCCTTTGGCATCTGCTTGGCTGGGATCACGGCGGTCATAGTCAAATCGATGTCGAAACGCTTGGCATCGATATCGTCCGAACTGCCGGCCAGTTTCAGTTCGGTCGGGGCATCGACACTTTTGCCTTTGACATCCGTTTTGCTGGGCGGCTCGATGCTGATGACCTGAGCGGCCATCTGCAACGGCTTGCCCTTCAGTGTGCTCCACACTTTGTCGGTGTCCTCGGGCTTGCCTTCGGAGAGAACCAGTTGCCATTCCGCGAAGCTCATCTCCTCAACTTTCTTGCTCTTGACCAAGGCTGCCGCCTGCTCGGCGGGAGTCGGCGGCACATATTGCTTGATGGTGAAATTGTCCGGAGGCTTGGTGGCGGTGGCGGCTTGCGCCATAACATCGGTCCAGCCTTCATCGCTGCCGTGGAACTTCGCGTATTTGCTCTTGCCGAACCCAGCGATTTTTGCCTTGCCCGCGGCCTCGGTCTGCAAGTTCGCAGCGCGCGCGACGTAGAAAAGACCTTCCACATCTTTCTCCGCCGGCCCCGGCGCCAGGTCGGCAAGCGCCAGATAATAGACTTCGGTCAGGTTGGTCGGATCCCCTTCCACCGCGGCCCTCAGAAACTGCTCGGCCTTGCCGTAGTCCTTGGCCGCGTACGCGGCCATGCCGGCGGCGTTGTTGAAGATTGCGGTCGTCTGGGTTTTCAGTTTGTCCCAATCCGCGGCGGGCGTGTCCGCGGGCTTGACCGCGGTCGTCCAGCACTGCAAGCCTTTTTCGGCGGACTGGCCGGCTTCGGCCAGAGTCTGTTGCGCGTTCGGGCCCGTGGCCCCCGCCTGCTTGGCGTAGGTGATCAGCGCGAGTCCGCGGATGTTGCAGGGATTCACCTGCAAGAGCTTCTGCGCGGTTTCGATCATCTTGGCCTGGTTGCCAGCCTTCTGGTAGGCGACCATCAAAAGCTCCAGCGCCTCTTCTTTAAATACGCTGTTGGGATACTGGGCAAGAAAGGCTTCAAAGCCGCTGATCTGGGCCGCTGGGTCGGACTGCCCGGCAGCGCCCACATAGGCGTTGTATTCGGCTGGATCTTTGATCTCTTTTTTCTGGGGAGGAGCCGCGGCGGGCGCGGCGTTTTGCTGCGGCGCAGCCGCCGGGGCGGGCGCAGCAGCGGTTTGGGCGACGGCGGTAACGGCGGCTACCAGCAACATCGCGAGAACAGTCTTCTTCATTTCTTGTGGCTCCTTAACTCTTCGGGGAAGCTGGAGTAAACATCTTGCCCGATGCAATGTCGTACTGGCGTCGGGCGGGCGCGTGTCCGGCTTGCACCATGAAGCAATTCCTTGCTGCATGATCCCGAAACTCATGGGCCGTCGAACGATGAGACACGGCTTAACATAATTCCGGTGAGCGGATTATAAGGATGTAATTCCGCTATGGCAAGCATCTTGCACTGATCAGGGCTCCTTTGACAGGTTTGATGCCGAAAGACGGGCCTGCGTATGGTTCGCGTGCGAATGCACAATGCAACCAATGCAAAATACAATAGGGCGATCGGAGGAGTTCGCTTTGACGGAAACCGAATCATCGCGGCGCCGTCCGCTGACCGGTCAAGTGGCCGTGATTACTGGCGCTGGACGCGGCATTGGCCAAGCCGTAGCGCTCAAACTGGCCGCACTGGGCGCACACACCGTTTTGTGCGGGCGCTCACGCGACGCGCTCGAACAAACTTCTGACGCCATCCAATCGGCCATTCCGGCGGCGGCAGCCCGGCAGGAGAAGAGGGCCGAGTGTACCGTGATTGAATGTGACATTACTGATTTGCGTTCTGTAACAGCGCTCGCGGGGCAGGTCGAGCGCGATTTCCAACGCGTCGACGTCCTGGTGAACAATGCCGGCATCAGCGGCGTGGGAGGGCCACTTCATCGGCTGGCGCCCGGGGATTGGGACGACATTCTGAACACAAACCTGCGCGGCGCCTACTACTGCATCCGCAGTTTCGCACCGCGGATGATCGAGGCGGGCGGCGGACACATCATCAACATTTCGTCGTTGGCCGGCAAAAACGCACTGCCCAACGGAGCCGCGTACGCCGCCTCCAAGTGGGGACTCAATGGATTGAGCTACTCGGTGGCGGAGGAGTTGCGGGCGCATAACATTCGCGTGTCGGTGATCTGCCCGGGATCAGTGCATACGGACTTCAGCCCGCACGCGGGAAAAAGTGCCGGGAAGATGCTGCAGGCCGCGGACGTGGCGCACGTTGTCGCCATGCTGGTTACGCAGGCGCCCCAATCGTTTGCCAGCGAAGTTTTGCTGCGGCCAACGCAAAAACCTTGACGGCAGCTCTCGGCTCGCGGCTCTCGGCTCGCGGCTCTCAGTTACGCCGGGTTGGGGACACTCCGCTTGACGTTCAAAAATCAGGTCGCTACCAATTGCTGCTGCTTTATGCCTCGGACTTTGTGCTACGACAAATTTCGTCGCGGTCTTGAGCCGCTTTTTGGGCTGCTTTCCCAAAGGCGAACCACACCAGAACCAGAGCAATTGCGGTGGTGAGAAATAGCCACTGCGGGGCGTAACCAGGGGACGATGAGCCTTTGGCTATTGATTGGGCGCGACCAAACCAACAAGCCAGTATGCCCGGAATGAACAAAAACAAGCGATTTCGGATGCGAAGATAATGACACCTTCTTTCCTCGTGCTCTCTTTCCAGAAAACGAGTGCAGGGCTCGCTGGCGTCAGCCTGCTGTACCTTGTTTTCGAATGCGGGCCCGAACAGGTAAACAACCAGGCACAGAGTCCATGCCACGCCGATCCTGATCCACGGCTGGTCCACTGTGTAGACGTTGTAGAGAAGGCCCGTGGCAATCGCCGCAATAACAACCAGACTGGCCGAACGTACACGGGCTCCCAATCTTTCTCGTGAGCGTGCCATGGCACACAATTGGTCGGGCGTTAATGTAACTTGCATATTTCGCTGCTCCTCTCCCTGCTTTCTCCAGACAGTTTGTGGCGTTTCCGATTCCGACGGCTCAGGTTCTCGCATCTGCCGCTCCTTCCATGTATTTCTGCTTAAGTACCTTTTTGATTCGATGGATCTTTGTGGCGACGTTGGCCGGAGACAGCCCGGTCACCTCTGCTATCGGTCCTGCTTCCTCTCCTTCGAGGTAAAGCATGATGATTTGACGGTCCAGAGGCTTGAGCCGGCGAATAAGATCGAACATTCTTGCGGCCAGAAATTGGCGATCGGCCTGCACTTCGTCAATCACGGGCATTTCACCTTCCAGCTTTTCCAAGTCTGTTAACCGCGGACTCAAGCGGCGACTGCGCACTACATGCGAAGCTCCGACGTTGTGCGCAACGCGATAAACCCAGGTTCGCAAACTGCAGCGGCCATCAAATGATCCGAGGCTTTTCCATAACTCCATGTGGATCTCTTGCAGCAGATCCTTTTGCTTATCAGGATCGACCTCATAGCCACGGGCGAGTCGCTGAATGGCTGCACCATGCAGGGAGTTTGCCTCCGCGTACATCTCATCCTGGCTGAGTCGAGAAACCGTGATCGTATTTCGCCTCCATTTAGGTAGTCGTCGCTGAGGATGGATTTCTTACATCAGATAGAAAAAATAGACCTGGCGCCTGGTAAGTTCTCAGTTCCCAGTTCTCAGTTCTCAGAGAAGGCGCCTGTTTTACTGAGAACTGAGAACCGGGAACTGAGAACTGCAGCAGGCACGTCTCGGAGGGAATCTGCTCCTTAAGCTGGGAACTGGCCTTCAGTCTTTGAACAGATTGTCGAAGGCGGCGCGGGCGTCGTTTGGCCGCTGAGCGGCTTTGCTCGAGGTTTCTTTTTCGACCATGACGCGGATGGAATAAAACTCGCAGTCGTTGCGCTTGTCTTTGGGAGAGATGCGGGCGGGGATGGGCTGATTGCATTCGAAGCGGCTGGCGGGATCGAAGTGCTCACACTGTTTGCAGGCGTGCAGATCGAAGCCGCACTTGGGACATTGGCCGAGGGGAGCGGCCAGATTTTGAAGCAGGGCGCCGCACTCGGCACAGCGGGAGACGGTGCGCGTTCCCGGCATGTTGATGGGGCGCGGGCCGAAAGTATTTTCTCGCTTCGGACCTGGACCTGGGGCCGATGGCTTGTCGAATTCTTTTTTTGGGCCTGCGCCGGAATCCTGATATCCGTGCTGGCGATACTTACGGTCGGACAAAAGCGACCTCCTGGAGAATGTTACAGAGTTCGCTCATTGTCCGCCTTTGAGGGCTTCGGGCACAAGGGGTTCTTTGGAACTTAGCAACCTTCTGTCGGAATGCTTCGTCGGAGAGGGCTTGCGGGTTCGGTCTGTGAATTGTGTTTCATATATCCGGGTGCTAACATCCGATAGAGAAACACATTGAGTTGAGGAGGCAGCTATGGCGGAAGGTGAAGGCAACGGCTTCTTGTGGTTCCTGGCAGGGCTTGGGGTGGGAGCGGTGGTGGGCGTGCTGTATGCGCCGCGCTCTGGCGATGAAATGCGGGACGTGATTCGCTCCAAGGCACAGGAAGGCAGCGAACGGGCGCGGCAGCAGGCTCGCCGGGCACGCGAACAGGCGAGCGACTGGGTGGATCGCGGCGCCGACGTGATCAACCAGCAGAAAGAGCGGTTCCGCTCGGCATACGAAGCTGGGCGCCAGGCTTATAGCGAGACGACCGCGGCTGGGAGTGAGACGCCTAAGAATATCTAGCGGCAGCAGGGGCAGCCATGACGATAGATGACAATCTCCTGAGAATCTTTATTTTCGTCACCATGTTCGCGGTGGTGTTACAGGCGCTGATCCTAGGAGCCCTGTACCTTGCCATGCGCAAGAGCGCGGCAAGGATGGAGGCTCTGGCCACCGAAGTTAGCGCCAAAGCTTTGCCCACGTTGGAAACCGCGCAGAACATTCTGGTGGAACTGCGTCCCAAGCTCGATGTGCTGACCACTAACGTCTCGGAGTCGAGCACTCTGGTGCGAAATCAACTGGAGCGCATCGATGCTACGCTCACGGATGCGCTCGACCGGACGCGCCTGCAGGTGATTCGCGCCGATGAATTGCTGAATCGCACGATGGATAAAGTCGAAGAGACCAGCGAGATTGTGCACAAGACCGTGGTTTCGCCGTTGCGGCAGGTGAACGGGCTGATGGCCGCGATCAGCACCGGCGTGGAAGTGTTTCTCGGACAGAAACGGCGGCATCCGAAAAACGGCGCGGGCGTGCCGCAGGACGAGATGTTTATCTAGGCGGCGGAGTCAGCCCCTAAAGGGGCTGCTCGTTTCAAATCTTCGCGGTATCGCTAAAGCGATACCCTGATACGAATCCTCCACACCAGCCCTCCATGCGGATCCTCCGCTGCGAATCCTCTGTTCCGAATCGTTTGTTCCGAATCATCTGTTCTGATACGGAGCGGCTATTCCTCCCCTCCTTGCGCTCTTTGACTTCTTGCGTCGGGCACGTAGATGGAGTGGATGTTCTGCTCCTCGGCTAGCTTTTGGAAGCTGGTAATATCGGCTGTCCTTACCCGATCCCAGTTGGCCAGCAATTCATCCGTCAGCTTTTTCAGCTTGTCGAATTCCTGGTACTCGGATGCGGTGGGAGCGGAGTCGGCGAAACCTGACACGGCCATGGAAAGGAACGCCAGCTTGGCGTCGATTCCGGGGGCGTAGGCGAGAGAATCTTCGCTGGCGCTGATTTTGAAATTAATCAGCGGATCGCGAACTGCGATCAGCTTGGCGTCGAGCGCGGCCGCGCCCTCGAGCACCGCTTTCGTGGAATCGGCGGGCACGAGGCGCTTCTTCAGGCCGTCCAACTGCTCGCGAACATCCTGGATCTGGTTCACGGCTTCGTGGACGCGATTCAACTGCTCGCGGACCTCCATCTCCAGTTTGAACTGCTTCTCGAGATCGCTTTGCGAGGTGGTGACCCGGGGATCAATCTTGAGTTCGAAGGAAGCGGTTGCACTTTTGCCATTGGCGGTTAGACGCACCTGGTAGTTGCCGGGAAGCGCGAGCGGCCCTTTGGCGCCGTCGTTGTATTCCCAGAGAAAATAGCCAGGAACGCGATTCGCCTCTTCATAGTGAATATCCCAGACGAAACGATTCAGGCCTTCTTCGAGCTTGATTTGTTTCTCCGGCTTTTTGTCATCGGGGTCGAGCGGCTCATCGAGCGCTTCGTTCTTTGTGCTGGAGTACTTGCGGATTACGCTGCCCGACGCGTCCAGGATTTCTATTTTTACTTCCTGCTCCGGCTTGGGGGCCTGCTTCAAGTAGAAATAAATCACGGCGCCGTTGGGCGGATTCTTCCCTACGAAAGAAAAATGGGACGGGCCGTCGCCGCTGTGCACGCGATAGGCCGTGGCGGGGCGGTAGAGATGCATGTCTTCTTTGGCAACGGAATCGGCGAATTCGCGGAGCGGGGATACGTCGTCGAGAATCCAAAACGATCTCCCGTGCGTTGCCAGCACGAGATCGTCGTTCGTGACTACCAGGTCGTGGACCGGCGTGATCGGCAGGTTGATTTGCAGCGAGCGCCAGTGGGCTCCGTCATCAAAGGAAACGAAGACGCCGCGCTCGGTGCCGGCGTAGAGCAAACCTTTTTTCTTCGGATCTTCTATTACGGCCCGCACGAAAGAGCCGTCGGGAATGCCGGTGTTGATGCGGGTCCAGGTGGCTCCGTAGTCGCTGGTTTTGTAGATGTAGGGGGAGAGATCGTCGAGTTGATGGCGATCTACGGCTACGTAGGCAGTGGCGGCATCGTGCGGAGAGGCCTCGATCAGGCTGATGCGGCTCCATTCGGCCAGGTCTTTCGGAGTGACGTTCGTCCAATGCTTGCCTTCATCGCGCGTGATCTGGATGAGGCCATCGTCGGTGCCTGCCCAGATCACGCCTTGCGACAGGGGCGATGGCGCGATGGAAAAAACGGTGTCGTAGTATTCAGTGCCGGTATCGTCGACCGTGATCGATCCGCCGGAGGGTTGCTGCTTCGATTTGTCATTGCGGGTCAGGTCGGGGCTGATCGCTTCCCAGTGCGTGCCTCCGTCGGTGGTTTTGAAGACGCGTTCGCCTCCGTAGTAAATCGTGTTTGGATCTTGCGGAGAGATGACGATGGGCGCGGTCCACTGAAAACGGTGCTCTAGCGGAGCTGCGCCTCTGGCATCGCTGAGTTCGGGCCACACGGCGATGTCCTTGACCTGGTTGGTACGGTGATCGAAACGCGTCAAGTTGCCCTGATAGTCTCCGGCGTAGACGATGTTTGGGTCGCGGGGATCGGGCGCTATGTAGCCGGCTTCGCCGCCTCCTACTGCGTACCAATTGTCGCGGCCGATGGCACCGTCGTCGCTGCGGCTGGCTATGGCCACGGTGGAATTGTCCTGCTGCGATCCGTAGACGTAGTAGGGCGTTCTGGTGTCAGTGATGACGTGGTAGAACTGCGCTGTGGGTTGGTTGTCTTCGCGGGTCCATGATTTGCCGCCGTCGAGGGTGACGGTGACTCCTCCGTCGTTCGAGGCGATCATTCTTTTTGTATTTTTGGGATCGATCCAGAGGCCGTGATTGTCGCCGTGCGGGACTTTTACTTTATTGAAATTGCGGCCGCCGTCGGTGGACTTGAAGAACTCGACATCGGCCACGTAAACCGTGTTTGCATCCTGCGGATCAGCGATCACGTGCATGTAATACCAGGCACGCTGCACGAGCGAGTGACTGCCGTTCACCAGATCCCAACTGTCGCCGCCGTCATCGGAGCGGTAGAATCCGCCACCATCCTTCGCTTCAACAATTGCGTAGACGCGCTCGGAGTTGGCGGCGACCGCCAAGCCTACGCGTCCGTAGGGACCTTTGGGAAGACCGTGCTCTTCCAGTTTTTTCCAGGTGGCGCCGGCGTCGGTGGAACGATAGATGCCGCTGCCCGGGCCTCCGCTGGAGAGCGACCAGGGAGTGCGCCTGGCTTCCCAGAGAGAGGCAAACAGGATGTTGGAATTTTGCGGATCGAAAGCTACGTCGATGGCTCCGGTGTTTTCGTCTTTGTAGAGAACTTTGTCCCAGGTTTTGCCGCCGTCGGTCGAGCGGAAAATGCCGCGCTCTTTGTTGGGACCGAAGGGGTGACCCAGCGCGGCTACGAAAACGATATCGGGATCGCGCGGATTCACAATCACTTTGCCGATGGTCCGAGAATCCTTCAGGCCGACACTTTTCCAGGATTTGCCGGCGTCCACCGACTTCCAGACGCCGTCACCTTGGGAGATGTTGCCGCGGATGCAGGCTTCGCCAGTGCCCACATAAACGACATTGGGATCGGACTGGGCGACGGCGATACTGCCGATCGATGGGGCTCCATCTTTATCGAAAATCGGAGACCACGTGTTGGCGCCGTCGGTGGATTTCCAGACGCCACCGCCGGTGGCACCGAAATAGTAGGTGGTAGGGTCGCCGGGAATTCCGGCGGCGGTCAGCGAACGGCCTCCGCGAAACGGGCCGATGGAACGGTACTTCATGCCTCTGAAGAGCGGATCGCCTTCGTCTTTTTCGTCTTTGTCTTTTTCTTTGTCTTTGTCGTCGGTTGATGCGGACTGGTCGGAGGTGTCTTTTTGCGCGGAATCCAGTTTGCGATTGCGTTCTTTTTGCTGAGAGAAAGTCAGGATTGCAGAGAGCAGGAGAAAACACGCGAGCACGACGATGTGCATACGCACTTTTTCGATCATCAATTTAACGACCCCGAGGAAAGGATTTGCTGTGCTTCATGGTAATGCCTCGGGCGGGGACGACACAAACCGGGTTGTCTCATCGTTCACCGTCCTTACGCCCAAGTTAGCGCCCAAAGGACGGGCGCGAACCCTTCGACAAGCTCAGGGCAGGCTCTGGGGCACCAGCAACAAAAATCTCAAACACAAAGATCGCACCGTTGATTCAATGGCTACGTACCCGCTTAGTCAACAAGCCTTGACGAAAGCTTGCTGGATTTGAAGCCCGGCCACCTAGAATGTTTCAAACATTTCTCTATTATCTTGTTTGTAACAGAATTGGCTGAGAATGCAACGAGAGTTCACCTCCAACGACGTGATGGCGCTGACCGGAATCAGCGCCCGTCAGTTGCAATGGTGGGATGAGCGCGGCATTGTGGCACCGTCCCGCAAGGGACACCGGCGCATTTACAGCTGGGACGAACTGGTTACGGTGGCCGTCATCTGCCAACTGCGGCGGCGCGGGTTTTCGTTGCAGCGCATGCGCAAGGTGATTCGGTTTCTGCAACAGGAATTTGGCACCAGCCTGGCGGCTACGGTGCGCGCTTCTTCGGAGTATCACCTGCTTACCGATGGCACTCATCTTTATCTCCGGACTTCGGCACAGCAGGTGGTGGACCTGTTAAAAAATGCGAGCCAGCCGATGTTCGATATATGCCTGAGCGACGAAGTGCGGCGGGTGCGAGGAGAGATTCAAGCACGGAAAAAGACGGCGGCCTCAGAACGAGTTCGGTTTTTGCGGCGGCGGAGCGCGTGAGTGCGGAGAGTTGGTGGGGTCAATCGGGGGCATCAACGGAAAGCGGGGGAGGCATGATGATCGGTGAATTGAGCATAATCAATGAGTGGATTCCCGAACAGATGGAACCCGGCACCGTGTTTGTGCTGGAGAATGCTGGGGAAGTGGGAGAGAAAGAAGATCCGTATTGGGCGGTGCTCTCCTGCCCTGCGTGCGGCACGTTGGGACTGATCACGCGGCGGCAGATGGCGGGGCTGTTGCCTACCATTTGCGGGTCGTCGCGCTGCTCGGCGCAGTTTTTTATTAAGGATGAGGAGATTACTCCGCGGAAACCGTTTTGAATCTCACCTTGAGCGGTGAAGCGCGATGTATTTTGGGCGCTTGACCCTGAAGTCGCGCGCCCTTCCCCTTCGGTCAGAAATTCAGTTTTTCTTGTACCTGATGAATCCAACCCTTGCGCAAACCACGCGCAAGGGTGGAGCAGTTGGCTTTTGCCAGAGAAGCCCTCCAATAGTTAAGCCGCCGCCGTGCCGCTGGTCTTGGCCGGCTCCACGGCGTTTGCTGCCTGAATCAGCTGCGTTTGTAATTTGGTTAGGCCATCTGCATGGCTCTCAAGCGCATCCAATGCAAGGTTCATGAATTGGACTTCGGCGAGTGTCGTCCAACCCGGTCTGTGGATGATCGGATTCAAGATTTCGTAAAGACTCTCCGTGCGCTTCATCTTTTTGTCGATGCCACGAATCCGTTCCTCTAGCTTTCCGATATCGTGCTTCATCACTGCCTCCTTGGGAACTGTGGGTCGAGGACGTCGCGCCCACTGCATGCGAACCTCTCAGTTCCTGCCTAGATAGTGTGAAGTCGGCTGCAAACGTTTCATCGCGGATGGTGTCCCTATTTGCGACAGGTGCCCGAGCATCGCTCGACGGGACCACCGAGGGCGGCTGCCCCTGCCCAAGATTGCACGAAGGGCTACAGTGGGGTTTTGGGGACGGCCAGCTTTACCGGCACCTGCTCCACTATCTCTATTTCGAAGCCTTCCAGCGCGGCTATTCTTCTGGGGTGGTTGGTTAGGATACGGATGCGCTTTAGATTCAGGTCGGAGAGGATTTGAGCTCCTAGTCCGATTTCGCGATGCGTTTTGCGCTCGCTCTCGGGAAGCGACGGGAGACGCCGATCGCGATGGAAAGTCAGAAAAGACTGATCGCCGATTTTTTCCGCCGTGAAACCTTTGGAGGTCTGGTGCAGGTAAATCAGTGCGCCTCGGCCTTCCTCGGCAATCATCTTTAGAGAAGCTTCGAGGGTTTGATGGCAGTCGCAGCCGGTGGCTCCGAAAACATCGCCCAAGAGGCAGTGCGCGTGCATGCGGACCAGAACCGGGGCGGCTGAGTCGTTGATGTTGCCGCGGATCAGGGCCATGTGGGAAGCGCCGCCATCTACTTCGCTTTCGTAAGCGATGACGCGGAAATCTCCGTATTTGGTACCGACCAGCGCTTCGCCTACACGATGTACGTAGCGTTCATGCTGCATGCGGTAGCGGATCAATTCGGCCACGGTCAGCATTTTCATTTCATGGGTGCGGCAGAAATTGATCAGGTCGGGAACCCGCGCCATGGTGCCGTCGTCTTTCATGATTTCGCAGATGACGCCGGCTGGAACCATGCCGGCCAGCCGGGCTAGATCGACAGAGGCTTCGGTTTGGCCGGCGCGGACCAGGACTCCACCCTTGCGGGCGCGGAGCGGGAACATGTGGCCGGGGCGGGCTAAGTCGGAGGGGCGCGTCCTGGGGTCGATGGCTACTTTGATGGTGTGGGCGCGATCATGGGCCGAGATTCCAGTGGTGACGCCTTCGCGGGCGTCGATCGCCTCGCAAAAAGCGGTGCCGTATTGCGAGGTGTTTTCGCTGCTCATGGGACCGAGGTGAAGGTGATCCAGACGATCTTCGGTCATGGCGAGGCAGACCAAGCCGCGTCCATACTTGGCCATGAAGTTGATCGCTTCGGGAGTGACTTTTTCCGCGGCCAGGGTGAGATCGCCTTCGTTTTCGCGATCCTCGTCATCGACTACGATGATCATGCGGCCGGCGCGAATTTCTTCGACTGCCGTGGGGACGTCGGTGAAGGGTGAATTAGGAGTCATGGGCATCACACTGCGTTCAAATTGCGCCGCCTTGAAGGCGACAGTTCGTTCTTAGCGCCGCGAAACAGGTTCTTCATAGCCCGCACGACCCAGCGCATTACTACCATGATCACGGCCAGGAAGGCAGCCACAATGAGGACCGCCGCGATCGGGTGCCGAGTTGCCAGCCAGGTTAAGAATACCGCAAGCGTATCTTCCCCCGCGCTGAGGGCAAAGTTTGAAAATGGCTCGGGGGACGGGGTTACGGCTACGCGGGCCGCGGTTTTGCCTCCGTGGGCGGCCAGGGCGATGGCTCCTCCGGCGAGGGTTGCGAGCAATTGTTTTTCGGGGGAAAGTTGGGAGGTTGCGCCGAAAGCGATCAGGGCGGCTACGGGAATTCTTACGAAGGTGTGCAGGGCGTTCCAGAGCAAGTCGAAAGCCGGGATCTTGTCAGCGAAAAACTCGATGGCAAAAAGGACACCGGAGGCGGCGATCACCCACCAACTGGAAAGCAGATGGAGGCCAGACGGCAAATCGACCAGGCCGCCACGGCAAAGCAGTCCCAGAGTGGCTACGGTGGCGTACACGTTCAGGCCAGCGGCGAAACTGACCGCCACGATCAGACCTACCAGTTCGGAACCGTCAAACTTCACCCCTGCCAGCATATCTGTCCCTGGCCTCCCCTGGCTGCACTTCTAACAGAAAAGGGTCGCCTGCGGCGACCCTTAACGGTAATGCTTTGTTTCCCCTGCGGCTACAGCGTGGATTCGATTTCGAAACCCCAAGCTTCGAGCAAGGGCTCGGGAATGTACTTGGAATTCTTGTTCCGCCGGGCCCATTCGCGCAGCCGTGTGGAGCGCAAATACTGGTCGGGGGAGAGCTTATACTCGTGTACAACTTGCTCGAATTCCGTAATGGTGGGGGTAACCGGGCCGATTGGCTCGGGCTTGCCCCAGTTCGGATTTCCGCGTCGCTTTGCCATGAAAAATATACCCTCTAGTGAAATAAGGACTTTTTCCTCTACTTGCTAAGTCGCTGTTACTAAAGCTGCTATTAGGTTTGATTCCAAGAAAGGCGAAAGGGATTCACCGTCGACAGGAAAGTCATAAGGTGAAATCTAACCCCCTCCGGCCCTATGGAAGCTATTGATAATAATGGGTTTTTCTATGGAAGTCAATAGAAAAGTTGGTCCGGGGAGGTCCTTCGTCCTATCCCCTTTGAGTACAGGGAGTTGCAGTTTGGAGAGAAGGCACACGGCCTTGCTGGGCTGATCTTAGATCATAATTCTGGATCATGATCAAATGACTGGTGCGAAAGGGGGGACTCGAACCCCCACGGGTTGCCCCGCCAGATCCTAAGTCTGGTGCGTCTGCCAATTCCGCCACTCTCGCATCTCATTCCAAACTGCTAAATATAAATGACTTAATATACTATACTGCCGCCGCTTGCATAACCAATATTCTGCTGGTGGCAGTTTTGGTGGCACTGTGCTTCTTCATTCTCATTGCATTTCGGCCCTCCACAAGTCGGTCCACAGCATCCTGCTGGTGAGCAGGCGCCAGATGGGAATAACGCCACGTCATGGATGGCGTCCGATGACCCAGAAGTTCTCCAACCGTGCGGAGATCCACGCCGGCCATGACGAGTCTAGACGCAAA
>Ga0074044_10000063_pt1 | contig 103804 bp, 77 predicted proteins | sample BogForMeECP23OM1_FD_94443 | JGI IMG/M metagenome (GOLD analysis project Ga0074044, IMG submission 94443) | Bog forest soil microbial communities from Calvert Island, British Columbia, Canada - Bog Forest MetaG ECP23OM1 | ecosystem: Environmental > Terrestrial > Soil > Wetlands ...
CCCAGTATCAGAAGTGGAGCCTGGAAGTGCAGCAGACGTTTGGTACCAGCACTTCCGTGACTCTCGGATACTACGGCAATCACGGAATTCATGAGTTCGTGCAAAATCCCTCAGCCAATGCTTTTGGATTCGGCCCATTTCCAGCCACAGTCTGTGCGAGCCCGCCCGTTTCGCCATGCGCCGACGCTCGTCTCAGTGGCGTCACTGAGTACGCGACACCGGGAATCTCGAACTACAATGGCGCGGTTGTTTCGTTTCGGCGGCGATTTACTGGTTTCGGGAATGGTTTATTCCAGGTGAACTATACCTACGGCCACTCTCTGGATGAAGTCTCCAACGGCGGCCTCGCCGAATTCACTGCAGGCAGTTCTGTCTACCCGCAAGATCCCTTTGATCTGCGCGGCAGCTACGGAGCGGCAGATTACGATGTTCGTCACTCCTTCAATGCGAACTATGTGTGGCAACTCCCGGTAAAGACCATGCTCCACGGCCGCGGCCCCGATTACCTGGTGAAGGGATGGCAGGTCTCGGGAACGATTTTCGCCCGAACCGGATTTCCCTACACGGTGATCGATCTCGCAGAAAGCGGTAACCTGGCTCCGAAGAATTTCTATGGAACAATCTACTCTGTGCCAGTTGCCCCACTCGGCGGGTCCCATTCTTGCGGAGCGGGAGCCGTAATCCCACCCTTCCCGCATCTTTGTTGGCCTCCTCAAGAGCTCGCGAATGGGGCCCCGAATCCGGGCGCACTGTTTGTACAGACGGGCTGCGAGACCTCGTTCAATGCGGGGAACGTGCCCGGTCCATCCGGGCCTTGTTCCGGAGCTGCGGTTTCATTTTCGCAAGGACGCAACCGTTTCCGCTATCCGAGCTATTTCGATACTGACTTCACTGTCATGAAGAACACGAGCCTTGTCGGTCAAGACAAAGTGGTGCTGGGTATTGGTTTCCAATTCTTTAATTTTTTCAATCACCCAAACTTCGGACCGCCCGACAACTATAGCTCGGACTCATCGTTCGGAGAGATAAGCACGATGGAGATGCCACCGACTAGCATCCTGGGATCTGGCCTTGGAGGCGATGTTTCCCCCCGCATGATCCAACTGAAAGCGCAGATCCATTTTTAGGTCGTTCGGCCTCGTTAGGGTGGGGAAACTCCACTGCCTTGGCGATGCTCAGTCCGGGCGAGACGGTGCTGGACCTTGGATCGGGCGGTTCCGGCGGTTCGCGTCATATCCAGATCGGGGCGAAGATTATTTGGTAGTTTCGGAGGGAAAGCACATACAAGAAAGCATGCGTGCCCAAGAAAGCTCTGCGTCTGCTTCAAGTCTCCCGTGACCTCCTGCATGTGTGATCCGGCTGAGTGCCGGAACAGATGGAAGCCGTATGACCGCGCAACTTTGCGCTCAATCCCAGCTTTGTTCATCGCCGGATAGAACACTGGCTTGCGCAGATCGTCTGGGTCATAGGACGTGCCCGCGCCATTCACAAACAGGTAATCCTCGGATTGTCTGGCAAGGCACAGCTCACGGTGGCTCTGGAGAACTCGCGTCAATCTATCGAGCAGCTGTTTTGCGCGAATGCTCTTTCGGCTTTTGGGTGTTTGCTCCTTGCCACGCCAGATCTGCGACACGTCCGCTTGGGGTCGTCGCATCCTCCAGAATAGAACGAGGGAAGGTTGGGCAGGCTCGCCAATATGCTGCGTGCATAAGGCCCGTTGCGGCCAAACACGCCGCTCAGAAATAGGAGCTTAATTGGCTTTGATCCGAACTTAACGGACCTTTCCGTGCTTGTCGAAGGTGAGCACAACGACAATTCTATTCACTAGCTTGCCCTGTACCGTAAGAGGCCGGTACTTCCATTGCTTCACGGCATCGGTCGCTGCGCTATTGAGCAACGGATTGCCCTCAATGACTTTCACCTGTTGCACGGTACCGTCGTCGTTGAGCGTCACATCCATGGCGACGTCGCCATGCACATGCTGGGTGGCAGCCTCAAAAGGATAGGGCGGAAGAACCTTTGTCTCCAGCTTCGGCACCCGCTGCGCTGACGCCGGGATGGTGAGCGACATTCCGTACCGCAGCGCGCTCGGGTCGCTCACCACATCCCGATTGGCCGCATAGATCTGTATCCACATCTTTTTGTCGCCATAGACCAGCTTTGCGAGTCCGCTTAGCGTGCCGCCGTCGTTGGCTTCGCCGACGCTATATGTGAAAGGCTTCATTTTTTGGACGTAGTCTTCTTGTACTTTCATGGGAGCCGCGGCGTATTCGCAGCATCCGCCCCAGTTGCCCATTTCGAGGCGGATGGCCAGCCGCGCCGCCTTGCCCGCATTGACTTCGACACCCTTCACGAACGTCGTCTTGAATCCGGTTGCCACTGCTGAGACGTCGTACTTGCCGCTTTCCAGGTCTTTCGCCACGAATTCCCCAACCTTGTCGGTCGTCAGGGTGATGGCACGCCTCGTGGCTGCGTTTACGATCGTAATCGAAGTGTTTGGAACGACGGCCCCGGACGCGTCGGTTACAGTCCCGCCGAGCGTGCAACATTTTTCCTGATCGCCTCCTGCTTGTTGCATCGAGGCGGGTGTTTGCTCCGCCACCCCCTTGCCGGTCGACAAGTTGGCCTGCACTCCTATCGCCAGTACGGCTGCCGCAACCTGGCGACCCAATCGGAGTCGCGACGCGCTTCCGGCGGAAACGGTTCGACTGGGCAAACGGAATTCGTCCAGCTCGGTCTTCAATCGCAGCCCCTGCAATAGAAACTGATTCCGCGCACGCACCTCCCGCTCCCTCAGCGCACGGACCGTTCTGAGGGCGACGGCGTCCATCTTTCCCACTCCCGACGCGCTCAATTCGATCACTTCCTCCAGAAGGCTTAGAGTGTCGAGATTCACCGCCCGCACCCAGGCGTGTGCCCGCTCGCACAAGTCGTCACGGCCGTGAAACCGTTTCCGCACTGCGATCATGTGATCGAGCCCAATCGTCTTCTGCATCAGGCTGCCGTCGCCCCAGCAGCGGTCGTAGAACAGATCGAGCGAGATGGTACACGCGAGGTCCGCTACCGGGTCCTCCATGCTGTATTCCCGCGCGCGATAGTCGCCTCGCGCACGTCCCAACGCCACCATCCGCTTCTCCAGCGGCGTACCTTCGTAGATTTCGGCGCGGCAAAAGTTCAGTGGATTCCCCGCAAACCGTCGCATGAATGCAAGGTCGGTCCGCAGCGTGTTCAAATTCGCGTCGGGATTGAATGTCATGATGGTGAACTGGGCCGAAACGTCCAGCTCCCCGCAGATATCGAGAGCGCGGATCGATTGCCCTACGGTCTGATGCCGATCCAATGTGAGAAGACCCGCCTCCGTGGCCGATTCAATCCCCATGAAAATGCGCACCAGTCCCATTTCCTTCAGTCTGCCCAGTACGTCCCGATTCGCATCCGCCGGGCGGCACTTGATTAGTAGCGCGATATCTTCCATACCGCGGCTCTTGAACGCTTTCGCGAATCCCTCGATTCGCGACTGGTTGTGCGCCACCGACGGCACCAGAAAATTGTCGTCGTGAAATACGAACTGCCGCGTCCCCCTGTCGCGATAAAGCTCCACCATCTCGTCGGCGATAAGTTCCACGCTGCGTTGGCGAAATTTTTTGCCCGGTGCGAGATTGTGCAGCGTTGTGATGCAGCAGTATGCGCAGTTCTCGTAGCATCCGCGGCTCCCCATCAGAAAGCTGGTGGGCACTCCGGCAATAGTGTGAATCCGCCCGGCCCGCACGGGGAACGGCAGAGTGTCCAAGTCGTCCAGCGTACGGCGTTTCGGCGTGAATCGAACCTGGCCATCTTCGCGGTACGCGATTCCAGTAATCTTCGGCAAGTCATCCTTCAGATTCGAGGTAGCCTCAACTATCTCCGCCAGCGTTTGCTCTCCCTCGTGAATCACGATGATGTCGAGTTCGGGATGGTGCTCCATCAGCGCCTCTGCCGCACACGAAGCGTAATGTCCGCCCGCCACGATCAGTTTTTCGGGGTGGAGTTGTTTAATGCGGCGTGCCAGGGTGAGAAATTCCTGCGCGCGCGATTGAAAACAAACCGACAGTCCGACGATCTCCACCTCGCCTGCCTGCTCGGCGACAGCCTCCAAATCGTCCGCCGAATTGAACACCGCCAATGACGCCTCGTGCTGCTTCGCCTGCAGTGCAGATGCTAAATATCGGATGGAGAGATTCTCCTCAAAGTCCGGGCCCGCCAGAAGAACGCGCATATACCCTCCCGCCCGTCAAATCTAGAACGCGCCGATTGTACATTCCTGCGTCGCCGAATTGAATTTAGGCGCAGATAGATCGCACGTTCTCCGGATGACCGGCTAACTGGAAGTTACTCCGGGTCAGAAAGTCGGCGTTGGTGGTTTCCTGCTAGATGTAGAGCGATCCGAGAACTCCTCGAAGCCCGTTTGTGGATAACTTCCGGTTAAGCCGACCAGTCAGCCAGAATCTCATACCGACAGTAATTTTTGTCTTGACATAATTCAATTGTCGGAGCCTAATAGGCGTCGTGACGCCAGCTGTCCAAGTCATTCAAAACATCGATGCGGCCGCGGCGCTGTTTAGCGCGCCGCGCCTCAAGATACTGGCCGAACTCACAGAGCCGGGCACTGCCGCGGCCATCGCCCGCCGCGTGGGATTGCCTCGCCAGCAAGTGAGCTATCATGTCCGCGAACTGGAGCATGCGGGACTCGTAACCTTCGTGAAAGAACGGCGCAAGGGAAACTGCGTCGAGCGGGTAGTCCAGGCTGCGGCGCGCAGTTATGTAGTGAGTCCTGCAGCATTGGGATCGCTGGGATCCACGCCCGCCGAACAGCACGACACTTTTTCCATTGGATACCTCGTAGGACTAGCCGCCCGAGCCATCCGCGATCTCGCATGGCTGAGCGTGCGCGCGGCAGCGGCGAAGAAGCGCGTTTCCACCATGGCGATGGACGTGGATATCCGCTTTGCTACCGCAGAATCACGCGCGGCCTTTGCGCAAGAGTTGTCGGCTTTCATGGCCAGGCTCGCAGCGAAATATCACAGCGCGGAAGGACGTTCCTTCCGCCTGATCGCCGGCGTATATCCGGCTATTACATCCGCATCGACACCAGAACCAGGAGGCCAAGCATGCGTAAACATGAACTGAAGATCGAAGTAGCCGCAACTCCCGCCGAATTATGGAAAGCGCTCACGACGGCGCAGGGCATACAGAGCTGGTTCGCGCCGATCGCAAAGGTCGAGCCGGGCGTCGGCGGCGGCATCACGTAGGCTGGGCGCCTGGGATGGAATTCACCCAGGCGATCGAAGTGTGGGAGCCGGAGAAGCACCTCCGCGCGGGCAAGGTCGAGTACTTCATTGAAGGCCACGGCGACACGACCATCCTGCGCCTGGTTCAATCCGGATTCGGCGACGACGCCAAATTCGACGCCGAGTTCGAATCGACCGGCACCGCGTGGCCGGTCTTCATGACCATGCTGAAGCGAAGCGCCGAAGCCGGCATCGATTCCTGCGCGACGGCGGCGACCTTCCGCTTCCTGGATATTCCTCCGGCAGAAACGTGGCATCGCCTCATCGCCGATAAGCAGTTCTGCGACGCTCTCGTCGGCGGCACCATCCGTCACTTCCATCCGCGCGGAGTCTACTGCGTCGATTTCGCGGACAAGATGCTGTCCGTCTTCGCGGAGAATTGCGGCGGAAAAACAGCGCTCACCGTCACCTGGCTGCTCTACGGACACAAAGACGCCGACGCCTGGCGCGAGCGCTGGGGACAGTTGATCGACAAGGCGGTCGGAACGGAAAAGACTTAGCCAGTGGTCTCAACATCTCGCGCTACCAAAAGCATTATTGTTTGGGTGAACCAGTCCTGCCGAACCGACTGTGATTTGATCGTGAATTTGTGAAGGAGTGCAAATGAACTATTCCCGTCTCGCACTGGCGGCGCTGGGGGGCACGGTGACGTCTTTTGTCGTTGGTTCCTTAGTGTTTTGGCTGGTGCCAGCTGTCATCATTGAAGCTCACAAATACCCGGCCGTATTCCGGCCTAAGGAAAAAATGATGGCGGTTATGCCGATTGGATTGGGCGCAACTTTCATGGCGATCGTGGCTGTCGCCATAATTTTCGCAATGATACATCAGGGCGGATCGGGCACTACGGAGGTGCGCGCTTCGGCGTTCTTATTGGCATTTTCGTGGTTTGCGGATTTGTGCTGCACAACTACGTGAACCTGAACATCGGGCTGAAACTCGCTCTGATGCAGGCAGTGGCTTACTTCGTCCAGTGGGCTATCATCGGAATAGTCATCGGTCTTATTTACAAGCCCCTCGCTACACCGTAATCGTAAGGAACGCAACAGTCCTGTCCTGTACATCTCAGGAAATCAAGTTCCGGGGCGCACGGACTCGACCCGGGAGGGTTCCTGGAGTGATCGCGCGGCTCGTGCTTACTGCAGTTGCGGCAACTTAGCCTTGGTCAGCCAGAAATCATTGAGGCTCTTTACCAGGCTCTCGAACGCGCTCAGTTGCACGGGTTTGCAGAGGTAGGAATTCGCGTGCAGTTGGTAGCTTTTCACGATGTCCCCTTCCGCCTCGGATGTGGTCAGGATCACGGTGGGGATCGTTTTCAGTTTGTCATCGTTCTTGATCCGAGCCAGAACCTCGCGGCCGTCCATTCTAGGCATGTTCAGATCGAGCAAGATGAGATCCGGCCGGGGGGCGGCTGCGTGCGGTCCCTCACGATTCAAAAACTCCATCGCCGCAACGCCATCGCTAGCTACATGCATATTAACGGCCATGTTGGCAGACTGAAAGGCGTCCTGCGTAAGGCGGACGTCTCCGGGGCTGTCTTCGACCAACAGTACTTCTAGAGGCATATCGTCTCCTTCGACGGAGTACTCACTGAAAGACATGATTTTTTCTCACTTCCTTCGAGGGCAAAGCGAAAGGTAGCGCCTTGTCCAGGTTCTGATTCGACCGAGATGGTAGTACCGTGCCGTTCGGCGATCTTCTTGCAAATGGCCAATCCGATCCCAGTGCCGGCGAATTCTTCCCGCTTGTGCAGACGCTGGAACATGCCAAAAATCTTTTCGAAGTATTGCGGGGCGATTCCCAGTCCGTTGTCCTTCACCGAGAATATCCATTTCCCGTCGCCATTCTTGGCAGCGGAGACGTGCACCCGGGGGGTGCCGGGGTTCTGGTACTTGATGGCGTTGCCAATGAGGTTCTGAAATAACTGGGTCAGTTGCACCTCATCGGCCATGACGAGGGGCATGGGGTCCTGGGTCACCACCGCATGGCTGTCTGCGATGGCGCTACGCAGGCTCCGGAGGGCCACACGCAAGGCCTCTTCGCTGGAGGTCTCGCTCAGGTCTTTTCCTTTGGTGCCGACGCGCGAAAACGCCAGCAGATCCTGGATCAGGCGCTGCATGCGGTTGGCTCCATCCACTGCGAAATCGATAAACTCGTCGGCCTCGGAATCGAGCTTGCCCTTGTACCGGCGCGACAGAAGCTGGGTGTAACTGGCCACCATGCGCAGCGGTTCCTGCAAATCGTGGGAGGCAATGTAGGCAAACTGGCCTAATTCCTCGTTGGAGCGATTCAATTCCTCAATCTTCTTTAGCAGGTTCGCTTCGGCTTTTTTCCGCGTGCTGATATCGCGGATCGCCGCCGTCACCAGAATTCCTTCGGAACTTTCGAGCGGGCTCAGCATAATCTCGATGGGAAATAGGGTTCCGTCCTTGCGCCGCGCGGTCAGCTCAATCCCGGTGCCGATCTGCTGGTGCAGGGCATCTTCGGCGGACCGCAAAGCGTCTGCGATCAGCCGTTCCGCGAAGCCGGCGGGAATAATATTGCTCATCTTCTGGCCCACCAGCTCATCGCGGCGGTAGCCAAGCTGCCTTTCAGCCTGAACGTTCAGAAGAACGATCTTTCCGGCAGCGTTCACCACTACCATGGCGTCGGGAGCCGCTTCCAGCAGGCCGCGGTACCTGCCTTCCATTTGCGCCAGATGGGTTTCCGCAGTCTTGCGCACGCTGATGTCGTGGATCGCCGCGGTCACCAGAATTCCTTCCGGACTTTCCAGCGGGCTCAGCATGATCTCGATCGGAAACCTGGTTCCATCTTTCCGCCGTCCAATGAGCTCGATCCGGGTACCGATCTGCTGCGCCAGGGCCTGTTCCACGGAGCGAAGCCCGTCGGCGAGCACCCGCTCGGCAAAGCCCTCGGGAATGATGTTTTTCACTTTTTGCCCGATGAGTTCATCGCGGCTGTACCCGAACTCGCTCTCGGCCCGCACATTCAGCAGGACAATGACTCCGCTCGCATTCACCACCACCATGGCGTCCGGAGCCGCTTCCAGCAGACCGCGGTACCTGCCTTCCATTTGCGCCAGATGGGTTTCCGCAGTCTTGCGCACGCCGATGTCGCGGATCGCCGCGGTCACCAGAATTCCTTCCGTGCTTTCCAGCGGGCTCAGCATGATCTCGATGGGGAACTCGGTGCCATCTTTCCGGCGCCCGACCAGTTCGATTCCCGTGCCAATCTGCTGGGCCAGCGCCTCGGCAGCGCTTCGGGTACCGTCGGCAATGATCCGCTCCGCGAAGCCTTTGGGAACGATGTTCTTCACCGGCTGCCCTACCAACTCGTCGCGGCTGTAGCCAAACTGCTTCTCCGCCTGCAGATTTAGAAGAACGATTTCTCCGGCCACGTTGACCACGACCATGGCGTCGGGGGCGGCCTCGAGGAGGCCGCGGTACCTGCCTTCGGTCTCCACCAGATGCGTGGTTCGTTCGGCGACTCGCCGTTCCAGTTCTGCGTTTAACTCCCGGAGGTCGCCTTCCACCCGGCTACGCTGGTCATATTCTCCATTCATCTTTCGAGCGTTCGACCAAACCAGGATGGCAAAGACCAGGACGCTGACTGTGGCGTACAGCGCCAGACCTAACTCCGCTCCATACATCCCGGCAAATTCTCCCTGCAACGCAATCCAGCCCAGAATAATAGGAACGAGAAAAACAGCCGGCAGCAAGCGTCGCGCCATGAGGCTGCCGGAACCTTCGCCGGTCAGGTCGCCGGCAATCCCGATGCGGGGGCGGGCAAAGAACACGCCGCCGCTCAACAGCAGCAAGGCAAGCGCGGTGTGCACTGCAACCTGGGTGTACATCCAGATTCTAGACAGGACTACCGCATGATAGATGTAGCCGTTGATGGCGGTTATCGCGATCACTCCTGCCCACAGGCTCAGCGCCTGCGCCATCCAGCGGGCCCATGGTGACTTCGCATTCAACAGCCACAGCGCCAGGCCGATTGCGACAAACGCGGTTGCAGTGGTTGGGGCCAGGCGTCCGGGAGAAGACGTTCCGTTCGATCTCAGCGGGTCGGCAAATATCAGCTGGTCGATACCGAGGTTCAGCCCGAAAAAATATTCGATCAGCGTGGCGGCGCCGATCAGCACAACCAGCAGGGCGAGAATACGGCCGATCTGGTATCTTCGCGTGCGGGACTCGGCTTGAAGCAGCAGCCATAAGGAGGCCCCAGCGAACACCAACCCTAACGCCGTGTTCACCTTCATGGTCACGTGTCCGGGGAGAACGGACAGCAGAGACTTGATGTGAAATCCCCAGCCGGACATGACCAGAAGCCCGATTCCCATGGCGGTAAGGGCTGACACTTGGCAATACAAACGCAGACGCTGGAACAGCCTTGGGTCGGAATCAGACATCGAGCCTCCCGAGACGAACGCAAGGCGACGCGCGGATGCCGCGATAAGGCAACGCGCCGACGGATAGTAGAGTCAGAATGGCGACACCGAACGCGAGTTGCACCTTCCGATCCGAGCGGGACGCCGTCTTCATATCACCTGACTTTATCGTTACGCCCCAATGTTTCGAGGTTGCTGCTCGAGTAGGGGCGCTAGGCCTGGTGGTGAGAGATAGGCAGTTGCCTACTGGCGATGGGATCAGTATGCGCCGGGAAGAGCAGCATTCCGACATCATAAAGTTCTGAAACTCGCCGCACGGTTCCATTTCGGGACGCCACCCAGTTGGAACCAGCAGCGAAGATTTTGTGGAAAGGGATGCGTTGGCCTCCCGCGAATCTTGCAATCGTTTTTGCAATCGTGAGGGCATAGGGTTCACGCTGTGGTGGCCTTGGCCCGGTTCCCGGTCGAGGAAATCAACACCTTGCGGCCGATGGCGCCTTTCTCCAGAAAATTTTTCAGCTTGAGAATGAGAGTGGAAGTGACTTCCTGTCCCTTGGCCACCAGCAACATTCCGTTCTTGGTGCGAAGCTCCGTGTTGGCGTGTCTTTCATTGATTCGCAAACCTTGGGTACGGCGGTGGTTGTTTGCTTGATAACGCGTAACGGACGAGTCACGTGGGCGAAGACACTGCTTCCCGTCACCTGCCTCCCCATCGGCGGAATTGACGGTCCACTTTAGTGATTGCTGTCGTCAGGAAAGATCAGGTGGAAAGAGACTGTGGCTCATGGAGGTCGGCGCGCTTTTCATCGCACAACCGAACGGAGGACACTGATTGAGCCAAGCCCTATTGCGCTTGTGGGAGCGCCCACGCAAACAGCACACCGCCGCTGCTGGTCAGCACGTACTGACGCCCGTCGAGTTCGTAGGTGATCGGCGAACTCACGATCTCCGAGCCGGAGCCGGCATGCCAGAGGGTCTTGCCGTCGCTTGAATCCAACGCCAGAAAATTGCCATTGTCATCCCCAGTAAACGTGAGGCCGGAATCGGTAGTCAGCACTCCCGAACCTGAAGACCCGACATCGTGGCTCCAGCGGATTTTGCCGGTTTGGTAGTCGATGGCTTCAATGGTTCCCTTGCCCCACACGTCGTAGTCCGCGCCCGCCCAACCGTAAACTCCGTCGGCCGGTTTGGCGAAGTAAAGACTCCAGCTGGGATGGGCGTCGACGATGAACAAACCGTTCTTCGTGTCGAAGCTGGGAGAACGGTAGTTGGTCATTCCGCCTTCGTCGGGCGCAATCAGCCGTCCGTCGGGGGCCGGTTCCTTGGCAGGATTTGGAATCGGGCGGCCTTGCGAGTCGATGCCGAGCGCCCAATTCACGGGGCCATAAGGAACGGTCAAGAGACTCTTCCCATTGGTGCGATCGACAACAAAGAAGTAGCCGTTGCGCGAACTCTGCATGAGCATCTTCTTTGGCTCACCGTGGAAGTCTGCATCGACGAGTACGGGAGTCTCGACTGCATCCCAGTCGTGAGTATCGTGCGGCGATACCTGAAAGGCCCACGACAGCTTCCCCGTATCGGGGTTGAGCGCCACGATGGAACAGGTGTAGAGGTCATCGCCAGGCCGGGTGGAGCCGTTCAGCACCGGAGTGGGGTTTCCGGTTCCCCAGTAGACGAGATTGAGGTCGGGATCATAGGTTCCCGTCATCCACGTCATGCCGCCGGTGGTTTGATTCGGAGTTCCAGCGGGAGGAGTGGAATTCCATTGCCACTGGGTTACGCCAGTTTCCGGATCGATCGATCGGATATAACCGCTCAAGTTATCAAAATCTCCAGAGACACCGACGAGCACATGGTTCCCCACCACGAGGGGCGCCATGCTGGTCCAATAGCCCTTGGTGACGTCGGCAACCTCTACCTTCCAGCGCACGCTTCCATCGTTTGCGTTGAGCGAGACCAGATGCGCATCAGGAAGCGAGAAAAAGAGATAGTTCTTATACATGGCGACGCCGCGATTGCCGATGTGCTCTCCCTGGCTCGTCGGTTGGTTGTAGTGCCAGATCTGGTGACCGGAGCGTGCATCCAGGGCCCAGATATTGTCGGGAACGGTGAAGTACACGATGCCATTCACCACTAGCGGCGAAGATTTGATGAGGGCGGTCTGGTTCGTCTGGAAAGCCCAGGCCAGGGCGAGAGTCTTCACATTCTGCGGTGTGATCTGTTGCAGCGAACTGTGACGTCTGCCGGAATAGTCGCCATGATAGCCTGGCCAGCTGTCGGCCGGCGGATGAAGAAGCATTTGCTCATTCGCTCCCTGGGCCAGCAGGATGCCGGGGGATGTGAGCGCGAGCAGCGCGATCACAGCGGTCAGAAAGCTATCCCTCACAAAATTCATATTGCCTGGGGTCCTCCAGACTTGCTCACTTCTCTTTCGGGAAACCGAGTGCCGCTCCTAATGCAACGTTTGTAAAAAGGCCATCAGGTTGTGGATGTCGTCATCCGTGTATTTAGGGAACAGGTCTATATGTGCGTTCAAAGCCGGGTCGATTTTGTACTGCCCCTCGCTGGTTCGCCACGATTTATATGAGCCAGTGGAATCGATGAGTCCGATCGTGAACTCATCGAGATAAGCCAAGACGCCGGTGACGGTTTGACCGGAAGAGAGTGTGACGGAGACTTTTCTCTTCGCGTGCCGGGGATAGAGCATCTGCTCTTCGAGTTCGAGACCGCTATATCGCGAGGCTATTCCGGCGAGATCGCGGGTTGGGGAATGGCAGGTTGAGCATCCACCTGCGCCTTCGAAATACTGCTTACCGGCCTCGGCGTTTCCGGTCTGGAGATCGGAAACATCCACGCCTTTGCGTCCGCCGTTTCCCCTGAGTGCAGCGTTGTTTTGTTGCGTGTGGATAAAAGCCACCAGGCTGGCAATCTGCTGGTCCGAACGATCGAAGGGCGGCATGCCCTTGTCGGGCCGTCCATTGCGCACAACAGGGCCAATCTTGTCTCCGTCCACATCCGCAATCACCAACTTTGAGCGAGTCAGGTCGGGGCCGCTCTCCCCACCGCCGGCATCGCGTCCATGACAAAAGGAGCAATCTTTCCGGAAGAGAGCGCTTCCCTGCTGCACCAGATCCGGGGGATAAGATCTGGACGCGGCCGGTTTTTGTTTGCTCCCGCTTGCTGATTGCTTGCTGGCGGGCGTTTGCGCAGTTAAAGCTGCGACTCCCAACAGACAGAGAGCCGCGAAGACGGCGCTGCGATGGCAGGTTGAATGTAGACAGTTCATCGCGGCCTCAGTGCTGATCGGCGGACGCCTGCAGCCGTGGATGAGTTGCTGTGCTGCCCTCGGTCATGCCCAGCACCCACTTGATCGCCTCAAAATACATCTTGCGGATATCGGGGTCGCTCCAGGCCTCCTGGGTGTGGCCCAGAGTGGAATAAAAGACGCGCCCCTTGCCGTACATCTTGTCCCAGGCCACGGCGAAATCATGGTCCGTTCGGTGGATGCGGGGATTGTTGGCGTAGTCGAGTCTCGAAGGGTCGAGACTGAGCAGGACATTGACTTTGTCGCGCGACCATTCCTTGGGCTGATAGATTTCGTCGAACTTCACGAAGGCTTTGGGGAAGTGACGCACGGCTGGAAAGCTGGGATCTTCGTTGATGATCGGCGCGTTGAAGGTGGACCAGGGATGCTGATCAAACCATCCGCCAATCATCTCGCCGTATTCCGGCCATTTGTAATTGGTGTCGAGGGCGGCGTGCACGCCGACGAAACCCTTTCCATCGTCCTTGATGAACGACATCATGTCCGCCTTCTGGCTGTCGTCGAGGTCGAGTTCGCCGGTCGTGCTGACAAAGATCAGGGCATCGAAATAGTTGAGATTCTTCGCGTTTCTTTCCAGGGCTTTCTTGGTGATCAGTTCGGTGTCGGTGCGCAGCGTGGCATCCCAGAGTCCGCTGTCGCGGCCCAGGTTGTAGATCGCCACCATCGCATCGGAAATCGAGTCGTGCTCGAATCCCTTGGTCTGGCTGATTACCAGAATGTGCTTGAGATGGATCTGCTTCTCGTGGGGCGGTGGAGGTGGGAGTGAAGAATCTACAGGCTGGTTTTGTCCAGCCATCAGGATTGGCAGGAAAATAAAAAAGTGGAAGAATGAAACGATTCGAGCTGGGCGCAAGCGATCTCCTTCCAACGAATTTCGTTGCCCGAGAGTCGTCCGGCGTGAAGCGTCTGACTTGGACGCAACACGCGACCCTCAGGCGCTAAAGCGCGGATGCATTTTCACTGATTTGACGGCACGAGTAAACTCGTGCCCTTCCCAAAAAGCAGTCATGAGACAACTTCTCGTCCCCGGTGCTGCCAAGGCCAAAGGTAACATAAGGCGCTGCGATAGAATGAGGCCCGTTCCATTCAAGGAGAGATCAGGGTTATGCGCGTTGGAGTCTTTACTCCCCTGCTGTCGCAACTGCCGCTTACCGTCGTGCTGAACAAACTCGCAGCGCTGCACATCAATACTGTCGAACTCGCGACCGGAAACTATCCCGGCGACGCACACTGCAAGCTGTCGATGCTCGAAGATCCGGCGGCACTCGCGGAATTTCAGAAAATTCTGGCCGATCATGGTGCAAGGATCAGCGCCTTGAGTTGTCACGGCAACCCGCTGCATCCGGACAAAGAGCGTGCGAAGCACGATCGTGAAGTCAGTCGCAAGACCATTCTGCTGGCCGAGAAGCTTGGCGTCCCGATGATGGTCGACTTCTCCGGATGTCCAGGCGATTCGCCGAATGCAACGGCACCCAACTGGGTCACATGCCCCTGGCCGCCGGATTATCTCAAGGTGCTCGATTGGCAATGGAACGAAGTGGTTGCGCCCTACTGGATCGAGCACGCGAAGTTCGCTGCCGACCACGGGGTAAAGATCGCGGTCGAGATGCACCCGGGGTTCGTGGTCTATAACCCGGAGACTATGCTGCGGCTGCGCTCGATCGCGGGGCCGAATGTTGGCTGCAACTACGATCCCAGCCATCTCTTCTGGCAGAATATCGATCCCATCGCCGCGGTGCGCGTGCTGCAGGACGCAATCTTCCACGTTCATGCGAAAGACACGCAGATTTATGCCAGCAACCTTCCCCGCACCGGCGTGCTTGACACCAAGCCCTATACGCAGGAGCGCGACCGCAGTTGGATCTTCCGCACCTGCGGATATGGCCACGGCGCCGAGTTCTGGAGCGAGCTGATCTCGACGTTGCGCATGTTTGGATATGATTACGTCCTGTCCATCGAGCACGAAGACAGCCTGCTCTCGGCCGAAGAAGGTCTGACCAAGGCCGCAAATTTCCTCAACGGCATCGTCATTCGCGACCAGCCTGCAGCGGCGTGGTGGACATAAGAATCAGGACGGAAAAGATGAAACAAATTAGAACTGCGATTTTCGGCACTGGCTTTATGGGCCGCGTGCATCTCGAAGCGGTGCGGCGGGTCGAGTCCGTGGAGGCAGCGGCGATCGGCGGCAGGAACTTTGAAGCTGCGCGACGGCTGGGCGCGGGCTTTTCCATCCCAACGATTGCGACCGACTACCGCGAGATCCTGCGCGATCCTGCGATCGACGCGGTCCATATCTGCACACCCAACGCGCAGCATTTTTCGATGGCCAAAGATGCGCTCAACGCGGGCAAGCACGTGCTCTGCGAAAAGCCGCTGGCCACGACCGTGGAAGAAGGCGAAGAGCTCGTCTCTCTGGCAGCGAGGCAGGGATTGCGCAATTGCGTCTGTCACAACTTGCGGTATTACCCAATGGTGCAGCAGATGCGAGCTATGCGCGAAGCCGGAGATCTCGGCGAGATTCTGGTGGTGCAAGGTACATATTCACAGGATTGGCTTTTGTATGACACGGATTGGAACTGGCGGGTCGAGACCAAAGCTGGAGGCTCCTCGCGCTGCATGGCCGACATCGGCTCGCACTGGTTTGACATGGCGGAGCACGTCACCGGCTTGCGGGCGCAGTCACTCTGCGCCGATCTTCAAACCTTTCATGCAACACGGAAGCAGCCAAAGCATTCGGTTGAGACGTTCGCCAATAAGTTGCTGGGGCCGGAAGACTATGTTGAAACGCCGGTGGACACGGAAGACTTTGGCGCCGTGATCTTCCGCATGGGAACCAGAACCCGCGGCAGCATGACGGCGAGCCAGGTTTCGGCAGGAAGAAAAAATGGACTCAGCATTGAGATTTACGGCACTAAGTCTTCCGTGGCCTGGAACCAGGAGCGTCCTGATGAACTATGGGCCGGTCATCGCGATGCCGGCAATCAGATCTTCATCAAGGATCCTTCGCTTCTTAAGCCCGCCGCGCGGGGCTTCGCCGACCTGCCCGGCGGCCACAGCGAGGGCTACGACGATACTTTCAAGCAGGTCTTTCGAAGGTTCTATGCTTCGATCGGCGCGCCCAGCGCGGTTCCGGAATATCCTCAGTTTGTCGATGGGCTGCGGCAGTTGAAGATCCTCGACGCTGAGATTCAGAGCGATCGGACGCGTGGCTGGGCCGACGTTCCGGCACTTGAAACCGCACAATAACAACCTTGCGGTGTTGATTTCTGTACTTGCTTTCCCCTTGCGTTCAAAGGGGCAGTGTGAGAGCCTTCCCTTTGACTGCTAGGGGTGTGAAATGGACACCGCAAGGCTTGAATTCTTTCGCGGCACGCTCGATGTTCTCATCCTGAAGGCCCTGGTCTGGGGACCTCTTCATGGTTATGCAATCACAAATCTCATCCGCCTGCAGAGCGACGAGGCACTGTTGCTCGAAGAGGGGACGCTTTATCCCGCGCTCTGGCGACTGGAAAACAGGGGGCTGCTTGACGCCGAGTGGGGACTTTCGGAAAACAATCGCAAGGCGAAGTTCTACCGGCTCACGGCAGAGGGACGGCGTCAACTGCGTTCGGAAGTAAAGACCTGGGAGGCGTATGCCAGGGCTGTGGCGAAGGTACTCGGTGCGACGCAGCCACCGTTGCCGGAGGAGGTTGCGTGAAGCCGATTCCGATGTGGCGCCGCTACTCCCGGTTGTTTGGACCCAACCCGGCGGCCGATGTAAGAGACGAACTGAGCTTTCATCTTCGGGCGAAAATTGACGACCTGGTCGCTCAGGGCTGGTCGCCGGAAGCCGCGCGGCAGGAGGCCCAACGCCAGTTCGGAGACCTGCGCGCCGTGCAACAAATCGGCGTACGCATGGGAGAAAAAATGGAGCGCGGCAAACGTCTGAGCGATTACTGGAACGACTCACTGCAGGATGTGCGCTATACCTTCCGCACGCTCGGCCGCGATCCGGGCTTCGCCGCAGTTTCCATTCTCATACTCGCGCTTGCCATCGGAGCCAACATCGCAGTGTTCAGCGTGGTGAACACACTGCTTCTGCGCCCGCTGCCGTTCCCCGACTCGCAGCAGCTGGTTTGGATCGCGCCGCCGCCGACCGACTGCGGCCTGTCGTGCGCCACCTACTCGGCCGACGCTTACGAAGAATTCCGCGAGCAGAGCCGCACCTACCAGGACGTGACCGGGTACGAGGCCTTCTCCACGCCCGACAATCTGCGCCTCACCGGGCGTGGTGAGCCGGTGCCGGCCACGGGCATCGACGTCATTGGCAATTTCTTCCAGGTGCTGGGCGTGCAGCCCGCCATCGGCCGCCTGTTCACTCAAGAGGAATCTCGCGGGGGCTTCCATCCGGTCGCCTTGCTGGCCAACGCTTATTGGCGGCGGCAGTTCAACTCGGATCCAGCTATGGTGGGCAAGGCGATCGAACTGAGCGGGGTGCCCGTCACCGTCGTGGGAGTCTTGCCCGAAAGCTTCGACTTTGGCGCAGTGTTTTCACCCGGCGCGAAAGTCGATCTCTTCACTCCACTTGATTTGAATGGGGAGCGCAACTGGGGAAACATCGTTACGCTTCTTGGCCGGCTCAACCCGGGCGTGACGGTAGCGCAGGCTCTCGACGATGCCAATCGCGTCGCGCCAAATATCTACCAAAACACGAAATATCCTGACACGCTCGGCCGCTATAAGGGCGCGCTCATTCCGGTGCCGCTGAAGGATTACGTTACAGGCAAGTTGCGGCGCTCGCTGATTGCGTTGTGGTGCGCGGTGGGTGCGATTCTGCTGATCGCAGGCGTGAATCTCTCGAACCTGCTTCTGTCGCGTGCCGTGGCGAGGGCCAAGGAGTTCGCGGTCCGCGGCGCGCTCGGGGCAAGCCGCGGCCGCATCGTCCGCCAGTTGCTCATGGAAAGTTTGGTGCTCTCCAGCGCGGGCGCGGTTCTTGGGCTCGGGCTCGCTGTCACGCTGATCGCATGGCTCGTGCACCAAGGATCTGTCGCGCTGCCGCTGCTCAACAGTTTGCGCATCGACGGCCAGGCTCTGGGGTGGACCGTTCTCATTGCGGTCTTCACGGCGACCATCTTCGGCTTGCTTCCCGGGATCAGAATCGCCGGCGGCAATCTGCAGGAGATGCTGAAGGACTCAGGTCCGGGCGCAGGCCTGGGCCGCAAGCACGAGCGGGTGCGCGCCGCACTGGTGATAGCTGAGGTCGCGATGGCCTGCGTACTGGTCGTGAGTGCCGGACTGCTGCTGCGAAGTTTTGTGAAAGTGCTCGATGTTGACCTCGGTTTTCAGCCTGATCGCGCCGCCTCCATCAAAGTCGATTACGACGACAGCGCGCCATCCAACGAAGCGAGCCAGACAAAACGGAGCGAGATTTTCCAGCAGATTCTCGAACGCGTGAGCGCGCTGCCCGGTGTTGAAGCCGCGGGCATGGCCGATTACCTTCCCCTCGGACCGAACCGCGAATGGGACACGCCTGTGCCCAAGGGAAAGGTCTTTGCTCCCGGCGAACTACCGGACCCGCTGGTGTACGTGGTTACACCGGGATTCGCCCGCGCCATGGGGATGCGGTTACAAGGCCGCGACTTCACCTGGGCCGACGGGCCCAATAGCCAGAGGGTCGTGCTGATCAACGCCTCGGCGGCGCGAGTCTACTGGCCCGGTGAGGATGCGGTGGGCAAGATTCTCATGCGCGACAAAGAGGAAGACGTTGTGGTCGGCGTTGTCGACGATGTGCGCGAAGAAACGCTGGAGAGCGGATCGGGATCGCAGATCTACTACCCAGCGACGCAGCAAGGGCCGAACGGGGCGCAACTGGTCGTTCGCACCGGTCTTCCACCGGCCACTCTCGCTGCGAGTGTTCTCCGCGCCCTGCGTGAGTTGAATCCGAAACAACCTGCCGCCGAGTTCCGGCCCATTCGGACCATCGTCGACCGCGCCGTCTCCCCGCGGCACTTCTTCATGTTGCTGGTGGCGGCATTCGCGGGCCTCGGATTACTGCTGGCCGCGCTCGGTATCTACGGCGTGATCTCGTACTCGGTGACGCGGCAAACGCAAGCGATTGGCATTCGCATGGCTCTCGGCGCAAGCGTCGGCCGAGTCCAGCGCCAGGTGCTGGCGGGCACGCTGCGACTGACTTTTGCGGGTATGGTCGTGGGCACACTGGTCTCGCTCGCGGCAATGAAGATGATCGCTTCGTTGCTGTTTGCGACCTCGCCGTGGGATCTGCCAACTTATCTTGGAATGGCGCTGGCGCAGCTGCTGGTCGCGGTGATCTCGGGATACATTCCGGCGCGACGCGCATCGGGCGTCAATCCAATGGAAGCGTTGCGCAATAATTGACCTCAGGCTTTATAGATAAGCCTTTAACGACAAAGTTCCCAAAGAAAGGCTGCGAAGAACGCAAAGAAGACCGGCCCCGCCCGCTAGAGCTTCTCTACGCCGAGCGTGGCCGTCATCCTGTGCTCCTGCCCAGGGTCCAGTTTGACCGCGAACGCCATGATGTTGCTGGCTTCTACGCAGAGAAACCTCGTCCACTCGCCATCTCCGAGATCGTGCAACCTACCGGCTCCTTCGCGCCACGGATTCCAAACTACGGTGGTCAGTGAATTCGACTTTTTCAGTCGAATCCGGCGATGCGTGTTCGGATCCAGCAGATCCACGTCGTTGCGCGTGTTCAGGTAGGCGTTATCGGTCTGTGAAGCAACTGCTACATCGCCGCGTTGGGTCTTTTCTTTGTTCGAATCGGTATTGTCGAGAAAAGAGACTCCGTCCAGACCCTGCACGCGCACGTCGTGAACGTCGGCCACTCGATTGTAGGTATGGAGAGCTTCTTCGAAAGGGAACGGCGTCTTCCCAGTATTCGTACAGGCGAGTTCCAGATTCAGCTCGGAACCAAAAGTAACGCGGTGAACCAGGCGAAACTCGCCCGGCCACCAGCGGCGTGTGCTCTCGTCACTTTCGGTAAACATGGTGACCGTGACTTGGCCGCGGCTCTCGACGATACTGGAGAGCCCCCACGCTTTTGTACGTACAACTCCGTGAGCTGGAGCCTTGGGATCGTCTGCCTTCGCCCGGAACCATGGAAAGCAGATCGGGATGCCCCCGCGAATGGCCTGCCCGTCCTCCCAGCGCGATTTCGTGCTCACAAAGATTAACTCGTCCGCGCCGGCGGGCTTCCAGGAGGTCACGTGTGCTCCATGCAGGTACACTTCTCCCTCACATAAGGGCGATGTGATCTGCACTCGAGGCATCGCGCCATTGCCTTCGCACACTTTGGCGATGCCGGGGATTCCGAATTGGCGGTCGAGCTCTATTACTCCGGTATTCGTATCCATCGTGATTGCTCTCCACTTCTGTAGATGCTATACGCCGGGCTTTGGGGGACAGAGTGGACGCGTGATTTCTCCGGGGCGCTTATCTTCCCCTGTCTTGGGGAGTTAAGGTTTCCAATCCAAGAAATAGGCCGAGAAAGATGTCGGGCGCACAACATCGATCTGGATGTGAACGGGTGTTGTCGATTGGCTGAAAGCGAGTTCCAACTTGATCTCGCCACCAGGAGTGGCGTCCGGGATGTCGACCTTCTGGCGCTCGACTGGAGTGTTACCTTGGCCGAAGAACACGCCTCGCAGCTTGTAACCTCTAAGCGTGTACATCGGAAAGTCACGCCGCACCCGGATCAGCACTTGGAATCTATTCAGCTCGTGCTCCACCGCGACCGATTCAATTGGGCTAGATTCGAGGCGAAGGAGGTCATAAGACGGCTTGCGCGCGCCGTAGACATCGACGACTCCATGGACCCGCTGCTGCAATGCACCCACACCGCGATCGCCCACATGAGTGCGATAGTCGTTGTAACAGAAGAAAATTGCTCCGCCCACGAAATCTCTCTCGCGAATCACTCTGTCATGTGAACGCAGAATCTCCATTCTTTGCTCATCGCCTTCCGGCCGGTCAGGTGTGCAAGCGCAATATCCGTATTCGGAGACGACAATCGGCTTGCTGGGAAAGGCAGCGTGAATTTCATCCAGATAGCGCGCCGCGTCCGCTGCCGTCCCGGGAGCCCACGTTCCGTAATATTCATTGGCCTCGATGAAATCCATCAGTCCGGCGACGTCGCGCTGCGGAGTGCTATCCAGCGAGTTCGAGGCGTAGGAGCAGAGACGGCCGGGATCCAACCGCTTCGCTTCTTCGAACATTCGCTTAGCAAACTCGTACGCGGGCAGATTCTGTCCTCCGATTTCGTTGCACAAGCCCCAAGCAACAATTGACGGATGATTTCGGTCGCGGGCAATCATCTCTCGCAGTTGCTCCAGAGCATTTTGCATGATGTCGGCGTCGGGCAGAGCAGCCATGCCGTCGAATGTATCCGGTCCCCAGGCGGGAACCTCGGTTTGTATCAGAATGCCGTGGCGGTCGCAGTAATCCAGAACCCGTCTGTCCTGCGGCCAATGGACACGAGTGAAGACGCAGTTCAGATGTTTCATGTCCGCGTGGTCGTGGGTGATCCAATCAGTTGGCTCGGCCATGCCGAACTCCGGATTGCTGCCAGCCATGCGCTCGACGCCCATCAGTCGCACGCGCTCGGCATTGAGATGAAATGCGCCATCGCGAATTTCGAACTTCCGCACGCCGAAGCTGGTGGTAAAGGAATGTTCGGTGCGTCCATCCGAGATGGAGAATTCGAATTGGTACAGATGGGGATGGTCGAAGTGCCACAGTTTAGCTTTGGGCAAACTGGCGCTCAGCCTGAGCGTTTCGGTGGCCCCCGGCTGGACGGAAAATTCCTTGCCCGGAGAGTTCCTCACGACCGGAGAATCATCTTCCAATATTCGAAACGAGGCGTTGCCCTTCCACCGCTCCGCGCTTGCGTTCCGAACGAAGGCGGTGATTGCCAGCTTCGCGTCCCCGCCGGCAAGGTCGGGCACGGCTTCGACATCAACGCGTTCTACGAAAGTCTTTGGAGTCAGCAGCAGGTGCACTGGGCGAAAAATACCTCCGTCATTCGCCCAGTCGCTCGATCGGCCGCGAGGAACCATGTGAGCGTTGAAAGCATTGTCCACGCGCACCACGATGGTGTTGGTGCGGTCCCACTGCAGCAGGCGAGTGATGTCGATGGTGAACGCGGTGTATCCCTTGCGTGCGTGTTCTCCGGCGGGCTGGCCGTTGACCCAGACCGAGGCGGTGTGGAAAACCGCTTCAAACTCCACACGCACAGCGTAATCTTGCCGGTTCGGGTTTGCATCGATCGCCGGTGAATCGAACGAGCGGCGATACCATGCCAATCCGCGATAGTCGGCCAGTGGGGATTCTATTTGCCAGGTGTGCGGGACGGTGACGGTTCGCCAACCTTCTCCGGAAACATCTGCGCCGTACCAATTATTTTTCGCGCCGCGATCGTCCGAGTCGGTGCGGAAGAGCCACTCCCCGCAGAGGCTGACGGTTTTCGTGATGCACGGCCGGCTAGCGCTCTCAGCCGCCGAGGAAGCGGACGTGGTCAGGGCTCCCGCGATAGCGCCGGCCGAGCCGGCAAGGAATTTCCGACGAGAAGACATGCGAGTAAATTCGCCGCTTGCAGTTAAGCAGCCGATCGTTTCCGCTGTCAAACCTGAGGGTTCGACGAAGGACTGAGTTATGCTGGTTCGCGAACCCGAGGGCAATGTTATGAAGAAAAATACGGCGAGCGCACGACGCTTCGCACTTGGCATTCTCGTTCTACTCGTTGGGCAGTTGACTTGGGCGCAGGCCGCGCCGTCGAAAGCGGATGTTGAGGCGCGAGTCGATTCTATTCTCGGCAAAATGACTCTCGACGAAAAGATCGAGATCATCGGCGGCATCAACGATTTCTATACACGCCCGATTCCGCGGCTCGGGATTCCTTCCCTGCGCATGTCGGACGGGCCGATGGGCGTTCATGACTACGGATTAACCACTGCGTACCCCGCCGGGATCGCGCTGGCGGCTTCCTGGGATGTCGACGTCGCGCAGCGTTTCGGCACCGCGATGGGCGAGGATGCCCGCGCGCGCGGAGTGCATTTCATTCTTGGTCCGGGAATGAATATTTACCGCGCACCGATGAATGGCCGCAACTTCGAATATTTCGGCGAAGATCCATTTCTGGCTTCGAGGATGGCAGTCTCGGTGATCAAAGGAATCCAGGGACAGGGTGTGATTGCGACCGCTAAACATTTTGCCGGGAACAATTCGGAATTCGCCCGCATGACGCTCAGCTCCGACATAAACGAAAGAACGCTGCGGGAGATCTACCTGCCCGCGTTTGAAGCCTCGGTCAAGGAGGCTCGTGTGGGCGCAGTGATGGACGGCTACAACCTGGTCGACGGCACCTACATGACCGCGAACAGCCATTTGAACATCGACATCCTCAAGAAGGATTGGGGATTCGACGGCATTCTTATGTCTGATTGGGGCGCTACTCACGACGGAGTTGCCGCGGCCAACGGCGGGCTCGACCTTGAAATGCCTTCTCCAACTTTCATGAATGCGGGCGCTTTGCTGCCGGCGCTCAAACAGGGCACGATTCCGCTGGCGACGTTGGATGATAAGGTCAGAAGAATTCTGCGCAAGGCAATCGAGTTTGGATTCTTTGACCGGCCGCAGACCGATATTGGCATTCCTTCTGACAACCAGGAGGGTCGTCAAGTCGCGCTCGAAGCGGCCCGAGGCGGCATAGTTCTGTTGAAGAACTCGGGCAGTTTGCTCCCGCTGGATGAAAATAAAGTGAAGACGATTGCGGTAATTGGTCCCGATGCTTATCCCGCAGTCATTGGCGGAGGAGGCAGTTCGGAAACGAGGCCGTTCAATGCTGTCAGCTATCTGGAGGGCATCAGCAATCGACTGGGAACCAAGGCCAAAGTCTTATATGCGGTGGACCTGCCGGTGCTGGATGAGGTTTTTGAGAATTCCGAATTCGTCACCGCTCCGGGCGGAGAGGCCGGTTTGAAAGGAGAATACTTCAGCAACGAAGAACTCAAAGGAACTCCGGCGATGACCCACACAGACAAGCATGTTCACTTTGATTGGGGCGAGGGAAGTTTTGCGGCGGGCGAACCGGTCGATCATTTTTCGATTCGCTGGACGGGATATTTCGTTCCGAAGGAATCCGGCGACTACAAATTTTTTACTTCCGCCGACGATGGAGTTCGGCTTTACGTCGGCGATGAGATGGCGATCGACGACTGGCAACCGCATGCGCAGACGCTGGATACCGCTACGCGACATCTTGAAGCCGGACAGGCTTACAAAATTCGCCTTGAATATTTCGAATCGGTGGGCAGCGCCATTGTCGGCTTCGGGGTAACGCGGGCGGAAGCATTCATCGGCCGCGAGACCAAGGCGCTGGCGGCGAGGGCGGACGCGGTCGTCATTTGCGTGGGATTCGACGATAAGACCGAGAGCGAAGGCTCTGACCGAACCTTTCAGCTTCCCGGAGGCCAGGACGAACTTATTCGCCAGATCAGCGCCGTGAACAAGAATGTCATCGTTGTGCTCACCGCCGGCGGAAACGTGGACATGACGCGCTGGATTGACAATGTTCCCGTGCTTCTGCACGCGTGGTATCCGGGCCAGGAGGGCGGCACGGCGCTGGCGCAGATTTTGTTTGGCGATTACAGCCCGTCGGGCAAGCTGCCGGTCTCCTTCGAACGCCGTTGGGAGGACAATCCTACGTTTCACACTTACTACCCGGAGACCGGCGTGAGCCGGGTGCAATACTCAGAGGGAATTTTTGTCGGATACCGGCACTTCGATCGTTCTGAAACCAAGCCGTTATTTGCGTTTGGTTACGGTCTTTCTTACACCACGTTTGCCTACAGCAAACTTTCGGTAGCGCCGCAGACCGGAAACCTGAACGGTCCCGTCTCCGTTTCGTTCGATGTGAAAAATACAGGGCATCGCGAAGGTGCGGAGGTCGCGGAGTTATACGTCGGCGATGCCCACGCCAGCGTTCCGCGTCCGGTCAAGGAACTCAAGGCCTTTGCAAAAGTGAACCTGAAGCCGGGCGAGAGCAGGCGCGTTACGCTAACACTGGAGCGCAGGGCGTTCTCGTTCTATGACGTTCAGAAAAGAGACTGGAGTGCGGAAGCCGGTGACTTCGCAATCCTGGTTGGGGGTTCTTCGGACAACATCCAACTGCGAGGCAAGTTCACTCTTACACGCTGAATCTGACGAGCCGAGAAAGCCGACTACTTCCATGCGAAGGTTGCGACCGCTCCGGCAGGCAGCGTGTAATTGAACGACTGTCCGTTGAAACTCACCGTGAACGTTCCGGAGTTACTGGCCGAATTAAGTACCAGCAGAACGATCGAGCCGTCGGGATTCTGAAACGCGACATCTTCAATGCTGCCCGCGCCGAAGGTGTTGGAATTAATCCGGTGGGCGCCGGGGACGACGAACTTTCCCAAGTGTCCCAGGATGTAGTACTCGACGTTAAATGTGATCGTTGACGGTGACACACTGTCGTCGATCGTGACCACGCCGCGACAATTAGTGCAGGTGCCGTTAATCGGTCCGGAGTTCTGATCGAGGGCCAGGTTCCACAGGGACACGCTGCGAGCCCAGTTGCGGGTCGCGCCGATCAGCAAGTTCTCGGCGTTCCACACCAGGTCGCCCGAAAACGTCGAGGAAGTAATGCCCGAACACTCGGTGAACCAAATGTTCTTTGCCGGGAAGGCGGTTTCCACCGTCGATTGCGCGCTGGGATCGCCCGCGTAACAGTGAAACGAAGTTCCTGCCACATATTGCCCGGCGGAACCGCCCAACACTGTCTCCGGATAAGTCGTGTTATCCCAGTTGTGTTCGTAGCCGAAGATATTCACGCTCCCGAGTCCAGCCGTGCTCAGTGCAGGTGCGAGATTCGTCGCGATGAAGTTTGATTCGTCGGTCGCGGCGAGATATTCGGAGGGGTATCCCGTAGTGGAGTACAGAGGTTCGTTCTGCACCGAAAGAGCGTAGATGGGGATGCCCTGCTGCTGGTAGGCCTGCACGAAATCGACGAAATACTGCGCCAGGCTTGGAAAGTAGGCGGTGTTCATATTCCCGCCATTCATCGTTCCGGTCGTTTTCATCCAGGCGGGAGGACTCCAGGGCAGCGCGACCACCTTGAGACTGGAGTTGATGGAGAGAGCCTGCTTGATCAAAGGGATGATGTAGGCCGTATCGTGCGCGATCGAGAAGTTGGTGAGATTGGGATCCGTTTGGCCCGAGGGCACGTCGTCGTAACTGTAGTTACCGCTGGCCGAGAAGTCGCTTGCGCCCATGGGCTGGCGCAGGAAGCTGATTCCGATGCCAGCGCTCGGACTGAAGAGCTGTTGCATCAAATTGGTCTGCTGCGATGCGGTCAGTTTGTTCCATATCAACCACGCAGAAGAGTCTGTCAGGGAGCCACCGACTCCGTCCATCTGCTGATACTGGGTCGTGGGGTCCACGGTAATGACCGGACCGCTGGAACCTCCGCCGGTTGCGAATGCTACGCTCGGCTGCGGTTGCAGCAGCATCGTCTGGTCGCCGGTGGTTTCGACGATCTGGACGCTGGGCCCGGGCGTGGTCTGTGTGGGCGCGTTCGAGCCGGGGCAGCTGCTCATAAGAAAGCAGGAGGCAAAGGCAAGCGAAATCGAACCGAGCCCGGAGAGCCTGCGAAAACGGATTAGAGACTTAGCCGGCAAGTTTTAACTTCCACGCGAGCGTCGTAATCGAATCAGCCGCAAGCGGCAAGTCGGCTACCCGCGAGCCCGTTTGTAGTACCACCGAGCGCGCAGCGGATTTGTTGGTCACTACCAGAATTTTTTGGCCATCGGGATTCTCACACGCGACATGATCGAGTTGCGGCGCCATGCTCTGAGAATCGAAACGGTGCGCGCCACGGCGAATCAGCCGAGAGAAATGCGCGAAGGCCCAGTACTGGCCGCTGCGCGTGATTTCTTTGGTCTGCGAATGAATAGTCACTAGTCCGCCGCACGGAAACGGACCGATGTTCGGCCGGCCCTTCTCGTCGAGCGCAAGATTCCAACCGGTCAGCGACTGGCACCAGTTGCGCAGGGCTTCGGTGAACGTCTTCCCCCAATCGGTCCAATCGGTGTCATAGCCAGGGCTGTTGATGTCAGGGCCGCCTTCGGTCCAGTGCATCTCAGCATCGGGATATGCATCGTGGACCTTGGAAATCATTTCCGCGCCGCCGACGTAGCCGTGCCACGCAACTGAACTGGTGTACTTGCGCAGGTCCGGATCCTCGAGTTCGCAAACCACGCGTCCCCACAAGTTGTAGTTGTGGTCGAGCAACCAGATCTTGGTCGGCATGTTATTGGCTTTGAGCACGGGGCCGAGGTGATCCTTCACAAACTCAATTTCGTATTCCTGTCCCCACAGGCACGCCGGCATGCGGCCGTCCTGGTCGGTGTCGACCTCGTTCTGCGACGTCACTGCCTGGATGGTGACGCCTTCGGCGGCGTAGGCTTGCAGGAACTTCAGGAAATAGTTCGCGTAACTCCTGAAATATTTTTGCCGCATCGAGCCGCCCAACATCGAGCCCCCGGCTTTCATCCACCCTGGAGGACTCCAGGGCGACGAAAAAAGAAACAGATCGGGATTGGCTTTGCGAGCCTGCCGCAACGCGGGCAGGAAATACGGGCGATCGTGGTCGATCGAGAAGCGCTTCAAGTCAGGATCAGGTTCGCCTTCGTCGAAACCGTAGAGTTCGGTCGAGTAATCGCTGGCGCCGATGCAAGTCCGACATACATTCAGTCCCATCTCCGCAGGGTGAAACAGTTCGTGGAATAATTTCTCGCGCGTCTCCCCCGACAATTGGCTGAACATGTAGCAGGATGCATCGGTGAACGCCGCACCGAAACCCAGAATTGGCTGAAACTTCTTTTCGGGGTCGAGGGTGATCGTCTGTCCCGAGGGCGCGCCGGAACTGGGCTTCCACGCCAGAGCGGGCGCGCTTTCAAAGCGCCTCTTCGCGTCGGTGACGTGAACTGTGATTTCGCTGGCGCCGGGATCAGCTGAACGAAGCGAGCCTGAAGCCGTCGAACCCATTCCGGGCAGGGCTTGGGCGGTTGCGCCAACCGCCAGCCCTGCGGCGGAGAATCTCAGAAAGTCGCGTCTCGTGTGTTCTGACATTTCCCCCTCGTGCCGCGTCCATCCGCCTGTCGATCTCCGAAGCAGACGCCGCCGACAAGAATCTCATGCGTGTCAAATCGCCTCGCTTTCTCGTAGTGGTGCAGTTCGGATTCTAGAATGATTTTCTCTGCGCCCTCCGCCGCCTTTCTCAGCGAACTCCGCGGTTAAGAGCGTTTATTTTCCGCTATTACGTTTGTAGAAAGCTCTCGACCACTGATGACGCAAAGTGCCCTTCCCAAAGTGGGCCACCGGGCCGCGGAGAACGGAGAGAAAACCCTTCCCGTATCTCAAACTGCATGACTGCCGCTCGACTCTGATCTTTCCCCCACCCCCAGTTTGGGCTACCCTAGGGCGAGCACGGGACTGGTGGACGTTTTGCAAAAGCAACGCTGTGGTTTGAACTTACGCTTCGCATCAATGCCGCATGGCAGCAGCCAAAGTTGCGCCGTGAATGCGCCGGTTTCAAGATTATTGGGACGGATAAGATTGCCAGCGCTATTGCTCTGCGCCGCGGGCGTCGCGGCACAAACACAGCCTCCAGCCTCTGCCAAGCCTTTACCTACTCTCACCCACGCCGACCAGATTCGCCGCTTGAGTCCCGAGCAGGCTTCGCGTGGCTACCCCGTGCTGGTTCGGGGAGTGATCACGATGGATGTACCGGCGCCTGATTTCTTTGTTCAGGACGCGACGGCCGGAATTTATGTCGAGGGCAGCTCCTCGCCGCGCTATTCGCATGTGCTTGGCCAGTTCGTCGAGATTGAGGGGGTGACGGGGCCGGGCAGGTTCGCCCCTGTAATTCGCGAGAGGAAGTTTCGGGTCCTGGGCAAAGGATCGCTTCCCAAGGCGCAGCTGTTTCAGTTTTCGGAGCTGGCAAACGGTCAACAGGACAGTCAATGGGCGCAGGTGCGGGGCATTGTACGATCAGCGGCCGTGGATCGAACCTCCTGGCGCGAGCCCGCGCTGGCCATGCGCGTCGCATCCGAGGAAGGCGAGTTCAACGTCCGCGTGCCGATCGCCCACGAGCAGGATTTTTCTTCGTGGGTCGACAGCGAGGTCCTGATCGAAGGCGTCTGCGGCAGCCTGTATAACGCGAATCGCCAACTCACCGGCATCCTGTTCTACGTCCCTCGCTTGAGCTTCATCAAGATCGAGGCCGCGGCTGCGGAAGTGCCACTTTCGGCGTTGCTGCGGTTTTCACCGGCGCAGGGAACGCGGCACCGGGTGCGAGTGCGCGGCATCGTCGGCTACCAGCAGCCGGGTAACGCTCTGTTTCTTCAGAGTCAGGGCAAAGGACTTCGCGTGCTAACCGAACAGGCCACGCCGCTGGAGATCGGCGATATCGTGGACGTGCTTGGATTTCCCGCCATGGGCGAATCGGCGCCGATGCTGGAGGACGCCGTCTTCCAGCGCCTGGGTCACGACAAAGCGCCGCAAGCGGTGCCGCTCGACTTGGGTGCGCACTGGGAGGAGTTTGACGGCGCCGTTGTCACCACCAACGCCAAGCTGCTGAACCGCCAGGCGCAGCCGGACGGCTTACGCCTCATGTTGCAGCACGGCGAGCTTTTTTTCGATGCAACTATCCCGGCGAGCCCCGCCGCGAACCGCTTGTTGTCGATTCCGCTGAATAGCGATTTACGCGTTACAGGCATCTGCCTCATCCGCAGCGGAGGGTTGTGGCACGTGCCTGAGTCGTTTCGCATGCTGCTGCGCGTGCCACAGGATGTCGTCGTACTCCGAACTCCTACGTGGTGGAACTTGCATCACTCGCTCTGGCTGCTGAGCATCACCGGCGGAGTTCTCATGGCGGTATTGGTCTGGGTGGTAGTGCTGGGAAGGCAGCTGCGGGAACAGATGGCGGTTATTCGGCAGAAATTGCGCAGCAGCGCGGTGCTCGAAGAACGGAACCGGATCGCTCGCGAGCTCCACGACACGCTGGAGCAGGAATTGGCAGGCATCACCATGCAACTGGATCTGGCGGCCGACTGCTTTCAGCAGGCGCCGCGGGTTGCGCAGCAGGCGTTGGAATCCGCGCGCGACATGAGCCGCCACAGCATGATCGAAGCGCGGCGTTCGGTGTGGGATTTGCGCTGCCAGCTGCTCGAAAGCGGAGACCTGGTCTCCGCGCTGGCGCAGATTCTCGAGCCGCTCGTGCCGCGCGAGCACACGAAAGCGGATTTCAAAGTGCGTGGCAATCCGGTCCGCCTTCCCGGGCCGGTGGAGATGAATCTGCTACGCATCGGGCAGGAAGCTGTGGCCAACGCCGTGAAACACGGCCGCGCGCAAAACGTCTCCATCGAGTTGTGCTACGAGGCGGCATCCGTCGGTCTCACGGTGAGTGACGACGGTCAGGGGTTTGCTGCCGGCCAGCCCTCCCCGACGGGACATTTCGGACTCCTCGATATGCGGGAGCGCGCGCAATCGATGGGCAGCCACTTGAGGGTCGAGAGCGAACCGGGACGCGGGACCCGCATCGCCGTGGACGTTCCCCTGCCATCCCCGGAAGGGATCGATGAAGAGCTCAAAACCAATACGTATTCTGGTCGTTGATGATCACTTTATGGTCCGCATGGGCCTCTCTGCGTCGTTGAACGTAGAGCCGGACATGGACGTGGTCGCTGAGGCGGGCAACGCCACGGCCGCTCTGGAGGCCTACCGCAGCCATCGTCCGAGCCTGGTGATGATGGACCTCCGGCTGCCGGGAATGAGCGGTACCGAGTGCACGGCCGCAATCCTGCAAGAATTCCCCGACGCGTGCATTCTCATGCTTTCGACGCACTCCGGAGAAGAGGAAATCTACCGCGCCATGCAGGCTGGGGCTAAGGGATACATCGTCAAGAGCATCATCCGGGAGGAGCTTCTGCGCGCCGTGCGTGAGGTTCATCACGGACGCCAGTATGTCGATCCGATCGTAGCGTCGCATCTGGCCGAGCGTCGCTCCCATCGTTCCTTGAGCGCGCGCGAGGTGGAGGTGCTGCGGATGGTCGCCAAGGGACTGGGCAACAAGGAGATCGCGACGGCGCTGAATATCGCGGAGGTGACCGTGAAGCTGCATGTGAGTCACGTGCTCGAGAAACTCAGCGTGAAAGATCGAACGCAAGCCGCGACGGTAGCGTTGCAACGGGGCATCATCTCGCTCGAATAATAAACTCGAGTGATAAACGGTATCAGCCCACACACCCTAGCTGTACGAAAGTAGTATTGACACTCTCGCCCTACTTGCTTTCTATTAGTGCGTTTGCATTACCTTGGCGCGGGATAGCCGCGCCTGGGAAGTGCAGGCAAAAAGCAGGGTCTCTCTTCTCCGGCTGAAAAAATGGATTGGTTGGCGAATTGGGCAGTACTGGGCAGTTCCACGACGAACTGGAGGCAGTTTCCATGTTGAAAATGAAGCAATGGGTCCTGCCCCTTCTTCTGATTGTTGGAAGCGGGGCGAGCTTTGGGCAGAGCACCAACTCCGGCGACATTCGCGGCACGGTTACCGACCCATCGGGAGCCCTGATTCCGGGAGTTAAGGTCACAGTCCTGAACGTCGACACTGGCGTGTCGAAGGACTTCCCCACCAATCAGGATGGTTTGTACGATACCTCTTCGATCGTGACCGGCAGCTACCAGCTCACGTTCACCAAAGATGGTTTCGAGCAGTTGGTGCGCGGCCCCATCAGCCTGGAAGTCGGCTACACAACGGTCAACGCCCAGTTGCTGGTCGGTTCGACCAAGCAACAAATGACGGTCACGGCGGACATAACGCTGCTCCAGACAGAGACTAGCGAACAGAGCACGACGCTCGAAGCCAAATCGATGTCGCAGTTGCCCCAGGTGACGCAGGACTGGGAAAACTTCATGATCCTGCTACCGGGCGCCAGCGGGACGGTCGGCGGATCTCAGGGATCGTCCAATCCCGGCCAGGAAGTGGCAGTCAACGGCAATCTGCCTTACAGCAACATCCTTGCGGATGGTGCGTCCACCACGCTCTCGCATAGCCAGAATGCGAATCCCGCGGTCTTTGAGACCGTCTCCGAACTGCAGATCAATACCAATAATTTCTCGGCGCAATACGGCGTCGGCGGAGTCATTTTCAACCAGATCTCGAAGGGCGGAACCAATCGCTTCCATGGATCAGCCTACGACTACATTCAGAACGACGCGTTCACCGCTTACCCCTACGAGTTCGGCACCCCGGCTTCTCAGCTTGGGGCAATCCCGTTCCTGCGCTACCACAACTTCGGCTTCTCCGTCGGCGGCCCAATTTTGAAGAATAAGATGTTCTTCTTCTTCGACTACGACCAGATCGTCGACCATGGCAACAGTACCGCCTATAACAGCATTCCAACCACGGATGTGATGGCGGGAAACTTCAACACCGACGCGCAGACTCTCAACACGCAGACCATCTACGACCCGACCACGCAGACGATTGGGCACGATTCTGCCAACAACCCATACCCAATTCGGCAGAGCTTTGCCAGTGAATATCCCGCGCTTGGAAACGCTATCCCCGCGGCACTGATGGATTCGGTGGCTACCAAATTTCAGCAGTTCTACCCGACGCCGACCAGCCATATTGCCAGCGGACGGTTCGTTAACCCCAATGGCACTAACTCTGAAGGAATCCCGCAAAATAACTTTTACGCAAGCCAGCAGCAATCTGCACCGTACAGAAAGTTTTTTGGCCGATTGGATTACGACGTTACCTCGAACAATCGGATTACGATGTCGGATACGCAGAGCGACACACCGCAGCGGTATCCGAGCACTGTAAGCGCCTGCCCTATCGGTTGCCAGACCGGCGACGTGGACAACAACAATGCCCAGGTCACCGACGTTTGGAACATCAGCCCGCGGACCATTAACGAAGCCAGAATGGGTTTCACCAGCCAGTTAAACTTCTTTGCCGACCTCGCCTTGAACAAGGGCTATGCCAAGCAGTTGGGCTGGCAGTTCGCCGAAGCGGACGACTTCCCCGCAATCAATTTCACCGGCTCATATCCCTACGCCTGGATCGATCCCAGTTCCAACTCCGTGTATAAAGAGTTCACCTGGGATCCCTCCGATGTAGTGACCATGATCCGGGGCAAACACATTCTTCACTTCGGTGGAGAGTTGTTGGCCTACCAGAACAATTCCACAGCCTGGGGCAACACCAACGCCGGAACTTTCCAGTTCTCCGGCCAGTACACCCAGCAATGGGCGCTCGATCCTACAACCGGCATTGCTGGCCCAGTGGCCGGAACGGGTTTGGAATATGCCGATTTCCTGCTGGGCTACGCGCAGCAATGGACCGCCAGCGTATCGCCTGAGTACGGCGCGCGCATGAAGACTCCGCAGCTTTTCGTGCAGGACGACTGGAAGCTGCGCCCAAACCTTACCCTGAACCTTGGTCTTCGTTACCAGATCAACCACGGCTGGAACGAAATCCACAACAATGAGTCCAGCTTCGACCCCAATGTGCTCAATCCGGCCACTAATACCCAGGGTGCCTATTGGTTCGGGGAAACGCACGCCAACGGCCGCAACTCGATGATGGCCAATACCTACAATACCTGGCAGCCGCGTCTAGGATTTGCCTGGGCGCGCGATCCCAAGACCGTCATTCGCGGCGGATTTGGACTCTACTCCTACACCTGGAGCCTGGACACCTACGGCGGAAACAATACAAGCTATGGCATGGGCGCAGCTGTCAGTTCGTCGGGCAGCGTCACCGACCAGACCAACGGCGTCACTCCGGTCACGCAACTCGATGGCCCCGGTACCATTTTTGGTACTGCCACTCCCCTGCCCTACACGGCGGCATCTTTCGATCCAACTCGGTTTAACGGCCAAGGCGTGGGTTATATCCAGTACCACACCCCGGTGCCCAGGATCCTGCAGTGGAATCTCTCGGTGCAGCATTCCCTTAGCACCGATTTTGTGGCCGAGGTGGCCTACGTCGCCAGCCACGGCTCGAACCTGAACTTCCAAACCGATCTCAACGCGGTGCCCGAGTCTAAGCTAGGTCCAAACGATGCGCCCACAGATCGCCCCTATCCGATCTTCCAGGGCATCTCAGGCAGCACCAATAATGCTGTCTCCAACTACAACTCACTGCAAGCTTCCATCACCAAACGCATGACCCACGGCTTGAGCCTGAGCTTCAATTATGTCTGGTCGCACATGCTGGACGATTTTGACTCGTCAGGATGGGGTAGCCGCGCCGGCCCGCAGGATTTCCAGAACGCATTCAACCCGGCGGCAAACTATAGCAATTCCAACTTCGACGTCCGCAACGCGTTCAAGGGCTATGCCGTCTACGAACTTCCTTTCGGCAGGGGCAAGCGATTCTTGAGCGGCAACCGCTGGCTTGATGAAGGAGTCGGAGGCTGGGAGATTTCAGGCACGATGGTTCTCTCCACCGGAAATCCGTTCACTGTGACGAATAACCAGAACAACACCTATGCCCAGGCGGGGGCGTCGTTTCCCAACTGGGTTCCGGGAGTAAGCACCAAGCCAGCCCACCGCACGTACTATAACTGGTTTAACCCCGGGGCGTTCTCTCAGCCGGCAAATGGAACCTTCGGCAACGTACCCAGAAACAGCCTCTATGGACCTGGACTCAATGTGGTGAACCTATCCGCCAGCAAGACGTTCTCTTTGCCGTGGGAGGGCGTAAAGGTCCAGATACGCTGCGATGCCCAAAATGCGTTCAACCATCCCAGCATCGGTGTGCCATCCGATATCTCCCTGGGCGGATCTAACGGCCCTGGCACGCCCTACACGAGCGGGAACGTGGCCCTTAATACGACAACCGTGGGTGGTCGCACTTTGCAGATTGGGGCGCGGCTAACGTTCTAGCTTTGCTCGACTTGCGCTTCCCTGTCAAGAGACGGCGATTTTCGCCGTCTCTTCCTTTTTTGCGTCATACTCATAGGTTAGCCGAACTGTAAAACACTTGGATGGTCCAGAATGATCGCGAAGTCTAGAGTTGCCTTCACCGGCTTTGCCCTGCTGCTGGGCGCTTCGTGGTGCCTCTCGCAGGCTTCCCAGGCGCCTAAGAGAGAAGATCAGCAGCAGGAGTTTGCTGCTCACATGCAAAAGGCGACCGACTACCTCCGTCAGAAGCAACCCGCGCTGGCGATTCCGGAGTTCCAGGCCGCCGTGGCCATCGAGCCTGAAAATGTCGATGCGCAGGCGAACCTGGGCGTTCTGCTGTTTTTTCAGGGAAAGGCCGCCGATTCTATTCCCCACTTTCGCGCCGCGCTTGCCGGCCGCAAAGATGAGGCGCAACCCGGCCTGGCGAAGATTCAAGGGCTGCTGGGCATGGCCGAGAGCCGCGCGTTGGACTTCGCCAATGCCCGCAAAGACTTGGAAGCTGCCTTCCCTGCTCTCGCGCTCCCGGCGCAGCCGGATCGGCGCTTTGAGGTGCAACTGGGGCTGGAGCTGGTCGGTCTCGACACTGCAAGCGGCGACCTGGACAAGGCCGCGGCCGTCATTGCACAGTTGCGCAAGGCAGACCCCGATAACCCGGAGGTACTCTATGCCGGCTACCGCACTTATTCCGACCTGGCAGGCGAGTCAATGCTTGCGCTGTCTCTGGCTGTGCCGGACTCCGCGCAGATGCATCAGTTGCTGGCGCACGAGGATGCCAGGCAGGGAAATACGGACCTCGCCATCGCACAGGATCGCAAGGCAATCGCTATCGATCCGCACCTTCCCGGAGCTCATTTCGAATTGGCCGAACTGCTTCGTACGTCGTCAGACGACGCAGTCAAGAAAGAGGCTGAGCAGGAGTACCACGCCGCGCTGAAGGAAAATCCTCAGGATGAAAAATCGCTTCTCAGGCTAGCGGAGATTGACGCACGAAAAGGAAACATCGAGCAATCTTGCGATGAGTACACGAAAGCCGTCGAGTTGCAGCCTGGCGACGCGGACGCGAAAATGGGACTGGCCAAGACGTTGATTCTAATGAATCAGTCGGATAAGGCGCTGCCGTTGCTCGAAGCCGCCGTGCAACTGGAGCCCACAAACGCCGTCGCGCATTACCGCCTAGCGACGCTCTACCGGAAAATCGGGCGCCGGGACGACGCCGATCGCGAGGTGGAACTCTACCAGAAATTTAAGGAGATGAAAGAGAAACTGATCGCACTGTATAAAGAATTGCAGGTCCAGCCCAAGGAAATTCGCGCGGACGAGCAGAACGAGCAATAAGAATGAACCGCAGCACCGGAGCGCGAAGTTTCGCTGGAGCCAGGCTTTCGCCGACCACATTTCTGAGATCGTCCGCCGCGTCGTTCATCCTCTTCCTGAGCACCGTGGCGAGCGGACAAATGGGAACTCCGACTCCACTGCCGCCCGCGGAACGTCAAAAGGCAGAGGCCGAGAGTAAGGCGAGCGGGACGTTGGCCAACTATCCGCGTTTGGTCGACATTACGGCTTCCACTGGCATCCATTTCGAGCACATGTCGAGTCCCGAGGCAAAATATATTTCGGAGTCGATGAGCGGAGGAGTGGCGCTGATCGATTACGATGGCGACGGCTGGCCCGACATTTATTTCACCAACGCGCAGAGCGTGGAAATGGCTCAGCATGGCGTCAAGGCGCGCAGCGGTCTATTTCACAACAACCATGATGGAACCTTCACCGACGTCACCGAAAAAGCAGGAGTTGGCTATCCCTGCTGGGCAATGGGCGCCGTCGTTGGCGACTATAACAATGACGGCTGGCCGGATCTGCTGGTGACCTGCATGGGCGGCGTAGTGCTCTATCGCAACAACGGCGATGGAACATTTACCGATGTGACCAAGTCCAGCGGACTCGCTGGCGACTCTGGATGGGCGACAGGAGCGGCCTTTGGCGATTACGACGGCGACGGCTGGGCTGATCTTTTCATTTCACACTACGTGGATTTTCATCTGGACGATCTGCCCACATTCGGTTCCGGCAAATCGTGCAAGTATCTGGGACTCGAAGTGCAGTGCGGCCCGCGCGGGCTGAAGGGGTCTCCCGACAATCTTTACCACAATAATCGCGACGGAACGTTTACCGATGTGTCGAAAACATCCGGAGTCGACGATCCGGAGCGCCGCTATGGCTTGACCGCCATCTGGTCAGATTTCAACAACGATGGAAAGCTCGATCTCTTCGTTACTAACGATGGCCAGGCGAACTACCTCTATCAGGGCGACGGTACGGGAAAATTCGTAGATGTCGCGCTCACTTCCGGCGTCGCAGCGAACGAAGATGGCCTGGAACAGGCCAATATGGGAATCGCTCTCGGCGACTACGCTCACACCGGGCGCATGTCACTGCTGCTCTCGCATTTTGATAACGAGTATGCTGCACTCTACCGTAACGATACCGGCCTTAGTAACATCGGGATGAACTTCAACGATACTTCGATCGCGTCGGGGATTGCCCGCGGCACGCAGGGCTATGTGGGCTGGGGCGATGCCTTTGTCGACTTTGCGAATAGCGGATGGGAAGATTTCTTTCTGGTCAACGGACACGTCTATCCGCAGGTCGACCGGGCTCACACTGCCGCCAAATACCTGGAGCCGAAGCTGCTGTTTGTCAATCAACGCGACGGAACTTTCAGGAACGCCAGCAAGATGGTTGGAGATACGATTCAGATCCCGCAAGTGAGTCGCGGGATGGCGGTGGGCGATCTTTTCAACGACGGGAAGATGGAGGCCGTCGTAGAAAACCTGGTGGGCCAGCCCATGATTCTGCGTCCCGAAGGCGGCCCGCCGAACCATTGGATCAGTTTTCAACTGGAAGGAGTAAAGAGCAATCGTCTGGCTCTGAATGCACGCGTACGAGCCACGGCCGGAGACCTGGTGCAACTGGGCGAAGTTCTCAGCGGTGGAAGCTACCTGTCGCAGAGTGATCTGCGCCTGCACTTCGGCTTGGGCAGTCATGAACGTGTCGATCACGCCGAGGTCTTATGGCCGGATGGAAAAAAGGAAACGCTCACTAATCTGGCAGCCGATCGTTTTTATGTGGTGCGCGAAGGGCAGGGAGTCGTCTCCAGCAAATCGCCCGAGCACAGCGCCAAGCTTCCTTAACACGCCCGGCGAAAGTATGTTCATCAGCGCAACGGCAAATCGTCTCCGCGCAGTGCTGTTAGTTCCGGCGCTGTTTGCGGCAGGAGCGGCAGCTTGGGCGCAGAGCCCGGGGCGCGCCCCCGAGTCTCCGCAAATGCAGCAACTCCATCAGGCGCTCGCACTCGCCGAGCATGGCGACAGGCAAGGCGCAATGAATCTCGCCGTCCGCTTGCTCGAGCAGCATCCCGATTTCGCTCCGGCCATCAAACTGAAAGGCATGTTGCTGGAAGAGGCTGGCCGCAACGCTGAAGCTGCTGCTGCCTATGAACAGGCTTTGAAGCTTGCGCCTAACGACGCAGATCTCCTGCTGAAAACAGGCATCTACAAACTGGCCGCGGGCCAGAAAGAAGAGGCCATCAAACTTCTTGAGCATTGCATCCGGATTCTTCCCGTCGGCGGCGACGCACAGTATTATCTGGCTCAGGCCTATCATCTCAACGGGCAGGACGATCTCGCGCTGCGCGCCATCCGCCTGAGTTTAAAGGCCGAGCCCGACAATATATCGGTCTGGCAGAAGTATGGAGAGTTGCTCTGCAGCACGGGTGATTGCAAGGCGGGGCTGAAATGGCTGCTCAAGGCGCAGCACTCCGATGCTACGCTGCCGCGAATCGATTACGACATCGCTGCGACAAACTACAAATTGATGGATCTACTCGGTACGGCGGAATATGCCGTACACGCCGTCGAATCTCAGCCTAACGACGTGACCGCCCTCCAACTTCTGGCCACCGCGGATGCGAAACTCGCCAAATGGCAAGAGGCCAAGAATGCATTTGAACGCATCCTCACATTCAAGAGCGATGACGTCGACGCGTTATTCGGTCTCGGCCAATGCGAACTGGAACTAAAGAACTATCCGCCCGCCGTAGACAAATTGCAATCGGTGTTGCGGCTGGATCCAACGCGGCTCCTGGCCCATTTCTATTTATCACGGGCGTTTGCAGCGATGGGCCGGACGTCAGATGCAGAACATGAAGCGGCGCTGCATCAATTAATGATGGAGCAGATGACGTTCGTCCGCTCCACGGAGAGTGAAGAACGCGAAAATCCTATCAAGGCTCAGGCGCGCGAATTGCTGGCGGAGCATCGCGAAGCGGATGCGCTGCAGCTATATCGGCAACACTTCAAGGGCACCGCTGCCAGTCTGGCGGACGCGTATGTGTTCGTCGGAAAGTTATATCTCTTCATGGGAAATACGGAAGATGGCCTGCGCAGTCTTCATCGTGCGCTGCAAATTCAGCCAACGGTTCGCGGGGCGCATACCTATGAGGGAATACTGGCGCTGAAAACGGGCGATCTGAACCGGGCCGAGAGCGAATTCAAAGCCGAACTGGCAAACGACTCGAACTATCAACTGGCAATTGCTGAGATGGGTGAAGTCCGCTACCACCAAGGACTCTGGACCGATGCAGCGGAACAACTGGCTAAGTCCAGAACCACGACTCCCGAGCTGCTTTATATGCTTTGCGATTCTTATTTCCACTTGGGGAAAGCATCGGATGCCGATTTAACCGCCGAAACGATTGCGGCCTACGGAAGAAACAAGCCTGAAATCATGAAGGAGCTGAACGAGTTACTACTCCGCAACGGGCAAACCGATCTCGCACAACGACTGTCGGCCAATTTCGCGCAGAAATAGAAGACGAAGGCTTAAAGATGAAGCTGCGAGCAGCTCACGGCACGCTCTCCGTCACAGTGAGGATCTGATCCGCTTTGATATTCTTTAAAACCTGCTTGATGCCGCTAGGCCACGTGAGTTCAATGCTGTCTACGACGCCGGCCGATCCCAGCCCAAAGTGCACACGCTTGTCGCTCGAGGAGTTGTAGCTTACCGCAGTCGTCGCGTGATTATATTGAGTGCCCAGAGAAGTTGTCACCTTGACCTTCGTTCCCAGGCCATCGCGGTTGGATTTGACTCCGACAAGTTTCAGAATAATCCAATGGTTTGGGTTGTTCGTGTTCTGAACGCCGGAGCGGTTCATCCATATTTCAGGCGGGCCGTTCAGAACCGTCACCACGATGTCTATCTTGCCGTCGTTGTTGAGGTCGCCGAAAGCGGCGCCACGATGGGCAGCCGGCACTGCGAACGACGTTCCAGCCTTTGAGCTGACATCGTCGAAGGTCAAGTCTCCTTTGTTGCGAAACACTTGATTGGGAAGCGCGAAGGGCCGGTGTGCCAGCTGCATGGCATTGTCGAGAATGTCGGAGTTGGCGGTAAACAGGTCCTTGGTCCCATCGTTATCGAAGTCGAATATGCCCACTCCCCACGCCGTTGAGCGGCTAGTCAGAACGCTGAGTCCGGCGGCGCTGCTGACGTCCTGGAACTGACCATCCCCTAAATTCCTGTAGAGTGGGAAGCCTTCCCGAAACATCGCAGTCTCGAAGATATCCGGCCTTCCATCGTTATCGATATCGCGGAAATCCGAGCCCATGCCAGCGATTGCGTTGCCGTAGGCGTTGTACGCCACCCCGGCAGGCAACGCGACATTGGTAAAGGTTCCATCCCCGTTATTGTGCAGAAGATAATTTTCGAAAGTATCGTTCGAGACGAAGATATCGGTGAATCCATCGTTGTCATAGTCGGCAAATGCCAGGCCCATACCTTTGCCCACATACTTCGAAATATGGGACGCTTCGGAAACGTCGGTAAACGTGCCGTCACCGTTATTGCGATACAGAATGTTCGGTGTCCCCAGAAAATCCACCGGAGAGCAATAGGCCGGAAGTCCTTGCTGCACGCAGGGAGTCGCGGTTTTGATGTTGTAATTAAGGTAGTTCACGACAAAAAGATCGAGCCGTCCATCATTGTTGTAATCGAACCATCCCGCAGCAACAGACCACGCCTTGCCAAGTTTGGGGACCATGCCTCCGACTCCCGCCTTCTCGGTCACGTCGGTGAATGTGCCGTCGCCGTTATTATGAAAAAGCTGGTTCCGGTTGACACCGGTCACGTATAAATCGACGAATCCATCATTGTCGTAGTCGCCGGCGGCAACACCCATCGAATAGCCACTGCCCCCGAGGCCGGCTCTTTCCGTCACGTCAGTGAAGGTGCCGTCGCCATTATTACGGAAGAGACGGTTCGAATAACTGGGATCGCTTTTTTCCAGTGACGGGATGGCCGCACCATTGGTAAAGAAGATGTCCAGCAATCCATCATTGTTGTAGTCGAAGAGCGCGACTCCGCCAGTCATAGTTTCAAAGGTGTAGCGCTGCGGACTTACACTATTCTTAAGCGTGAACTTAATTTTCGATTGCTGGATGACATTTTCGAATTGGATTGCTGCTGCGGCCGACGCAATCGCTTTTGCGGATTCTCTGCCCGCCGGATGGACTTGCTCTGTCTGATGGGACGCTGGAACTGAGACAGAACTGTCCGTAGGAGCCTGCGCAAACAGACCGAGAGCACACCACAGCGGTAAGGCCAGTTGCACCGCAAGAATGATCGCCGTGAACGCCCTCCGCGAATTTGGTTTCGCGACGCCGGATTGGGCCCCGCGCTCCGTGTTTGGCTGGTATATCGCCAGATTTTCCTCTGCGGGATACAGCTTAGCAGTCCGTCGCGCAAGTCGCGTATTTTTTGCGCGACAGACAGCCGGCTGGAAGTCAATCTTTGTAATCTGGAGAGATCGGCGTCGCAGTACAATCCCTTGCTGAGGGCAATTCATGACAAATCTGAAGGAAACGGCATCAACAATCTCAGAGGCGTTGGTGCGGAAAACGAAACTAACAACTTTCGTGAAAGCGATTTGCAGCAGCCGAAGTCTATGGCAAAGAGGCGTGTTGACAGTGCTGAGCCTGCTGCTTTCTGTGCAGGTGTACTCCGAACAGAACAAGTCTGCGGACACTGCCTCGGTTGAGCCTTTTCTGGGCAGCTGGGATTTGACTCTGAAGACTCCGCTTCGCGAATATCCCTCATGGCTCGAGATCACGCAGGCTGGTGGGGAGCCTCGCGCTCAAATGGTAGGCCGCTGGGGAAACGCGCGGCCGCTCCCGAAAGTTGAAATCTCGAACGGAACCATCACGTTCGTTTCACCCAAAGAGGAAGAGGACCGAAAGGATGACATGGTGTTTCGCGGAAAGCTCTCCAAGAACACGCTGGTGGGCACGACAACCGGCCCTGACGGAACTCCATGGCAATGGGTGGGCGAGAGATCGCCGTCGCTGGAGAGAAAGCACGCTCCGAAGTGGGAGAAGCCGATTCAGCTATTTAACGGGAAGGACCTGAGCGGTTGGAAGATGAGCGATCCGGCCGCAACCGCCCTCTGGAAAGTCGAAGACGGAACGCTGGTGAGCCCCGGCCACGGCCCCGAACTCGTCACCAATGACAAGTTTGAAGATTTCAAGTTGCACATCGAATTCAATTGCGCACCGGGATCGAATAGTGGCGTCTATCTGCGCGGAAGATACGAACTCCAGATCGAAGACGATCCGCAGCCCGAAGGGCCGAGCATGCGGACCGGGGGCATCTACGGATTCTTGGCCCCGTCGCCGGAACAGCCGCGAAGACCCGGAGTATGGCAGACCTACGACATCACACTCGTGGGGCGCGTCGTCACTGTCGTACAAAATGGTCAAACCATTATCGACAAACAGGAAATCCCCGGCATCACGGGCGGGGCATTGGACAGTCACGAAGCGTTGCCCGGACCGATCTATCTTCAGGGCAGTGAAGCCGGCCACGTGGCCTTTCGTAATATCACGATTACGCCGGCCAAGTGAATGGACTGCAGAGAGTCGCCCGTTGAACCATGTACCCAGAGTGATTCACGATGAGCCGTAAAGCGTGCGTCATCGGGGCTGGTCCGAATGGACTGGCGGCGGCCATCGTGCTGGCCCAGGCGGGATTGCAGGTGGATGTGCTGGAGGCCGACTCGACGCCGGGCGGGGCCGTGCGTACGCTGGAATTAACTTTGCCGGGCTTTCGCCATGACTTCGGATCGGCAGTTTATCCGCTCGGCGCCGGGTCGCCGTTTTTCTCGACGCTGCCCTTGAGCAACCACGGTCTGGAATGGATTCACTCACCTGCTGCTCTGGCGCATCCGCTCGATGACGGCACCGCGGTTTTGTTGGACTGCGATCTGAATCAAGCCCGCAACTCTCTCGGTATCGACGGCCGGGCGTGGGACAAACTCATGCGTCCCTTCGTTGAGCGCTGGAGTGAACTCGCTCCGGAGATACTGCGTCCCGTTTCTTTTTTCCCTCGACATCCATTGTTGATGGCGCGATTCGGAATGGTCGCGTTGCAGTCGGCCCGATCGGTCGCACGGCGCTTTCGCAACGAAAGAACCCGGGCGCTGTTCGCGGGCCTCGCGGCGCATTCGTTTCTCAGCCTTGACGAACCGTTGAGCGCGGCCGTCGCGATCCTGATGGCCGTACCCGCGCACGCAGTTGGCTGGCCGATTCCGCGCGGCGGCGCGCAGTCGCTCACCGACGCACTCTGCAGTCTTCTTTTGAGTTTGGGGGGCGGGGTGAAGACCTCATCGCGCGTCCGGAGTCTGGAGACATTGGCAAACTATGACTTGTTTCTCTGCGACCTGACGCCGCGCCAACTGGTCGAGGTTGGCGCGAAGAGATTATCTGAGGGGTACAAACGCCAATTGCGGAACTTCCGCTACGGGGCCGCCGCCTTCAAGGTGGACTACGCGTTGAACGCGCCGATACCATGGAAGGCCGCCGACTGCTTGCGAGCAGCGACGGTACATCTGGGTGGAAAGTTTGACGAGATTGCGGCCTCGGAAAAGTCGGTCCGAAACGGAGAGCATGCCGATCGTCCATTCGTGCTGCTGGCCCAGCCTAGTCTGTTCGACAATTCGCGCGCGCCAGCAGGCAAACACACGGCCTGGGCTTATTGCCATGTGCCGAACGGGTCTACAGTGAACATGCTCGAGAGAGTGGAGAATCAGATTGAGCGCTTCGCTCCAGGCTTCCGCGATTGCGTTTTGGCACGACGGGTTTTTGCTCCCGCCGATCTTGAGAGCATGGACGCCAACCTCGTCGGTGGCGATATTGGAGGCGGGGCAATGGACTTTCGTCAGTTATTGTTTCGACCAACATGGCGGCGTTATGCCACGTCGGCGCGAAATATTTATCTCTGCTCCGCATCCACCCCGCCGGGCGGAGGAGTGCACGGCATGTGCGGCTATCACGCTGCGAAGATGGCTTTGTCCAGGTTAGGGTAAGTGGTGCAGTTCGGATTGCCGAACGATTTTCTCTGCGTCCTCCGCGGCCTTTCTCAGCGAACTCTGCGGCTGAGAGTTTTACTTTTTGGCTACAAAAGGACCGCCGGCGTTCACTCGCGTTTGCCGGCCGTTGGCCACTCGACGCCCCGATAGGTTCCGTCGGGTTCGCGTTCGATCGTCGGAGCGTAGAGTCCCAGAAATTGACGGCGCCACCACAAACCTTGAGCGCGCTTCTCGGACATCGTCGTAAACCAATACTGCCAGATTACGGCGCGCACCTGGTGTGGGGGAGCATTCGAAAATGGATTTTTCGCGAAGAGATCGAGAACATCTCTGTCGTTGGAAAGAAGAAGCACCTCAGTTCTGGGCACGATTGAGTAGTCACGCCATGAGCCGAGCGATGCAAACCAGAGATTCCAGTCAAATCGCGGCTGATAGGGCGCATAAATACCGGGCGGTTTAGTCAAGTCCTGCGGTTTATAGCGGAACGGATACGGCACCCAGTTTTTTCCATCGTCAGAACCCTGGAATTCGATTTCATATCGGCCACGGGTCATGATGCCGAAAAGTCCGTATCGATTCGCGATGCGAAACGGCTCGAGCACCTCAATGGGCGTGGCTGGCAACGGTAGCGCGGAGAACATCCAAATGAGTTCACCGGCGGTCGCATAGAAAATCCAGGCGAGGACCACACCGGCTAGATAACCTTTCGCCGTATCGAAGCGTTTGCGCCATCTCCCCGAACTTTGTGCGTGGGTTTGTTCAGGGACTAGTAATGCCGAACAATCTGGCGACTCGAAACCTTTCTTCCACCTTTGCGGAAGAAAGCGGAGCAAGAACCGATCATCCAGCAAAAGCAATCCCAATGCTAAGACCAGGTAGTTCAAAAATGTGTAATTCGCGGTAAGAATGACGCCCACTTCCCAGGGAGTGACGATCAGGAAGCACAGGATGCGCCAGCGGCGTGGCAGAAACAACATCCAGATCAGACCGAGTTCGAGCGCAAGAGTTGCGAAGACGGTCGCAGCGTGAAACCAGTGCGGCAGATGCTGCACGTACCAACCGATCCACGTCGGCAGAGGACCGTTCTGATAGTACTCGTCCATCGCCGTGTAGTGGCGCCACTCGGGATCGCCTCCGGCAATTTTTGCGACACCGGATTCGAAGTAGATGCGAAACCATTCCCACTGCAACAAGAACAGGCTGGCACGCGAGGGCGGGGACGACGCCCCTACATCGGGACGAAATCCGGCTGGAGCAAAGAAGAGCGCAATGAATCCGGCTTCGAGCAGCATCCCATCCGACTGATAGCTGGAAAAATCCTGTGCCGCGCTCACGAACGAGAGAAAGCACGCGAAACAAATCAACAGCATTCCACGCGGCCATACATTCAAAACCAGCAGCAGCGACGCAATCATGCCGGCCCAGCACACAGCGATTAGCATGTGGGAGCCGCTTGAAAGCCAGAACAGCGTGGGCGCGAACCACAAGCCGCGCGCGGAACCGAGCGAATGCGCCACGGCTTGAAGATATTCGCCGGCGGGTAAAATTCCTTGCGGGCCAATAAGCCCGCGAATCTGAAAGACGAGTGAGAAGAAAGCGGAGAAATAAATGCAGCCGAGCGCGCGCAGGAAGAGCCATCGTGGGCCGAGGCGGTCGCTGGCGCCGTGCTCCGAGTCAAACAGAACGCGGATGGCCCGAACCCACTTCATGAGCAATCGGGCCATTATACCGAGGAGAGAGACGACTCTGACGGGCTCGCCCTTCTGATCGATCGGATCATTTACCATCACTCGGAGAAAGATCGACTCGCATGGACGTATACCTGATTGACGGGACCTACGAATTGTTCCGGCACTTTTTCGCCGTGCCTGCGTCGGCAGACGTAAGCAGCCAGGAAATCGGCGCGGTGCGGGGTGTGCTGACTTCGGTTTTGTCCATGATCGAGCGCGGCGCGACTCATCTCGGGGTTGCAACCGATCATGTGGTGGAATCCTTCCGCAACGATTTGTATCCCGGATATAAGACCAGTGAAGGCGTGGATCCGCAACTACTCTCGCAGTTTCCTATTCTCGAAGAGGCGCTGCAGGCCATGGGTGTAGTGGTGTGGCCGATGGTGGAATTCGAGGCGGACGACGCACTCGCTTCCGCTGCCGCTAACGCTGCGAAAGATAACCGCGTGGGGCAAGTGCTGATTTGTACGCCGGATAAAGATCTCAGCCAGTGTGTGGTCGGCACGCGCATCGTTCAACTGGATCGCAGACAGAGCATAACGCGCGATGAAGCCGGCGTTGTGGCGAAGTTCGGAGTCGGGCCGCAATCGATTCCGGATTATTTAGCCGTGGTCGGCGACAGCGCCGACGGCTTCCCCGGTGTGCAGGGATGGGGCGCGAAGGCTGCTGCTCTCGTTTTGTCCCGGTATTTTCATCTGGAGGAAATTCCGAAGGATTGGCGACAGTGGGATCCGTCGATCCGCAGGGCTCGTGCGCTTTCAGAATCTTTGTCTGCCGCCTGGAACGACGCGCTGTTATTTCGTACGCTTGCTACCTTGCGGCTGGACGTGCCCGTTTTCGATTCGGTGGATGAGCTGTGCTGGAAAGGACCTCGCCCGGAATTTGACGCCTACTGCCAGCGGATGAAGTCACCTGATCTGCTTCGTCGCGTCAAGTCGGCCGCTGCCCGACTTGGTTGATATCCACATGCCAGAACTGCCGGACATTTCCGCCTACATCACAGCGCTTCAGCTGCGGATTGTCGGACAGCCGCTGCAGCGGATCCGGCTGGCGAGCGCTTTTCTTCTGCGCACCGCGCAACCACCGCTCGCGAGCGCGGAGGGCCGCATGGTGCGGGAACTCCGGCGCATCGGCAAACGGATCGCCTTTGGCCTGGAGGGCGACCTCTGGCTCGTCCTGCATTTGATGATCGCCGGGCGCCTGCACTGGCGCGCGCCGGAGGCCAAGCTGTCCGGCCGTCAGAGCCTGGCGGCCTTCGATTTTCCCGACGGCTCTCTAGTGTTGACCGAGGCCGGGGCGAAGCATCGCGCCTCGTTGCACTTGATCAGTGGAGCGGAAAACTTGCGTTCCATGGATGCCGGCGGGATTGACGTTTTCTCCAGCGATCTCGACACATTTCGCGCTGCGCTCACTGCCGAGAACCACACGCTGAAACGGGCGCTCACCGATCCTCGTTTGCTGAGCGGTATCGGCAACGCATATTCCGACGAGATTCTGCACGCGGCGCAATTGTCGCCGATTACGCTGACGCAGAAGCTCACGCCCGCGGAATGGGAGCGCCTGTTCGCCGCGACCCAGTCGACGCTCAGGCTCTGGATCGACCGCCTGCAGGTCGAAGCGGTAGCCGGCTTCCCTGAAAAAGTGACGGCATTTCGCCAGGATATGGCTGTTCATGGGCGCTATGGCCTGCCCTGCCCCCGGTGCGGCAACAAAGTTTTAAGGATTCGCTACGCGGATAAGGAAACCAACTACTGCGCTCGCTGCCAGACCGGAGGCAAGGTACTGGCCGATCGCAGCCTGTCGCGATTATTAGGATCGGACTGGCCGCGGACGCTGGAAGAACTGGAAGCGTTGAAGCGGCGCTGATATAGCGGCTGTCTGGGTCCGCAATCCATTGACGGGAAGAGGGAAAGAGATGGTCTCAGAGCGCCCCCCTCTCTGAAATCATGTTTGGACTAGGTCGGATCAGATCAGATCACTCCTGCTCTGCTCGTTCTCGGGTCATCTCCGGGACATCCCATCCCTTTGTTGATGGGCGCTCGGGGCGTCGCGGCCCCACGGCTGGAGCCCGAGAGCGCGGGGCCCCGAACGCAACGCCATTGGGGATTGCGCCCGGAATCTGGCTTCCGACGCCAGTTTTGCGGCTTTCGCCGCACGGCTACGACGCGAAAAGGAAGTTGACAAATGTGAATGCTGTGTTACATTGTAACAATGTCGATCGCGATAGTATAGATTAGATCGGCCGATCCCCCCAATGAAGCCTTTCACATCTCCGTCTCCGGCACGGCGGTGTCATTCATACTCAAAAGGAGCCCGTGAACGTGGGAAAGCTCATTCTGGTGCGTCACGGTCACACATCCCTTAACAGTCATGGCAAACAAGAGCGCCTTCGCGGATGGCTCGACGTCCCGCTCGATCGGCAGGGCCTGCAGGAAGCCGTGGACAGCGCAAAACAACTCGCTGCCTATCCGGTTACTGCAATCTTCTCCTCCGATCTCAGCGCGCGCGCCATACCGCCGAAACCATCCGGCAAACCGTCCGGGCAGAAGTCATCACTACCGACGAACTGCGGCCCTGGAACCTGGGAATCTTCTGCGGTCAACTGCTGCAGGAGATTATCCCCTTCCTCAACATGCTCAACGAGCACCCTGACATGCGCGCGCCCAACGGCGAGTCCTTCCACCAGTTCTACGAGCGGTATTCACGTCGCCTCAAGCAGATTCTGCATGCGGCCGACGAATCCGCGGGATACGTAGTTGCCGTGACGCATGTTCGCAATCTGCTGGCGGCCAGAACCATCCTGACCAACGGCGAGCGCGATCGCGTTCCCGTGCAAGGCGGCCCCTCGACAGGCACCCTGACCTTTGTAGAGAAGATCGCTGGCGTCTGGACAATGTACACCGAAGAAAAACGCACGCACGCCCTGATGACCCTGACTTCAGACACTGAGGTAAGTGATGTCACAAGCGCTAACTAGTTCGACGCGCCCTTCGACGGCGCCATGGTGTGGGTAGAGAAACCTGGGAAGCAATGGACGATGCGTGCGGACGAACTGGAGAGTCCGCCATCGCTTAAGAAATTCCCAGAATCTTTAGCCTTCCGGGTAGCGGCAGCGCAGATGGTGCTGACATTCGTCCGGTGATATAACTGGCGCAAGATGGTTTTCAGGAAAGCTACGGGAATCGGGGATCAACGGCAGTGACGGCGCGAAAAAATTCACCAGTGTTTGTAGTTGGGTGTCACCGGTCGGGCACAGCCCTACTGTACGACAGTCTGCTATCCGCCGGCGGATTTCCCCTTTATCATCAAGCGCCCTACGTGCACAGCACCTTCCTTCGGTTGTGTGGACAGCCGTCACTGCGTCGGAATCGTGAGAAGCTGCTGGAACTGTGGTTGCGGAGCAAGCCCTTCCGCAAAACCGGTTTCAGCGCCGCCGAGCTCAGCTCTAGAATTCTGCAAGAATGCAAGACCGGCGGCGACTTCCTACAAATTACGATGGGAGCGCTCGCGCGCCGAGCAGGCGTCCAGCGTTGGGCAGTCCATGATGGCGATAACATCATGCATATGGCCACCATCAAGCGAGAGATTCCCGACGCACTATTTGTCCACATTGTTCGAGATGGCCGCGATGCAGCGCTCTCGTTGATGAAGCAAGGTGAATCCCTAGGAACTCCCTTGGGCTGGACTAAGAGGCGAGCCCTTTTTATATGGGCGCTGCTCTGGCAATGGACGGTGCGGAAGGGAAGACGTTACGGCCGACAAATTCCCGCCGATTATATTGAAGTACATTACGAAGACCTCGTTAACCATCCAGAACAAACGCTGACCACATTGGGAAGGTTTCTGGATCATGACCTCGATTACTGCCGCATTCAGAAGAACGCGAAGGGGGTGGTGGCGTCTTCGAACACGGTCTGGAAACAGGAAGCAGGCGCGGAGACTTTCAGCCCGGTTGATCGATGGAAAACGAAACTCTCCCAGCCGGAGATTGGTACACTCGAAGGCTTGATCGGAGACTGTCTCGAGGAATTCGGTTATCAGCTCACTACGGAGCACCCGAGCTTTCTACATCTGGATCTGACCTCCAAGCTTATGCGCGTCCTTTACCCGCAATTTTTCAATATCAAACTCTTCCTGCATTCCAAAACAGTCGTGGGCCGCTTCGGCAAAGGGGCATTGCGCTTGGAGCTGAGCGATCCTGTTTGACCAACGGAGGTCATGTAGAGTTCGGCAACGTCATAGATGCGAAATCGCCTCTTCCCCGCAATCCATTGACTTGACTCGGCTTCGCCCCTAAGATGGTCGCGCACGGAGCGAGCCTCTTCCTTGATCGGCCAAACCATTTCACACTACCGCGTGCTGCAGAAGCTGGGTGGAGGCGGCATGGGCGTGGTGTATAAAGCCGAGGACACGCGGCTGCACCGCTTCGTGGCCCTCAAATTCCTGCCCGACGACGTGGCCAAGGATCCGCAGGCGCTCAGCCGTTTTCAGCGCGAGGCCCAGGCTGCTTCCGCCCTGAACCATCCGAATATCTGCACCATTTACGACATCGGAACCGAAAGCGGCCAGGCTTTCATTGCGATGGAGTATCTGGAAGGCACGACGCTCAAGCACCTGATCGAGGGCCGCCCGCTCAAGACCGGGCAGTTGCTCGACCTGAGCATCCAAATCTCGGACGCGCTCGAGTCGGCGCACTCCGGCGGAATTGTGCATCGCGACATAAAGCCGGCAAACATTTTTGTTACTCAACGCGGGCAGGCGAAAATCCTCGATTTCGGCCTCGCCAAGCTCACTCCGCAGGCGAATCATGTGGTCGATGGATCGGCCGCCACGGTTGGGTCGCCAACAGCCGTCAGCCCTGATCAGCTCACCACGCCGGGGACTGCCATGGGGACGATCGGTTACATGTCGCCGGAGCAGGCGCGTGGCGAGCCTTTGGACGCCCGCACCGATCTGTTTTCGTTCGGTGTAGTGCTCTATGAAATGGCGACCGGCCATCAGCCGTTTTCAGGGGCGACTTCTGCCGTCATCTTTGAGGCGATTCTGAACAAAACGCCTGCGCCACCGGTGCAGTTGAATCCGGGGCTGCCGGCTCAAATCGAAATCATCCTGAGCAAGGCGCTGGAGAAAGATCGCGACATGCGCTGCCAGAGCGCGGCGGAGATTCGCGCCGACCTGAAGCGCCTCAAGCGGGATACCGATTCCTCCCGCTCCGCAGTCAGCGGCGTGGTTCCGTTAGCTCCTGCGCCTGACGCGAGGGAAACTCGGGCATCTGCCCAACCGAGCGCCGGGAAGCGAAATCGCCTGCTTCCCGTTTTCGTCTCGTGCGGCATTCTTCTGGGCCTTGCCGTCGGTTTTCTGGCTGGCAGGCGCGTGTGGGAGTCTACGGCGATTGCGGCTCCTCTTTATCACGAGATTACCTTCCGCCGCGGCGAAATTCGCTCCGCGCGCTTCGCGCCTGACGGGCAGACGATTTTATACAGTGCCGCCTGGCAAGGAAATCCGGTGGAGACCTTCTCTGCACGCCAAGGGATGGTCGAGTCGCGTTCTTTGGGCCTCGGACGCGCCGAACTTTTGGCCATCTCGTCGACCGGTGAGATGGCTCTTTCTCTCGGGAGCCACCCCGTCGGGACCTGGATCAATCTAGGGACGCTGGCCCGGGCACCCTTGGCGGGCGGTGCACCGCGTCCGGTTCTCGAAGATGTCGAATGGGCTGACTGGGCTCCCGACGGAAACAGCCTGGCCGTGGTACGCAATGTTGCTGGCCGCGACCGGCTCGAGTATCCCATCGGCAAGGTTCTCTACGAAACCAGCGGCGGCTGGATCAGTTATCCCCGAGTTTCGCCCAAAGGCGACAGGATCGCCTTCATGGACCATCCGAACCAGGGCGACGATGGTGGCTCGATTGCCGTCGTCGATGTCTCCGGTAAGAAGACCGAACTGACCCGCGAGTGGTACGGCACGCAGGGGCTCGCCTGGTCGCCCGACGGCAACGAAGTATGGTTCACCGCCAGCGAACTAGGCCTCTTTCACTACATTACCGCTGTGACGCTTTCGGGCAAGCAACGGCTGGTCACGCGTGTGCCCGGCTCTCTGGTGATCTTCGATATCTGGCGCGACGGGCGAGTGCTGCTGGCGCGCGCCGACCGCCGGCGCGAAGTCATGTCCATGAGCGACGGCGCGGCCAAAGAGCGCGACCTTTCCTGGCTTGACTATTCGTATCCCGCCGACCTTTCGGCCGACGGCAAGACCCTTCTTTTTGACGAAGAGGGCATCGGTGGCGGGGTGCGCTACGGAGACGTGCAGGATCTAACCTACGCGGTTTATGTGCGGAACCTTGATGGCACACCGGCGATTCGGCTGGGCGAAGGAAGCGCCACGGCACTTTCCCCTGACCAGAAGTGGGTCATTATCGCGAGCCCAACTTCGCCGCAGCAGCTTCGGCTTTTGCCCACCGGAGCCGGTGAAACTCAGTCGCTCACCAGCGATTCGATCAATCACCAGTGGGTGCGCTGGTTTCCCGACGGCAAGCGTTTCGTATTCGCGGGCAACGAACCGGGGCGCGGAGTGCGGCTTTATACGCAGGATATTTCCGGGGGAAAACCGGCGCCGATCTCGCCTGAGGGCATCGACGCCCAGTCTTTCGCCGTTTCGCCCGATGGTCAGTCAGTTGTGGGCATTGGCCCCGATCAGAAAGGTTATTTATTTTCCGCGTCGGGAGGCGAGCCGCGAATCGTCAACGGTATGGAGCCGGGAGATACTCCTATCAATTGGAGTCAGGACGGCCGCTCGATTTATCTCTACCAGACGGGCGAAGTGCCGGCGAAGGTTTATCGGCTGGAACTGGCCACGGGAAAGAAAACCGTCTGGAAGCAGATTGCTCCGCTCGATCCCACCGGCGTCTCCACCATCGGACCTATCCTCATCACGCCTGACGGCAAGTCGTACGTGTACGGCTTCCATCGCACGGTTGGCGATCTCTACCTGGTGGAAGGCCTGAAGTAGTTTTCTTTAAGGCGCCCGGCGAAAAACCGTTGAACCCTCACGGATGCCTCGAGCCCCATCCTTTCCAGGAAACACGAAATGATGGGACTCGGGCGAACGTGCGCAAACAGACCAATCAGGACCCGATTTTAACGGTTCCCTTACCGTTCGTACCTCTGATTCCTCCCTTGACCGTGTAGGTCGCTTGTGGTGCCAGGTTGGTGGCCGTCAATACAACACTGCTGGGAGGCGAGATACTGCTCAGCGACTTGTTGAAGGCATTCGGGGGCACGATCGAAATCTCATAGTCTTCGTCGGGGAAAAACTGAATCTGGCCGCTCTCGGGGATGGAAACCGGGTCCGGGTTGGTGTTCGACGCGAGAACATTGATGCGCAGGGGCCCGACACCGACCTGGATGCCGCAGGGAGTGGACTGTGCGTTGGTATCGAGATTCGTAATCGTATAGTTCACCGTCACGTTATTGATCTTGGGCGACTGCGCGGGGGAAGACGCGCCGTTGCCGGCCAGACTCGAAATGCTGGTAAACACGGTACCGCTGGTCGTCGTGAACACGATCGACACCGGGTAGGGAGCATTGTTGGTGAACTCAAGGGTATCGGTGATTGCCATTTCGATATTGGCTTCTCCCGACACCGGTGTCGACGAATTGTCACTAATGGGGATGTCCCAAAGAACGTCATCGTGTGCGCGTGCTGCGAGTCCCATATTTTTCTCCTTGTGCAAATTTGAGTTACTTGGCCTTGATCTGGGAATTCGGTATCTGCAAATTCGGGTCCGACAATAAGCTCTTTAGCCCCGGAGTATTTTTCAGAGCTTCCAGGGAATACCCCTTCTGCAGACTCTTCTCGATGTATTGGATGGCGCGGCCGCGGTCGCCCACGGTTTCGTAGGCTTCTCCAACATTCTCGAGCACGTCCGGATCGTCGGGGGCAAGAGCCAGAGAAGTCTGAACCCGCGCCAAAGCCTTCTCCCGCAGCTTTTCCTGCGCGTAGAGCAGCGCCAGGCGAGACTGGATGCTTGCGTCACGCGGATTTGATTGCGCTGCCTGCTCCAGCAGCGGAAGCTCTTTGTCGCGAGCCCTGGCAAGGCCGGCGTCGTCATTCAAATTCTCGTAAGCCGAGGCCAGGTTTGCCCACACAAGATAGTCGTTCTGATTGAGCTGGACCGCGTGCTCGAGAGCGGCCGCGGAATCGGAGTAGCGATGTTGCGAATCGTAAAGATATCCCAGATTCGCATAAGCCCCGTAGCTGGGGCTGAGCTCGATGGATTTCTTCAGGGCGGCTTCGGCCTGCGGGAAATTCTTGGTGTCGCCCGTATCCAGGTAAACCGCGCCGAGGTTGGAATACGCCTGAGCATTGTCGGGCGTGATTTCGATCGCGTGCTGCAATTGCGAAATTGCGTCCGCATACTTGGACTGCCGATCATAGAAAAGGCCAAGGCTGTTATAGCCATCCCAGTAATCGGGACGGAGCGCAATCGCCTTTTTGTACGCCGCTTCCGCGTCGGCGAGGCGCCCCGCACTTTCGTAGGAATGGGCGATGCCCGTCAGCGCGTCGGCGTTGCGCGGATCAAGCTGCAGCGCGCGCTGGAATTCGGTAAGGGCTAGATCGCCGTTACCGGTGGCGTCGTGCACCCGACCGAGAGTGACGTAGGCAGAGGGCAGGCGATCGTTGAGTGCGGTCGCTTTGGCGCCGTTGGTGAGGGCAAGGGCGGTCCACCTGGGGTCTTTGTCGACTTGATACTTAAGGCGGTAGGCTTCACCGAGTCCGGCGTAGCCCAGGGCGAACTGCGAATCGGTGCCCACCGCCGTAGAAAGCGCCGCGATGGCCTGGTCCAGATTCCCCGGCTTGTCGTAGCGTTGCATGTAGCCGAGCGCTTTCAGATACGACTCGTAGGCCGCGGGCGAGGACAATCCCTCGGCCGTGTGCAATGCGCTGGCGGGAACTTCAACGTGCATCAACTGGGCCAGGCCGGAGACGGCCTGATCCTGAAGCGTGGCAAAATCTCCGTCGCGGCTGACCAGCGAAACCGATCCTTCCTGCCGAATATCCTTGGTGCGGATCAGATTCACCGTGAGGTGAATCCCTGAGTTGTCGCGCTGGACAGTGCCCTGAACGACCAGCGTGGCGCCAAACTCCCGCAGTGCAGCCTCCGGGTCGGTCACCTTGTGACGGCGAACTTCACTGGCCGGAACCACCCAAAGCGACTGCTGGCTGGAGTCGAGATCGGAGAGCTTGCTGGTGAGGCTCTCCATCAGTCCGTCAGACACGACTTCATTCGCGGCGTCGCCGCCGATGTTTTCGAAGGGAAGAACGGCAATGTGCTTCTCGCCTCCCATGCGGGAAAGCAGGCTGGAGACCCGCTCGCGAACGGAAGGGATCAGAAACGAAGCGGCTGCGAGCAAGAGCAGAGAGACGCCGGAGATCCACCATTTGCGCTCCCGGCGGACCGCGATCTCCGGGTTGCGGCTGGCGGAGGCATGCTGGAAGTAGCGCTTGAGTTCCCGGGACGACCCCTTCACTTCACGAGAGGAAGTCTTCGACGCCAGCGCTTCCTCGGCCAGCGGGCAGGCTTCAAGATCCGCGAGCAATTCCCTGCAACTGGCGTAGCGATGTGTCCGATCTTTCGCCAGGGCGCGGCAGACCATTGCCGCCAGAGGCTCTGGTAAAGATTCGATGGGAGGAGGATCTTCCAGAATCGCCAGAAGAATGGCGGACATATTGTCGCGCTGAAAGGGATGGTGCCCGGTGAGAACTTCGGCAAAGACCACGCCCAGCGACCAGATGTCGGTGCGTACGTCGAGCGGCTCGCTGCGCACTTGCTCGGGCGACATGTAGGCGAGCGTGCCGGCGGCCGCCAGGCTGCGGGTTGTGCTGCCGCTGGTGCTGACCCTGGCCAGGCCGAAGTCCACGATCTTCGCGACATTCTGCCGCGTGATGATGATATTGGAAGGCTTGACATCACGGTGGATGATGTTGCGTTCGTGCGCCTCTGAGAGCCCGCGGGCGATCTGCATCATGATACCCACGGCCTCGCCCGGCGGAAGCGCGCCGCGGCGGATTTTCTCGGTGAGCGTGAGCCCCTCGTAATAGGCCATGACGATGAACGTGTGGCCTTCGGGAGTCTGCTCGATGCCGTGAATCACGCCAATGTTCGCGTGATCGAGGGAGGATGCCATCCTGGCTTCCTGAAAGAACCTCTCCTTGTCCTTGGCTTCTAGATGAAGATCGTTGGGGAGGAATTTTAGGGCGACGGTGCGTTCCAGCTTGAGATCGAGGGCCTTGTAGACAATGCCCATGCCGCCGACTCCGGCGGTGCCAAGAATCCTGTAGCCGCCGATCTGTTCATTCGCGGCCAGCGGCCGCCCAGACGAAGTCACAGGGAACTCCCAGGGCAGAACGAAAGGCAGAGAGCGTCTCGGGCGCGGTGATTATGAGAGGGTAATCTTCGACACGCTCGCCAGGCGAAATCATACTGCGCGCTCACTAGCGTTGCAAGCAAAGTCCCGAAACCCGCGCGCCAGGGTTAGGCTAAATCGCAGAACGGTCTCTCCTCTGATCCTCGCCCATCAACCTGCGGCAGTGGCGTGCGATTTGTGGTTCTTCCTCTGCCGCAACGATCTGGATCTTTTCCCCCGTGAGCCCGAGAGCCTCAAGTCCGTGAGTGGCCGCGGACCGAATATAGTCGCTGTGCTCGCCGATGCCCCCGGTAAAGACAAGAAGGTCCACCCCACCGAGCAGGGCGATATACGCTCCGATTTGCTTTCGCACGGAAACCGCCAGAACATCGAGCGCCAGCGTGGCGCTACGGTCGCCGGCGCGAACCCGCTCTTGCAGAGCCTTCACGTCGCTCTCGCCGGAGGAGAGAGCGAACAGACCACTCTGACGGTTGAACAGGTTTTCCAGTTCGTTCGCGCCAAGCTTTTCGTTCCGAATTAGGTAGATAACGACTCCAGGGTCGAGGTCGCCGGTGCGCGTGCCCATCGGGATTCCTCCGGTCGGAGTGAGACCCATGGTGGTGTCGATGGACACTCCGTTGCGAAGGGCGCAGAGGCTGGCTCCGTTGCCCAGGTGGGCGAAGATTGCCCGCTCGGGAAGCTGCGAACCGAAGTGATGCACCAGCGCTTCGTAAGAAATCCCATGAAATCCGTAGCGTCGAATGCCCGCATCGAAATAGCGCTGCGGCAAAGGCAGGTGCAATGCTACTTCCGGCATGGTCTGGTGAAACGCGTCGTCGAAACAAGCGTAGTGGGCCGCGGATGGGAACGCCTGCTGCGCCGAGGCAAGCAGCGCCAGCGCCTGAGGGACGTGCAGTGGCGCGAAGTGTACGGCTGCGCGCAGGTCGTCAACCACCTGAGGCGTGATGAGTTGGTGCTGCCGCAGCTTCGGGCCGCCGTGCACGATTCGATGCCCGACCGCAACCGGCGCCTTCGGCAAGTGCTGAGCGATGGTGGCCGCCAGGGCGGCGAGGGCATCGCTCTGCGATTCGAGAATCGCATTCTGCTGCAGCAGCGGCTCTTTATCTGGCGTTTGTGTGGACGACCGAATCTGCAAGGAGCCATTACTGCGCCCGATGCCGTCAGCGCTCCCGGTCAATAAAGGCTCTTCACCGTTGGCACCGAAACCATAGACGCCGAACTTGAGCGACGACGAACCGCTGTTGAGTACCAGGATGAGATCGTCTTTTCCGGTCAGATCTTCCATCGCGCTAGCCCGGCCACTTCCAGTTGCGAATTTCTTCCTTGTCGATGCCTTCGGTGTGCGCGTAATTGATGCTTTCGATGATCTGATCTTTCAACCACTCCTTTATGTGCGAGCCCGAGGGATGCAAGCGCGGAACGCGGTCTATCACATCAATGGCAAGATTGAAGCGATCAATCTGATTGAGGATGGCGAGTTCCAGTGGCGTGTTGATGCTGCCCTTCTCTTTATATCCACGAACGTGAATGTTGTCATGATTCGTGCGCCGGTAAGTGAGCTTGTGGATCAGTGAAGGATAGGAATGAAAGTTGAACATTACCGGCTTATCTGTTGTGAAAAGTGAGTCGAAATCCCGATCCGAGAGCCCATGCGGATGTTCGGTTGTCGGCAAAAGACGGAACAGATCGACCACGTTCACGAAGCGGATTTTCAGATCCGGGAAGTGCTCCTTCAGAATCGCCACCGCCGCCACCGACTCCATGGTAGCAATGTCTCCCGCACAGGCCATCACTACATCGGGGATCTCGCCGTCGTCAGTGGACGCCCAATCCCAGATGCCGATTCCCTTGGTGCAGTGCGTTACCGCTTCCTCCATCGTGAGGTACTGCAAGTGTTCCTGCTTGTCGGCGACGATTACGTTGACGTAATCGTGCGAGCACAGGCAATGATCGGCCACGCTGAGAAGGCAATTTGCGTCAGGCGGCAAATAGATGCGAACCACCCCGGCACTCTTGTTTGTAACTACGTCGAGAAATCCGGGGTCCTGATGGGTGAAGCCGTTGTGATCCTGCCGCCAGACCAGCGAGGTGATCAGGAGATTGATCGAAGGCACGGGCGCGCGCCAGTCGATTTCATTCTTCGACTTCTCCAACCATTTGGCGTGCTGGTTGAACATGGAATCGATAACGTGCACGAAGGCTTCGTAGGTAGAAAACAAACCGTGGCGGCCCGTGAGAACATAACCTTCGAACCAGCCTTCCAGCGTGTGCTCGCTGAGCATTTCCATCACGCGTCCAGATACATCGAGTTCGCCGCCATCGGAGTCTTCCGGCTTGAACTCGGCAAGCCACGTTTTTTTCGAAGCGGCATAGATCGCAGTGAGCCGGTTCGATGCCGTCTCATCGGGGCCGAAGACTCGGAACGAGGTCATGTTCCGGCGCATCACCTCTGCAAGGTAGTGCGCGAGGACGTCGGTGGGGGAGACATAGCTCGTTCCGGCCGACTTCACGTTGACGGCAAATTCACGAAAATCCGGCAATTCCAAAGCCTTGCGCAGAACGCCGCCGTTAGCGTGCGGATTCGCGGAAATGCGCCGGGTCCCGCTGGGAGCCAGCTCTTTCAACTCGGGAATCAACGTTCCATTCCCGTCGAAAAGATCTTCGGGCTTATAACTGCGCAGCCACTCCTCCACCATTTTCAGACTGCGCCTGTTCGTAACCGGATCGAGAATGGGAACCTGATGCGCCCGCCAAGAATCTTCAACCTTGTGGCCATCCACTTCTTTCGGCCCGGTCCAGCCTTTCGGCGAACGCAACACGATCATCGGCCAGCGCGGACGCGTCGGATCGCCCGCGGAGCGGGCGTGTTGCTGGAGGGAACGAATTTCTGTGATGCATTGCTCCAGAGTCGAAGCCATTTTCTGATGCATCTCCAATGGGTCGCTGCCTTCGACGAAATACGGTTTGTGGCCGTACCCGATCAGCAACGCTTCCAATTCTTCGTGCGGGATGCGCGCCAGGATCGTCGGATTTGCGATCTTGTAACCATTCAGGTGCAGAATCGGCAGGACCGCCCCATCACGAATCGGGTTCATAAATTTGTTCGAATGCCACGAAGTTGCCAGCGGACCGGTCTCGGCCTCGCCGTCTCCCACGGCGACAGCGACGATGAGGTCGGGATTGTCGAACGCCGCTCCATACGCGTGCGAGATCGAATAGCCCAACTCGCCGCCCTCATGAATCGAGCCAGGAGTCTCCGGAGTGCAGTGCGAACCGATGCCTCCGGGAAATGAAAACTGCTGGAAAAACTTGAGCATGCCTTTTTCGTCGCAGCTTTTTTCGGGATAAATTTCGGAGTAGTGACCCTCAAGATAGCAGTTGGCGAGCGTGGCGGGCGCACCATGACCAGGCCCCGAGATATACATGACGTTCAAGTCGTACTTCTTGATGAGCCGGTTCAGATGCACCCAGATCAGCGACTGCCCTGGGTCCGAACCCCAGTGGCCGAGAAGCCGATTCTTGATATGCTCCGGCTTCAGCGGTTCGCGGAGAAGAGGATTCGCGCGCAGGTAGATCATCGCTGCGGAAAGATAATTGCAGGCACGCCAATAAGCATTGATCTTCCTGAGTTCTTCAGGGGTAAGTGGCGTCGAAATTTCATTCGTTCCGGCCATGTAGGTTCTCCGAACTCACAATATTGTAAAGACGTGAGCATCGCTGTCGAGAGACGCCCGTCCTTTATAGCGTAATCTTTCTAGATGAATCGGGAGTGAATGTTGGGTCCTTCTAACCCGCCGAAAAATTGAAGCCTGCGGCTTCTCGAATATGTCACGATCGTAAAGCAGGGCGTATCTGGTAAATGAGTTTCTGTTGGGGGCTCACTCGGCCAGCATCGCAAGCGCTTCCGCCAGCACCAACGAGCCGCGCGCAATATCTTCCGGCGAGGCGTATTCGTCGGGGCGGTGACTGTATCCGTTACGGCATGGGATAAACAACATCGCCACCGGGGCGATGCGCGAGATGAAAAGCGAGTCGTGGTAGGCACGACTGGTCATAGGCAGGAACGGAAAGTTGTGTTTCTCGCACGCCTTGCACAGGGCGGCGAGAATCGCTGGCCCGGACTCCGCGGGCGCATCGGCATTCAGTAACTCGGAATGAATTTCGACTCCGCGCTTTGCGGATGTCGCACGACAGACTTCTTCGAGCTTCCTAATCACGCGGTCGCGGCGTTCCAGGTTCGTGTCGCGGATGTCGACGCTGAGGCGCACTCTTGCGGGGATGCTATTGACCGCGCCGGGGAAAACATCGCAGATTCCAACCGTTGCCACTGTGTCGATTGCTCCGCTCGAACGAGCCGCATCTTCGAGGGCGAGGATCAATTCCGCCGCGGCGCACAGTGCGTCACGCCGGTCCGGCATGAGCACGCCGCCCGCGTGGCCGCCCGCTCCTTCGATGATCACGCGCAGGCTGGCCGGCGCCGCAATCCTTTCGACAACACCGAGAGGCTTGCCCTCGCGTTCTAGAATTGGTCCCTGCTCTATATGCAACTCGACGAACGCCTTGTAGTAGCTAGCTGGAAGTCTTACCTGCTCCAACTCTCCTGCCATACCCGCGTTCTTGCGAGCGGCCTCCACGCCCACGCCTTCGTTGTCGGTTAGTTGACGCGCTGCATCCGGCGTCAGAGTTCCTGATAGCATGCGGCTGCCCAGGCAGCCGATTCCGAAGCGCGTGGGTTCTTCTGCAGTGAAGATCAGCAACTCGATCGAGTGCCGGGGACGAAATCCGGTGCTTTGCAGAGCGCGGATCGCCTCCAGGCCACCCAGCACTCCGACGACTCCGTCATATTTTCCGGCGTTCGGAATCGCGTCGATGTGGGATCCCGTCCCCACCACTCGCGCATCGGGATCGGAACCGGCCCAGCGGGCAAAAGTGTTGCCGATCGGGTCGCGCCTCACCACCAGCCCTGCATCGTCGCAACGAGATTTCATCCACGCGCGCGCTCTGAGATCGGTCGGCGTGAAGACAACGCGGGTCACAGCGGGCGGCTCCGCGTTCGAGATCGCGGCCAACGCCTCAATCTCGGAAATCAGTCGCTCCTGATCGATTGTGACCTTCATCCTTTACTTATCTGGCGCCGGCGAGCGGATGCCGGTTCCAATCTTTATAAATGAGATATTTCGCGGGTACTTTTCCGATCGCGCCAAACCACTGCGGGCACCATGGGCCCATCCAGATAAAATCACCCGCCGTCACCGGATACCACGAATCGCCGAGCCGGTAGATTCCTCCTCCTTCGAGCATGATCAGGCCGTGTTCCATGACGTGCATTTCCACCATGCTCAGAGCGGCGCCGGGCTGATAAGTCATTGTATTCACCGCAAAATCGTAGCTGGGCTCATCGGGAAGCAGGCACTTCACCTGCAGATCAGGATCATCGTTCAGGGCCTGCGACGAGACCGCGTCCTCACTCGAAACAATTGCTTGAGGCGCTGCGACCAGATTCAACGCCTGGTAAGGCTTTTCGATCGCCGCCACACGGCTGCTCTTTAGAGCCACGACTCGATGCGCCGCGCTCTCAGGAAAATAAGCGTAGCCGCCAGGGCTCAGCTCGTTTCGCTTCCCGTTCAACTCGACGGTGATGAGGCCTTCAATTACATAGAGAAAGCGCTGGGCCGAGGTCGCCCCCAATTCACCTTCAGCCTCGAACTCCGCTGTATATTCCGCGAACGCTGCTCCTATGGCCGGCCCGGCGTGCACGACGGCGGTGCAGCCCTTCATGCCCGGAAGTGGCGTACGTACAAATGTCTCCGCGGTTAACAGCAGGTGATTGCGCTGTTGCGAGCTTCGTGTTTGGCCCAGACTGGTCAGATCAAGATTATGCACGGCACGTCCTTGTCAGAAATGCGGGCGCCGAAGCCAGTTGCTCCAGCAGATGCAAACCACACTCGATGGCTTTTTCTACATCTTCAACCGCGACCGTCTCCGCAGGGTCGTGGCTGATGCCTCCCGGCGATCGAAGAAAGATCATCGCAGCTGGAACTTTCTCGGCCAGGATCATCGCGTCATGGCCAGCCCCGCTCGACATACGATGCGGCTCGCAACCCATTTTCCGGATTGCTTCTTCAATCTGAGCGACGAGAAATGGATCCATTTCCACAGTCTTCTGATCCATGCGAGAAGTGCAGTGCACTGATAGTCGGCGCTGCCGCGCAATGTCCTTCGCGGAAAGGATCAAAGTTTCCACCGCACTGGCGCGGACCGCATCCTCACGGTGTCGAACATCAAGAGTCACACGCGTCTCAGCTGCAATCACGTTGGTCACGCCCGGACTCGTCTCCACCGAGCCCACCGTCGCCAGCAATCCGGGAACCGCTCTCGCCTCGCGCTCGACCATTGTGATCCATTCTGCCGCTCCGGCGACCGAGTCGAAACGCAAGTCCATGGGAGTCGTCCCGGCGTGATTCGCGCGACCCCTGAATGTAATATCCAAGCGACTCTGACCGGAGATGGCCTCTACCGCTGCCAGCGGTAGACCCAGATTTTCAAGGACCGGTCCCTGCTCTATGTGAAACTCCAGGTACCCGCAAACATCGTCGTGCACTTCGGCGTCTGCCAACTCGGACAGATTCAGCCCGAACGCTGCAATCGACTCTCGTACCGAAACTCCGCGTTCATCGGGCGTTTCCAGCAACTGTCCATCGACCCTCCCCACCAGCGCGCGGCTGCCGATGAAAGGCACTCCGAAGCGTACTCCTTCCTCCTCGGAGAAACCGACGACCTCGACGGCATAAGGAAGTTGTCGTCCAGCCAGCGCCTCCACCAACGCTACTGCGAGCACCACTCCAAGAATACCGTCGAAGGCCCCGGCATTCAGGACCGTATCGAGGTGCGAGCCGATGAGCAAGCGCGGCACCGGCGCTTGCTCGGGGGGATGCAGCGCACGCAAGTTCCCGACCGCATCAATCCTTACCGCCGCCCCGAGAGGCTCAAGCCACGCCGATATTTCGCGGTGCACATCGCGCATCGGCGGTGACAAGAACGTGCGCTGTAGGCTGTTCGAATCTTCGGAAAACGCGGCCAGCCGCCTGCACCTGGCGATTGCCTCGTTCGCGAGTTGTGCAGCGCTTGCCGTTTTGTGCACCTGGAATCTAAATCCGCAGACGCGTCTGGCTTGGATCTAGGCCTCGCGAATGATCTTTGCCGCGGCCCATCCGACCACAACGAGGAGGATCAGCACCGGCCAGTTGTACTGACTCCCGTAGGTCGCAACCGGATAATGATTACTGAGCATGAGAAATACGACCGGCACTGCCATGAACGTGTTGTGCTTCGACCGTAACTTAGCCTGCGCCCCAAGCGACGGGTCGAATGTCTTGCCGGTTGCGGCCTCGACGACCATCCTGCGTTGCGCCGGCAGGATTCGAAGCCAGACGTTTGCCGTCATGATCGTGCCATAAATCGCTCCCATGTGAATGTACGCTGCGCGGCCGCTGAACACATGCATCAAGCCCCACGAGAAAACAGCCGTCATCACTAACGCAAAAACTGCAAACGCAGACTGCCATCGTCCCAGCGGCGATTGTAGAGCGACGTCGTAAATGAACCATGCTGCCACGAGCGAGCCCAATCCGATCATGATTCCTGTCGACTTCGATATGTCGGCGACGTCCGGGTCAATGAGGCCACTCCCCATGTAGTACACAAGAACCAGCAGCACCATGCCGGCAAGCCACGTCATCAGAGCTTCCCAGCGAAACCACCGCACTTGTTCAGCGCTAACCCTGAGTTCTTTCTTCTTCTCGACCGTATAGAACCCACCGCTATGAACCATCCACACCGCCGGAGCGTTACCTGCTGATGCCGCACGTTTCTCAGCCCGAGTGAATTGCGCGTCGAGCCATGTGAAGTAGTACGTCTGACCCACCCACATGATGCCGGCGAACACGTGAAACCATCGCACCCCCAGGTTGAGCCACTCGCGGATTGCAGAACTCACAGTCAGCTCCCCCGGTATGTGGTGTACCCATTCGCGCTCAACAACAGCGGAAGGTGAAACTGGGATTCGCCCTCGAGCACTCGAAACGTCACATCGACCACGGGATACATGCCATCCATCTTTTGTGCGGCGAAGTAACTCGCGGTATCAAACACCAGACGATACACGCCCGCGTGCACCTCCCCCGTGGGCAGCAACTGGCCGCAGCGGCCGTCCTGGTCCGTGCGGGCCGAATGCAGCACTTGCCAGGTTCCCGGCTCAGCCTGCTTTTCCAGACGCACTGGCAGGTCGCTGGCTGGCTTGCCGCGGTTCATATCCAGAACGTGCGTTGAAATTCGATTCATGTCGCGAGCCATTTCTGCAGCCGGAGGTTCGTTATCTTCCTCTGCTCTTCCACTGCTTCACGCAATTCCACATCGTCGTTATTGCGCAAACGTCGTCGCAGAACCTCGAGCATCTCAGGCGCAGACTTTCCGGTTGCACACACGATGAATACGCGACCAAAGCGCTTTTCGTATTCCCGATTGCCGTCGGCCAAAGCCCGCTGGATGTCTTCACCCGCCGACGCTACACTCTCTTGCTCTTGCGTCGACCATGCCTCTGACTGCGCCGGGGCCGCGGGCGGCGCCTTACGCTCGCCGATCCGCGGGTGTTTGGAAAAGGCCTCAAGCCAATCCTGTGTTCCCAAGTGATTCCAAATCTCATCCGAAGTTGATATTAGTTCCGGCTCGTCCCTTAGCGGCCGGTGCACCACCAACGCGCGAGCCCACGCCATCGAACCACAGCAAGCCAAAATCTCCCGAACCGCATCTTCGGCGGGGAGCGAATTCCAGCGCAAAAGAACTTCGCTCATGCTCCGTGCTCGTCTTTGCTCAGCTCGTTCAGGAACTCCTCGACAAGGTTACCGAGCACGGCCGAGCGGTACGCAGCAGTGGATCGAATGTCGTCAATAGGGCGAACTTCCGCCGTCGCACTTTCGTGTGCCCGGCGCACCAGAGCAGCATCGATTACCTGTCCTTTCAGGACCAATTCGGTATTCCGCAGCCGTACCGGCATCGGAGCAACGCTTCCCGCGGCAATACGAACGTCTTCGACCACGCCACTTTCGAGCCGGGCAAGAGCCGCTACGCAAACCTTGGAGATCGCCTGCGCGTTCCTCGCACCCACTTTACGCGAATAGGAAATATACCCTGTGAACCGTCTCGCGAGGCAAACCGTCCGAATCAGTTCGTCAGCGGCAAGCACAGTTTTCTTGTAACCGGTGTGAAAGTCCAGATACTTAACCCGCCGCTCCCCTCGCGCCGAAACCAAGATCAGCTCTGCCTCATAGACGAGCAAAGCCGGTAGCGAATCCGCGGCGGGCGAAGCGTTGACGATATTTCCCCCGAGCGTCCCCCGATTCTGGTTCGCGACGCCTCCTGTCCAACGAGCCGCGCTCGCCAGCAGCGGAAATTCCCGCGCGATAACCTCATGCTCACGCAGATCGGTATAAGTGCAACCGGCGCCAACGCCGACCTCTTCCTTCGAAACATCAATTCTCCGCAGCTCGGGGAGATTCCACAAGCTCACCAGCCTGGAGCCGCCAAGCTTTCCGCCAGCATACTGCACCATCAAATCCGTGCCACCGGCGATCGGCAACCATCTCCCCGGCTGCTCCGCTAGCAACGAGAGCGCCGCTGATAACGTCCCAGGCGCGACCAGTTCGAAATCGGCCGGATCGGATCTCATCCCATATTTCCCTGAACCGCCGCTTCGGCAACGGCCTCGCAGATTTGGGCGTAACCCGTGCACCGGCACAGATTGCCCGAAAGTCCATCCCTGATTTCTTGCAGCGTAGGCCTGGGTCTCTTACTCAAGAGATGGGAGGCCGCCATGATGATTCCCGGAGTGCAGATACCGCACTGCGCCCCGCCGCAATTCAGAAACGCCTGTTGCAGCGCGTGCAATTGCGAACCGCTGGTGAGCCCTTCGATCGTTACAATCTTCGCTCCTTGCGCCTGCAGCACCGGAACGAGGCAGCTATTCACCACCGCTCCGTCCATAAGCACCGAGCACGATCCGCATTCACCTTCGCCGCATCCTTCTTTCGAACCGGTCAGTCCGAGTTGACGTCGCAATACGTCCAGCAATCTTTCCATCGGATACGCGCGAATCGCCCTCTCTTCGCCATTCACCGTTAATGAGACTTCGCAGGGCGCTGGGCGAGTGCTCATCGAACTTCCTGCGAGGGGTGGAACTCAGATTCAGAGTCCGCCTGCATTGCGTTAAAAATGTCTTCCGGAAGAAGAGGTACGGAGTCGAAGCCCATGTGCAAAGCGTCCTCAACAGCGTTGACGATCGCAGGCGCGGGACCATCCATGGGCAACTCGCCGATTCCCTTTGCGCCATAAGCTCCGTGAACATTTCCGAGTTCCTCGAAGTGAACACGAATCGCCGGCAGATCTGCCGAGGTTGGCATAATGTAATTCGTCATCTGTCCGTTTTGCATGCGGCCATCTCGCCATACGACCTTCTCGTACAATGCAAAGCCGATGCCCTGGGCGACACCGCCGATGATTTGTCCCCGCGCGAGCACCGGGTTCAGAACTCGGCCAACCTCCTGCAGTGCGACGAAATCGTCCACCGAAACGCTATAGGTCGCGAGGTCGACAGTCACCTCGGCGATGTAAACAGCCCACGCGTAGGCCGCATAGGCTTCGCCGCGGTATTTTTCGTCGTCCCAGAAAATGCCGGGCGGAGCCTCGTACCGCGCCCACGATTTGAATTCTCCGTGCTCGGCGATATACTTCGCGCAAGCCTGGCGAAATTCGTCCCGCGAATATGTGTCTTGCAAGAAGCCCGCTGCCACCAGCGTCTCCTGGATTCCTCTCGCCGCCGATTGCACCAACTTTCCGATCACCATCACCGTGCGTGACGCCACGGTCGGACCGCTGTTGGGAACTTCTTCGGTATCTGCCTGCGCGATCTCGGCGTCTTCGTAGGGCAGGCCCAGCGCCTCGGCTGCAATCTGACACAGCACTGTTTTTGTTCCCTGTCCGAACTCGGTGCTCGAAACTAGCACGCGCACTCGACCGTCTGCACAAGCCTCAACACCCACCACCGATGCCAGATAGCGCTCGCCTGATCCGGTAAAGCCCGCGCCATGCAGAAAAGCGGCGATGCCGATTCCCTTCTTGCGCGTCGTCAGATCGTTGTCTTTAGCGAAGCGATTTCTTTTTGCGTGATAGTCAGTGAGCGCGAGCGCCCGGTCTAGAAGTTGATTGAGATCGATCGGTTCACGAATCACCTGCTCCGTAGTGGTTGTTTGCCCTGTCTTCAGAAAATTTCTGCGACGAATCTCTACAGGAGAAATCCCCACAGTCGCGGCGATGCGATCCATGTGGCGCTCCATGGCAAACAGGCACTGGGGCGCACCGAATCCCCGGAAAGCCCCGTGCGGCGGAGCATTTGTCGCGACAGCTTTGGCACGAATCCGCACATTAGGCCAGTAATAAGGACCGCCGGCGTGAATCGTGCCCCGCGACAACACCACCGAGGAAAGAGTCGCGTAGGCCCCGCCATCCACCACAAAGTCGATTTCGCCACCCAAAATCTTGCCCTCGCGGCTTACAGCGGTCCGATGGCGGGTTCGCGAAGGATGACGCTTGGTCGTCGCCGTCATATCCTCCATGCGGTCGTACACGATCTTCACCGGCTTCCCGGATTTCATCGCCAGTAGCGCTGCGTGCCCGGCGATCATCGACGGGTATTCTTCCTTTCCGCCAAACGCCCCACCGGTTTCCATCTGCACCACGCGAACCCTGTCTTCCGGCAATGCGAAAAGCTTCATCAACGCCTTATGGACGTAATAAGGGCATTGCAGTGATCCCCACAGGGTCAGGCCTTTGACCGCATCGAAGCTGGCGATTACTCCGTTGTTCTCGATATACAGCTGTTCTTGCGCGCCAGTCGTATATTCACCTTCGACGATGTAATCGGCCGTCGACCAGATGCCATCGACATCGCCCTTCTCGACGAGATAGCGCTTGAACGTGTTGTCCTTGCCCCAGATGATCTCGGCCTGCCGTTCGCTCTCCTCGATCGAAAACAGCGCGGGCAACGGATCGTATTCGATTTCGACCGCATTTACAGCCTTCGGAAGCGTGTGACGGTTGGGATGAGCGAGAAGCAAGATGGGCTCCTCAGGGTGGTTGACGACCCCGTCGGCCAAGCACGGCTGATCGTCCAGGATGAGAGCGATGCAGTTCGCTCCCGGAATATCTTTCGTCGAGACGATCACGAATTCATCCCAAGCAATCGCCGCGCCGAAGGTAATCTTCCTGATCTTGCCGCGTGGGATCGAGCTGCGCACGGTTGCGCCGTACAACATCCCGGGCAATGACATGTCGTCGATGTATTGCGCGCGGCCTGTGACTTTGTCGCGCCCTTCTTTGCGCGGAGCTGACGACCCGACGATGTTTTCAGTGTTCACGAGGTTCTATCGGCAATCAATCACGGTCAACTCAATCGGTAAACTCCCGGCCCGTGCACTCACCGGGAAACGTTCCGTCACGGAACACTTCCCTGCCCCGGAGATAGGTTCTTTTTACAACGCCCGATAATATCTCACCCATGTACGGTGACAGCGCATGGCGCTGATGCAGACGATCTTCTGTAACCGTGATTTTTTTTTCCGGATCGAAGACGACGAAATCAGCGTCATAACCGGCTTCCAGCCGGCCCTTGCGTCGGTCGCACCCCGCCAGTTTCGCCGGCTTCTCCGCCATCCACTGCACAATGTCATTCAGTTCAAAGCCGCGCTGCCTCGCCTCGGTCCACATCACGGCAAGAGCTAGCGACAAGCTGGCGATGCCGCCCCAGGCGTCACGAAAACCTCCGGCGTCGAACTTCTTCATCGCCGGCGGACACGGCGAGTGGTCGGTCACGACAAAGTCGATAATACCCTCTCTCAGGCCCTGCCAAAGCTGTTCGCGATTCGCCCGGCTTCGAATCGGAGGAGCGCATTTGTTTTGCGTCGCTCCGTCGGCAATCTTCTCGGCGTCGAGATGCAAATAGTGCGGGCAGGTCTCAACGCTGACGGGAAGTCCCTCGGCCCGCGCCGCCCTTAATATCTCCAGCGCCTTGCCGGTCGCGAGATGAACGATGTGGAGCCGAAATGCATACTCGCGGCACAACGCCAGCATGAGCCGAATCGCCGCCACCTCAGCCTCGTCCGGCCGCGACTGCAAGTAAGTCGAGTATTGTCGCCAGTCCGCGCGCTGTAGGGCATTCATGGCCACCTCGATCGGACCCGGAAGTTCAGCGTGCACTAGGAGCGGCAATCGGGATCTAGCTACGTCCGGCAGCACGGCCCGCAGATCGCTTTCACAGACCATGGTGAATTCATCGATCCCAGGATGCACCAGAAAGCATTTGAACCCTAACACCCCAGCCCGCGCCAGCGGCTCGATCTCTTCGTGATTCCCCTGCACCACTCCGCCCCACGCCGCCCAATCGACCTGGCACTGGCCTTGCGCCGCTCGGCGTTTGGCTTCGAGCGCAGCCACGCTCGTGGTCGACGGAATACAATTTAGCGGCATGTCCACCAGCATGGTGTAACCGCCGGCCGCAGCCGCCCTCGTCGCAGTACGAAATCCCTCCCATTCGGTTCGGCCCGGCTCGTTGATGTGAACATGCGTGTCCACCAAACCGGGCAGAAACGCCGCGTCTCCGAAATCTTCACACGCCGCATCCGCCGGGACTTCGCCGAGTCCGACGACCGCCTCGATACGCTCTCCCCGCACCAGCAGGGCGCCCGGCCGGATCCCTTGTGGCGTCACCACCCGGCGCGAGAGAAAGGCCTGCAACCTCACGATCTGCCCCATCCAAAAGCGAACTTGGAGGATAAAGGCTATCCCGAAGCGTCGCTCTTTGCAATCCCGAACGCCCCGGCACGAGCCCGGTTCAGAACGGCCTGGTCCAGAACGATCTGTTTCAGTGCGTTACCATTTTGCTTGAATCCGGCTTATACTCCTGATTCAGCGAAGCGGCTGCGAGCGAGTCCATGTTGACCCATTTTGCCGCGGGTCAGCGGTTGCCGACGTCGGCACACCGCTGACCGTTACGTACTGACCGAGCCAATTCCATGGACAATCCTTTCATGGCGCGCGCCATACAGCTTTCTCTCGACAACGTTCTTTCCGGACGGGGGGGCCCATTCGGAGCTGTCATCGTGAAGGACGGCAGCATTCTTGCAGAGGGCGTCAATAGCGTTACTTCGGACAACGATCCCACAGCGCACGCCGAAGTAGTGGTCATTCGTGAGGCCTGCGCCAAGCTCGGCGTCTTCACGCTCGATCAATGCGAGATCTACACTTCCTGCGAGCCATGCCCCATGTGCCTCGGCGCGATTTACTGGGCGCGCATTTCGCGGATATATTTTGGCAACGCTGCGGCGGACGCTGGCAAAATCGGCTTCGACGACTCTTTCATCTACCACGAATTCGCTCACCCGTTGACCCAGCGTTCCATACCGATGGGCCAGATGATGCGTGAGCAGGCGCTGGCTGCCTTCCGCGCCTGGCAGGAAAAGCCGAACAAGATCCCGTACTGAGCGAGTGGTGCGGTGCGCTGCGCTGCGATACCGAGCCTGCGATGAAACTTGATCACTCTCTTTTGAAGAGGTTGCCGAAGGTTCTCTTGCACGAGCATCTGGACGGCGTGCTGCGCCCGCAGACTGTAATCGAACTGGCCGCCAGCGTGGGCTACGCCGAGTTACCCACGCACGACGCTGAGGCGCTCGGACGGTGGTTTTACCAGGGCGCGAACCAGGGCAGCCTCGCCAAATATCTGGAAGGTTTCAAACACACGATTGCGGTGATGCAGACGGAGGAGGCGCTCGAACGCGTCGCCTACGAGCAGGCCGAGGACCTCAGCCGGGACGGCGTCGTTTACTACGAGACGCGGTTCGCGCCCGTCTTTCACACCAACAAACGACTGACGCACCAGCAGGTGGTTTCGGCAGTGTTGAAGGGAGTGGCGCGCGGGCGCCAGGACTTCGGCGTGCATTCCGGATTGATCATCTGCGCCATGCGCAATATGAACGTCTCTCTCGAGATGGCCGAATTAGCCGTCGATTTTCGCGAGCGTGGAGTGGTCGGCTTCGACCTTGCCGGCGAGGAAGGCGGCCACCCCCCGAAGAAGCACGTGGATGCGTTTCACTACATTCAACGCGAGAACTTCAACATTACGGTCCACGCGGGCGAGGGCTTTGGAAAGGAGTCCATCTGGCAGGCGATTCAATATTGCGGCGCGCACCGCATCGGCCACGGAACTCGGCTGATCGACGACATTGCAGTCGCCGACGGCAAAGCGGTCAAACTCGGTGACCTCGCGCAATATGTCCTCGACAAGCGCATTCCGCTCGAAATCTGCCTGCTGAGCAATGTGCACACCGGGGCCACACCCAGCCTCGATCAACATCCATTCAAGATTTTCTACCAGGAAAAATTCCGGGTTACGCTCAACACCGACAACCGCCTCATGAGCAATACCACCATGACCAAAGAATTTGAAGCGGCCGCCGAGACCTTCGGTCTCACTGTCGACGACTTCGAAAAAATCTCGATCAACACCATGAAAAGCGCTTTCCTCCCTTACGACCAGCGTATCGCTCTCATCTACAAGACGCTGAAGCCCGGGTACGCCAAGATTCGCGAGGCTAAGCCTCGATGATGACTGCGGTTCGATTGTCTTTCTCATACTCATACGTGTTGTTTTCGGCGTTTCTCGCGACTTCCCTCTTCGCGCAATCCGGACCGGCTGCGCAACCCATCCGTGTGAAAGTTGTCGTGGTGACAATGTTCGAACGAGGAGAAGATACGGGAGATGTTCCGGGCGAATTTCAGCTCTGGGTCGAGCGCAAGCATCTGGATCAGATTCTCCCGCTTCCCGCCGGCTATCACCACGTCCGCATAAATAGTGACGGAGTGCTGGGCATGGTGACTGGCGTGGGAACCGCGAAAGCCGCCGCGTCGGTCACGGCGCTCGGCCTCGATCCGCGCTTCGATCTTTCGAAGGCGTATTGGATCGTCGCCGGAATCGGCGGAGGCGATCCTGCCGACGTCTCGCTGGGATCGGCAGTCTGGGCCGACTACGTTGTCGATGGCGATCTAGCGTTCGAGATCGACGGCCGGCAGATTCCGGAAGGTTGGCCGACTGGATATGTTCCGCTTCGCAAAGGGACGCCCTACGAGCAGCCGGCGACCGCCAATTACGGCGAGGTCTACGCGCTGAACCCGACCTTCGTGGCATGGGCAGTTCATCTTACTGAGCACCTCCAGCTTCCAGACTCAGACTCGCTGCGGAAATTTCGCTCGCGATTCTCCGGATTCCCGAACGCGCTCAAGCCGCCGTTTGTCACTCGCGGCGCGACGCTATCGGCTGGCACGTTCTGGCATGGGTCCAAACTCGATGACTGGGCCAACGCGTGGGTTCGTTACTACACCGGCGGCCAAGGCAACTACATGGTCTCTGCGATGGAAGATTCCGGCACCCTCCAGGCCTTGACCTTTTTGAACCAGGCCGGACGCGTCGATCTGAAGAGAGTTCTCGTGCTGCGCACGGTGAGCAACTACGATCGCGAAGCGCCCGGCACAACTGCGGCCGAGAGCCTGAAAGAAATGGTCTCGGGGAATTACTCGGCATACATGCCGGCTTTGGAGGCGGCTGAAACCGTCGGCGACAAAGTGGTGAGCAATATCGTCGAGCACTGGGTCGAACGAGAGAATACAATTCCGTCCGCGCCATGAAGCTCTCACTGTCTCGCCCCGACTAACACCGCCCGGCGCCTCATTACGCAATCGTGCCAGTCAGTTGTAAATGGGGATTGCGAAGCAGACGAACGCGGAATATGCGAAACTGTACGCCACGCCGTCAGACTCCACAAACATGGGCCAGCTGAACATCAAACCAAAGCGCGACTGCATGTGGGATCTCGCAAGCCTGGGCGAAGTCATGCTGCGGCTCGATCCCGGCGACCAGCGTATTTCCACGACACGCGAATTTCGCGTTTGGGAGGGCGGCGGCGAATACAACGTTGCCCGTGGCCTGCGGCGTTGTTTTGGAATGGACACCGCTATCGTGACAGCACTCGCCGATAATGCCGTGGGCCGGCTCGTCGAAGACCTCATGCTGCAGGGTGGTGTCAGCCAGAAATATGTCCGTTGGGCATCCTTCGATGGAGTTGGGCGCACGGTGCGCAACGGATTAAATTTCACGGAACGCGGCTTTGGCATACGCGCCGCGCTCGGGTGCTCCGATCGCGGACACACGGCGATCTCACAACTGAAACCCGGCGAGATTGATTGGGATCAGATTTTTTCGAAGGATGGACTCCGCTGGTTTCACACTGGGGGGATTTTCTGCGCTCTTTCGGAGACCACACCGCTGGTTGCGCAAGAAGCGATGCAGGCAGCCAGGCGATCCGGAGCCGTAGTCTCGTACGATTTGAACTATCGCGCGTCACTGTGGAAGTCGATTGGCGGGAAGGCCAAGGCGCAGGAAGTGAACCGCAAGCTCGCGCCCATGGTCGATGTGATGCTGGGAAACGAAGAAGACTTCACAGCGGCGCTTGGCTTCACCGTCGCTGACCTGGACGAGCACCACTCCAAATTGGAAGCGACCGGCTTCAAACAAATGATCAAGACGGTTGTGAACGAATATCCGTCGATGTCAGTCGTTGCGACGACACTTCGGGATGCGAAAACGGCTACGGTGAACGATTGGGGCGCGCTCTGTTATTGCGATGGGCAGTTTTACGAGGCGCCGGTGCGCGAGAATCTGGAAGTCTATGACCGCGTGGGCGGCGGAGACTCATTCGCATCGGGATTGATCTACGGATTCTTGTCGGACAAAGATCCGCAGTGGTCATTGGAATGCGGCGCCGCTCACGGCGCGCTAGCGATGACCACTCCGGGCGACACGACGATGGCCACGCTGGCCGAGGTGCTGCAGGCCATGAAGTCGCGAACAGCGCGGATCGAACGCTAAGTTACTTGCGGTGTTCCACGAAACCTTATGACGATTGACGAGGTAATTCGGCGGATCGGGGAAATCGGAATCGTGCCCGTGGTTCGGGCAGCGACGGTCGACGAGGCCAATCGCGCCGTCGAAGCGATCTGCGCAGGAGGGATTCCGATTCTCGAAATCACAATGACTGTTCCTAACGCGATATCGGTCATCCGTGAAGTCGCGAAGCGATGTGGGGGTGACGTTTTGCTCGGGGCAGGCACAGTTACAACGGCCGAACAAGCCGAATCTTGCATTCAGGCCGGCGCAGAATTTCTGGTGAGTCCTGGATTGGCGCCCGCTGTGCTCTTGGTCGCGAAATCCAAGGGCAAGCTGGCGATTCCGGGAGCCTTGACTCCAACGGAGTTGATGAGCGCCCAGGAACACGGCGCGCGCGTGATCAAGATTTTTCCTTGCGGAAATGTTGGCGGGCCCAAGTATATCCGCTCGTTGCTGGCCCCATTCCCGAATGCCTCGTTGATTCCGACCGGAGGGGTGAACGCCGCAAATGCAGGTGAGTTCATCGCGGCCGGAGCCTTCGCGCTTGGCGTGGGGGCAGACCTGGTGCATGCGACTGCGCTACGCGAGGGAAATCTGGCGAAGATCATTTCAGCGGCCGAGGAGTTGGTGAGCGCGGTTGCTGCCGCCCGAGCCGCTCTGTCTGAGAAGATGGCGCGTTAGTATCCCCGATCAGCCTGCTCATTGGTTGACCCCGCTGGCCAGGACTCCACCATCCACCGCCAGCACCGTGCCCGTCACGAAGCTGGCGGCGTCAGAGGCGAGGAAGATTGCCGCTCCCACCAATTCTTCGAGCTCGCCAAACCGCTTCATTGGTGTCCGCATCATCACCTCGTTCCCGCGTCCCGTACCCACGAGAAGTCTTTCGCTGAGCGGCGTGCGGAAATACCCGGGCGCAATCGCATTCACGCAGATTCCATGAACGGCCCACTCGATCGCCAGCGATTTGGTCAGCGATGCTACTGCCGACTTGCTTGCCGAGTACGCTGCCACTTCAAACAACGCGAGAAATGACCCCATGGACGCGATGTTGATGATGCGCCCATACCGCCGCTCAATCATGTGACGGCCAAATACCTGGCAGGCCCGCAGCGTGCCGGTCAGATTGGTATCCATGATCCGATCCCAGTCCTCTTCGGAATAGTCCAGAGTCGGAGCGCGTTTTGTGATGCCGGCGGCGTTGAGGAGTATGTCCACTTTGCCGAGGGTGTCTACAGTTGCCTTCAGCAGCTCTTCAAGAGAACCGCGATCGCTCACGTCAGAAGAAATCCGTAAAGACCGTCGCCCAAGGGCTTCAATTTCCCCAGCGACGGAGTTCACCAGTTCAGATCGCCGCGCGCTCGCAACCACGTCGGCGCCTCCCCTTGCCAACCCGAGCGCGAGCGTCCTGCCGATTCCGGAGCTGCCGCCGATGACGACGGCCACCTTACCGTCGAGTTCCAGAGCCTTGTACCCCATGATCTTGAAGCTCCTCTTTCTCGATAATGCTTCGGTTCAGAATCGAATCCTGCGTTACCAGTTGAACATCGTGCCGTCGATTTTGCGGTTCACGGGCAGGTAAGCCCGCTCGTGTGGAAACTTCGCACCAAGAGTCTCGTCGTAGTCAACACCTAGCCCGGCGGCGTCTCCCGGATGCAAATAGCCATTCTTGAACGAGTACGAGTGCGGAAAAACTTCGTCCGTTTCAGGCGTGTGCCGCATGTATTCCTGAATTCCGAAATTGTTCACAGAAATGTCAAAGTGCAGAGCAGCAGCCATCGCAATCGGCGAAAGATCGGTCGCCCCGTGGCAGCCCGTGCGCACATGATAGATCTCAGCCAGCGCGGCAATTTTCTTGAGATGCGTCAGGCCTCCGCCATGCACGACGGTCATGCGGATGAAATCAATCAGTTGCTCAGTGATGAGGATGTGCGCATCCCACACCGAGTTAAACACCTCGCCTACTGCCAGCGGCGTCGTCGTGTGCTGGCGGATGATGCGGAAGCCTTCCTGCAGCTCCGCCGTCACGGCGTCTTCCAGCCAGAACAAATGATATGGCTCCAGACTCTTCCCCAGCCGCGCCGCCTCAATTGGAGTCAACCGGTGATGAACATCGTGCAGCAGGTGCAGGTCGTCTCCAAACTTCAGCCGCAGCGCTTCGAACAACTTAGGAACGTGCACCAGATATTTCTCGGTGGACCAGACATTTTCCGGAGGCAAACCTTTCTCTGCAGGCTCGTAGTACAACTTGTCGCCCGCAACTCCGTAGGTGGAGGGCAGCCCCGGGATCCCCGTCTGCGCGCGCACCGCGATGTAACCCATGTCTTTGTACTTGGCTACTTCGTCAACTGTCTCTTCGATGTCGCGGCCATTGGCATGACCGTAGACCAGCACTCCCGTTCGGCTCTGGCCTCCGAGCAAATTGTAGACCGGCGTCTTCAGCGCCTTCCCCTTGATATCCCAGAGAGCCATGTCGACCGCAGCGATCGCCGTCATGGTCACCGGACCTCGCCGCCAGTAGGCGCCACGATAGAGGTACTGCCAAACATCCTCCGTCTGGAACGGATCTCGCCCGATCAGGCAAGGAATCAAGTGATCAGTCAAATAAGACGCTACCGCCAGTTCACGGCCATTCAGCGTTGCGTCGCCTAAACCGTAGGTGCCCTCGTCTGTCGAAATCTTCAAGGTAACGAAGTTTCTTCCCGGACAACTGACGAACACCTTGGCATCCGTGATTTTCAAACGTCGCTCCTCGTACTTGAATTGCTTTTCGAAACCACACGGCTCAGTCACGACTCACACGGAGAGCCGGAGCGTCAGATCCGGCGTACCAGCCCGCGATTGGTTGCTTCGGTATTGCGCAACAGCAGCAAGACCAGAATCATACCAACAAAGGGAAGCAGCCCGGCCAGAATCACGATCGGATCGAACGAGTGCGTGCCCGCACTTTGACGGGCGTCCGAAAAATATCCGATGAGCTTGAAGGCCACGATCGTGCCAATCCCCGCCCCGGTTCCGCCTAACCCACTCACCGACGCGACCGACTTGCTGTCGAACAGGTCGGAGGGCAGAACGTTGGCCATGGTCGTGAATCCAGCGTAGGTGAAAGTCACAATCGCGAAAAGAGAAGCGATCGCGTATAAATTCGTCGTGAAGATCGTCGGGATCAGCAGTGTCATGCCGATCCCGCCGTAAATAATCGGCAATTTACGAGCCGCGCTCAACGACCACCCACGCTTCACCAGCTGGCCAGAAACAAATCCAGCGAAAAAGCTGCCGATGTCGGCCGCCATGAAAGGGATCCACACCGCGATCAGACCGCTCTTGAGTTCAATTCCCTTCGCGACCAGGTAGATGGGGAACCACTCCGTAATGAAGAAAAATACCGGGTCGGTGAACATCTTGGCGATAACGGTTGACCACATTTGCGGAAGTTTGAAAAGATCGAGCCAGCGGAGGCCGGCTCCGCCTTCCTGCGCAATATCCGATTCGCGCTTGTCGGCGACAATCATTGCCCGTTCGGCGTCGCCGACGCGAGGATGCGATTCCGGCGGATAGTACAGCCATCGCCAGGCAATGAGCCAGAGGAAGCCGAGCATACCGGGGACCATGAATGCCGGCCGCCATCCCCAGCGGAAATAAATCCAGAGCACGAGAAACGGGGCCACGGCGCCGCCGATCGAAGAGCCGCTGTCGTAGAGCGCAGTCGCCAGCGCGCGTTCACGCTTGGGGAACCACTCGGAAACAGCTTTTGAGGCGGCAGGCCAGTTCGCCGACTCACCGGCTCCCAGTAAGAAACGAAAGGTCGCGAAGCTGTACAGTCCGTTTGCCAGCGACGTTAACATGGAAATAATCGAATACCAGACGACGGTGAACGTCAGTCCGCGCCGCGTGCCAACTCGATCCATCACTTTGCCGAAAACTGTCTGCCCGATGGAGTACGCAATCCGAAATGCGATCGCGATATTCGCGTAGTCAGAATTCGTCCAGTGATATTCGAGTTTGAGATAAGGAGCGAGAAGCGAAAGAGTCTGGCGGTCGACGTAATTGATAACCGTGGAAGCCAACAGCAGGCCGCCGATCCACCAGCGCAACGACGGAATCGGTTTCCGGGGATTCCTCATGCGTGGGAGCGTGACTTTATGAACTCAGCGTGACCTGCGAGTTTTCTCTCAGTGCGCCGAGCAAGACCGAACTCAAGAGCGAAGCTGAGTCATCGTCGAGATATACGGTCGCATTGGGATGCCTGCGCAGAATCGACCCCGGAACCATGGGAGTGACCTCGCCCTCGAAGCACGCTTTCACGGCCCGTGCCTTGCGTTGGTCAGGCACAACCACGACAAGTTCTTCCGCCTTGAGCATCTGGCGCGGCGACATCGAGATGGCGCGCATCGGCACTTCGGAAATATCGGCGAACCAGGCTTCGCCCACCTGCTGCCGCCGGCAGGCCTCGTCAAGATTCACGATGATATAAGGATCCTCGGTCGTGAAATCCGCCGGAGGGTCGTTGAAGGCGATATGACCGTTCTCTCCGATGCCGAGGAACGCGATATCGATCGGCGCAGAGACCAGTTGTCCGCCCACGTCGCGAGCCGATGCCACCGGATCAAGCGCATCGCCTTCCACCAAGTGATAACGAGTAATTCCAGTCTTGCGCACCACTCTTTCGAGAAGCATCTTACGAAAGCTTCCGGGATGCGTGATCGGCAGTCCGATGTATTCATCGAGATGAAAGGCCTCAACCTTGCTCCAGTCAATCCCAGGTTTCTTGATCAGTGCATCGAGAAACTCGAACTGAGACGCTCCAGTCGCGACTACGATCCGAGCGAGACCCGGCCCTGCGATCGATCGCCGAATCGTGGTTGCGGCCTGATCTGCGGCCTCGTGAGCCATCGAATCTTTGTCGCTGAAAAGTCTGAGGAGCATTGGGATGAAATCGCCAGCCGCGTGCGAGGTCGGCAAATTATACAGAAAGTGATCCAGAAAGCTCATGCTCCAACTCAGCACCTCGCACAAATCGCCACTTTGCTATCATGAGCGACAGCCTCAGGGGGTGGACGTGGAACTCACCCGTCGTCATTTTCTCGGAACTACTGCCTTCGCGGTTGCCGCTTTGCGGTCCAGTTTGCTCGCCAGCCCTCAACATCTCACCGTCGGTTTTTCAACCTTGGGCTGCCCGGCCTGGGAGTGGAGCAAGATTCTCGACTTCGCGCAGGCGCACGACTTTTCTGCGATTGAACTTCGCGGCCTGATGGGTTCGATGGACCTGCCTGCGCGCCCGGAATTCCAGCCAGACCGGATCGAGCAGTCCAAACGCGACGTCGCGGCCAGGAATCTGAAGATTGCCTGCGTCAGCAGCTCCGCCTACATGCACGAGGCCGATCCCGAGAAGCGGAAGCAGCAAATTGCGGATACCAAGAGATTTATCGATCTGGCAGCCGCGCTCGGCGTTCCCAACGTTCGGGTCTTCGGAAATAAAATCGAGGGGCCAAAAGATCAGGTTGTCGCCCGCGTCGCCTCCGGTCTGCATGAACTGGGAGTCTATTCCGGCGAGCGCGGAGTTACGGTGATCATCGAATCGCACGGTGACTTCACCGACTCGCCAACCCTGGGCGACATCCTGGCACGAGTCGATTCGCCGCACGTGGGCCTGCTCTGGGATGCCCACCACACCTTCGTCGATGGCAAGGAAGATCCGGCGTTCACCGTTCAGAAGCTGGGCAGGTTCATCCGGCACACACACTTGAAAGACTCCGTTCCGACAGCGGATGGAAGGCACTACGTGCTGACCGGCCGCGGCGATGTGCCGGTCAAGAAGCAGGTCGAGGTGCTCGCCGCCACCGGGTACAAAGGCTGTTACACGTTCGAGTGGGAGAAGGTCTGGCATCCGGATCTGGAAGAACCGGAAATTGCCATCGCGGACTACGCTGAGTTCATGCGCAAGGTGCAAGCCGGCTTACCTGGAAAATCAGCTTGATAGAGCGAGAAGGGCGCGACGCCAAATCATACCTCCGCCGGCTTTAGCCGGGGCGCGAGCACATGCACGAAAAAGAGCGCGATCAGATACGCCGTTCCTGCCAAAATGAATATCAGCACGTAGGAACCCGTCTTCTGCAGAATGTAGCCCACCACTTTGGCGATTCCCATTCCACCGATCGAACCCAGCATGGTGCCGAAGCCAACCACGGAAGCAACCGCCGTCTTGGGGAACATATCGGAAACCAGAGTGTACAGATTTGCCGACCAGCCCTGGTGAGCGCCGGCCGCCACTGCAATCAGAAAAATCGCCAGCCACGCGTTGCTGGTTCGTGCCGCCATCATGATCGGTGTTACGGCCAGAGCACAGGCCAGAAGCGCAGTCTTGCGGCTGGCATTCAGTGACCATCCCAGCCTCAGCAAGAACGACGAAAGCCATCCCCCGCTGACGCTGCCGACGCTGGCTCCGCTGTAGATGACGAACAGCGGCAAAGCCATCCCTCGTAAATCGAGCTTTAGATTGCGGCTCAGAAAGTCCGGCATCCAGAACAAATACATCCACCAGATCGGATCAGTAAAGAATTTGCCCAAAGCCACGGCCCAGGCCTGGGGCAACGTGAGGAGAGTTCGTAACGGAATTTTCCTCTCTTCTTCTTCAGCGTCTCTCCGATCGCTTTGGATGTAGGCCAGTTCCTGCGCCGACACTCGACCAAGTTGCTCCGGCCGGCGATATAGGCTGAGCCACGCGATAATCCACAGCAACCCCAAAGCGCCGGTTGCGATAAACGCCATGCGCCATCCAAAGCGGTAGGTAAGCCAGGGCACGATCAGCGGCGTGACGATCGCGCCAACGTTGGTGCCCGAGTTGAAAACGCCGGTGGCCAAGGCTCGTTCTCGCTTCGGAAACCATTCCGCGACCGCCTTGATCGAAGCCGGAAAGCTGCCGGCCTCACCCAACCCCAGGCAGAAACGCGCGACGGCGAACTGAAACAGCGAAGCCGCGGCGGCGTGAGCCATCGCGGCGAGGCTCCAGAAAAATACGGCCAGCGAAAAACCCTTGCGCGTCCCGAACCGGTCAATCAGCTTTCCGACAAACAGAACGCCGGCTCCGTAGGCAAACTGAAACGCGAAGACTATGTTGCTATAGCCGATCTCGGTCCACCCGAACTGGCCTTGCAGAGTTGGTTTGAGTAGCGCGATGACCTGCCGATCCATGTAGTTCACGCTGCCGGCGAAAAACAACAAGGCGCAAATCATCCAGCGCTGGCGGCCGGCAGGCTCCGCCGTCGGGGCCGACAGCTTCTCAACATCCGAGGTAGAGGTAGACCGCATGGATAGAGTTCAGTGAACTCCAGGACAATGTGCATCACACATCGCCAATGGCGTTTCGGTCAAGAGATAGTTGAACTGATATGATTCCTGACTTGAATCGCTCGATCTGATTCAGCGGTATCACACACGCGTCACGCGCCTATGAACGATTTCCTCAGCGAAAACTTTCTGCTCTCGAACGATGCCGCCCGCCGCCTTTACCATCAATTCGCTGCGGCTCAGCCGATCATCGATTACCATTGCCATCTTCTTCCCCACGACATCGCCGAAAACCGCCGCTTCGAAAATCTGTTCGAGATCTGGCTTAAGGGCGACCACTACAAATGGCGAGCCATGCGCGCCAACGGCGTCGCAGAAAGATACATCACCGGAGACGCTACCCCCTATGAAAAATTTCTTGCGTGGGCGCGAACCGTGCCCTACACGTTGCGCAATCCTCTCTACCATTGGACTCATCTGGAATTGCGACGCTACTTCGGAATCGCCGATCTGCTCGATGAAAGCTCCGCTCCCGCAATTTGGGAGCGGGCAAACGCCGTGCTGGAGAACCTAACCGCACACGCCATCTTGCACAAGTTTCACGTCGAGGTGGTGTGTACAACTGACGACCCCACGGATGATCTGAGCCATCACCGCGCAGCCGCCAAGTCGAATCTGCCGACCCGGGTGTTTCCTACCTTCCGCCCGGACAAAGCACTCGCCATCAACGACGAACAATTCAGTCCCTGGGTCGGAAAGCTTTCCGCGGCGGCCAACGTGGAGATCGGCGATTTGAACGGCTTCCTGCGCGCGCTGCACAGCCGCCACGATTATTTTCATTCTCTCGGCTGCCGCCTCTCCGATCACGGCTTGGACCACTGTTACGCAACACCCTGTCCGGAGCGGATCGCGGCCGCAATCTTCGCGAAAGCTCGAGGAGGAAACACGATTTCGGAAGACGAACGCACTCAGTTCGCTTCCTTCATGATGTTGTTCTTCGCAAGGCTCGACGCCGAGAAGAAGTGGACCAAGCAATTGCACCTCGGCGCGCGGCGAAACGTGAACTCGCTGGCTCAACGGGCGCTCGGGGCCGACGCCGGCTACGATACGGTTGGCGATTTCCCGCAAACCGGAGCGCTCGTCGCTTATCTCGATCTACTTTCGCGTGAAAACGCCCTGCCGCGGATGATCCTCTACAACTCGAATCCAAGCGACACGTTTTCGTTTGCCACGTTGATCGGATGTTTCCAGGAGGGAGAAATCCCCGGAAAGATTCAGTATGGCAGCGCCTGGTGGTTCCTCGACACCAAGCAAGGGATCACGGCGCAACTCAACGCTCTGTCAAACGCAGGCCTGCTGTCGCGGTTCATCGGTATGGTGACCGATTCGCGGTCGTTCATGTCTTATCCACGACACGAGTATTTCCGGCGCGTCTTGTGCGACATCCTCGGTCAGGATGTGGCACTTGGGGAATTGCCGGACGACGAGTCGTTATTAGGAAGACTCATTCAGGACCTATGCTACAGAAATGCGAAACAGTACTTGCAATTGAGCGAACAGTCTTAGGTCCTGCGAAGGCTTAAGTAAATTTGCGACCCTAGTGCGCATTCCAGTCTCGCGGCGTTTCGACATAAGAGCGATCCAGCGCCGTCGCCGAGCTACAGCCCAGCAACCGTAGCGTGCGCTCAAAATCGGTTCGCAGAATGTACAGCGCTCGCGCTACCCCCGGCTGTCCAGCCGCTGCCAGTCCGTAGGCATAGGCTCGCCCCACCAGAACCGCGCGCGCTCCCAGGCAGATTGCCTTAGCGATATCGCTTCCGCGTCGCACGCCACCATCCATCAGGACAAGGATCTGCCCCTTGACCGCCGCGACTACTTCCGGCAGAGCGCGCAGCGTCGGAGAAACGGAATCCAGTTGCCGGCCACCATGATTCGACACAACCACGGCAGCCGCACCCTCGTCGACTGCTCGTCTTGCGTCGTCGCCAATCAGGACACCTTTGACCACGATCGGCCCGGTCCATTGTTCGCGGATCCAGCGCAGGTCTTCCCAGGCCACCGTGGACTGCGCCAGAGCCGCTGTGACGTCGACAAGTTCCATCGGCCCCTTGCCCGGGATCACAATGTTTTCGAGTTTAGGAACTCCTCCATCGCGCAGAAACGAAGTCACCCAACCGGGATGCGCAAGAATGTTCGGCAGATATGGAATCTTGGCAAGCACTGATGTGCCCAGTAGTTCTTTCATGCCGTTGCGTGGATCGCGCTCGCGCAGTCCGGCCACAGGAGTGTCTACCGTAATGACGAGGGCGGAGCACCCCGTGCGGCGTGCACGATCGAGGGCGCCCTCAGCCGCTCCGCGTCCTCCAAGCAGGTACAGCTGATACCATACCGGGCCGGTCGATGCAGCCTTGACGTTCTCCACCTTGTGACCGGAGATCGTGGAAAGGATATATCCCGTTCCCGCCTCGCCCGCGGCGCGAGCCGCCGCAACCTCGCCGCCGGGATGCATCAGACGGCTGTATCCTACCGGAGCCAGCATCGCGGGAAAAGAAAGTTCGTGTTCAAGCACGCGCGTTTTCAGGTCGCAATCGCCGACGGCCACGGCGCCGCGCGGACGGAACATGACATCGCGAAAAGCCCGGCAGTTTTCCGCCAGCGTCTGCTCGGCTTCCGCGCCTCCATCGAGGTAGTCGAAAACGGCCTTTGGAAGACGACGCTGCGCCAGCCGGCGCAGGTCTTCAATATTTACGACTTTTGCGGAGTTCAGCGCCCGATTCATGGTAGCGTTCTGTGTTCGCCTCAACTAACTTGGGATCCTGTGCACCGAAGCTCGCTCTCAGGCGAACTCGGGCAAGATCAAGATGAAGATACTGGCATGCGCAAGCTGAAAAAGAAACGAGAAAGATTAGCGCCCCTTCACCGATACTGCTTCTTAACGGTCGTCGTCGCAGTCGCCTTCCTCGCAACGGCCTCGGCGGCGCCTGTCCACCTCCGCTGCGAATATCTTACAAATCCCCTCGGCATCGACGCCGCCCAGCCGCGTCTATCTTGGCAAAACGATAATCCCGAGCGCAACTGGAAGCAGTCTGCTTACCAGATACTTGTGGCCAGCAGCCCCGAGCGGCTTGCCTCCGGCAATGCCGACGTCTGGGACAGCGGCAAGACAACGTCTAGCGAATCGGTGGGGATCGCGTACGCGGGGCCGGCCTTGCAATCCGGTCGCAGATATTTCTGGAAGGTGCGCGTGTGGGATGCCGTGGGCCAACTCTCCGAGCCGTCCGAGCCGGCGTGGTGGGAGATGGGTTTGCTGCACGCCACCGATTGGAAAGCCAAATCGATTCGCTGGAAAAATCCTGAGGACGAAGCCGACCGCGCCGGTATCCGTTGGATTTGGATCAAAGGTCAGGATGGCCTGGCGGTGCCGCCCAAGACCTCAGTCGTGTGTCGAACTCAGTTCAGCATCGGCGAGAAGCCTCGCGACGCGGCGCTCCTGGTCGTGGCTCGCGGAAGCTTTATCGCCCGCGTGAACGGACACGACGTTGGAGGAAAGGACAGCCGCTGGAGCGCCTTCGACCGGCGAGACATCACCGATCAGCTAGCGCTTGGGAAGAATTTAGTTGAGGTGACGGTCGTCGCTCCAGATGCTCCGGACGATGGTCCGAATTCCGCCGCGAAAAGCGCAATTGCCGGGCTGGCGGGCTTAGTCAAAATCACCGCCGCTGACGGTTCGGTGCAGCGAGTCCCTACGGATCAGCGCTGGGAAGCGCGGATTGAAAACGGCCCGCGCTGGCGATCGGCACAAGTAGCGGCGGACCTTTCTGACAAACGTTTCGGCGATCCCGGCCCGCTGCCGCAACCGGCGGCCTGCCTGCGCCGCACATTTGCCATCACAAAGAATGTCATTCGCGCTCGACTTTATGCGACCGCGCTGGGAAGTTACCGCGTCTACTTGAATGGCGGCCGAATCGGCACCGACGTCATGTCGCCCGATTTCACCGATTATCGCAAGCGCGTCCTGTATCAGACTTACGACGTAACCTCGCTGCTGCACAGCGGCAAGAACGCCGTCGGCGCGATTCTTGGCGATGGATGGTATGGCAGCGCTTTGACCTGGGCGGGAACTCATATTTTTTCTCCCCCCGACCGTTTTCTCGCACAACTCGAAATCGATTACACCGACGGAAGCCACGAGACCATTGTGACCGGCGATTCTTGGAAGACGGCGCCCTCCGCGATCCTGCGCTCAGATCTCTATGCCGGAGAAATCTACGACGCTCGCCTGGAGCAAGCGGGTTGGGAGGCCGAAGGCTTCGACGACTCCAGTTGGAGCTCCGCGATTGCTTCCGATATTCCTTCGATCGCCATCTCGAGCCGAATGTCTCCGATGGCACACGTCGTCGCCACGCTGATGCCGAAGACCGTGACCCCGTCCGCCAATGGAGCCGTCATCTTTGACATGGGTCAGAACATGGTTGGGTGGACGACTCTAAAGGTACAGGGATCGGCCGGAACCCGCGTCCGGCTTCGCTTTGCGGAGGTCTTGAATCCCGACGGCACGATTTACACAGCGAATCTGCGCAACGCTGATGCGACCGATACCTACATCCTGCGCGGCGGCACCGAAGAAACTTTTTCTCCACACTTTACTTTTCACGGTTTTCGATACGTTGAAGTGACGGGATATCCAGGGACGCCGGCACTCGACGCAATCCAGGGAAACGTAGTCAGCAGTTTGAGCGGAGAGCCGGTCTCCAGGCTTGCCACATCGAGCGACCTGGTCAACCGAATGTGGGGCATTGGCATCTGGGGTCAGCGCGGCAATTTTCTCAGCATTCCGACCGACTGTCCGCAGCGCGACGAGCGCCTGGGCTGGATGGGAGACGCTGAAGTTTTCTGGCGCACGGGGAGCTACAACTTCGACATCGCAGCCTTCTCTCATAAATTTATGCAAGACGTTGTCGACGCCCAGACCCGCGAGGGCGCATTCACCAACGTGTCGCCGAATGTTTTGTTGTCGAGCGACGAACCGAGCTCCGGCGACGACAATGACAGCATCGGCGCGCCCGGCTGGGGCGACGCGGGAGTAATCATCCCGTGGACGACCTGGGTGCAATACGGCGACAAGGCCCTGATCGAACAGCACTGGGATGCGATGCAACGCTGGATGCAGTTCATCCAAAGCCGGAATCCCGACTTCCTAAGAAAGAACGGCGTCGGCCCCGACTATGCCGACTGGCTCGCCCCTGACGGCAATACGAACAAAGACTTGCTCGCGACCGCATACTGGGCCCTGATCGCGAACATGATGTCGGAGATGGCGCGGGCCGTCGGCAAAGACTCCGACGCACAGCAATACGACACACTCGTGCAGTATATTCGTTCAGCCTTTCAGAAGGCCTACATCAAAGATGACGGCGAGGTCGGAACCGGAACGCAGACTTCTTACGTCGTGGCCTTATACACCAGGATGGCACCAACATCTCTGGAGTCAAAGTTGGTCGACAGACTGGTCGCTGACATCGAGTCGCGCCACTGGCATCTCTCTACGGGCTTCCTGGGCACGCCCTTTCTGCTCTTCACGCTCGCCGATCACGGACGCACCGACGTAGCCTACCGCCTCTTGTTGAATGACACGTATCCCTCGTGGGGATACATGCTTTCAAAAGGCGCCACCACCTGGTGGGAGCGCTGGAACGGAGACAGCGGCGACCCGGCAATGAATTCCTATAACCACTACGCCTTCGGATCTGTGATGGCGTGGGTCTACCGCTATGCCGCCGGAATCGACAGCACGCCCGGCGGAGGAGGCTTCAAGGAGATCGTGATTCATCCTAATGTCGATCCGCTTATGACAGCGGCGCGCGCCGAATACCAGTCGGTGTACGGCAAGATCGTGAGTGACTGGAAAAGCACCGTTCAAGGATCTTTCGTATTGGACGTTACAATTCCCGCCAACACTTCGGCCAAAGTCTTCCTGCCGATCATCTCAGGCGCACGAGTCACTGAGGATGGGAGTCCGGTGGAGGGCCAGGCAGAGAACGGATCTTATGTAGTTCAGATCGGCGCAGGATCGTATCACTTCGAAGTGAAGTGAATCCGAACGGATTTACATTACAACAAAGGACGTGTCAGTCCAGCCACGTCACAGATCGCCGCGCTTCATCTGCTGCACAGCGTAGTCGCAAGCCCGGGCAGTCAATGCCATATAAGTGAGCGACGGATTAACGCACGAAGACGAGACCATCGCCCCTCCATCCGTGATGAAAAGATTCTTGACGTCGTGTGCTTGATTGTGAGCATTGAGAACGGACGTCTTCGCATCGCGCCCCATGCGCGCCGTACCCATCTCGTGAATCGAGAACCCCGGCGGCTCGTCGTAGGTGAAGGGTTCGATGTCGCGAGCTCCCGCGGCCGCGAGCATTTCCGACGCCGTGATCGACATATCCTTACGCAGCGCCAGTTCGTTCGCGCCCCAGGCGCAATTGATTTTCAACACGGGAATGCCCCACGCGTCCACCTTCTCTTTGTCGAGTTCGATGTAGTTATTGTGATCCGGAAGGCATTCGCCGTATCCGTTGAAGGTGAAGCGCCACGGTCCGGGAACGCTGATGGCCTTCTTGAAATCCGCTCCGAATCCCGTTTGATTGATTCCCCGCTCCCACGATTGCCTGGAACCTCCGCCCTGGAAGCCATATCCGCGCAAGAACTCCGGATGACTCGTAGCAACGTTGCGAAAGCGCGGAACATAGATTCCGTTCGGCCGTCTCCCCAGCACGACGTGGTCTTCATTGCCCGGGAGGAAACCGCTCGCCCCACCTCCCTTAATGTGATCCATCAGGTTGTGTCCCAGTTCGCCGCTGGAATTCGCTAATCCGTGTGGAAACTCCGGGGTAGCCGAGTTGAACAGAATGCGAACCGACTCCAGGGCCGAGGCGCACAAGAAAACAGTCTTAGCTCGAAACTCGAGTGTGGCCCGGCTTTTCCCGTCAAGGACGCGCACCGCGGAGATCCTCCGGGTGCGCGAGTCGAAGCTCAAGCTGTGCACAATGCTGTACGGCCGCAGCGTCATCCGGCCAGTTTTTTCGGCTGCAGGCAAGGTTGCGTTCAAACTGCTGAAGTAGGAGCGGGTAATGCATCCTCTTTCACACGGACCGCAATAATGGCAGGCCGCCCGGCCGTTGTGGTCACGGGTAAGAACTGCGGCGCGCCCCACGGTGAGGATTCGTTCCGGTCCGAAGTGTTTCGCGATCGCATCGCGAACCACCTTCTCCGAGCACGTCAGCTCCATCGGAGGTAGGAACTTGCTGTCGGGCAATTGCGGCAACCCGAGGGCCTCGCCGGTGATTCCGACGAAATCCTCCACGTAGTCGTACCACGGAGCCAGATCTGCATAACGAATCGGCCAATCCACGGCAATTCCCTGCCGCAGGTTCGCCTCGAAATCCAGATCGCTCCAGCGATAGCTCTGGCGCCCCCACACGATCGACCGGCCGCCCACTTGCCGTCCGCGGATCCAGCGAAACGGCTTGCCGTCCGCAACCGTGTAGGGTTGCTCTTTATCGCTGACAAAAAACTTCGACGACCATTCGTCGCACGCGTAGCATGTGCTCTGGATCGGCTGATCTTCGAGCAGCCGGCGGCGATCGCCCAGGCCACGAAATTTCATCTCCCACGCGGGAACATGCTCGACATAGTCTTCCTCGGGCACTACCGGACGGCCCGCTTCGAGAACAAGCGTCCTCAGGCCTTTTTCCGTCAACTCCTTCGCCGCCCAGCCCCCCGTGATCCCTGATCCGATCACGATTGCGTCGAATGTGGTCTCTTCGTTCACCGACTCTCCGTCTTCTGACTCACAGAACCCGCCTCCGCACAGCTATCGTGACGATCAGGAATGATTTGGTAGTGCAGCGCTTGCGTCGCTCCGGCTTCCGAGGTGTAGTAAGCGGTCAGAGTCAGCCGGCGGAATGTAGGATAAAAATGAACATCTGCTTCCACAGCTTCCTGAAGTTGACGGGAATGCCCGCGCAAGCTCTCGGCATTCTGCGTCATTCTCTCTCCCATCGCCGCGAGGCATTCCTGCTGCTGCTGCACCGAGCACTCAATGAAATCCCTGCCGAACAAGGCGTGCATACGCGCATCCAGCTCCGCCAAGCCGGTCAGGAAGCCCAATCGCTCCCGTTCTTCGGACCACTCGGTCAGAATCAGATCGATGAACTCGGCCGTGCCAACGTCCGTAGCTCCCGGCGTGTCCGTCCGGGGGAGAATCAGCTCCGCCATCGCCTGAACAGTCGCGTACTGATGAGGATTTAACGTCCGTGGAGCCTGGGGTGAGGGGAGGGCCTGTGCCCCGACAATTTCCCGGGCCTGGCGCAACGCGGCCAGCAAGTTGCCCGGAGCAAGCGGAAGCACCGCACTGGTCGCAAGCAATCGAAGCGCTTCTCGTCTGTTCATCGGAGAGTTTCAAGCCGGACGCACGATTTCCAGTTGCGCACGCCCGTTAAGGTCATCTCGTTTCTTAGGAGCCCGGCGGAGCAGGTGTGATCTCTGCCGCTTTCCCGTCGTGATACACGACCACCAGCGGCTTCCCGCCGTTCGGATAGCGCACCGTCTTTTGATAAGAGGTATCGCCCGCGTCCGGAACGCCCATGCCGATCGCGAAGTCAGCCTGCAGTTCGTTCATCCCAGGCTTGACCTGGTGTTGCTCCACGGCCTGCCACACGTCAGCCGGCCAGTGTTTGTAAAGCTCGCGCGGATCTTCAATGAAGAACATCTCGTCGGAATAGATCGTATATTGCCCATCTGACTCGAACCCGATTGGCACCGCGTAGCTCTTTCCATCCTTCTCGAACACAGCCATCATCTGGCGTCGTTGCCCCGCCTTTGGCATGTCAGTCACCACGTCTTTGATGGCAAGCTGCTCGATCGGCAGCAGCAGACCCGCTTCGTGATCTAAATCGACTTGCTTGGTCGCCGGGTTATAAGGATAGTAGGTGTAGCGATATCCTTCCTTCACCCATACCGGCATTGTGGTAAGCTGCCGGGCCGACTTAAGGTCGTAAGGATAGAGTTTCTTGGGGGCGACGTAGTAGTCCGGATTGGAGTAGCCGACGTTCCTCGCCTCCGTCAGCCGGTCGGCCGCAAGCCGGTCCTCATGCCGCTGATACAGAATATAGCCGGCGCGAAGGCCCGCGATCACCATCGCCGCCACCAGCGCCAGTTGGATTCTCTGCTTGGCTTCCGGACTCATCATGCAGCAAACTTTAGCAGATTGTTACGGCAGGCGCCTCCTGCGCGTCGCCGGAGCGCCCGCACACTCGCTGCAGTCCCGTTGTACACTGGAAGCAGAGGAGTTTTTCGATGCCTACCATCACCGAGCAAGAGGTTTTGAGCGCGCTCAAGAGCTGCTATGACCCTGAGATTCCGGTCAATATCGTCGATCTCGGCCTTATCTATAACATTCGTTTCGCGCCCGCGGCAAATGCCGCGACGAATCTAGATGCGGTCAGTCCAGAGCCAGCCAATTCTGAGGCAAGCAAGCAGGATGTGACTGTCGAGATGACCCTCACCGCCCAGGGCTGTCCCGAGCACGTCAACATCAGCGCCCAGGTCAAATCGCGCATCGAACAGCTGCCTGGCGTTCGCGATTGCACAGTAAATGTTGTCTGGATGCCGGCCTGGACTCCCGAACGCCTCAGCCCCGATGCCAGAAAACAGCTTGGCATCGAGTGAGCGCCCTCATCCGCCGATTTCTTCCCAGGCTTCCGCCGCGCTCTGGCCCGCCGCGTCCGTAATGCGCCGCCCCGCACGACCAGCCATTTCCATCACTCGCATGCCGCGGTCGAAATAGTCGGGCAGAGCCCGCCGCACCCTTTCAAACCTCTCCGGATACTCCGACGCCAGCACAGCCAGTCCCAGGCCCGTCGCCAGCACTCCTGCCGGATAGCGTTTCTTCATGAACAAGATACCTGCCGCTCCAACAGAACCTAAGATCGCCGCTTTCTTCCAGCTGTCCATCTTGTCCCCCAAAGACATCGATCTTGAAAGGATTGTACATCGGACGGATTCGCTCGCAAGCATCGCCGGCGGCCCGCGGTTGTCACAGCCTCATCGCCCGAGCGCCGACGCTTGCTGCCGAAAGGAAGCTCCTGCCTTGAGGCCTTCGCCAACTTTAGCCCCGCGGGCATTACCTTCGTCCCCCAACCCCCGTGCGACCCGTTCGCCAATCCGCCCACTACAATCAAGCAGTGAGGAATTACACCACCAAACGGATCCCCGGCGGCATGCAGTTCACCTGCGCCCGCTGCCATCACAGCGTCACCACGCTCGAGTTCGATGTACGGAACGGCAACCTGCGCACCCAGGCCGCCACCGCCCTCAATCAGCACGCGACCCTGGTCCACCACGAACCTGTGACAGTTTCCTCCCTGGACGTTCAGCAGCGCATCTGGCGCACCTAGCAACCTACCCTCTTGTCATTCCGGGCAAACCACTTTGTCATTCCGACCGAAGCACTGTTGAGCGAAGCATTGTCGTCATTCCGAGCAACCCACTCTTGTCATTCCGAGCGAAGCGAGGAATCTAGGTTTGGGCAGCGAGAAAACACGACGGCGGGGATTCGGCGCCTCCGTTCCGAAATAACAAATCGTCCAAGAGCCGGCTAGTCCTTGACCGCCTTATCCGTAATCTCAAGACCCTTATCGATGATGGCAAACGCCTCGCGGAGTTGTTGTTCGTTAATGCACAGCGGCGGGTTTGTGAAGAAAGTATTCCAGCGGACAAGAGTATAGAGTCCCTGCTCGCGGAAGAAGCGGCCGAGGGCCACCATCTCCTCGGAAGTGCCATTGAACGGAGCCATGGGCTGAAGAGTCTTGCGGCTGCGTATAAGTTCAAATATGCCGAACAGTCCGATCGAACGCACAGCTCCGACAGAAGGATGCTTGGCCTGCATTTCCTCGCCAAGAGTTTTCATCACGGCACCCATCTTCCGCGTATTCTCCATGAGATTGTCTTCTTCATAGACGCGAATCGTCGCCAGAGCAGCAGCGCATCCCATGGGATGCGAGTTGTACGTCAGTCCGCCGTAAAACACCTTGTCCTGAAAATGCTGCGCGATGTGGTGCCTCATGCCCACCGCGCCCAAAGGCAGATAGCTGGAAGTCAGCCCTTTGGCCATGCAGATCAGATCGGGCACGACCTTCCAGTGATCGATGGCGAACCATTCGCCAGTGCGGCCGAATCCCGCCATTACTTCGTCGGCGATCATGAGGATGCCATATTTGTCGCAGAGCTTGCGCACGCCCTGCATGTAACCATCAGGTGGAATCAGAATGCCGTTAGTGCCGACCACGGTCTCAAGAATGAAAGCCGCAATCGTATGCGAGCCTTCCAGCTGGATCGTCTCTTCGATCGTCGCGAGCGACGACTCGGTCGATTCCCAGCCGCGCTCGATGCCGTGATACGGATCAAGTACGCGCACCACGCCCGGAATGCCTGGTTCGGCCGCCCAGCGCCGCGGGTCGCCCGTCAGCGACATACTGCCTGCGGTCGCGCCGTGGTAAGAGCGATACCGCGCCATGATCTTATGCCGTCCAGTGAAGAAGCGCGCCAGCTTGATTGCATTCTCGTTGGCTTCGGCCCCGCCGTTGGTGAAGAAGAAAGTATCAATGTCACCGGGAGTGATTTCGGCCAGCTTCGCGCCCAGCCGGGCGCGCGGTTCGTGCGCCATGAACGGATTCGCATAGGCCAGCGTGGCCGCCTGTTCGCTGATCGCGCGGATCACGCGTTCATCTCCGTGGCCAATATTGACCGACATCAACTGGCTGTTAAAATCGATGAAGCGCTTGCCCTCGGGCGTCCAGAAATAAATCCCTTTGGCGCGCGCCACAGGAATCGGGTCAACCTTCGATTGCGCCGACCACTCAAACAGCGTGTGCCTGCGAGTAAGGTCAACAATTTCCTGCCCGGTCATGGAGGGAGTGGTAAGAGTCGTAGTCATAATATTCCTTGTTCTCGGATCGAGAGCTTAGCAGAGATTGAGTAATTGGGAAATCTAGCAATTGAGTAATTGAAGAACGACGTCGACCGAACAGCGACAACAGATTTCCAATTTACTCAATTGTTCTCAGAACTTTCGGCTGTGCTCCTTCGCCCAGCGCTCGACGACAACCTTCTTGTCGGTGTAGAACTCAATCGCGTCGCGTCCCTGGCCATGAAGATCGCCGAAGAAGCTGTTCTTCCACCCGCTGAACGGAAAATACGCCATGGGCGCGGCGACTCCGATGTTGATGCCAATGTTGCCCGCCGGCGCTTCATAGCGGAAGCGTCGCGCGGCCGAGCCGCTTGAGGTAAACAACGACGCCTGGTTGCCATACGCGCTGCGTTCGAGGAAGGCCAGCGCTTCGTCCATGTCGCTGGCGTGGACCAGGCTGAGCACTGGGCCAAAGATTTCAGTGTCAGTGATTTCGCTGGACGCGGGCACATCATCGAGAATAGTCGGCTTAATAAAATTTCCCGATTCGTATTTCGGAATCCTCGAATTGCGCCCGTCCAGCAGAACCTTGGCGCCCTGTTTCTCGCCCACGCCAATCAGCGACTCGACACGCTCCTTGCTTTGCGCGGTAATCACAGGCCCCATCTGCACTCCCTCTTCAAGACCGTTGCCCACGCGGAGTTTCGAAGCCGCCTCGGCAATCGAGTCGCGAAAAGTCTTCTGTGCTTCGCCAATCGTAATCGCGACCGAAACGGCCAGACAGCGCTGCCCGGCGCATCCAAACGCGCTGTCGCTGATGATCTGTGTCGCCATCGACATGTCGGCGTCCGGAAGCACGACAACGTGATTCTTCGCTCCGCCCTGGCACTGGCAGCGCTTTCCCTTCTCAGCCGACCGCGCGTAAATGTACCGCGCGACCGGAGTTGATCCCACAAAGCTGATGGCCCGCACCTTGGGGTGATCGATCAGAGCGTCAACCACCGCCTTGGCCCCGTTGACCAGGCTGACGACGCCCTTAGGCAAGCCAGTCTTTTGAAGCAGTTCATACACGTAACGCATGGTCAGCGGAACGCGCTCGCTCGGCTTCAGAATGAACGTATTTCCCGTAGCGATCGCGTAGGGCAGATACCAGAACGCGATCATCCCCGGAAAATTAAAAGGCACTATGGCGGCGGTAACGCCGAGCGGCTGCCGGATCATCATTTCGTCGATGCCGCGCGCAACATCTTCCAGGTTGTAGCCTTGCATCATCATCGGAATACCGCACGCCACCTCAACGTTTTCAATCGCCCGGCGCATCTCGGCCTTCGCTTCGGTAACGGTCTTTCCGTTTTCCATCGTGATGATGCGGGCGATGTCGTCGATGTGCTGTTCCAGCAGCATCTTCAGCTTGAATAACGGCTGGATGCGGTCCTCAGGCGGAGTGCGGCGCCACTCGGGAAAGGCCGCAGCCGCAGCTTCCACCGCTGCATTCACTTCGGCGGCGTCCGCCAGCGGCACTTGCGCTAAAACCTCGCCAGTAGCGGGATTCACCACATCGCGCCATTCGTTGGTGGGCGAGTCCGTCCATCGGCCGTTGATGAAGTTCGTCAGCTTGGTGACAGGAGGTGCGGCTACGCTCATGGAATTGCCCTCTGCAATCGCGAAGAGTAAAAGAAGAGTAAACCAGATTATTACACCAACTGCGCTACTGCGCCTTTCTTGTCGCACACCGCGGCCAGCGCGGATTCCAGTACATCCATTCCCTCATCCAACTGCTCGTTGGTAACGACCAGCGGCACCAGCACCCGAATCACATTGGAGTAAGAGCCGGCGGTGATCGTAATCAGGCCGTGCTCGTAGCAATATTGCGTGATCTCTTTCGTCTCGTCGGTTGCCGGAACTTTGCTTTCCTGTGACTGAACCAGTTCGATAGCCTGCATGCCACCGAGGCCGCGCACCTCGCCGACGATGGACCAACGGCGCTGCCATTCGCGAGCGCGGCGCTGAAAGCGGTCGCCAAGTTCGTTGGCGCGAGCCAGTAACGGCTCACGTTCAAAAAGATCAAGCACCGCCAGGGCGGCAGCACACGATAGCGGGTTCCCGGCGAATGTTCCGCCGAGGCCGCCGGGCCCCGGAGCGTCCATGATTTCTGCGCGCCCTGTAACCGCCGCGAGCGGCAACCCGCCACCGAGAGACTTCGCGGTCACGACAAGATCGGGCTCGATGCCGTAATGTTCGCTCGCGAACAGTGTTCCCGTCCGTCCGAAGCCGGACTGGACTTCATCGGCGATGAACAGGATCCCATGCTTATGGCAAAGATCGACGAGCACTTTAAAGTAATCGGCAGGCGGCGCAATGAATCCGCCTTCGCCCATCACCGGCTCGGCAATCACCGCTGCGACTTCCTCATTAGCCACGACGCGCTTGAACGTATCCTCCAGATGCCGCGCGCAGTAAAGATCGCAAGACGGATACTTCAAGTTGTAGGAGCAGCGATAGCAGTAGGCAAAAGGAACGCGATAGACCTCGCCAGGGAACGGTGCGAATCCCGCCTTGTAAGGATGTGTCTTGCTGGTCAGTGCGAGCGTCATCATGGTGCGGCCGTGAAACGCGTCTTCAAAGGCGATGATGCCGGGGCGCTTCGTGTAGGCGCGAGCAATCTTGACTGCATTTTCTACAGCCTCAGCCCCGCTGTTGACGAAAATCGTTTTCTTCTCAAACTTGCCCGGAGTCGCTTCATTCATCCGCTCGGCCAGTCGCACGTAACTCTCGTAAGGCGTAACCTGCACGCAAGTGTGGAGAAAGCGGTCCAGTTGATCTTTGACCGCTTCGACAACGGCTCCCCGGCGATGACCAACATTGAGGCATCCGATGCCACCGGCGAAATCGATGTAGCGATTGCCGTCAACATCTTCCAGCCAGGCATCCTCGGCCTTAGCAACGTAGATGGGCGTCCCGTGAGAAAGCCCGCGTGGCACGGCTTTGGCGCGCCGTTCAGAGAGCGCTTTCGATTTCGGACCGGGGATTGCAGTGCGTAATTGAATTGTGGACATCATAAGTTCCAGTGGCGATTAACCGGAATATTCAGTTTGCGAACTGGCCACTGATCACCGATCACTGGCCGCTGTTCTTCAGTACCATCCAATCGGCGCTTCGTTCAGGTTGATGTACACCTGCTTGGTTTCCAGATATTCCTCAATGCCTCCAGGACCAAGCTCGCGGCCAAAACCGGATTGCTTGTATCCGCCCCAGGGCGCTTCGACATACGTCGGCTGCATGTGGTTGACCCAGACGATTCCCGCGCGCAGAGCCTTCACCGCGCGCATCGCTTTGAAGATGTCGCGCGTCCACACGGCCGCCGCAAGTCCATAGGGGGAATCGTTCGCAATCTTAAGAGCGTCCTTCTCGTCGTCGAATGGAATCACCGCCGCCACGGGCCCGAAGATTTCTTCACGGGCGATGCGCGCGCTATTCGTCACATCGTAAAAAATAGTAGGCTGCACATAATAGCCCTTGGCCATTGTCTCGGGCCGCCCGCCGCCGGAAGCAAGCTTAGCCTCCTTCTTGCCGATTTCGACGTAAGAATTGACCCTGTCGTATTGCTCCCTGCTCACCAGCGGCCCCATCTTCGTATCGCGATCGAGCGGCGGACCGAGCTTGATCTTCCTGGCTTTCTCAGTCATTGCCTCAACAAAATTCTTGTAAATCGATTTCTGCACCAGGATGCGGCTGCCCGCCGAACAAACTTCGCCCTGATTGATGAATACACCGAACAGCGCGCCGTCGATTGCGGCTTCGAAATCCGCGTCGGCGAAAAAAATGTTGGGCGACTTGCCCCCCAACTCGAGAGTGACGCGCTTCACCGTGTCGGCAGCCTGTTTGACGATGATCTTGCCCACGGCCGCACTGCCTGTAAAAGCAATCTTGTTCACGTCCGGATGCTGCACAATCGGAGCACCGCAGGTATCGCCGAAGCCGGTGACGATGTTGACCACCCCGGGCGGCAGACCGCAGTCGGCGAAATGCTTGGCCAGTTCGAGTGCAGTGAGCGGAGTCTGCTCCGCCGGCTTGAGCACGCAGGTGCATCCTGCCGCGATCGCGGGCGCGAGTTTCCACGCGGCCATCAGCAGCGGGTAGTTCCACGGAATGATCTGTCCCGCAACTCCGACAGGTTCCTTGAGCGACAGGCTCATCGCGTTGTCAGGGACGGGATTTACCTGTCCCACGACTTTTGTCGCGAGCCCGCCGTAGTACTCGAAGCAGGTCGCCGCGTCGTTGATATCGAATTCGGCCTCGACGATGGGCTTGCCGGTGTTGCGGCATTCCAGCTCAGCGAGCGCGGGCAGGTTAGCGCGAACTTTATCGGCCAGGCGAAACAGTACACGGCCGCGCTCCTGCGCGGTTGTCCCCGCCCACGGACCTTCTTCGAACGCGGCCTTAGCAGCCGCGACTGCGCGGTTCACATCATCGGGACCAGCGTCGGGAACCTGGGCGATGACTTCCTCGGTAGAAGGGTCGTACACGGGAAAAGTCTTCGCGGACTTGCTCCCGACCCATTCGCCGTTGATTAGCATCTGGTAGGTTTTCACTTCGGTCTGGACTCCGGCGGGCATGTTGTTCATCTCCTCTTCAGAACACCGCGAGCTGCGCTCGCGGGACAGCCGTGCGCGGCTGTCCCCACATAACTCAAATTCAGCGCCGGACGTTTGCTGCCGGAACCGGCGCGGGTACAGGTGCAAGGCGAATCTGCCGCGACTGCTTGCGGCGGCCGTAAACGAAAAAGAAGAACGCGGCCAGGCCAATGAAGAACAGCGTACCGCCGATCATCCAGACTTCATACCAGAACAGCGACGAGATCTGCTGTGCCGGAAAAAAGACCAGGGCGATGCCGAGAATCGTAGTGAGGAGCCCGCTGGATCCGGCGACGAACATCTTGGTCCGGCTGCATTGGCCTTTCGGAACCGGTTCGGTCACAGCGAACAGCACTAGGGCTCCGAACACATAAACGAACGGGACAAGCTGCAACACCACAGCAAGCGAGAGCAGTTTTTGAAACACTTCTCCGGCTCCGGCCGGGCTCAAATACAAACGCGGGAGCAGGCCCAGAGCGCCCACCAGCTTGTCCCAAAACCACCAGCCAAAGAAATTTCCCAGCACCAGAAGCCCGGACACGATTGCCTGCACGATCAGTGCAGCGTAGGGGGTAGCGTAACGCGGGTGCACTTTGCCCAGCCACGACGGCATGTAGGAATCGAGTCCGGCGACGAAGGGAATGCGCGCGGAACCGCCCATCCAGGCGGAACCGATGCCCGCGATCGAGAGACTCAGCAGCAGCGCGAATGGGATGGAAATCCAGCCGACGCCGACTTGATCCGCCATATGAGTGACGGCCTGCACGATGCCCTGCAGCACGTTGACATTTTTTCCCACGGCGATGAGGAGCGTGAGCGTAGCGCCAACGTACAGCGCACCTGAGATCAAACCACCCCAGGCGACTGCGCCCGGCAGAGTGCGCCGAGGATCTTGAATTTCGTCTCCCATGACGGAGGCAAGTTCCAGGCCGACTAATCCGAAGCAAATCACGCCGAAGGAATTCAAAACGAATTTCGAGTCGGCGGGAATTTTGAAATCGGCGGCAGTAATGGTTGTTCCGAAGCGCAACCAGACTACGATTCCCAGACCGATCAGCCCAGCGGCGGCGATGAATGTGCCGATGGCGCCGAGATTGTTGATCCACTTACCCACACCCAGGCCAAAAATGTTCAGTGCTGTAAGAGTCGTGAGCAGAGCGATGGAAGCGATTGGCGCGAAAGGCCCTTGCTCCGCCAAGCGTTGGTGGCCCGGGCCGAGCACGTAGACCGAAACCCCGACGAAGTAAAGCATCACGGTCGGCACGTAGAGCATGTTGTTGGTCCAGTAGCACCAGCCGGAGAGGAATCCGTGAAAGTCGCCGAACACTTCCTTCGCCCAAAGATAGACCCCGCCTTCACCGGGATAGCGATGAGCGAGTTCGATCACCGCGATGCCTTGCGGCCAAAAGAAAAGAAGCAGAGAGATAATCCACAGCCAGATCGTAACCCCGCCGTTCGCGGCGATCGAAGGAACGACGTTCAGGTTGAACACGGCAACGACGAAGAGAAGCACCAGATCGCGGCGCCCAAGGGCGCGGATCAGGTGCGGCTGGGCTTCGGATTGGTCGGAGGCAGACATTCTTTCTTCCGGCTGCTATTGCCGGTCGTAGAACAGCAGGTTCCTCACCGGGCTTTCGCCCGGGTCGGAATGACAAAGACTTTCTTAGGCACCGACTTCCTACCTGAAGACGCATGGGGCGAGCGAAATCACCCGCCCCGCGCTTTGCAAATCTAGTGCGCGACCGCAACCGGCGCGGTTCGCTCCTGCTGCGCCTTAGCCAGCGATTCGGCGATGTCATCGAACGCGGCCAGGTGCTTTTCAATGTCGGCCTCGGTGTGCTGCACCGAGATCGTCCACTGCTCGTCCCACCAGTACGGCTGCGCCATGACGCCGCGGTTGACCATGCCGAACCAGTAGTGGCGCCACAAATCGACATCAATCGCTTCCCAGTCGCGATAGTTCACGATCTCCTTCGGATAAAGCATCAGCGCACCATTGGCTCCCGCCTGCGCGATGTAGGCTTGCAGCCCAACCTTCGCGATGGTCTTGCGATAGCCGTCGGCCAATTTCTTGCCGAGTTTTTCAACGTGAGTGTAGTTCTCACGGGTCAAAACGTGGTGGAAAGTCGCCAGGCCCGCGGCCATCGAAACTGGATTCGTGTTGTAAGTGCCGCCGTGGAAGACCTTATGCTGCGAGATCAGGTCCATCACGGACTTGTGCGCACCGAAGGCCGCCAGGGGCAGACCGCCGCCAATCGATTTCGCCAGGCAGATCATGTCGGGCATCACGCCGAAATACTCGGAGGCCCCTCCCCATCCGAGTTTCGCGCCAGTTTTCACTTCGTCGAAGATCAGCAGCGCGCCGTGCTTGTCGCAAATTTCGCGCAAGCCCTTGAGGAATCCCGGTTGCGGCATGCACAGTCCAACGTTCATCAGAATGGGTTCGAGAATAATCGCGGCGATCTCGCCCGGATTTTCTTTGAAGCGGCGTTCGACGGTGGCAAGATCGTTAAAGGTCGCAATCGTCACGTTGGCTACGGCGGACTTCGGAACCCCGAGTCCTCCCGGCACCGCCGTAGGATTGTGAATGTCGCCATACTCGGGCGCGTGCGGCTTCACGCTGACCAGCGCCGAATCGTGCAGCCCGTGGTAAGCGCCCTCAAACTTGACGATCTTGTCGCGTCCAGTCGCCGCGCGCGCCAGTCGGATTGCGTGCATCGTCGCCTCGGTACCGCTGTTGCCGAAGCGGCACATCTCGAACGGGAAGCGGTTGCAGATTTCTTCCGCGAGTTCCCACTCCATGTCGTGCGGCATGCCGTACATGGTTCCCGTAGAAAGTCGCTTCTCCACGGCTTTCATCACCGCGGGATGGCAGTGCCCGGCCATGAGCGCGCCAAAAGTCAGGTTGTGATCGATGTATTCGTTACCGTCCAGATCGCGAAACTTGCTGCCGCTGGCTTCTTTGACAAAAATCGGCCACGGGTCGTAGGCGCGGTAATTGCTGGCCACACCCAGCGGAATGCGTTTGAGATTTTTCTTGTGGGCTTCGGCGGATTTCGGCGTTCGCCGCTCAAAAGTGGCGAGTTCTTTCTGCAGATCGGGGTACATCGAGGTCTCCGGGAAAACTCAGGCCGGCGGGTTTTTGGTAGCGGCGGCCATTAGAATGCCGGGACGGCGGGCCGTCCCGGGTTGCTGCTCGTAAATGTTGTTGCTCTAAGTTTAGTCCTTCAAGCTAGAAAAAGAACTTCAGGGCAAATTGGAAGAGCCGGGGATCGCCCGCCTCGGTGATTCTGCCGAATTCGGTTGGCCCATCCGAGAAATGGCCATCCGGGTTTGAGAAATTCGTACGATTAAAGACGTTGAACATCTCAGCCCGGAACTGGAAATACTTCGTTTCGCTGAGCGAGATCTTTTTGTGCACCGAGAAGTCCCAATCAATCTGCCCGGGGCCGCAGCAAATGGTGCGCTGGGTGCCGTTGTTGAACTGACCAAGCGGCGGATCCTGAAAGTCACCCGGATCAAACCAGTACCCGGGCGCCGAAACGCCGAGCGAGTTATCGGTAAGCGTATGCCGGGGATTGAGTTTCTGGAAGGGCGCGACCAGACTGGGCGCCTCGGTACCCAGGAAGAAGAAACTGTTGATGAGCTCGTTGTCGTCCGCTGTATCCAGGCGAATCGGGAAGCCGCTCTGGAATTGAGTGATGCCCGAAATCTCCCAATCGTTCAGCACGGCGCCCTTGAAGCCGGAATATTTGCGCGTGGGAATCTCCCAATCGTAGCTGATCACAAAACGCTGTTTGGCGTTAAAGATCGAAGCCGCACGGCTGGCACGGTAGTTAAACGGATCGAGCGTTTCCTCAAAAGTGGAACCGTCGTCGATCGATTTGCTGAACGTGTAAGCGGCCTGGAACTGCAGCCCGTGCGAGAAGCGCCTTTGCAGCATCATCTCCAGCGCGTTGTAAACCGAGTTGGCGATTGTGTCTTCGGCAAAAATATCGGTGAAGACCGGAATGCCATCAACCGGACAACCCGTGCCACTGTACGGGTTGCAGTTGGGAGAGGAATAAGGACGGAGGCCGACCAGATTGAGTCCACTGGTCGCCACCGATCCAATCGAGGTGCCAGCCGGAATCACGGTCGGGCCGTTGGGGCCGTAAGGAACGTGGAAACCTCCTGCGGGCGCGGTGGCGAGCGGCGAAATAGTCCACTGCGAGTCTTCGAAGGTCGGGGCACAGTTGGCTCCCGAACCATAGGATGTCACATAAGGATTGGTTGTGGGATTCGGACTCTCAGCGGCAACACTCATGATGTCAAGACAAGTCTGCGGGATCGAGGGATTAATGTCGTGGGAGGCGAGCAGGCGATGTCCCTGGGAACCCACATAGCCGATCTGCAGCATGGTGCTGGCGCTGAGTTCCCGCTGAATAGTGAGATTGTATTGACTAGTGTACTGCGTGCGCAGGTGCGGCTCGAAATCCCCATAGAGAAGAATGGGGCGAAACAGTGAGAGATCGGTCGGCTGACCCTTGGTTGGCGTAATGATCCCGTTGAACGGGTTGGGATTGGTGTAGCCGCCCTGGGCCACAAACGGAGTATTGAAGAATTCGTCCGACAACGAGGAACTCCCGCCAAAGGGCGGCTCAGCGCCGAACTGCGCCGCGACCAGTTCCTCAATCGGATTGTAGAAAAGTCCAAAGCCGGCCCGAATGCTGGTCTTGCCGTTGCTTCCGAACAGCGCTGCAAGGGGACCACTCGTAAAATTGGGACTGTACGCAATGCCAATGCGCGGAGCGAAGGCCTTGTAATACGTAGAGGTCAGGCCCTTGGGGACGCCAGTGTCGCCCGGCACAACCAAGCCCGTCGGTTGCGAACCGGTGTTGGCGCAGGTGGGATCAGTGACACCTAAGTTTTCCCAATAAGTCGCGCTCGTAGTAATTCCGCATGGATAGACGGTTGAATTCTGGCCCGGACGGAACGTCTCCACGTGCCCGGCGCTGTCATACAACGGAGGGTTGAACTCCCAGCGCAGCCCGTAGTTCAGGGTCAGGTTCGGCTTTATCTTCCAGCTATCCTGAACGAACGGATAAATCGCGGTGCTGCGAATATCTTCACGCTGGCCTGATCCCTGAATGTAGAGGTCGGGCATTCCGAGCAGGTACTCGGCGTAGTTATCGCCGTCGCCGGGAAGGATGGCATTGGGTCCGGTATTGCTGAAGCTTTCGTAGCCGTTGACGTCAAAGTAATAGTACTGGTCGA
>Ga0074044_10000064_pt1 | contig 102950 bp, 78 predicted proteins | sample BogForMeECP23OM1_FD_94443 | JGI IMG/M metagenome (GOLD analysis project Ga0074044, IMG submission 94443) | Bog forest soil microbial communities from Calvert Island, British Columbia, Canada - Bog Forest MetaG ECP23OM1 | ecosystem: Environmental > Terrestrial > Soil > Wetlands ...
AATTTAAATTTATTATTTAATTTAAAATATATTGTTATTTTTAATTTAAAGGAGTTTAATTTAGTGTGGTAGGTTGGAAGAAAAGGAGGGGGGGGGGGGGGGGGGGGGGGGGGGGGACAGTACCAATTGGTAAATAGACACCAGACGGGGCGGCGGTTTGCTGGCTACCAATAGCCAGAAGCTAGTAGCCTGTACTCATGTCCTTTCACTCCGGATTCGTTTGCATTCTCGGCCGCCCCAATGCAGGCAAGAGTACGCTGCTGAATGCGCTGGTCGGCGAGAAGCTCGCCATCATTTCACCAAAGCCGCAAACCACGCGGAACCGCATTCTCGGGATCATCAACATCCCCAAACAGAAGGGACGCGAAGCCGGACAGATCGTGCTCATCGACACGCCCGGGGTGCACCGTTCCGGCTCCTCGCTTGGACGCAAGATGATGTCCGAGGTGCGGGAGGCGCTGGAAGGGTGCGAACTGATTCTCATGATCGTGGATGCCAAGAGGAAATGGGACCGCGATGACGCCATCGTTCTTGACCTGGCGAAGAAGGCTGGGACGCCGGTATTCCTGCTGTTGAATAAAATCGATTTGCTCGCCGATAAAAGCAAATTGCTGCCGCTGATCGCCGAGTTCCAGGCGCTGCACGATTTCAAGGAGATCGTTCCTATCTCGGCCCTCAAGAACAAAGGGCTGGATGAATTGCTGGCTTGCGTTGTGAAAGCTCTGCCGAATGGGCCACGCTATTTTCCCGGGGATCAGATTACCGACCAGCCGGTGCGCTTTATGGCAGCGGAACTGATTCGCGAGCATGTTCTGATGCAGACGCATGAGGAGGTGCCCCATGCAGTTTCGGTGCTCGTGGAGCAATTCGAGGAGACTCCCAGGCTGACGCGAATCGCGGCAGTGATTTATTGCGAACGCGAGGGGCAGAAGGCGATCCTGCTGGGCAAAGGCGGGCAGATGCTAAAAAGGATTGGAACGGCGGCCCGGCTCGATATCGAGAAGATGGTGGGGATGAAGGTGTTTCTCGAACTCTTCGTCAAGATTAAGGCGGGATGGCGCGATTCGCGCAGTTTTGTGGAGGAACTGGACTGGCGACGGCAGATGCAGCAAATTGGAGGGGTGACGGAACCGGAATCGTAGCCAATGTTTGGCGCAGGCGCGGGTTCGCCCGGCGCTACATTTCTTTACACTGCAAACGAGAGGTAACAAGCCCGTATCTGCCGAGGCTGGTGTGGCGTTCAGGCACGATTCAAATAAAGTTGCATCTCAGGCCACGAATCCCTAGAATCTGTCAGCGCCTTCCCGCATCTCAATTAAGGGGTAGGCAGGAGCCGACCCCCGTAATCGTATGGCCGATTCTTCCCCATCTTCCGAGGAAAAGCCGCTGGCGTGTGCCTTCGACGCGAAGAAGGTTGATCTCAAGCTGAGCGTCACGCTCGCCGGCGACCGCGATGCGGTGGATCCCGTGGTTCGCAGTGTGATGAAGGTGGTGCGGGAGATGGGGTGCGCCCCGGGACGCGAAGATGACATCGAACTGGCCTTGACCGAGGCGCTGGCGAATGCGGTGGTGCACGGGGCGAAGAGCGATCCCTCGAAGATTGTCGAATGCGATGTGGCCTGCGATGCCAAGCACGGCATCCTGATCGTGGTGCGCGATCCCGGCACCGGATTCGATCCCACCAAAATTCCCGATCCCTGTCATGGGGAGAATATTTATTCGAATCACGGGCGCGGCATTTACCTGATCAATGAGTTAATGGATGAGGTGAAATTCCACAAGAACGGGACCGAGATTCACATGCACAAGAAATAGTCGCACGTGTCAGTTCTCCAGCAAAACCAAGCCACTGTCCCAACTGCCGGCTTTTTCTCTCAGCTGATACCTAGCACCGTTTCTGTCTACATCTCGTATTTTTTCATCAGGTGACGGAAAGAACGGTAAGAGACCCCTAATACGTCGGCCGCCCTGACCTGCACTCCGTTGGTTTGTCCGAGAGCGGCCTGAAGCAGAGAGCGCTCGATCTGCGCGACGTAATCTTCCATGTTGACGCCTTCGGGCAGAACGGCGCCTGCCGGAACGGTCATTCCTGGAGTCGTATGGAAACCGCCTTCGGCGCCGGCGGCTGCGGCGCGGGTTTTTGCCCGTTCCACCGGCAACTCGACATGAAGTTCGCTGGTGGTTTCGAGCGCTACCGCGCGTTCGATGGTATTTTCCAGTTGGCGAACGTTGCCCGGCCAGTCGTAGCCGGCGAGAGCTTCGAGCGAGGCACCTTCCAGGGCGTGAATGCTCTTGCCTGCGCCGGGAGCATATTTTTTCAGGAAGTGATTCGCGAGAAGACGCACGTCCTCGCGGCGTTCGCGCAAACCAGGCACGCGAATGGGAATGACATTCAGGCGGTAGTAAAGGTCCTCGCGGAAGGTGCCTTCGGTGACCTGGCGATCAAGGTCGCGGTTGGTTGCGGCGATGACGCGGACGTCGACCGGAATCTCGCTGGTGCCGCCGACGGGGCGGACGGTGCGCTCCTGCAGCACGCGGAGAAGTTTGACCTGCATGGGCATGGTCATCTCGCCGATTTCGTCGAGAAAGATGGTGCCCTGGTCGGCAACTTCGAAAAGGCCGCGGCGATTCTGGTTGGCTCCGGTAAACGCGCCTTTGACGTAGCCGAAGAGTTCGCTTTCGAGGAGCGTTTCCGGGAAAGCTCCGCAGTTGACGGAAACAAAGGCTTCGGCGGCGCGCGGCGAACAGGTGTGCACGGCGCGGGCCACGAGTTCTTTGCCGGTTCCACTTTCGCCAAAGACCAAGATGGTGCTGCTGGTGGTAGCTACGGTGCGAATAGTCTGCTTCAGCTTCTCGATGGCGGAACTTACGCCAACGATGTTGTCGAGAGAATTGCGGGTGGCGGCGTCACGGCGCAGGGCAAAGTTCTGACGGCTTAAGGAAACTTTCGTGATGGCGCGGGCGATGGCGAGTTTGATGTCGTCGACGAGCCCCGGACTTTTGCGAATGTAATCGGTGGCGCCTCCGGCTTTCACGGCTTGCACGGCGGCTTCGTAGTCATCGACGGCGGTCATTAAAATGACGGCGGATTCAGGCGAGATCTGGTGCGCGTGGCGCAGGACCTCCACGCCATCGACGCCGGGCATTTTGATGTCGGTTACGATGACGTCGAACAGGGCGCTGTCGATTTTGCGCTTCGCCAGGTCGCCTCCGGTGACGGTTTCGACCTTGTGGCCGTCGCGGCGAAGGGCAATATCGAGCAGTTCGCAGATGGAGCGCTCGTCGTCGCAGACGAGAATATTACCCACGCCGTCCTCCTTCAGCGGCTGCGAGGGAAGCTCCCGCGGATTGTGCAGAAATGGAGCGGCGGGCGCCTATCGTGTCGTGCGCCTGCTCCATACTGCGCAAACGCAGCACAAAGCTGGTGCCCTTGCCAAGCTCGGAGCGCGCCCAAACCTTGCCCTCGTGCGCCTGCACGATCTGGTAGACGATGGCGAGGCCGAGGCCGGTTCCACCTTCAAAGTTCGACTGGAAGGGCTCAAAGATTTTTTCCGTCTGCTGCGGGTTAATGCCGGGACCGGTGTCGGAAAAACTGATCTCCCAGTCCGCACCCCGCTCGGTGAGGGCTACAGTCAGCGTTCCACCTTGATCCGTAGTCTTGATCGCCCGCACCGCGTTTTCCGAGAAGTTCCAGAACACCTGTTTGAGTTTGTCGCCATCGGCGAGCACCCAGGCTTCGGAGTTGACAAAAGAGCGCGCGAGTTCGATGCCGGCATTCTCGGCGGCAAGCCGGTGCTGCAGCAAAGTGAGAGTGTCCTCGAGCAGCGGAACCAGATCCACACGCTCGAAGCGATAGTGCTTGCCTCGGGAATAGGCGAGAAAATCGCTGATGATGTTGTTGAGGCGCTCGGATTCGCGGATGACAATCTGCAAAAGGTGGCGCTCGTCGGAATTCAGCGCGGGAGCGTCCGACAACATGGCTACCGAACCGGCAATGGAAGTCAGGGGATTACGAATTTCGTGGGCGATGGCGGCAGCCAGACGGCCCACGGCAGCGAGACGATCCTGCATGCGGACCTCGCGTTCGAGGCGGCGGATTTGGGTGAGATCGTCAAAGGAATAAACAAAGCCAAGATCGCCGCGGGCACTGACATTGAGCGGCGAGACGCGAACGCGAAAAGTCTTGCGGAAGCCATTGTCCGCGACGTAACGGACTTCGGCATCGCCGCGGTCGCCGCCGAACTGGGGCAGCGGATCCTGAAAGAGATGGCCCACGGAGCGTCCGCGCAACTCCGCTTCCGAGATCTCGAGCAACTGCTGGGCGGCTCGATTCACCAGAGTGATGCGGCCGTTAAGGGCGGTAGTGATGACGCCTCCGCTCATGGACTGCACGATATTTTCGTGGAGCGCCTGCAGGTTTTCGAGGGCGCCGCTTGCATCTTTCAGTTGCACATCCACCTGGCGGAGCTTGCTCATCAGCAAATTCGCCAGATAGGCAATGGCAAAGTAAGCGAATAGGTTGACGAAGATCACGACCTGTAGCGCCTTCAGCTTGGCATGCGAGTTTGAATACGAGGGCAGGATCAGGTAATAGTCGAGTTCAAGGACGGCGCCAAAGAGAATGAAGGCCAGTGCCGCGCTCAGGTATCCCCAGACTCGCGGAAGAAGCATGCAGGCGACTACGATGACGAGGGGGTAGAGAAAATTCAGAGAGCTATCGATGCCTCCGGTGACATGCACGACCAGCGTGACCATGGCGAGATCGGCGAGGACTTGCAGAATGGCCTGCAGGCGATGCTCATTCCAGACCGAGACGAGAAAGAGGAAAAACAGCGAGAGCACGAACCAGAGCACCATGCCGGTGAGAAAGGGCAGGATGGGCAAGGGGCTGGGAGTTAGGCGGATGACGGCGAGTTCGATGGCGAGCAGGACCATCAAAATCAGAATGCGGACCTTCACCAGCCAGGTCAGCCAGTTCCGCTCATCGGTGATGGAGTGCATGAGATTCGTCGTTCGTCGCTCGCCTCGCTGTTCGTCGTTCGCTTTTAGCAACTCGGTTTGACGAAAAGCGAACCGCAAATAGCGAACGACGATTCTTCTATCCCGCCAGTTTTGCGATCATGGAGAACAGCGGCATATACAAAGAGATCACGATGCCGCCGATGGTGACGCCGAGGATGCCGATGATGACCGGCTCGAGCATCGCCAACATATCCTTGGTTGCCGAGTCGACTTCGTCTTCATAGAAGTCGGCAATTTTCTGCAACATGGAATCCATGGCGCCGGTGGCTTCGCCGACACCGATCATCTGCGTCACCATGTTGGGGAAGACGCCGCATTCGCGCAGGGGATCGACGATGGTGCGGCCTTCTTCGATCGCCTTGCGGACTTTCATGAGCGCTTCTTCGAGGACAGCGTTGCCGGAGGTGCGGGCGGTGATGGCCAAACCTTCGAGAATGGGAACGCCCGAGGTGATGAGCGTGCCCAGGGTTCGGGTGAAGCGGGCGACGGCGATCTTGCGCAGCAAGATGCCGAGGATGGGCAACTTGAGCAGCATGGCGTCAAAGTAATAGCGTCCGCGGGGGTCCTTGCGAATCTGCTTGACGCCAAAGACGAGCCCGATGCCGCCAATGATGAAGAACCACCAGAAATGGCCGACAAAGTCGCTGAGGCCGATGACGATGCGGGTGGGCAGAGGAAGCGCGACTCCCAATCCGACAAAAAGGTTGGCGAAGATCGGCACCACCCACTTGAGCAGGGCGGCGACGATGATCATGGCGAGCGATACGACTGCGACCGGATAGATCAAGGCCGATTTGACGGCGGCGCGCAGCTTGACCGCCTTTTCGACGTAGATCGCCAGGCGCTGGAGGATGATGTCCAGAATACCGCCGGTTTCGCCGGCCTCGATCATGTTGGTAGTAAGGTCATCGAAGATGACGGGGTACTGGCGCATGGCATTCGCGAGAGTGGCGCCGCCTTCGACGGTGGTGCGAACGCCGAGGAGCGTCTTCTGGAAACTGGGATTCTCCTGATTGGCGCCAAGAATCTCCAGGCACTGCACCAGCGGCAGTCCGGCATCGATCATGACCGAAAACTGGCGGAAGAACACGGCCACTTCCTTGACCTTGACCTTGCTGCTGCCGAACGTGGGCATGGAAAATTCCTTGCCCTTCTCGCGAATGGAGCCCGGGGTAATGCGCTCTTTCCGCAATTGCGAGGCCAGCCCGTCCTTGTTCGCGGCTACGCGCTCTCCCTGAACTTTCTCGCCCGCAGCGGTCTTTCCCGAAAATGTAAAAACCGGCATGGTTGCTTCTCCTTTATTCGTGTTCCTCTACCGTTTCGCGGGCACAGCACCTTTGGCCATTACACCCGCACTGGTACGACTTGCAAGACCGGCTCCTCGCGCGATCATCTCCTGTAGTTCATCCTGATTGCTGGAGCGCGCCAGGGCCACTTCAAGCGTGATCTGTTTCTCGAAATACGCGGTGGCAAGCGACTGATTGAAGGTCTGCATGCCGAACTTCTCCTGCCCGGACTGCATGGACGAGTAGATCTGATGAATTTTGTCTTCGCGGATCAGGTTGCGGACAGCCGCGTTGGGCACCAGGATTTCCATACACATGGCACGGCCCTTGCCGTCGATTTTTGGCAACAGGCTTTGGCACATGATGCCTTCGAGGACGAGTGACAGCTGAGCGCGAATTTGGGATTGCTGGTGCGACGGGAAGACGTCGATCACGCGGTTGATGGTGGAGGACGCCGAATTGGTGTGCAATGTGCCGAAAGTGAGGTGGCCGGTTTCAGCGATTCGCAGCGCCGACTCAATGGTTTCGAGATCGCGCATTTCGCCGATCAGCACTACGTCCGGATCTTCACGTAGAGCGGCGCGCAGGGCGTCGGTGAAGCTCTTGGTATCCGAATGCAATTCGCGCTGGTTGACCAGGCAGTTCTTGTTCATATGCACGAACTCGATCGGATCCTCGATGGTCAGGATGTGCTCGTGGCGCTCGGTGTTGATCTTGTCGATCATGGCCGCGAGGGTGGTGGATTTGCCGGAACCGGTCGGGCCGGTCACCAGGACCAGTCCGCGCGGTTTGTCGCACATCTTGCTGACCACTGCAGGCAGCCCGAGCTGGTTGAAGGATTTGATCTCGAACGGAATCAGACGGAAGACGCAGGCCGCAGCGCCGCGCTGGTTGAAGACGTTGGCGCGGAAGCGAGCCAGGCCTTTCAGTCCGAACGAAAAGTCCAGTTCGAGGCTTTCTTCGAACCGGTGTTTCTGGGAATCGGTCATCACGCTGTAGGCCAGTTGCTTGGTCTCGGCGGGCGTCAACTGGGGAAGGTCGAGTGGGTTGAGGTGCCCATGCACGCGGACTTGTGGCGGAGAATTGGTGGTGATGTGGAGATCGCTTCCCCCCATCTCGAGCATGCGGCGGAGCAGATCGCTTAGTGAAAGTGCCATAAGTTTTTCGTCTTTCCTGTTGTTAGTTCGGTGCTCGTCGTTCGCTGTTCGCTTCCCGCTTTTCGCTGTTCGTCGTTCGCTCTTGTTTCGTGCGGTTCCTTTTAGCGAACTGTGAATAACAAAGAGCGTTTCTAGTGGATCGTTTCGCGAGCCACTTCTTCGAGTGTGGTCCAACCTTGTGCGACCTTGATCAGCCCGCTGCGACGAAGTGTGATCATGCCGCGTTCAATCGCCTTCTTCTTGAGTTCGACAGCCGAAGCGCCCACCAGAACCAGTTCACGAATCTCGTCATCCACTTCCATCACTTCGTACAGACCGGTGCGGCCTTTGTAGCCAGTCTTGTTGCAGGTTGCGCAACCTTTGCCTTTCATGATCTGCACGGTCTTCGATTCTTCGGGGGTGAAACCTTCATCGATGAGGGCTTGCGGCGGTACTTCGACGGGTTCGGCACAGTCCTTGCAGATGCGGCGGATGAGGCGTTGGGCGCAGATAAGGTGAACCGAAGTCGCGACGAGAAAGGGTTCGATGCCCATATTCATCAGGCGCGTGATGGTTTCGGGCGCGCCGTTGGTGTGGAGCGTAGACAAGACCAGGTGGCCGGTAAGCGCCGCCTTGATCGCGATTTCCGCGGTTTCAAAATCGCGGATTTCGCCGACCAGGATGGTATTGGGATCCTGACGAAGAAAGGCGCGCAGGGCAGTGGCAAAGTTGAGGCCGATCTGCTCCTTCATCTGCACCTGGTTGACGCCACCCAATTGAAATTCGACTGGGTCTTCGGCGGTCATAATGTTGGTATCGGGCTGATTCAGTCGGGAGATGGCGGAGTAGAGGGTGTTGGTTTTGCCGGATCCGGTTGGGCCAGTCACCAACACCATGCCGTACGGCTTGAGAATGGCCTTTTCGAATTTCACCAGCGATTCCGCTTCGAAGCCGAGCTTGGTCATGTCGAGGCGGAGATTCTCTTTGTCGAGCAGGCGGAGCACGATCTTCTCGCCCCAAAGCGTGGGGAGAGTGGAGACACGGAAATCGAGCTGCTTTTTCTTGCCCCCGATCTGCATCTTGAGCATGATGCGGCCATCCTGCGGGAGGCGCTTTTCGCTGATGTCGAGCTTGGCCATGATCTTGAGGCGGGAAGTGATGGCGTCCTTCAGCTTCAGCGGAGGATTCATGATGAGCTGCAGCACACCGTCAATACGGAAGCGGACGCGGAATTCCTTTTCGTAGGGCTCCATGTGAATATCGCTGGCTCCTCGCTTCACGGCGTCGGTGAGTACCAGGTTCACGAGTTTGACGATGGGAGCTTCGTCGGCGGCCTTCTCCAGTTCGCGGAGTTCGAGTTCCTGCTCCTCGTTCTGGACTTCGATGTCGGTACCCTCACCGACATCGTTCATGGACTGCATGACGCTCTCGAGCTCTTCCTCTTTGGAAGTGCCGTAGGCCTTGTCGATACCTTCGACGATGGAGCTTTCGGAGGCAACGACCGGTTCGATGTTGAAACCGGTCATGAATTTGATATCGTCCATGGCGAAGACGTTGGTGGGGTCGACCATGGCGATGGTGAGGGAAGCGCCGACGCGGCTGAGGGGCAGAATCTGGTAACGTTTGGCGGTTTCAAACGGAATCAGCTTGACGACGGCAGGATCGATCTCAAAATACGAAAGATTGATGGCGGGTACGCCGTATTGGCGCGACAGAAAGTTGGTGACATCCTCGTCGGAGAGGAAGCCCAACTTCACCAGCGCCGAAGCCAGGCGCGAGTGCGACTCCTTCTGGAGTTTAGTCGCCTGTTCCAACTGCTCTGGGGTAATGACCTTTTCTTTAACGAGCAGGTCACCCAGCCGCTGAGACATATCTCTCCTGTAATCCCGCGAGGGGTCGAGGCAAACGCGCTGATTTCCGGGGAGATCAGCGAGGATGCTTTCGCACTGACACAAATTGTCAACCCAATGGGAATTCCGAAAAAGTAACTTAGGTACCTGTACTTAGCGGGAGATGTGGTTGGAGCGGAGTATTCGCGGTATTTTGCGCCAGAATTTCGTCAGGTGACGAGGATCACAATCCGCAGACCATGATCTTCGGTGCCGGGGAATCCTTACCATGCCTGGAACCTCGGCGCGGCACGCTGGGTCCACACGCGTTTTGACCGCCGCCGCTAAAATCGTAGAGACTTCTGCGATTGATCTATGAGCGAGAGCGGCCACGACGCCATCCGCAATTATTATCGTGCGCTGTTTTCCGCATGGGGAAGACAGCATTGGTGGCCGGCACAATCACGCTTCGAAGTTATCGTGGGAGCTTACCTGACGCAGAATACCTCGTGGACCAATGTCGAGAAGGCTCTGGGCAACTTGCGGAGGGCAGGGCTCTTGACGATTGACGGAATACGGCGGACGCCATTGCCGAAGCTGGAATCGCTGATTCGACCATCCGGGTATTTCCGGCAGAAAGCGCGCCGGTTGAAGAACTTCGTTGGTTTCCCGGATGCAAGATATGGCGGATTGTTGACGCAAATGTTCGCTCGCCCGACGGGCGAACTGCGCGAGGAATTGCTTGCGCTGAATGGAGTTGGGCCAGAGACCGCCGACTCGATTCTGTTGTATGCCGGCAATCATCCGGTTTTTGTGGTCGATGCCTATACCCGGCGCATTCTGGAACGACACCGGACGATTCCGAACAATGCGCCCTACGATGAGATCCGACAACTTGTCGAGCAGGCGCTCGGTGCGATGCTCCAGTCCAATGCAATCCAGGACGGATCACTCGATTCGACCAAGTCTGGGCCAGCGGGAGCTTGTCACCGGCCTTCGCGCATGAGCACGTCGAAGCGCAGCGGCGTGGTTCAAATCTTCAACGAAATGCATGGGCTTATCGTCGGTGTGGGAAAGACATATTGCTTAAGGTCACAACCGCGGTGTGAGCTGTGTCCTTTGCAGAAGTTCCTTCCTGAGCCAGAGTGAATCATCAGGCGTGATGGCGACATGGGAGTGACGGCATGACATGGCAGAGTGGGATTGTTGTTGCAATGGCGGTGGCTTTTTCTCTGGGATGGGGCGCGGCGGCGGCTCCGGAGCCATCCCTGCGAGAGGAAGCACGAAGTTCCGGAATGCTGATCGGGACGGCGGTGAGGCCGGCACATTTATCGGAATCGGCTTACGCATCCACGCTGGCGCGCGAATTCAACATGGTGGAAGCGGAAGACGCGTTGAAGTGGGAGGTGGTGCATCCGGAGCGGGAGCGTTTTGATTTTTCTCAGGGCGATCAGATTGTGGATTTTGCGACAAGGCACGACATAAAGGTTCGTGGTCATACGCTGGTGTGGCACCGGCAAAATCCGAAGTGGTTAGCGGATGGAAAATACGATTCCGGCGAGCTTTCTGAGATTTTGGAGAAACACATTAAGACGGTGGTGGGACATTACCGAGGCAAGATCTTTGCGTGGGACGTCGTGAACGAGGGCTTCGACGAGTTGCAACCGGGAACGCTGCGCAGCACGGTGTGGCGCGACCAGCCAGGAATCGGCTTGGCTGCGAACGGCTATTCCTATATTGAGCGTTGTTTCCGGTGGGCGCATGAGGCCGATCCTCAAGCGTTGCTTTTTTACAACGAGGCCGAGGCGGAGGCAGTGAATTCCAAGTCGAATGCGATCTATGCCATGGTTCGCGATTTTCGCGAGCGCGGCGTTCCCATCGATGGCGTGGGATTCCAGATGCACGTCGCAAACCTGCACGCCAATGTCGCCTCAATTTCCGATAACATCAAGCGCTTCACGGGTCTAGGAATCCAGGTTCACATTACGGAATTGGATGTAGCCGTGCCGGTTGACGCGAAGGGCGATGCACGTCCCGACGACCTGCGACTGCAGGCGGACATCTATCGCGAGGTCGTCGCGGCTTGTCTCTCGCATTCGGGCTGCACGGCGATCCAGACCTGGGGTTTCACAGACAAGTATTCGTGGATCGGATCGCACTCCAGACAAACGCAAGGGGCTGCTTTGCTCTTCGATCGGAACTACCGGGTCAAGCCTGCTTACGAGGGGGTGCGAAAGGCGTTGGAATCGGGTCGCTAGTCGCAGTTCAGGAGTCGTTATGTTGGGTTGTCACGTAGGACGGGCTCGAAATATCGATAAACTCAACTCTTTGCCAGCCCGCCCGGGTCTGGTATAAACACCTGCTGACTGGAAAGGGACTGCTAATGAATCTCTCGCGTGTTGCCCTTGCAGGCGTTGGCGCTTTTGTGGCGTACTTTGTCGTCGGAGGCCTCTCGTTCGTCCTGATGCCGTCGTTAAAGAATGAGTTTCTCAAATACCCCACGATCTATCGCTCTCAAGAGGCGATGAAGGGGGTTATGCCGGCGGGAATGGCCGCGATGTTCGTGTCAATCCTGGCGCTCGCTGTGCTATACGCAATGCTCTATCATGGAGGTTCAGGCATCGTCGAAGGGGCACGTTTTGGTGCGTTAATAGGGCTGTTCGCGATTGGCGCATTTGTAGTCCACAACTATGTCAACCTGCAAATCGGGCTGAAGCTGACCGTCCAACAAAGTGTGGCCTACTTTGTGGAATGGGTCGTTACCGGAATTGTGATTGGTTTGATTTATCGGGCTCCCGCGCCACACTAACGGGATTACCGCAGCGGGGTGAAGCCGATTCTGAAAACAGGCCTACTGATTGCGCGGTGAACCGCTGCGCCACTCAAGAACAGAAGGAAATGCCGTGAACCGCTGTGCCGGCCAAGCATGAAAGAAGAGTCAAATTTTCCGCGGCGTCGTGGAGCCATGACCTTTCAAGAGAAACTTCCTTTCTTCTTCAATGAATTCCGACTCAGGAGCCTGGCCATAACCTGCTCAGCAACGGCGAACGGCGCTTACGCCCTATAATGTGATCAATCCTTGGCCGCAACAGAACCAATTCGCGAGGAACCCAAGACCTCAGGCCGGCGGAAGGCTCTCATCACGCTGGCGATCGGCGCTTTTCTGCTGCTTGCGATTCTGGTGGCCCAGGCGTCGTTCAATCTGAAGTTCATCAGCCCTGACAGCAATGATCAGCTTTTGTTTTTTGCCGGACTCACCGGGCTGATTTTTTCTGCCTTTGTGGCGTTGACGCTGGTGCTTGGACGAAACCTGCTTAAGCTGTACGCGGAACGGCGGCGAGGCGTCGCCGGTTCAAAATTCCGCACCCGGTTGGTGGTAGTCAGCCTGCTGCTGTCGTTCCTGCCGGTGATTGCCATGTTCTGGTTCTCTTACGGTCTCATCAACCGCTCCATCGACAAATGGTTTTCCCAACCCGTCGAGGAGGTGCGCGCCGATACGGCGGCGATGGCGACGCTGCTCTACGATTATGCCGGGCAAAATGCGGCATCGGAGGCGCAGTCGATCGCACAGACGGCAGAATTTCAAAGAGCGCTGGCCAGCAAAAACTCCGCCGCTGCGACCGATGAATTGCGGGAACATATCCCGTCGCTTCAGGGTGGATTCGTAGTGGCTCTCGAGAAGGGCGAGCCGGCAGCGACGATCAACGCTCCGGCGCTATGGCCGGCGATGAAAGAGGGTTTCCCGCTGCAAGAGGTGTTGCGAGGGGAACACCCTCAGTTTCAGTGGGGCCAAAAGGATTACATCGTGGCGGCGGCTCCGCTCGAGGGCGGCGTTGTGCTTGTTGCTATGCCACTCCCCGCAAAGTTCGCCCAAACGGCCAAGCAGATTCAGGAGAGCCAGCAGCGTTACATAGAACTGGCCGCGAAAAGAAAACTCTTTCGCCGGACTTACATCGGATTTCTGCTGCTGTTGACGGTAGTGGTGTTGTTCGCGTCGACGTGGCTGGCGCTCTTGCTTTCGAAGCTGGTGAATCGCCCTGTGGCGGCGCTGGCCGCGGGGACGGAGGCGATCTCCAAGGGGCAGTTGGATTATCGCGTCGATATCCGCGCGACCGACGAATTGGCGGAACTGGTGCAGTCGTTCAACAGCATGGCAGAGCAACTCGAATCCAGCCGTCACCAGATTGAGGCCTCGAGCCGGGATGTGGGGGCTGCTAACGAAGCGCTGGAAAGCCGTCGCCGGTACATTGAAACTGTCCTGGAGAGTATTCCGACCGGAGTGATTTCGATTGACGCGGAGCGCCGGGTGACGCTGGCCAATGCCGCCTTCTCGCGCATGTTTTACCTCGACCGGAACGAGTATCTGAATCCGGCGGCCCTGGTGAACTTGCCGCTGCGCGAGGTACTGCCGGCCGATGTACTCGCCGACCTGGAACCCTTGCTGCGCCGTGCCGATCGCATGGGGATTACGGCGGCGAACATGGAACTCGCCATGCCCAGAGCGCAATTGAATGTGGCTGTCACCGTCTCTGCCCTGAGTCATGCTGCAGAAGGATTGGGGTACGTGCTGGTTTTCGAAGATCTGTCGGATTTGTTGCGGGCGCAGAAACAGGCGGCCTGGCGGGAAGTGGCTCGGCGGGTGGCGCATGAGATCAAGAATCCGCTGACCCCGATCGCGCTTTCCGCGGAGCGCATTCACCGGCATTTGACGCGCGGCACCGCGCCCGATGCGGCCTCGCTCGACGTAATCGGAACCTGCGCCGAAACTATCCGGAACGCCGTCGAAACAGTGCGCGCGCTGGTGGATGAATTCTCGGTGCTGGCGCGTTTTCCGGCGTCGCGCCCCCAACCAGCGAGTTTGAACAATCTGGTGGAAGCCGCGCTGGTGATGTTCCATGGGCGGCTGGAGGGGATTCGCGTACGCACGGAACTGGCGCACGATCTGCCGGAAGTGATGGCCGATCCGGAAGCAATCAAACGGGCGGTGGCGAACCTGGTGGATAACGCCGCGGAGGCGATGCAGGATGTGATTCTGAAAGAGATCACAATTTCGACCGCGCTCGTGGCCAGTCGCGAGGCAGTGGAACTGGTGGTTTCCGATACCGGCCAAGGAGTTTCGCGCGACGTCAAAGAGCGCTTGTTTCTGCCGTACTTTTCGACCAAGCAGCGCGGTACCGGACTTGGTCTGGCGATTGTGAGCAGAATCGTGGAGGATCATCGCGGCTCGATTCGAGTGGAAGAAAATAAACCTGTAGGCAGCCGCTTCGTGATCGAGTTGCCGGTAGTGGTGGAAACGATGAGTGCTCCGGCGGCAAGTTAGTACTCTTGAGCTAAGAGTTGAACAGCGTAGAGAGAGAGTCGTTGGTCAGGGAATCACAACTGGACTAATACCTAGCTAAATCATGGCCCACATCCTTATTGTTGATGACGAATCCAGTATCCGCGAGTCCCTGCGCGGAATACTTGAGGACGAGGGATACAAAGTCAGCACCAGTCCGAGCGGCGAAGACTGTCTGGAGTTGCTGCGGAAGTCCGGCTTTGACCTCCTCCTGCTGGATGTATGGCTGACCGGCATCGACGGGCTGGAGGTTCTGGAGAGGATACGCGAGATGGAGGATCCGCCGGAGGTCGTCATGATCTCGGGCCATGGGACGATCGAGACGGCGGTGCGAGCAACGAAACTTGGCGCCTATGATTTCGCGGAGAAGCCGCTATCGCTCGAAAAGACGCTGATCCTGGTAAAAAATGCGATCGACGCACGGAGGCTGCGCCATGAGAATCTCGACCTCCGGAAGCAACTGCAATCGAAGACCGTGATTGTGGGTGACAGCGTCCCGATGAAGGCGTTGCGGCAGCAAATTGGATTGATGGCGCCGACCAACGGACGGGTGCTGATTTACGGCGAATCAGGCACCGGGAAGGAATTGGTGGCGCATGCCATCCACCTGCAGAGCTTGCGAAAGAAGGAAACGTTTGTGGAGATGAACTGCGCCGCGATTCCCGAAGATTTGATTGACAGCGAATTGTTCGGGCATCGTAAATCGTCGTTTCCGGGAGCGACGGCGGATAAGGAAGGGAAATTCCAGCGGGCGGATCGGGGGACGTTGTTTCTGGACGAAGTCGGCGACATGAGCCTGAAGACGCAGTCGAAAGTCTTGCGCACGCTGGAGCAGCAACGCTTCAATCCGGTGGGAAGCGACGACACGGTCACGGTGGACGTGCGGGTGATTGCTTCCACCAATAAGGATCTGGAGGAAGAAATCGCGAAGGGAAATTTTCGCGAGGATCTTTTTTATCGTCTGAATGTGGTGCCGTTTGTGGTGCCGCCGCTGCGCGAGCGAAAGGAAGATATTCCATTGCTGGCGCGGCACTTTCTGAAGGATTTTGCGTCGGCATACGGGCGGCGTCCGAGGGAAATTACCGATGATGCCATCGAGGCGCTGATGCGCTATGCATGGCCCGGGAACATTCGCGAATTGCGCAATGTAATCGAGCGCATCGTGATCATGAATCCGACGACTTCCCGCTTTGAACGCAAACACCTGCCGCCCCTGGTGCACCGTGATGGCGGGCGCCGGGTGGCGGGAAGCGAGGGGTCGACTCTGCACCAGGCGCGGGCGGCATACGAGCGAGATTACATCCTGAAGAAGTTGGACGAGAATCATGGCAACGTCAGCCGCACGGCTGAAGTGCTCGGTTTGGAGCGCAGCCACTTGTATCGGAAAATGAAGAGCTTAGGGATCGCAGCGAAAGAGTAGAGCAGGTCTCGGGTTTAGGCGGCAAATCGGGAAACGCCCTCAATTTACCGCGCTGTGGCTAGGTTTTGCTGAGAATCTGGATCCACCACCTGCCCCCCTTTATTATGACTTCTGCACTTGACTGGGGCTTCCTTCCGGTTATACTCAGGCGTTCTGCAGTACCGGATTTTGTCTGAGGGGGCGCTAATCCGGAGGAGGCAGCGTGTTGTCGCTGTGTGAAGCCCTCGGTAAATTGAATGATCGGTATCCGCCGTACCCCCCTGCAACGAAACTTGCGTTCCTGAGAGCCTTGCTGAACGGGCAGTTATCCTGGGAGAACCCTGTATGCTCCGGCTAGAAAAATGGGCGTTGGTGGGGCTGGCCATACTGTTGTTTGCGGGCATTGACGCCAGCGCCATTGGATTCCAACCGGTATCGCCCGATGAGTTAAAGATGGCGAGCGAACCGCTGGCGCCGGGAGCGCCGGCCATCATTTTGTACCGGCAGGTCGACCGGGACGACAATATCCACACTCCGCACGAAGACAATTATTTTCGTATCAAGATACTGACCGAAGAGGGACGGAAGCGCGCTGATGTCGAGATCGAATTCCTGAAAGAGATACAAAACGTTGGCAACATTAAGGCTCGGACCATCAGGCCGGACGGCTCGATCGCACCCTTCGATGGGAAGATTTTCGATAAACAACTGATGAGAGGAAAATTTGAGGGCCGGGGGCTGCAGTATCTAGCCAAAACATTTACTCTGCCGGACGTTCAAGTGGGGAGCATCATCGAGTACTCCTACACGAGAGATTTGCAGGAATATTCGCTCTACAATTCCCACTGGATACTGAGCGATGAGCTCTTCACCAAGCGAGCGCAGTTTTCGCTGAAGCCTTTTCTGGGCAACAGCTATCTGGTTTTTTCCGTACGCTGGAGTTGGCAACAGCTGCCGGTCGGCACTGTCCCGCCAAGAAGTGGACCCGACACCATCATACGGATGGAAGCGAATAACATACCGGCATTCGAGACCGAAGAGTACATGCCGCCCGCGAACGAATTAAAGGCGCGGGTGGATTTCGTTTATGAGGAAGGGGTCATTGGTCAGAGGGAGGAAGCCAGGTACTGGAAGGATGTCGGCAAGCAGCGGAACGGCCAGTTGGAAAGCATCGTCGGAAAGCGCGGTGCGATGCAGCAGGCAGTTTCGCAAATCGTGGCGGCGAGCGATCCGCAAGAGGTGAAGTTGCGCAAGATTTACGACCGCGTACAACAGTTCCGAAACACATCGTATGAAGTGCAGAAGACCGAGCAAGAGCAAAAGCGCGCCAAAGAAAAACAGGAAGAGAATCCAAATGTAGAAGAAATCTGGAAGCGAGGCTATGGCAACGGGGTTCAGTTGACATGGCTTTTCCTTGGATTAGCGCGTGCGGCTGGTTTTGAAGCCTACGGATGCTGGGTTTCGAGTCGTAATGAATATTTCTTCAGCCCCGTCACGACGCAAAAGGAAAAATTAAATGCCAATGTTGTGCTGATCAAGCTGAATGGGAAAGACGTTTATTTCGATCCCGGAGGAGCCTTCGCGCCTTATGGGTTGCTTGCCTGGTCGGAGACTGGCGTGCCGGGGCTGCGACTGGATAAGGACGGGGGAAGCTGGATTCAGACCACGCTGCCGGAAGCGTCCGAGTCGCGGATTGAGCGGACGGGAAAACTGAAGCTTTCCGACACCGGCGATTTGGAAGGGAAACTGACGGTCACCTACATCGGACTGGACGCGATGCAGGTACGGCTGGAACAGCGGCATGCGGACAAAGCGGAGCGCAAGAAATTCCTGGAAGAGCAACTCAAGTCACAAGTCGAAGCTGGAACCGAAGTGGAATTGACCAACCAGCCGGACTGGACGAGTTCGGAAATGCCGCTGGCGGCGGAATTCAATTTCAAGATTCCGGGGTGGGCATCGGGTGCGGGCAGGCGCGTAATGATTCCGGCGGCGATCTTCACGGCAGGGGAGAAAGGGATCTTTGAACACGCGAACCGGGTGCATCCCGTCTATTTCAGGTACCCGCACCAGCAGGCCGATGACGTGACCGTCGAACTGCCCCCGGGCTGGCAAGTGAGCAGCGTGCCGGCGGCGCAGGATCAGAATGCAAAAATAGTGGATTACGTCCTGAAAGTAGAAAAGAGTCCCGGGACGCTCCGGCTGACGCGCAAACTAACCATTGATATCTTGATACTCGATCGGAAATATTACGGGGGATTGCGTAATTTTTTTGAGGTGGTTAGAAGCGGAGATGGGGAACAGGTCGTTTTGCAGCCGGGGGAAATCCATGCGAGTAACTGAGAAAGTGGGGCATCGGCGGGCCCTGGCTTGTCTTGCCACGGTTGTATGCGCTCTGGCTTTTGTGCCTCGGGCCTCGGCGGGCGGGGATGCTCCGCAGTGGATGCACTCGCTGGTTGGAGTCACGTTACCGGCTTATGAGGAAAAGACGAACGCGGTGCTGCTGTATTCCGAAACGAACGTGACGGTCTTGTCCCAGGATCGAATCCGAACGCACGTCCGTGAAGCGTACAAGATTCTACGGCCGGAAGGCCGAGAACGCGGCGTGCTACGCGTTCATTTCTACCCGACCCGTAAGATAACGAACTTGCATGGATGGTGCATTCCGGCGCAGGGCAAGGATTATGAAGTGAAAGAGAAGGATGCGACAGATTTCGCTGCGCCATCCGCAGGCGGGTATCTGTTTGAAGATACAAAATACAGAGTGTTGCGTATTCCGGCGCCGGATCCGGGAAACATAATTGGCTATGAGTATGAGGTAGAGGAGCAGCCATTCTTTCTGCAGGACATATGGGATTTTCAGAGAATGGACCCGGTGCGGGAGAGCCACTATTCACTGCAGATTCCCGCGGGATGGGTGTTCAAGGCCTCATGGCTTTCGCATGAGGAGATCCAACCGTCCGAGGTGAATGGGAATGTGTTGCAATGGGCGGTCAGCGAAGTGAAAGGGATCAAGCGGGAGCCGGATATGCCGCCGTTGAACGGCGTGGCGGGACAGATGGTCATATCTTTTTTCCCGTCGGGTGGAACGGCGAAGAAAAATGAGTTTGCGAACTGGGAGGGCATGGGGAGTTGGTACGCAAACCTGGTCAGCACACGAATGGATGCTTCCGACCCGTTGAGACAAGAGGTCAACACCTTGGTCACGGGGAAGACCACAACCCTGGCAAAGATGCAGGCAATCGCCGGGTTTCTGCAACACGACATTCGCTACGTTGAGATCTCGTTGGGTATAGGCGGCTGGCAGCCACATGCCGCTCCCGATGTTTTCTCCCACCGCTATGGCGATTGTAAGGACAAAGCAACTCTGATGCGGACCATGTTGCGCCAGATTGGAGTGGGATCCTACCATGTAATCATCAACAACGAGCGCGGAGCGGTCACCGGAGACATGCCCGCTCACAACGGGTTTAACCACGTGATTCTGGCGATCAGGTTGCCGGACGACGTTCACGATCCCTCGCTGATCGCGGTCCTCCAACATCCCAGGCTGGGAAGGATTCTTTTCTTCGATCCCACCAATGAGATAACTCCCTTTGGACAGATCGGCGGATATCTGCAAGCGAATTACGGTTTGCTGGTGACGCCCGAGGGTGGCGAACTGGTGGAGTTGCCGCAGCAGCCTTCGACGATGAACAGTGTGGCGCGCGTGGGCAAGCTGACTCTGGACGCTCAGGGAATGTTGCGGGGCGACGTCTCTGAAGTACGTCTGGGAGACCGGGCTGCTTCGGAACGGGGGCGATTGCGAACCGTAAACAATAACCAGGATCGAATCAAACCGATCGAGAGCCTGCTCGGAGGATCGCTCTCCAATTTTCAGATTGTGAAGGCCAGTCTCATTAATCTTGACCAGACGGATCAGCCCTTTGGTTTCAAGTATTCCTTTCAATCTCTGAATTACGCAAAGAATGCAGGAAATTTGCTGCTGGTCCGGCCGAGAGTTTTGGGTGTCAAGTCTTCAGGAGTGTTGGAAACGAAAGAACCACGAAAATTCCCCTACGAATTCGAAGGACCGTTGCGGGATACGGACAGTTTCGAAATCGCGTTGCCCGCGGGCTATCAAATAGATGAGTTACCGCCTCCGACCGATGTCGACTACAGCTTTGCCAGCTATCACAGCAAGACCGAAGCGAGCGGGCAAACGTTGCATTACACGCGGAGCCTGGAAATCAAGGAGCTGAGCGTTCCGGTCAGCAAGATGGACGAACTGAAGAAGTTCTATCGCATGATTGCTTCGGATGAGCGGAGTACTGCGGTACTGAAGCCGGCGGAAGCCGCCAAGTAGCAAGGCTACGGAAAGCGGTGACACAAGAATATTCTGTTCTGCACGGGAAAGGCCGCCCCAGAGGCGGCCTTCCACGCTAGTTGAGATCTCGACTACTTCGAATCAATCACACCGAACGTTCCCGCAAGGTTACCGCTGGAGAATGAGTTGGCTTGCGGTCGTGCGGCTACCAAAACGGGATAAAACGCAATCACGCAGGAATCGCTTGTCCCGGTGAAGCGGATTAGACCCGCAACCATTAGTTGTCAGCTAGTTACAACAGTTATCTCTTAACGGTAATCAGCGATTGCGCTCGGGCACGATAGAACAATTAGAGGTCGTTCTAAAGGTTAGTAACAAAGATGTCGATAACTCAGACAACCTGGAGTTGCGATCACACACCTGGAGAAGATACTTATGGGAGTCGATGGCATTTCTGCCGCTAGCTTGAGTCAAGATGTTTTTTCAGCCAGCAATTCCGATCAGTTACAACAGACGTTACAAACCCTGCAAAACAGCATCTCCTCAGGGAACCTGAGTGGCGCAGAGACGGCGTTCGGTGCCTTGCAGCGATTGAACCAACATTTAGAAACAGCCAGCGGAAGCAGCTCGGCGAGCAATTCTCAACTCTCTACAGACTTGACGGCGCTGGGCAGCGCAATCGGGTCCGGAGATCTATCCACTGCTCAATCCGCTCTTGCGACAGTAAAGAACGATCTGAAAGACAGTTCTTCGCCGTCACGACTCAATGAAACGAACGCGGCGTTGCAATCCGAGCAATTGGTGAGCGAGCTTCTCAGCACGCTGAACGTGAATAGCTCCTCTTCAAGCGCCTCCGACACAACCTCCGTGTTGCAGCGAGTCTATGGCAGTCCGGGCAGCCTGAACGTGTTGGGGTAATACAAGAACCCGCATTCCCATCGTTACAGACGGTTCTGGCAATGGCGGTTGCCGCTAGCGAAACGGAGTTGCAGGAACCCCTACGGCGCTTTTGCAAACCATTCCTCGAACCATTCTACGGTGCGCAACCAGTAGTCCCGTTCGTCCGCTGCCTTGACGAACATGTGTCCTTCATCCGGATAGACGACCAATTTTGTTGGCACGCGCAGGGTTACCAGTGCGTGCCACCACTCTACCGATTGTTCCATCGGAACCTCGCCGTCACGGTCGCCGACCAGAATTAGCGTGGGCGTCTTGACGGCCTTGACGAAGTGCATGGGATCGCTTTTGGCATACGCTGCCGGATCGTCGTACACCGACGCGCCGAAAAAGGGAATCATCCACTCGTCGATATCGTTGAGACCGTAATAGCTCAGCCAATCGGAGAGGCCAGCGCCCGCGGCCGCGGCTGCAAAGCGCTGGGTCTGCGTCTCGGCCCACATCGTCATGTATCCACCGTAGCTGTGACCGCGAAGGCCGATGCGCTTCGCGTCGATGGGATACTGCGTGACCATCGCGTCCACCCCGGCCATGATGTCGCGATAATCTCCGCCGCCAAAGTCTTTTATATTGCCCTGGGTGAAGGCCTCGCCCTCCCCATAGCTGCCTCGAGGGTTGGGGCAAAGTGCAAAATACCCCATAGCCGATTGGAAGCCCATTTCGTGCTCGTCCCAGCGAGAGGCGCATGCCGAGGAGGGTCCGCCATGCACATTGACGATGAGGGGATAGGTTTTGCCGGGATTGAAATCCCTGGGCAGCTGCAACCAACCTTGAACGCGGGTTGAGCCATTCGTCCAATAGACACTCCGCATCTCGCCCCATGTCGGTTTCAACCAGGCATTGATTTGGGTGAGTTGCTTCCAACTGCCAATCGGTCCGGCCCAGACTTCGGGTGGAGCGCTCGCCGATTGACGGACGACAGCGGTCATCAACTTATCGCCTGCGCCGCTCGTCCACGTTTCGCCGATGGGGACGGCCCACTCCTCACCGGCCCAGTGTGTTTGCGGGCCGCCTTCGGTGATCCGGACGCTACCGAACCCGGAGTTCCCATTCACATTCTCGGCGAAGATAATGCGATCGGGGCCGCTCCATGCCACCGCAGAGGGTGATGTCTGGATGCCGGGGGTGAGATTGCGCGCCGCGCCTTCCGTGATCGATGCCACGTATACATCGCCGCCGGTCGCACCTGCGTCGCTCATCAAGCCTTCGATGAAGGCCACGTTCTCGCCATCCGGCGAAACGTGAGGATCGGCGATCTGCAACTTAGGTTGGTAGATCTCGCGCATATTGCCATTGTGCGCGTCCACGACATAGAGACGCGCGATCCACCAGTTGGCGTCGCCAGAGCCATGCGCGGCAATGGCGACCCAACCTTTCCCGTCGGGCGTCCAGTCGTATTCGTAGACGTACATGTCTGCGGGTGTGATTTCGGTCATGTGAAGGGAGCGCAGGTCGATGGTTGCGATACGCTGCTCGTAGATCTTCTGGTCTATCACTCCCGAGAGTGGCGTCATCGGCTGTAACGGGCCCGCGACACGTGGCATCCCCGCCGTGAAGAGGACGGACAGTTTCGATCCATCAGGGGAAAAGCGCGGGGCCTGAACATACCCTTTCAATTCCGCGTGTTTCACCATGGACGTGCCATCAGGCGTACTGGTCCAGACCTGAGAGGTAGGAACATCTCCGGCGAGGTCGGCCAGGAAGGCTACGCGTTTACTGTCTCGGGACCAGCCGACGTCGCGCAGGGAAAGGTTGCCATCGACCGCGATGTCCTGAGAAGAGCCGTCCTTCACGGAGATGATGGCAAGCTTTTCCTCTGCGATATATGCCACCAGATGGCCATCGGGAGAAAGCGCGGCGCGAATGATTTTTTGGGCGTGGGGCAGCGAGTCAAGCACGGCTTCGGCGCGTGAGGTAGCTGATCCCGCCTGCGCCATCAGGGAACTGCCGGCGATGGCGACGATGACTACGCAAGCCAACGAAAAAAGGTAAGGGCCCTGGTAAGAGCCTGAGCGAGTTCTTTCGTGCATGCGGAGAGGAGTATAGCTGGTTCCAGGTGTGCGTGCTCCTCAGAGGGTGACCCCGGGCAGGACCTTGAAACCTCGGCTAAACTCGCGCTGGGCTACCTACCCCCTACCCCCTCCCCCCTCCCCCATATGCCGGTATACTAGAATCACTGACTTAGCGCGGTAGTCCCGCCAAAGTCTTCAAACGAATATAGTTAGAGGTAAAGTATTGATTATGCATGGGTTAGTGGATCACATGCGTTAGCTCGATAAGTGGAATCAATGACTTAGCTCGGACTTAGCGCTCCTGACCCCGCCAAAGTCCTGAAAGTAATACAGTTAAATATAAAGTATTGATTCTGCGTAAGTTGTGCTTGAGTTCGTGGGGTTTTACTCTTTTCTGCCGGATAGGTCACGGCTGGCGCGGAGTGATAAGTGGCGGATAGGCCGCGCGTGTCGAATCTATTCTGTTGTTACCTCCATTACAAGTCAGCTTGTCAAATAAGTTCGCTGTCGGGTAAAGGTGCAGTTTGACAGAGACATTCCCTCAGCGGCTTAAAGCCGCTATGGTTTTGCGCCACTTACGGCACGGCTGAAGCCGTGCCCTTCCCAAACCGGCGCGGGGCGGAGTTTTTCCGCAACCTTTGAAGCCGTGCCCTTTCAAGACGGATTCAAACTGAGCCACCTCTCGCTGTCGGGTAGTGGTGCAGTTTGAATTTCCACAGAGTAGCGCCGGAAGCCGCACTACCCGCTGTCGCCTACGGATAACGGAACTATCCAGCGCGGCGCGTCTGGACTTCTCGTCGTGAAGCGCCGACAAAGTCTTGAACCAATGAGGCGATCTCGTCTGCCGCGGTGTCCAATGCGAAATGGCCGGCGTCGAGAACATAAACTCGAGCGCCCGGCACATCCTTGCGGTAGCGTTCCGGTTCGCCGAGGTCGAAGGACAGGTCATGCTCGCCCCAGATCACCAACAGGGGCGGCTGCGTTTGGCGCATCCACGCTTGCCATTTCGGGTAAGCGTCGACATTGGTCCGATAGTCGTAAAACAGGTCGCTTTGAATGTCCGCCTGGCCGGGCTGGCTGAGAAAGGCAAACTCATCGGTCCAGAGATCAGGGTCGTAGCGTTCGAGGTTCGGATCGTTTCCAACATGGCGCGTCCGTGTCGCAGCCAGCGAGAGAAGGTTGGTTCGGAGCGCACTTTCGTTCGCAGTGCGATCGGCCCAAAAGGCTCGACGGGTCTTCCAACTTGCGGCCAAGCCTTCGTTGTGCGCGACCGCATCTTGAACGATGAGAGCCTCGATACGCTCCGGGTGGGCCAAGGCCATGCGGAAGCCGACGGGGCCGCCGTAATCCTGCATGTAAAGCGTGTAGCGCGAGAGCCCGAGCGTTTCGGTGAAATGATTCATGATGTCGGCATAGTGATCGAAGGTATAGGCGAATTGTTTCGGATCCGGCCAATCGCTGTGCCCAAAGCCGGGGTAATCGGGAGCGACCAGGTGATAGCTGTCGGAAAGCCGGGTGAAGAGCGGCTCGAACATTCGCGACGAAGAGGGTAGTCCGTGGAGCAGGAGAAGCGTCGGGGCATCTTTCGGGCCGGCCTCTCTGTAGAAGATGGATAGCCCATCGATCTGGGTTGAGCGATAGAAAATAGGGTACTTCATCGGAGGTTCCTTTCCGCGGCCTGTCAGGCCGCCATTCACGCGATGAGTCTGTCGTCGAAACCATTGGACGAGGGTGTTGACGAATCCTTGGTATCGGTCGTTGGGGCGAGTGAGGTTCGATGATGCAGTGCGATAGTCAGCCGGTTCGCCAGGCGGGCCGACGCCGCGACGGTGATCGCTCGCCAATTCCGGCTGGTCGATACGGGCGGGCCATCGATCAAGTCGGATTCGTCGAGCCAGTCTTCTGCCGAGAGCCTCGCCTGCTCCGGACCGAACAACTCGGTCACCGCGCCGATGAACGCCGATAGCTCGCGCTCTTCCAAGTGCATCTGGTCGGCATAAGTTGAACTGGAAAACGGATCTTTTGTGTTCACTGTATTCTCCTGATGTTTGGCTCTGTGCCGCGCAACGAGCGGACAGGTTCTACGAGACGACCGGCGCTCTTTTCGCTAGGTTGGCATTAGGCCTGAATTGTGGAGAAGAATCTATTGGACGATGGTATCGATCGATGCCTTGGTATGAGGGAGCGCGATCAACACAAGCGATGAGCGCACCGGTGGCGTTCGAATGTCTGTATTGGCGCGGGTGCGCTACCGTACAGTCGGCGGCAAACTCATACCAAAGTACAATGGACGCTTTCCCAAGTGTGGCGCATCTTCGTCTCATGGAGTGCTGCCAGGAAAGGACCGCGATGGAAAACGAGCTTAGCCGCCTCGTCGATGGGCTGCCCGGATTGGTTTGGACCGCACTGCCAGATGGACAGATCGATTTTCTGAATCAGCGCTGGTGTGAATACACAGGCCTTGGCCTTGAGGAAGCGAATGGGCGGGGCTGGCAGACCGCGATCCATGCCGAGGATCGGGCTGAACTGCTGAAACACTGGCGATCTGTTGTTACCTGTCGTGTCGCTACCGGGCTGGCATCCGGTTTGGCAGGGGGCGAGCCGCGGGAGTTAGAAGCGCGTGTGCGGCGTTTTGATGGAGAGTATGGCCACTTTCTTTTTCGTATTTGTCCATTAGCCGACGCCTCCGGACAGGTTGTTAAAGGGTGCGGGATCGCCACCATGATGGTCCAACGAAGGGGGGCAGAGGAAGCGCGAAGTGAAGAGTGGAGGTTTTCATCGTCCGCGAGCGAGAGTCATTTTCGCTCGATCGCCGACAGCATTCCGGCTCTCATCGCTCTCATGACACCGTCGGGGGCGGTCGAAAGCGTCAACCGCCATGCCCTGGAATATTTCGGCGCGACGCTGGAGGAACTGAAAGGTTGGGCGGCGGGGGACACGGTTCATCCCGATGACCTTTCGAGGGTGATTGGCGCGTGGATGCGATCGGTAGAGACAGGGAAGCCGTACGACATTGAGCATCGCATTCGTCGTGCCGATGGCGTCTACCGCTGGTTCCATACACGCGGTTTGCCGCTAAGAGACACGGAGGGCCGTATCGCGCGCTGGTGCGTCCAAATGACGGATATCGACGACTGGAGGCGGACTGAATCGTTGCTGGCGGGTGAAAAGCGTCTACTCGAGATGGTGGCGGGTGGCCAAGCGCTGTCAGAAATCCTGGAAGCTCTTTGTAAGCTGGTGGAAAGCACCGCCAGGGGATGCTACTGCAGCGTCGTGCTGGTTGATGCGAGCGGCACGCGTCTCGAACGCGGAGCGGCGCCGAGCCTTCCGTCGAGCTTCATCACATCCATTCTAGGTCGACCCGTAAATGTGGATTCGGGTCCGTGCGCGATGGCGGCGTACCTGAACGAAGATGTGATTTCGGCTGACCTGGTGTCGGAGACGCGATGGGCGGCATACGAGTGGTGCCCCATGGCTTTAGCGCATGGGCTGCGCGCGTGCTGGTCGACGCCGATTGTATCGTCTTCCGGCAAGTCGGGGGTCGGCAAGGTGCTGGGAGCGTTTGCGATCTATTACGACGAGCCGAGAATGCCCATGTCAGTGCATCAAAGCCTGATCGAGCAGTTCACGCACATCGTGAGCATCGCCGTCGAGGGGGCGCTCGATGACGCTGCGCTGAAGCGAAGCGAAGCGCGCAAGGCGGCGATTCTCGACTCGGCGCTGGACTGCATTGTGACGATCGATCACGAAGGCCGCATATCTGAGTTCAATCCGGCTGCGGAGCGAACCTTCGGCTACTGCCGGGAAGAGGTGATGGGCAGGCACCTGGTGGAGGTCATCATTCCGCCAGCGCTCCGGGAGGAGCACCGGAGGGGTTTTGCCCGCTATCTCGCCACGGGCGAGACGCGGGTGATCGGGAAGCACATCGAGATGACGGCGGTACGGGCCGACGGGAGCGAATTTCCGGTCGAGCTCGCCATCACGCGCATTCCGTTGGCCGGGCCGGCGTCGTTCACGGGCTACCTGCGCGACATCACGGAGCGCAAACAGGCGGAAGAGGAATTGCGGCGGAGTGAGGCATTTCTGGCGGCAGGCCAACATCTGAGTCGCACCGGCAGTTTTTCCTGGTGGGTGGCGACAGACGAAATCAGGTGGTCAGAGCAGCTCTATCGCATTTTCGAGTTTGACCAAGGTACGCGGGTAACGCTCGATCTGATCGGTACTCGAATTCACCCGGAAGATTTTTCAGCGTTCAGGGAACAGATTAAGAGATCGCGGCGAGACGGGAGCGATATGCAGATCGAGCTCCGGCTGCAGATGGCGGACCGATCGGTCAAGTATGTACACTTCGTCGCTCACAATCGCGGCGATCGCGATCGAATCGATTACATCGGCGCGGTTCAGGACGTGACACAGCGGCGACTCTCAGAAGAGGCGGTTGCGAAGGCGCGATCGGAGCTGGCACATGTGACCAGGGTCACGAGTCTCGGAGTGTTGACGGCGTCGATCGCGCACGAGGTCAACCAGCCGCTTTCGGGCATCATAACCAACGCCAGCACTTGTCTGCGGATGCTGGCCGCCGATCCTCCGAATGTGGAGGGCGCACGCGAGACAGCGCGGCGCACGATTCGCGATGGCAACCGTGCGTCTGAGGTGATCGCGCGATTGCGCGCACTCTTTGCCAAGAAGGAGGCCAGGATCGAAGCGGTGGACCTGAATGAGACGACACGAGAGGTGATTACGCTTTCATTGAGTAAACTGCAGAGAAGCCGGGTGATTCTGCGTCCGGAACTCGCCGACGATCTGCCGCGTGTTACGGGCGATCGGGTCCAGCTTCAGCAGGTCATTCTGAACCTGTTCCTGAACGCCTTAGAAGCGATGAGCGGCGTCGACGATCGTCCGCGGGAGCTGGTGATCAGAACCGAACGGGCGGAAGGTGATGGTGTGCGGCTGACGGTACGAGATGCAGGAGTGGGTTTCGAACCTCAAGGCGTGGACAAGCTCTTCGAACCGTTCTACACAACCAAGAATGGCGGGATGGGGATCGGGTTATCCGTGAGTCGCTCCATCATCGAAAGTCATCATGGCCGCCTATGGGCAGCGCCGAATGATGGTCCGGGAGCCACGTTTTCCTTTTCTCTTCCTCGCGCGACCGAACTGGGGATGTGCGCTTTTGAGAGGGATGTGGCATGAAGAATCAAGCTGTGCTGGATGCACGTTCACTGGTGTCGGTGGTCGATGACGACGAGTCGGTGCGCGAGTCGCTACCCGACTTGCTGAGGGAGTTTGGCTATGCGGCCGAGGCGTTCTCGTCGGCGGAAGAGTTCCTGGAATCCGATTGCGTTGGCCAGACCCAGTGTTTGATCCTCGACGTCGCGATGCCGGGGATGACCGGCCCTGACCTGCAGCGGGAGTTGACGAGCCGCCGGCAAGAGATTCCGATCGTCTTCATCACGGCGAACGGAGATCAGGCCGTCCGTCCACGCCTGATGGAACAGGGCGCCGTGGAGTGCCTGTTCAAGCCATTCAGCGATACGGCTCTGCTGGAAGCACTGCATGTCGCGCTTCGAGTGAGGTGAGCTTCACTACGAGGGGGGATAGAAAATGATTGCGACGAGTGCGCCCCATCATGAATCGAAAAGGTCATCCATGTCGAATGGCACACCCATCGTATTCGTGGTTGACGACGACGTATCGGTACGCGAATCGCTGGAACTGTTGATTCGGTTTGAAGGCTGGCAACCGGAGACGTTCGCGTCGGCGCAGGAATTCCTCACCCATCCACGAGCTGTTGGACCGAGTTGCCTGGTACTGGATGTTTCACTTCCCGGCCTCAATGGTCTTGACCTGCAGAAGCGCGTCGCCGCCGAACGGACGGACATGCCGATCATCTTCATCACGGGATATGGCGATGTGCCGATGACGGTCCAAGCGATGAAGGCGGGAGCGGTCGAATTCCTGACGAAGCCATTCAGCGATGACGTGCTGTTGAGCGCCATCCGGCAAGCGATCGAACACAGCCGGCTCGCGCTTGGTCACGAGGCGGAGGTGCGGGCGCTTCAGGGCTGTTACGCGTCACTCACGGCTCGCGAACGGCAGGTCATGGCGTTGGTGGCCTCAGGCATGTTGAATAAACAGGTCGGTGGCGAGCTCGGCATCAGTGAAATCACGGTGAAGGCGCACCGCGGTAAAGTGATGCAAAAGATGAAGGCTGACTCTCTCGCCGACCTGGTGAAAATGGCCGCAAGACTCCGCGTTGCACATGGGCCGAGAGCCTGATGCTGCGACGACTCTTCGCTCTCAACTCATTTATCGATACGATGATAGCGGGTTCTTCGCGGTCCCTGGCGCTATCTCGTCGACCTGGAAGGCGAGTAGGTTCGCATGGCTTCGAAGGCGCGGTCAGAAAGCGAATCGAGAGTGTTTTTATGGGATCTTACCTTATGGAACTGTCCCAGTTTCCGGATGCCACGATCACGCCAGCTTGCTTTTAGGAAATCTTAGGTTAATTATTGCTTACCTCTTAATTACTCTCAGCCTAAAACGACGGGGGGCACGAGGATGGGCAGACGCCGCGAACCGCGAAAAGAGATTCAGGTGTCAGTGCGCATCTTCGGCACCGACAGCAGTGGCCAAGCTTTCTCTGAGAAAGTGGTAACTGCCAGCGTCAGCCAGCAAGGGGTTGAGTTGAGCGGTGTCCAAGCAAACCTCAAGGTCGAAGAGATCATCGGTTTGGCATATGGTCAAAACCGGGTGCACTTTCGAGTGAAGTGGGTAGGGGCACCGGGAACGCCAAAGGCTGGACATGTGGGTTTATTTAACACTTCGCTGGGAAAACCTCTTTGGGATTTTCCACTACCGCCTCCTGCACCCGATAATCATCAGCTACGATTCCTGGAGCAGCGGAAGCACCCACGGTTCAAGTGCCATAATTCGGTGCAGCTTCACACTCAGGAGGGAGCTTCGTTTTGGGCAACGATTGCAGATCTCAGCCTGGGCGGATGTTACGTTGAAATGTCGCTGCCCTTGCCGCCGGGAACGAAACTTACGATGTACATCTGGGTTGGGGATACCAAGTGTTTCGCGGATTGTGAGGTCGCCTACAGCACGGCGGGAATGGGAACGGGCGTGATCTTCAACCGGGTTTCTGAACCGGACCTGGAGCGAATCCGGCAATACCTGGGCACTCTAGCGGGCCCCCTAAAAAAGGGAAGTTTCGAGCGATGACCTCGAGAAAAAGACTGGAGAATTGCCGCTGGCTACGACCGGCCTTACAACTCGACAGCAGTAAGCGCGAGAATGACTTCAAGGAGAAATGGCAGGGACGAGGAGACTCGAACTCCTGACTTCTACCGTGTCCATTTTGAGGTCGAATGATCTAAAGCCCTTCCCCATCTAGTTTTCCGCATTCGAAAAGGTTAAAAACACCCTTTTAAATTGCCTAGTTTGATAGGAATTCTGCGAGTCACAAATCGAGGCTCTCCGCTCAAGCATCGAGGCTTGGGCAGCGATCTTCTCGTCAGTCACGATTGCCCGTACCGGTCCCGAAACAGTCTATTCCGGGCCTTCACCGTAACAAGCTCTTATGCAGTTGCGATAAGCTTCCCAAGCTATGAGTTTACAGGCCGTAACTTCTTCCCCGGTGGAAAGCTTTTCGCATGCCTGAAGAGCGGCGGTTTCCGCAGCCATACATGCTTCACCGCACCTCACGAGACTGGGCCCACTCAAATTCGCCCGCGGCGTCTTGGCGTCAGGTATGACGCGGATGCGGTGCTTTGGCTTGAAAGAAGTGTTGATCAATTCCTCAATTCTTTTCTTAGCTTCATCGGGTAGTTCTTTCCATTGACCCTCGTTAATCTTAACATCTGGCATGGCCAGTCCTTTCTCTCTCGGCGACGCCTCGGAGGTCACGCCCAGTTGGCGGAGCAACGCGTCAAACGCTCGGCGCTGCTGTTGATCTTTGGGTTCGGTTGATCTTTGGGTTCGGCCCTGCTGTTGACCTTTGAGTTCGGCCCGGAGGAAGGAAATCTTATAACTCAGTTTGTGCTTACAAGTCAAGAAGTTTGTTGCAATCGGCCTCGCGCTCGGCAAACGACCTTCGTGGTTTTTCGGTAACCGGTGCGTCGGCTGTGGGAAGGCTGCGAGTGAATCGAAGCTCCTCGGCTCGTAAACTCGTAACTGATCAGCCCTTGATGCTTGTTTCCACATTCACCAGCACCGCAACAATTCCCCCGGCAACGACCCTAAAGGCTCGCATCCGAAGGTAGCGGGACTGCCTGACTTCAGAACTGCCCCCGTTTGTTACGGTCGACTCTACCATGTCCATTTTGAGGTCAATGACCTAAAATCCTTTCCCCATCTGGCTTTTCCGCACCTTCCGGCGCTAGAAAACACTCCAAGGCAACCTAGTTACGATGGCGAACTGATAGCCGGTTCTCACTCGGCCCTTATGCGCTGATGTGACCGTGGCTGCCGGGACTATTTGCGATTTGACGATCCAATCGGAATCGGCAACCCGCCGCCACTAATTCAGCTCATTTGGTGAATCAGTGCACTAGAATTCGAGCCATGCATCTACGAGGCGCTCTATGGAGTACGAGAGGATTGATCTTATTTCGCTTTTTGACCTCGAGTTTAACGATGACAGAGTCTCCAAGGCTGATCTTAGAAGGTTGACGGATGCGGACGGCAATCAGGATTTGAAACGTCTGTACGAGGACAGCCGCAACTGGATTTTCGATCGCGAACCGATTCCGACTCTGAGCCGATTCTGTTACCCGCCTTCTGCGCAGCTCGCCCACTCGAAGGGCAATTCCATATTGGTGAGCCCTGAGCATGGAGCCGGAGTGTTCTCAGTCTGGCAGACGATCACCGATGGTACAGATCCTATGGAGTTGAAACGGCGGACGTGGGATTCCGGGGATCCCTATCGTGAGCTCGACCGCCTTGAGTTGGGCATCGTGGAAAACGACCGGCAATACCCTTTTATAGCGATTCGAGCACGAACCGGCGACCTCGATGCGTTTTGCAAAGACAATGCAACCGATCTCGGCCGAGTTTTCACGGGCAACTATGAGGATGAGGAGCCTAGATATCTGGATCAGTACGTGAACGCGGAGAACAACATCAGCAGACGGAGGTATGAGCGGCTCTATGTCCGCTGGACGGACGCGCTTGCCGTTTACAGCGACAGCGTTGACGAGTCTGAGTATGAAAAGACCCTCTTCCGCGCCGTTCAGTTATTCGAGAATTGCATTATTCTTCGGAGACTGCTGGACAATGCGGACCGTCGAGTGGAGGAGATTTCTTCCACGCTGTCATTTTACAGGCCGCGTCCGTGGGCAGTTCAAAAGGTCCTCCAGTCGGTGAGGGATTTTCAGTGCCAGTTTGTGGACGCACCGCCGATCTGGTCGCTGGAGGCCTCCCGCCTCCTGGCTACGACGTACAAGTCTTTCGGAATTCCCGACAGGTTCGAGGCGACAAATCGGGGCTGCAACGTGATGGAGAAGCGGTTCCATTGGGCAAAAACACAACTGTTCGTTTCCATAGGTGTCGCAACCTATCTTCTCGATAAGTTCAAGCTGTTTGAATTAATCGCGAGAAAACTACACTTGGGCGGCTGAGGTTGCAACGACGCCTTCTACCATTCATCCATAGCAGTCACGGCAAGAACCCTCCCGGGCAAACCAGCTACTTGGAATTCGCTGCGGCATTCGCTCTCTGTAAATTCACTCCCCCTCCGAAGAAGAGGGCTCGGATACCCTGACAGATGTCCATGGCATTGTTGGGATCGAGGGCGATTTGCTCCGCAGGACCAAGACCCGGGAGAACGCCCGGTTGCGGGATCGGCTCGATGACGGTGGGCGGATCGATAGGCTGACCCTGGGACTTGGCTGCTCCCACATCGATTCCGAGGTTGATCAAGGTACTGACAAACCAATCGAGCAAGCCGCCTTTGCCGCTCGGATCGATCCAGTCGATGGGGTCGGCGAGAACGTATCCGTAAAGGTTCGTATCCCCGCCTGCGAAAAGAATCGGGTCTTTCGCGGTCCAGCGGCCGATAGCGGGGTTATAGTCGCGCGCGCCCAAGCGCACCAATCTTGTGTCCTGGTCGTACAATCCGCCGGCAAAGCCAAACGGCTGAAAACCGGGACTCGTGTCGCTGAGCACGTTACCGAATTCGTCATAGCCGATTTGTTCCGTAATCGCGCCGGTTGAGGTGTTGACCACCAGACGCGGGCTGCCCAGGTTATCGGGGTAAATACGATAAGTGACGCCGCCAGTCACCATGTAGTCGGGAGAGGTGGCTCCGGTCGCATAAATGAACTGACTTACGATTGCATTGCTGCCATTCAACTGGGCGACGATATGGTTCCCGTCGTACAGGAAACCAGTCTGGAGAACGCCATTCACTTCCTTCCCCACGCGGTGATTCTCCGCATCAACGACGTACGTGATCTTGGTCCCGCTGGGTAGGGTTGCCCCAATCAAGTTCCCCAGCACGTCATATTTATACGAGGTCGTCTGTGAGCCGGTGACCTGGCTCACCATCTCGCCGTTCGCCGTGTAGGTGAAAGAAGAACTCCCATAGGTCAGCAGCCGGTCCTGGGCATCATAGGTACCATTCACCGTTCCCGCCGTGGTCGTTGCGGTCAATCGGTTCGAGTTCGTGTCGTAGGTGTAACTGGAACTGCTGGTCGCGTTCTCTTTCACTCCGATCAGCCGTCCCGTGGCGTCATAGCTGTAGGTGAACACATTTTTCTGAGAACCGATGGTTTCGGTCTTTCCGGTAATTCTGCCATCGGCATCGAGGGTAAACTTGACCGTGTACAGGGCCGCCGTCTTATACTTCGCCGTCAACCCAGTTAATTCTCCATACGTGTTGTAGGTACGGGTATCGGTGGCGCTGCCCAGAGTTGTACCCGTGATCAGCCCGTCTTTTGCATTATGTTTGACGACCAGCGACCCCGCTTTGGTCATCAACCCATCGTCGTCGTAAGTGAAGTTGATGGCGTTACTACTGTTAATGTTCTGCGATGCAACCCAGAAGTTGTCGTTGTAAACGCGGCTCACGTTTCCGGCAACCGTGCCTGTCCAGGTCGAAGACGTTATCAGGGAGCCGTTGAAGAGGTATGCCAGCCCTTCGCCACCGGAGATCGACGCTCCGTTCATGTTTCCGGTTATGGAATCGTAGGTATAGCCGATCGTCCCGGTGGGTGTAGTTGTGGAAACCAAGCGCCCGGCACTGTCATAGTCGTAACTGATCGTCTCCCCGTCCGGCCGGGTAACCGTCTTCAAGTTGCGGTCCGCGTCGTAGGCAAAGCTCGTCGATCCCGTTCCCGTCACGGTCGGTGGAGTGTACACCAACGGAGAATCAAAAACCGTGTAGGTGAAGTTGTGCGCAGACTTCCCCGCTGGAGTGATCGATGTCAGGTTGGCGTTGGCATCGTATCCGTAGCTGACGATTCTGCCATCGGGCAGCGTCGTCGACAGCAGATTTCCGTCGCCGTCGTGAGTGAAACTGGTACTCAGCTTGAGTGGATCGGTAACGCCGGACAGAAATCCTGTCGAGTCATAGGAGAAGGTAGTGAAGCGCGTCCCTTGCGTAGCCGTCGAGATCCGGCCGCGGCTGTCATAGGCAAGTTTGATGGGCAGTAGACTCCCGATTTGTTTGCTGCTGACCCTTTCGAGCGAATCGAATACGGTAGTGGTCGTTCTCTTTACCGGAGTTGTCGCCACCGAGGTCAGGTCCCCGCCCGTGAAGACTGTTGTATACGTGCGCCCGTTCACGGTTCTTTCATCAGTTTGGCTGTTTAAAGCGAACGGGCTTCCCGACCAGGAGGCCGTGCGAGAGCCGCTCATCGTCATCGCCAGCCCGCCCAGAGTTAACGTCCTGTTCAGAAAGACCGGGGACTGAAGGCCCCACCGCGGATCTGGACCTATCGTCTTTGTATCCGAGGTGCCGTCGGGCAGGGCTGAGCTTTCGGAAAGCTGCCCATTTTGCTGAACATTGGTCGTCGTTGCCTGCAACCCGTTCGGCCAGGTATTCGTGAACGCCTCACCGGGTTCTGGCGGAGTAGTCACCTGGTATGTCGCCGTTTTGCCCAGGGCCGTGGTCGTGGTTACCGTGTAACCAGAGCCGGAACTCACGCGGCTCAATGTCAAGGAGCCGCCGACGGGGTCAGAGTCGGAAGTCAGGTGGCCCTGGCTATCGTAGGCAAAGCTGAACAGGTTCCCATTGGCGTCGGTGCGCGATTGCATCAGGCCGGTTGCCGTGTTCGCAAATGAAAGCAGGTTGCCCCTGGGATCGGTGATTGCACTCAAGAATCCCTTGCCATCCACGGCCAGATTCGTGCTTTGCGAGTAGGGCGAAACAATCGCCGTGGCCTGCTCGGAGCCATTGCGCAGAATCGTAGTCACATTGCCCGCGACGTCCGTGATCGACATCAGATTTCCCGACCCATCGTAGGCAAACTTATATTTCACGGCTCCCGTCAGAGGCGTCTGGGTTTGCAGATGACGGCCGGTCGTGTCGAAACTGTATACCTCGCTCCCATCCTTCGAAGTCAATAGATAGTTTCCGTTGTACATCGCGGGCGTCCCCAGTTGCCACGCGCCGCGTTGACTGCCGTCGCCCAGGAATAGCGTATTGCTGCTCGGATCGTAGGCATGGTGAACACTCAAAGTCCAGCCACCGATCATGGCCGCATCCGCGGTGGCGACGCCGTTCGCGCCCGTCGCCCCCGGCTCACGGTCGCTCTCATAGTGGAGGAGGAATCGCGTCCCTACAATCGGCACATCCTCGCCCAGACTTTGGCTCTGGCAGATGACGCTTGAGTTGACAGGAGAGCCCGCTCCCTCCGTCTGCTTGCACCCATCGTCCTGGTTCGGGTTGCTCGACGTGACCGTCGGTGTCAAGGTAAAGCTCAGGGTCCAGCCGATCGACACTGGCCACGGAGGACAGTTCGCATCTGCCGTGAAACCGTAGTTCGTCTGGGTAAGCGCCTGAACGGACGAGGGAAGAGAAAACGTCAGTCCGCTGGCATCCGGGCAATTATTTTGAAATGGACCTATATTGAGGTTGCCATTACCCTGCGTTGTGTTACCACAGTTGTCGGTGGTGGTTGTAACCGGTATACCGTCGTAAAACAAGAATGTGTAAGTGTTGTTGGTTACATCGATGGTGAGAAACGTCCCACTGATGTCAGACACCAGATTTCCGCTGCCCACAAACGAGAGAGTGTTGCTCCCGTCGCCACTCATGCAGGTTCCCGTGCCCATGTCATTAATAGACCCGCTGCCCCCGGATGCCAACGCGGCCCATTCCAACTGGGCCACACATCCCGTCTGCTGCGGGGCCAGAGTAGCCGTACCAGTTCCTTGATGGCTGATGGTCCAGTTGTATTCCTTCCCATCCGAACCCGAACCCGATCCCGAGATCGTGTAGCTAACCTGCCAGGACGTGACGTTGAGCCACGGGCCGCAGTTTTGACCTTCGGCGTGCAAACAGCCCACCACCGCAATCACAAAGAACAACGCAAGACTCTTCGCTAAGCGATTCACCGATTCGGCCTCCCTGGTCGAGCGAACCGCTAGCCCGACATCCGCCATACTTTAACCGGAATTCCCGTTCGATCCCAACCCTGAAGCACGCCATTGTCCGTCTCAATGCTGCCTGCGTCAATGTGAAACAGTTTTCACCCTGGTCGCCCACCACATAGGAGATTCCGGTCTAACCCAGAGGTTTTTCCGATGTTCCTTACACCGAGCGGCAGCGATCAGCGTGGCTGAGTTAGCTGCTCAGGTGGCGAAGTCTGGTAAACCGCAAGCGGCGAGTCGGAGACCTTTTCCTGCTATTGCAGCTTCGCGTACTCGGCCTTGGCTCGTTTCAGGATGGAAATGTATGGATGTTACTGCGGGAGCCCCACCTTCCGCACCAACTCTGCAAACCGTGGGTCAGAGTGCAGGGGATCGAGCGCGAAGTCAGTTTTCACCCCCGCTAGAGCTGCATCGCGCTCCTGATAAGCGCTGTTGAGCCACTGGAAAGCCTGATCTTTGTCTCCCAAGTCGGCATACAGGGAAGCAATCGTGTAGGCGGAAGAGTAGCCGGTTTTGCGTCGCGCTTGCAGGGTCTCAATGCCTCTGGTGAGAGCGCCCTTCCAGCCCGCTGAACGAAATCCCTGCTCCATGGCAGAAGCGAATTCGGATTCGTCTCGGTCACCGGACAACTGGCCATAGGTCTTCCATTCTTCAATGACCTGCGGGTACATCCGTTTTCCCCAATATGCGGAGGCTAGGCAATCGTGCGCTTTGGCGAATGTCGGGTTCTCGTTTGCCAACTTCTTGCAGACAACAATGGCCTCGTCATACTGCCGCTCTACGATGTGAATAGATCCGACCTCATACGTGATGATCGGCGACAGGGGATCCAGTTGGTGAGCCCGATTGATTTCGGCCAGAGCATCCTGCCCCCTGCCGCCGATGGCACCAATTCGTTCCCCGTACCATTGACGGGCCGTGGCATCGTTGGGGTCGATTTCGACAGCCTTCTTGAACTCGGCCTCCCCTCCCGCAACATTCCAGTCGTACTGCATCTCGATGCCTCCTAGAACGGCATGGGGATGGGCCAGGGTCGCGTCCAACTCCAGCGCCCTGTGGGCGGCGGCATTCGCCTTCGGGTAGTCTTCGCTGGGAGTGCCACCATAGTCAGGCAATACGAGATAGGCATCGGCCAGACCCGAATACGCTAAAGCGTAGCCGGGGTCTTTCGCGATGGCTTGATTGAAATAGGAGATCGCGGCGGCAATGTCCGAAGGAGTCCGCTTATTCCACGAGTACCGCCCCTTCAAATACAACTCGTAGGCTTCTGGATTCTGTGTGCCCTGTTTGGTGACCTGCTGCTTTTCTGAACTGCTGAGTTGGGAGCGCAGTTTGTCCGCGAGGTCGCCCGCAATCTGCTGCTGCAATGAGATGACGTCTGTGCTCTTGCCGCTGTAATGCTGCCCCCAGATTACCGTGTTATCCCGAACAGCGGTAAGCTCGGCGCTTATTTCCACGTTGTCCCCGTGCGGCGTCACTCGTCCGCTCACCAGCGCCGTCACGCCCAGCTCATTGCCTACCTTTTGCACATCAACATCCTTCCCCTTGTAACGGAAGACGGAGTGACGCGATTTCACCTTGAGCTGGGGCACATGGGCGAGGCTGTCGATCAACGATTCGGTAATGCCGTCGCTGAGATAGTCGGAATTGGCATCTCCACCCCCATTGGTGAAGGGGAGCACGGCGAGCGAATCGATGGTGGAGCCTGAACCGGGCGAAAGCCAGCGATACGCCCCGTAGCTGAGGCCAGCCAAAACCAGTATCGCCGCCGCCGCTACCACCAAAAAAGCTTTCCTGTGCCGTGCCAACAGCCCAACGACGACTTGGCTGTCGGAACTCGCGCTCCGGCTGGCCACTGGGACAGTGCTCGCAGATGTCATCGGCGGCGACGCGCTGCTTTGAGCGACATCAGGCGAGGACGCGGCGGCAGGTACAACTGAGCGCCCGGTGTCGGTATCGCGCTTCAGCCGTTGCAGGTCGGTGCGAATGTCAGAGGCGTGCTGATAGCGGAGGTTTCTGTCTTTCTCCAGAGCCTTGTAGATGATTCGTTCCAGTTCCGCCGGTAGATCGCGGTTGAAACGAATCGGGGGTGGTGGCACAGAATCGAGTATTGCTTTGTAGATGAGCGCAGAGCTTTCACCATAAAAGGGCAGTTGCCCTGTCGCCATCTCGTAGAGAACAGCACCAAACGAAAACAGATCGGTGCGGGCATCCAGTTCTTTAGCTCGCGCCTGCTCCGGTGACATGTAGGCGACTGTTCCCACCATCGTGCCCGGGCTGGTCAGATGCTCCGCATCCACAGTCTCTCTGTTAAGAGCCCCGGTCCTGCTCGAAGAACTGCTTGCGAGTGTGACTTTTGCCAGCCCGAAATCCAGAATTTTGGCGTGGCTGCGCTCGGTCACGAAAATGTTCGCGGGTTTGATGTCGCGGTGAACGATTCCTTTAGCGTGGGCGGCATCGAGCGCGTCGGCCATTTCTATGGCCAGCAACAGAATCAGTTCCGTTTCTATGGGACGCCCACCGATCCGGTGCCTCAGCGTCATGCCATCAAGAAACTCCATGGCAATGAAAAACTGGTCTCCACTCTTCCCAATTTCGTGAATAGTGCAAATGTTGGGATGGTTGAGTGCAGAAGCGGCACGAGCTTCACGGCGGAAACGTTCCAATGCCTGTGGGTCTCTTGCAACATCCTCGGGCAGGAATTTTAGAGCGACGAAGCGACCAAGGTCGGTGTCCTCGGCCTTGTATACGACGCCCATGCCGCCACCACCGAGTTTTTCCACGATGCGGTAATGCGAAATAGTCTAGCCGATCACTGGAGCAGAATCCTACGTGGATGAAACAGGCAAGTCAATGAATGCCATCGAGTTGGCGGTGGCTTGGTGAAAAAATTGCGGTTACGCTCCTCGGGAGGCCGTTCAGCAAGACTCTGGTCTTGGGCTCCTCGCCTAAACGGGGTTTGCACGCTGGCAGCGGATGGTCCTCGGGGAATTCCGCTCCGGCCAGGTTGAGACTTATCGCTCGGGGGGGTGGCAAATGCTTGACGGATGGGACCCGCTCGGCTGAAAAGTTTAGAAATTTGAACTGGGCAGCCCTCAGGTCAATGAGTTCTATACCTGTTAACAACAGTTACTGTATCTTTGTCAGAGCTATGGAACTCTTGGTTGGACTATTGTTGCCTCCATTCGATGAGGCTGCCGCCAGCGCACTCCAACGGCGGGGGCTGCGGTACGGTCCCGAATGGCGCACTTGTGCAGAGAACGCTGCACGAGGCTATCTGCTCGGGTCTTTCGGCGTTATTTACTGCTGCGGTTAGAACCCAAGGAGGGAAAAATGCCAGTAGAAACGGCAGGACCAGCGGAAGCCTCATGGGTTCCAGCGACCGGTTTTAGCATAGGAATGAACTGCACGCGGGCACTAAAGGTCGATGAAAAGTTGATCCACGACTTTGCGGATGTTACGGGCGATCACAATCCTATTCACGGCGACGCCGCGTATGCGGCCAAGACGAGATTTGGACGCTGCATCGCGCATGGTGGTATCTTGTTCGGGTTCATCTCGAAAGTCTTGGGCGACGATTTTCCGGGTGATGGAACGGTCTGGATGAGCCAGGAAATCAGGTTCAAGGCCCCGGTCTTCGTCAACGACACGGTCACACTGGAAGTCACGCTCGTGCATCTGCTGCCGAAGAATGGCGCCTGGCTCACTACCGTGATCACCAACCAAGACGGTGTGATTGTCGCAAACGGCACTGCCGAGGTAAAGCTGCCCCTGCAGCATGCTTCGCTAGCTCCTTTTCAACCTAAAGCTGGTGTGCGTTGCAAATGAACAGCATTCTCCCTGGTTGATTACGTCAGTTGAAAATTTTTGTGCAAGCAGGTCAGGAATAGCTGGAAGATCGCCACGCTGCTCTTGCAGTTTCGCGCACTCCGCTTTGGCTTGTTTCAGGATGGGGATGTCGGGGTCGGCGTCCTTTCAGAGTTGCGCCATCGAAATATGGTGAAGCTGCCTCAGTCAGCTCAGAAATTTTCCAGCAGCATCACGTCGGCTACGCCCACTCTCTTGGTGAACGCCAAGTGTTTTCCATCCGGGGAGGGCACAATGGTTACCAACTCCGCATCCGTTTCATGCAGGACTCTCCGGACGCCGTCCGCATCGATGGAAAGAACCGCATCCGAGCCGCCGTAAACGCCTGCAAGCACAAACCAGCTTTTCCCATCCGCAGCCCAGCTGATTGTCGCCAAGACGTCCCATTTCCAGTCCCGAACCGGCAGTACTGTAATCCTTCTGTCCGCCACATTCAGAATCCGAATCTCGCCTTTTCTTTCACTTTCATCCACGATCGCGATCCGGGTCCCATCGGGCGACAAATCCCAACGAGGCTGTTGCACACCAATTTCTGAATGATAACGATCGATGCGAGCAATTTCCTCGCCTCTGCCTTTCAATGGATCAAGATGGGAAAAGATCAAACGTCCGTCTTTGAGCTCTGCGACCACGCAAGAAGACGATGGCAAGGAACCGCACGCATATTGGTATCTGCCCTTCAGCAGAGTGGTTCGCGCGCCACCCTGTTCGGGCGTGCTCATCAGCCGAATGGTAGTATCGTCGGGGTCCAAACGATCCGGTAATGCAGACGCCGTGTATAGAAGTACGCCCTGGGCGCTTAGCTTGGGCTCGAAGTAGTTCTCCGGCCCCATAATCAGAGTTTCCGGTGTTTTGGCCCCAATGTCTTGCTTGAAGATCGCCCATTTGCCATTGCGTTTGGAATGGAACAAAACGGCCTTGCCGTCTTTGGTCCAGTCCGTGACTTTATTCCACCAATCGTCTGGCGTGAAACGATGCGGACTAAACTGTTTCTTTCCGAATGCGAGGTCGCCGATGTAAATTCCGGTTTCGGTGTGTTGCCTCGATGCAATCAGGCGTTTCCCGTCGGCACTCGCCTGAGGGGAAATCGCTTCGAAATTATTCCAGCCGGCTAGGCGCTTTGCATCACCGCTTGGCTTGCCGGTCATTGGGTCTGCAATCAATGCCCAAAGGCTCGACTCTCTGTCGCCGGAATAAATCGAGTAGATGATGCGTCCATCTGGCAACCACGCAACGCCAGAAACTCCAGCCATGCCCCACAAGTGAGGGTCTGATAACACTACGGTCCGGGCGCCGCCAGCTAAATTGCAGGTCTGAATGTCGATTTCATGCTTATCGAACCCACCCCGGCGTCGGATATAGGCGAGCCTTTGGCCGCCTGGTGACCAGGCTGGGCTGGATAGAACGTCACCCTCGCTTGCCAAAATCTGGTGCGGTTCCTCGCCATCCCCTCCCATCAGCCATAACTCATTCGGCCACTTCACGAAAGCAACGTGCAGACCGTCGGGCGACACCGCTACGTCTCCCGCTCGACCGCCCCATAGCTGTCGCAGGCTGGAGTCCAACGTTGACACTTTCCATAGATCCCAGCCAGCCCCGCTCGTCAGCAGATGGTTACCATCCGGGAACCAGTCGTACGGGGCGCTGTGGCCGGACAAAGGAATCTCGCGAATTTCCCCGCTATCGATCGCCAGCAGATACAGGCCCGCAAAAAGGGAGTCGCTATAGGCTAGAAATTTGCCGTCGCGCGAGATGGTCACCGGTCCTACATTGTTCTCTTGGGGATTGGCGGTCAGCTGCCTCTCCACCAGTGCCTGTTTTTGTTCTTGACGGCGTGGACTGCGAAAGCGAACGGCGAGCGCAACAACAGCCACGGTTGCCACGAGCGCGGCAACCGCTGTCACTATTCTGATCGGCAACCGACTCCGGGAAATCGGCGAATTTAGTGGTACCTTCTCTTCCCTGGTAATGACACTCGTTTCAACCGTGTGCTTTTGAAAAATGAGCCCGCTGGAGTTGCTCCGGTCAGCCGTTAGTTCGGGCGGCGACTGCCCCTCCCGGTGAGAATCATCCTCGGAAGCGACCACATGCACGGCCGAAGCAAACTGATACCCTCGCCCCGGCAGAGTCACGATGTAGCTGTTGTCGCCGGGCTTCTCCTCCAACGCCCGCCGCACGAGGGAGACGGTTTGCGGCAGGCTGCTCTCGTCCACAAACGCATCCTGCCAGACATTCTTTAACAGTTCGTCGCGGGTGAGGACCTTCCCCGGGTTCTGCACCAGGTAGAGCAGCACATCGAAAGCGCGGGAGTTGAGCTTGACGATCATCTCCTCGCGGCGCAGGGTGCGGGCCAGAGCATCGATCTGAAACTTCCCGAATTGAAATATCCGTCCTGGTCTCATCGGCTCGTTGTCACAAAAAGTGCTCCGCGACCCGGTCGCTCAGAAGTTTTCCAGCAGCATCACGTCTTGTACGTACACTCTCCTGGTAAACGCCAGGCGTTTCCCATCCGGAGAGGGCACGATGGAGGAGATCCATCTTGCTGCCCCAGGGAATTCGTACAAGACTTTCGAATTCCCATTGGCATCCACCGAAAGAAGCGCGTTCGAGGAGCCTTCAGCCTCCACAAAACAGCTTTTCCCATCCGCAGCCCAACTGATTAGCGCTAAGTCTGACCATTTCCAACTCCTAACCGCCAGTACTGTAACTCTTCGGTCCGACAGACTTAGAACTCGAATCTCACCCTTGTGTTGATCGGGATCCACGATCGCTAACTTGGAGCCATCGGGCGACAAATCCCAGCGCGGTTCGGGTGCTTGATATCCGGCCACTCTGGTTATTTCCTCGCCTTTGCCTTTCACTGGATCCAGACGAAAAAAAACAAGTTGGTGATCTGCGAACTCTGACACAACACAAGAGGACGACGGCGAGGAGCCGCACTTAAGTGCATTATGGCCCATCATGAGAGTGGTTCGTGCGCCACCCTGTTCTGATGTGCTCATCACACGAATCGTAGGGTCGTTCGGCTCATTTCGATTCGGTGACGCCGTCGCCAGATATAGCAGTGTTCCCTGGGCGCTCCGTTTAGCGTAGAAGTAGTTCTCCGGTCCCTCAATCAGAGGCTCTGGCGTTTGCGCGTCAATGTCTTGCTTGAAGATCGCCCACCGGCCACTCCGATTAGAGTGGAAGAGAATGGCTTTGCTATCCCCAGTCCAGTCCTGCACGACGTTGTACCAATCGTCTGGCGTGAAACGTCGCGGATTAAAGCCGTTGTTACCGAATGTAACATCACCGATGTAGATTTGGCTCTCGTCGTGTTGCTTGAGTACAATCAGGCGTTTCCCGTCGGCGCTTGCCGTCATGGAGGATGCTCTGTAGCTCCTGCCGCTGGTCAACTGTGTCGTGTTCCCGCTTGGCTGGCCAGTGCCTGGGTCCACTCTGATAGCCCAAAGATCAGATTCACCGCCTTCGGAAAAAATCGAATAGATGATGCGGCCATCGGGCAGCCACGCCATGCTGGAAACTCCGTCAACGTCCCTCAGGTGCGGATTGGATAGCGCTATCACGCACCCACCGCCGGCCACATCGCAGGTCTCGATGGTAACCTCAGGCTTCTGAAACGTACCTCGGGACCGGATATAAGCGATACGCTGCCCGGTTGGCGACCAGACAACCTCATGGAGGCTGTGAGGATCGCTGGCGACGATCTTATGCGGTTCCTCGCCGTCCGGCGCCATCAGCCATATCTCACCATTGTCATTGACGATAGCAAAGTGAGATCCATCGGGCGATAGTCCTTCATCGGTCGCACGACCGCCCCACAGCTTTCGCAGGCTGGAGTCCAACGTTGACATCTTCCATAGATTGCCATTGTCTGCGCTCATCACCAGATGGTTCCCATCCGGAAACCAGTCCCACGGGCCGTAGTTGCCTGGTAGCGGTACCTCGCGAATTTCCCCGCTGTCGATTGCCAGCAGATCCAGTTTCTCAGAAACTGAGTCGCTATAGGCTAGATACTTTCCGTCCTGCGAGATGGCATAGTTGCCAATAGGGTTCTCGGGAGGGTTGGCCGTCAGTCGTCTCTCCACCAATACAGGCTTTGGTTCATGACGGCGTGGGCTCCGAAAGCGGACGACGAGCACGACAACAAGCACTGCAATCAACACGGTGGCAATGGCTCTGATTGGCAGGCGACTTCGGGAAATTGGCGAATTTAGGGGTGCCTTCTCTTCCCTAGTAATGACACTCGTTTCAACCGTGTGCTTTTGAAAAATGAGCCCGCTGGAGTTATTCCGGAGGTCCGTCGCCGCAGATGGGAAAGTGTTTCCCTCGTCGGAAGATACCTCCTCGGAATCGACCACCTGTACGGCCGAAGCAAACTGGTACCCTCGCCCCGGCAGAGTCACGATGTAGCTGTTGTCGCCGGGCTTCTCCTCCAGTGCCCGCCGCACGAGGGAGACGGTTTGCGGCAGGCTGCTCTCGTCCACAAACGCATCCTGCCAGACATTCCTTAGCAGTTCGTAGCGGGTGAGGACCTTCCCCGGGTTCTGCACGAGGTAGAGCAGCACATCGAAAGCGCGGGAGTTAAGCTTGACGATCGTCTCCTCGCGGCGCAGGGTGCGGGCCAGAGCATCGATCTGAAACTTCCCGAATTGAAATATCCGTCCCGGTCTCATCGACATAGCGGACATTCAGAACTTATTAGAAGTTATTAGAACGTATTACTGGCTTTCTTTGGGGGATCGACGCAACAATCGCCGCCGAACTGCGAGGCCCACGTGCGGCGAGTTTACCAATGGCTGATTGAGCAGGCAAGTTTCTTCCGCTGTGACGCGGTTGGTCAAAACACGACCAGCGTCGTCCGCACTGAGACGACCATACGGCGGGAAGGGATCACGCTGCTCGTGGGCGAAGCGGCAAGCCTCGATACCTGCCCTCTCTGCGGCGGCAAACTGGCTCCCACGCAGGCGGATCAGACAAGGCCGCGTCTCTCCAAGGGGTCGATTTCGCAGGAAACCGGTTCGGCTGATAGTCAGCCCCCATGAATAACGGGTGCGCGCTCAACCCGGTAAGTGGAGTAGCAGATCACGACGTAACTGAAAGACGTAACTACTAATGAGAGCCAAATCCAACTTCAAACTCAGGAGAAAAAATATGACGCACCAAGGCAGAACCGCACGAAACCTAATCGTGGCTGTTGTGGCCACGCTGATGCTGGCCGTATCAGCGCTGGCTGCCCGTGACTCGCAGACCGTTCTCTACACTTTTACCGGAGGCAGCGACGGCGCTGTCGGAGGGGTATATCTGGTCTCTGACTCCGTTGGCAATCTCTATGGCACGACCGCTGCCGGCGGCAACAAATCCACCAAATGCGCAGTCTACACGGGCCAACCGGGATGCGGCGTGGTCTTCAAGCTCACTCCCACCGCACAGGGACCCTGGAAGGAGACGGTACTCCACACCTTCACCGGGGGCGCGGATGGAGGAGTGCCCGAAGGCGGCGTGATTCTGGACTCATCCGGCAATCTCTACGGTACCACGTACTTTGGCGGCGACAGTAAGCCTGAAGTTTGCCACGCCTCCCCCGGCTTCGCCGCCGGATGCGGCGTAGTCTATAAGCTGACTCCGACCGCGCATGGGCCCTGGGAAGAGACGGTGCTCCACACCTTCACCGGGGCCCCGGACGGACAAAACCCGCTGCTGGATCAACTTATCCTTGACTCCAACGGCAATCTCTACGGCACGACCCAGAGCGGTGGCGACGAAGGCTGCATCCCTCTATCCGGCTGCGGCGTCGTTTTCGAGCTTAGTCCCAGTCCCACCGGCGCATGGACCGAGCGCATTCTTTATGCCTTTAGCAGCATCAGCGCCGGCTTCAATGTTGTTGGCAGCGTGACGCTCGATTCCCAGGGAAATCTTTACGGCTCCACGCACCAGGGCGGCGACACATCCGCCAGTTGCTATGACGTGGAAAACGGTGGTTGTGGAGTAGTCTTCAAACTGACGCCTACTCCCAGCGGTCCGTGGACGGAAACTGTACTTTATGCCTTTACGGGTGGCTCGGACGGCGCCAGTCCCCAGTCTGGCGTGATCCTTGACTCCGCCGGTAATGTCTATGGCACTGCCAACTTCGGGGGGGATACAACGTCACCCCTATGCACGGTAGGACAACCAGGTTACCCCGGCTGCGGCGTGGTGTTCGAGCTGGCACAAGGGACATGGGAGGAGACGGTCCTCTACACCTTTACCGGCAGCGGCGATGGCTGGTGGCCTTTATCTCCCCTGGTTTTTGACTCATCCGGGAACCTCTACGGCGAGACCCTGGGCGGCGGTGGCCATAACGACGGTATCGTCTTCAAACTCACGCCCGACGGCCAAGGCCAGTGGACCGAAAGCAAGCCCTTTGTCTTTTCTGGAGGCGCAGGCGGGAATAACCCCCAAAGCAGTCTTGTTTTTGGCCTCTTCGGGCGGATCTACGGCATGACCGACTGGGGCGGCGACACATCGCAGTGCAATGGCTACGGCTGCGGCGTGGTTTATGAGCTCCAACCGTAGAATGCCTCGTCGGAGGAACATCGTTAGCTGGTGCGCACCGAACGCTGCAGAGTGGCGAGTCCACGCTGTGTGACTCGCCGCTCTGCACACCCACACCGTCATCGCCAAATTGCCTCAAAAACGGTGCCGCTACCGCTCGTTCCGCGCCAGCCCAAGAGGTTCGCGTCTCTGCCAATCCCTAGTTCACCGCTTGTGTCAGGGCAGCCGAACTGCCGGTAAAGTCCTTGCTGCCGCCGTACGTTGCCGTGATGGTGTGCGTGCCCGAGGTCAACTTCTTGGTTGTGAGCTCCGCCACGCCTCCTTTCACTTCCTTGGAGCCCAGTTTCGTCGTGCCGTCGTAGAAGACCATTGTCCCTGTGGGCGTGCCGCTGAACTTCGGCGAGACGCTGGCCGTAAAGGTCACAGACTGCCCAACGTTGGAAGGATTCAGGGACGACGCGAGGGCGGTCGTGGTGCCGGCTGTAGTGACGCCCTGCTTCAAGGCCTTCGAGGCGCTGCCGACTAACTTCGAGTCACCGCCGTACGCCGCCACAACCGAATCTGTGCCCGGCGGCAGACCTGAACTCGCAAGGCTAGCCGAGCCGCCAAGCAACGTTCCGCTCCCGAGTGAGTAAGACTTCCGACCGATCTGATACTGGAACGAAACGGTTTCTCCATCCGGTGGCGCCGGGGTGACCGCCGAGGTAAAGGTCACTGCCTGCCCATAAGTGGAGGGATTCGGCGAAGACGTCAGCGTAGTCGCGGTGTTCGATATATTGTAGGGATTGAGTTCGAACACAACGCCGTTCCCGGAACTTCCACAAAATTGGTTGTAAGGTCCGCCTCCGCCACAGAGGGTCGTGCCATAGAGGTTCTGGGAGCTGTCGAAAATCAGGTCGCCATTCCCAGCGCCACCGTCCGAACCGTTGAAGCTCCAGAGAGGCCCAGGGAACCATTCATTATCACCATCGTACAAATACGTGAAAACAGTCCCGTCGTTGTACTCGCCACCATGGTAGGTAGCACCGAAGAGGGTCGTGCCCTCGCCGATCAGAAGTCCACCCGCCGGACTGGCGCCATCGGCTTGGCCGCCCTCAAAGTTGTGGATCATTTTCATCTTCCAATATCCCACTCCTCCACGCGGCGGAGTCAGCATGTACATCATTCCCCCGCCCCGGCCACCTGCACCTGCCGTACCGTAGATGCTTCCCCACTCGTCGAAGGCGAGCGTGCCGATTGGACTTGCCTTGATGAAGGTGTAGAGCCGATGCGTCTGCCAACCACCGTTGCCGTTCGGCGACACCTCGAATACTCCGTTACTGGAGGTGGTATAGATGCTGCCGGAATGCGTAGTCAAGCCGGAACTGGACAGCCCGCCTAACGAAGCGATCGCTTGGTTCGTCCAGCCGCCGCCCGAAGGGGTCAGCTCGAAGACGGTGTCAGAGTAACGGCCACCTGCGGAGTAGCTGTTGGTTTTGACGTAGAGATTGCCCACGCCGTCCATGACCAGGCCGTTTACCGGATTGGAGCCATCCGTCCCGCCGGCAAAGGTGTGCAGGACGGTTTCCGTCCAGCTTGTTCCCACGGGGCTCAGTTCGAATACGACGCCGCAGCCAAGGCTTTCAAGACCGCATCCACTTAAGCCGCCGTTGTAGGTTGTTCCGTAAAGATTTCCCGCGCTGTCGAACATCACGTAAGCGAAATATGGATTCGCCCCGTCCGCTCCTCCGGTGAAGCTGTAGAGCAATGTCTCATTCCAGCCTCCGCTGCCGTTCGGCGAAAGCTCAAAGACGGTCCCATAGCCCCATAGCCCGCCAGCGTAAGTTGTCCCATAGAGGTTGCCGGCGCTGTCAAAGGTGAGGCGGGATGTGGGATTGGCGCCATCGATGCCGCCGGTGAAGGTGTAGAGCACCGTCTCCTGCGCCTGCGCCGGGCGGGCGGCCTTCAGCAGCAGCGCGGAAAGCACAGCTAGTATCAGAGCGCCGTGGATGGCTGTGGTTGCCAGTTTCGTCGGGTCGAATCTCGGCTCGACATCGGAAATGTTCCGAGGGCCTTTCGTACCACTTTTCGTTCCTGCCGAATGCATGGTCCCTCCTTATAGCTTTGTAACTTCGCACGCTGTTGTGAGCCCTCGCTTCGTTGCCGGCCGAGAGCCCGTGCCGGTGGAAGTGTACGCATGCGTTTCCCAGGGGATTCAGCGTTTCGCCTCAGGGGGTGCTGCATCTCAACGGGCGGAAACTGCTCTTCGGAGAGACGAAAGGTTTTTACGCGCCAAATCCTACTCCTTTGGCTAATCTCCTGCAGTAGCAATGATCACCGTTCGATGTGATGGCGCTGGTGAAACCCGGCTCGCGTAGCCGGAGTTGCGAACTTGCGCGCGACTGCGCGTGGGAATGGCAATTCTGTTCCCGAATAGACTGGCCTGGGTCAATTGGTGAAAGGCACGTCACAAATGCGGAAAACAGCGGAATCGTAGCTGCGGAACTGCTTGAAGAAAATGGTAGGCACGAGGAGACTCGAACTCCTGACCTCTACCGTGTCAAGGTAGCGCTCTAACCAACTGAGCTACGCGCCTACAGCCTGCTATGTGTGTAGTTTACCAAACTTTTGTGGACGTTCCACACCACTTCGGATGGGGGTGGTGGGTCCACTGGGAAGATACGTTCCCCATCGGCTATAAAGGCGCCGTTGATTTTGCGGCAGTTGCGGCACGGCTAGCCCTGGAGATGCGGGATCGATCGGGCTGCGCTGTTGCTGGGCGTAAAAACATGATAAAACCAAGCCATTAGGCCGCCGTATCGAAGGGAATGCGTCGGCTGAGACAGAGGGGTGGGCGATGACAACCGAATCGAGTACGCTGACGACGTCAGAAGGAAATGTGGTCGCTACGCGGGTGCCGAACAACTCGGCGACGCGAATTCTCGCGAACCATGTCGGCGGGCGCTGGGTGCCGGCGTCGGCATCGAGCTCTGTCGATGTGACGAATCCGGCCAGTGGGGAGGTGCTGGCGCGCGTTCCGTTGTCGGGAGTTGAGGAAGTGGAGGCGGCGGTGGCCGCGGCCAGCGCTGCTTTGCCGGATTGGCGGGCGCGGTCGGTGGGGGAGCGAACGGAATTTATCTACGCTCTGCGAGAAAAATTCCGGCAGCGGATTGACGAGCTGGCGGCTTCGATCACGCGCGAAGGCGGCAAAGTGCTTTCGGATGCGCGAGCCGAAATTACAAGGTCGATCGAAGTTCTCGAAGTAGCATGCGCTGCTCCGATGATGATGCAGGGGCGCATTCTGGAAGGAGTGGGGCGCGGGATTAATACGGAGACGATTCGGCAGCCGGTTGGAGTTTGCGCCGCGATCACGCCATTTAATTTTCCGGCGATGGTGCCGATGTGGTTTCTGCCTTTTGCGATCGTTTACGGAAATACGTTTGTGCTGAAACCGTCGGAGCAGGTTCCGATGACATCGGAAATAATGTTTCGTATTTTCGAAGAGATTGGATTGCCGCCCGGAGTGGTCAATCTGGTGCATGGCGCGCATGATGCGGTGAATGCGATTCTCGATAGTCCGGGGATTCGCGCGGTTTCCTTTGTGGGTTCGGTGAATACTGCGAAGTATATTTACCGGCGCGCGGCCGAGAACGGGAAACGCGTGCAGGCTTTGGGGGGCGCGAAAAATTATATGGTCGTGATGCCGGATGCAGTCGTCGATAAGACGGTGTCGAACGTCCTAGGCAGCGCCTTTGGAGCTTCGGGTCAGCGCTGCATGGCGGGGTCGGTGCTGGTGACGGTGGGCGCGGCGCAAGCTGCAATTATGGGCCGACTGAAAGAAGACGCCGAGAAATTGATTGCCGGAGATGGGCGGGATGCGAAGGCTAGCCTGGGGCCTGTGATTTCGAGCTCCGCTTGCGAGCGCATTCATGAAGCGATCGAAAGTGGAATCAAAGAAGGCGCGGAGTTGCTGGTGGATGGACGGAGGCCGAAGGGGGTTCCGGCGGGTGGAAACTTCGTGGGTCCGACGATTCTGAGCAACGTGACGCCCGAGATGCGCGTGGCTCGCGAGGAAATTTTCGGGCCGGTGCTTTCGGTGATGCACGTGGATACGCTCGAAGAGGCGATTGCGGTGGTGAATAATGATCCGCGCGGCAACGGAACTTCGATTTTTACGGAGAATGGGGCGGCCGTGCGGGAGTACAGCCGGCGCATTGAAGTGGGCATGGTGGGGGTGAATATCGGCGTGGCGGCATCGCCGGCTTTTTTCCCGTTCTCGGGCTGGAAGGATTCGTTCTTTGGCGACCTGCATGTGCATGGCTGGGATGCGGTTGAGTTTTTTACGCGTAAGAAGACGGTGACGTCGAGGTATTTTTCTGCGGGAGAAACGGGGAAATTCTTTGTTGAGCAGGGGGACAAGCACTAAGGCGAACTGATGGTGCGTTGACGGGGCTTGACCCGTCCATGCGGGGCAAAGCCCGGCCACCACACACAAGAGCTGTTAGGGCTGAGAGTAGAGCGCGCGTTTTAGAAATTCTCCGGCGCCGGCGCGGCCCAGGAATTTATCTCCTTCCACAACCACGCGTCCGCGTGACAGCACGGCGTCGGGCATGCCTGTAACTTCGATTCCCTCGAACATGGAGTAGTCGACGCGCATGTGGTGAGTTTTGGCGCTGATGGTGTGCTTGCGGTTGGGATCGAAGATGACGAGATCGGCGTCACCGCCGGCGGCGATCGTTCCCTTGCGCGGATAGAGGCCGAATAATTTTGCGGGAGTTGTTGAAACGAGTTCCACAAAACGATTCACGGAGAATCGTCCGGCGGCAACGCCGCCCGAGTAGATCAGGCTCATGCGGTGCTCGATTCCGGGACCGCCATTCGGAATTTTGGTGAAATCGTCGCGACCCAGTTCTTTTTGCTCTTTGAAGCAAAACGGACAGTGATCGGTCGAGACCACCTGCAGATGGTCGGTCTTCAGGCCGGTCCATAATTTTTCCTGGTTCCATTTCTCACGCAGAGGCGGAGTGAAAACATACTTGGCGCCTTCGAAGCCGGGAGCGTCCATGTTTTCCAGTGAAAGGTAGAGATACTGCGGGCAGGTCTCGGCGTAAACGGGAAGGCCGCGGTCGCGGGCTTCGCGGACTTTCTCGAGCGCGTCGTTGCAACTTAAATGCACGATGTAGACGGGGGCTCCAGCCATTTCGGCGAGGGCGATGGCTCGCGAGACGGCTTCCGCTTCGGCTGTCGTAGGACGGGTGAGGGCGTGATACTTCGGCGCTTTTTTCCCTTCGGCCAAGGCTTGCTGCACGATCACGTCAATCGCGCCGCCGTTTTCGGCGTGCATGCAGACGAGGCCGCCGTTTTTCGAGGTCGCGCGCAGAGCTTTGAAAATGCTGGCGTCGTCAAGCATGAAGACGCCGGGATAAGCCATGAATAATTTGAAGCTGGTGACTCCTTCGCGCACCAAAGCGTTCATTTCGCTCAGCTGTGCGTCGGCAAGATCGGTGATGATGCAATGAAAGGCGTAGTCGCAAACTGCCTTGCCGGAAGCCTTCTGCATCCAGGTATCGAAGGCGGCTCGAAGCGTCTGACCTTTGTACTGGATGGCAAAATCGATGAGGGTGGTCGTTCCACCGAAGGCGGCGGCGCGGGTGCCGGTTTCGAAGTCATCGGCACTGGTGGTGCCGCCAAAGGGCATGTCGAGGTGGGTGTGGACGTCGATGCCGCCGGGGAAGACATATCGGCCGGAAGCATCGATAATTATCCCCGCGTTTTCCCTGGGCAGGTTTTGTCCGACGGCGGAGATCTTGCCGTCGCTGATTGCGACATCGCTCGGGTAGGTGTCGGTGGCGGTGGCTACAAGGCCATTAACGATGATGGTGTCAAAGCCCATGGTTGTGTGTCTCCTGTGGCGGCGAAGTAGAGATTTTATGCTAAACTCCCGAAACTACGAGTGATGATTGTTGCGGGTGGAGGGCCGGGCGTACTCGCCCGGCGTGCCGGATGGGCGAGACGCCCGTCGTTCCGCTATGGAACGTAGAGGAGAGGACATGCACTTCGGCATCACCATCAAGCCTGACATGACAGTACCGCGAATTCTCGGACTCACGCGGCAGGCGGAAGAGGCCGGATTCGAATATGGCTGGGTCTTCGACTCGCATGTGCTCTGGATCGAGCCCTATCCGCTGCTCACGCTGATGGCGACGAATACGAAGAATATGCGGCTCGGCACCTGCGTTACGAATCCTGCGACCCGCGATATCACGGTGACGTCGAGTCTTTTCGCGACGCTGAATCTGATCTCGGGTGGGCGCATGCAACTGGGGATAGGTCGAGGCGACAGTTCGCGGAGAGTGTTAGGCAAGAAGCCGGTTACGTCCCTGCAGTTGGAGCAGGCGGTGAAGGCATTCCGGGATCTGACTGCGGGAGATGAAACGGAATACGAAGGACTGACGGCGCGCCTGACCTGGGCAACCGGCGGTGTTCCGCCGGTGTGGGTGGCGGGATATGGGCCCAAGGTGCTTGACTTGGCGGGCCGAATCGGTGACGGGGTGATCCTGCAATTTGCCGATCCGGACTTGATCGAGTGGTGCGTGAGCTTCGTCAAGAAAGGCGCGGAGGCTGCGGGCAGAGATCCGAGCAAGATTGAGATTATGTCGGCCGCGCCGGTCTGGGTTTCCGACGATGTGAAGGTTGGGCGCGAACGGGTGCGCTGGTTTCCGGCGCTGGTGTCGAATCATGTCGTCGATCTGGTTTCGCGCTATAAGCCAGAGGAACTTCCGCCCGCTCTGACCTCTTATATACGCGACCGCGGACAGTACGATTACCTTCATCATTGCGAAGTCGACAGCAGCAACCGGAATTTTGTTTCCGATGAAGTGACGGATCGCTTTTGTCTGCTTGGTCCGGCAGAGGCGCATATTGAAAAGATTCGCGCGCTGGCTCGTGTGGGAGTCACGCAGTTCAATATTTACCTGATGTGCGGGGATGAGGAGGACACGCTGGAAAGGTATAAGAAGGAAGTGTTGCCGGCGTTTCGGAGGTAATCACGGATCGCTGGCGTGACGGGGATGTTACGCCAATCTATGGCGAACAACCCGTTATCTTGGAGGAACGGGAAACGAAGCTGCGACCAGGATCATAAAATAGAGGCACTTCCAATGGAAAAGAGTGCCACGAGCCTCCAGGGACTATCCGAACATAGGCGTTTGTGTTCCTTCCACAGTCTGATGTGTTTGCCCAGTGTCCACCACCACCAAGAGAATCTCTCGCCCCAGGGAGTTGTGCGTTGGCTTCCGCGAGCATTTTCCAAAACGCCACGTTGGCGCAAAGGCCAGACAGCATAAATCCGCACAAGGAAAGAACGGGCAAGAGGCGCTCTGCCAGCGCCTGATTCACACTCATGACGCCTCGTTCAACGCCGTGATCTCCGGTGCGCCCTGTAACTTCATCAGCGCATAGTAAGCCACAAACGAAACCGCAAATCCCACAAACCACGAATAACTATATAAAACGCGCAGCGGCGGAACGACCAATCCAACCAGTGCCGTGGCCGCTCCCAAGGCGAGCGCGGCGACGGCCAGCCAGTTGAAGCCGCGTGAATATTCGTAGGCGCCCGGCCTTCCCTCAGCGCCTAAAGGCGCGTTGGTTGCATCGCTTGCGGCACGGCTAAAGGCGTGCCCTTTCAAAGCAGGATCGACCAAAGCAGGATCGACACGTCGGCTGGGGTAGAGATAGAGATCGTCGACCACCAGTACGCGCCGGCGAATCACGAAGTAGTCGCAGATCATGATGCCCGCTACTGGGCCGAGGAATGCGGCGTAGCCGCCTAGCCATCCGAAGATGAAGGTGCCGTAGTCGGACAGCAATTTCCAGGGCATCAGCGCGATTCCCATGAAGCAGGTAATGACGCCGCCGGTGCGGAAGTTGATTTTCCTGGGCCAGAGATTGGAAAAATCATTGGCCGGGGAAACGACGTTGGCGCCGATATTCACGTTCAACGTCGCCAGCAGAATCGCCAGCAGCGAAATCACTACGGCCACAGGAGAATGAAAGCGGCTGAGCAGTTGCACCGGGTCCCAGATCGCGGTGCCATAAATCACTACCGTCGCTGAAGTCACCAGGATTCCTATCAGCGAATAGAGCGTCATGGTGGTGGGCAGGCCTAGCGCCTGCCCAATGATCTGTTGGCGCTGGCTTTTTGCAAAGCGCGTGAAGTCAGGGATATTGAGCGAGACGGTGGCCCAGAATCCGACGGTGCCGTTCAATGCGGGGATAAGAAATTTCAGAAAATCCGAGAAGGTGGTAAAGCGCGACGGCGCCGACATCATGGGGCCGAATCCGCCTGCTGCCTTGTAAGCCCACGCCAGCAACAGGAGGCCTACGGCCAGCAGGATCGGCGCGCTGATTCCCTGCAGGAGTCTTATGTACTCGATGCCTTTGAGAATTACTAAGAGATTGATAACCCAGAAAGCCATGAAACAGATCGCGGTGCTGTAACTCACTTTGGCCCAGCCCGGCGCAAGCACGGCGATCAGAGTGTTGATGGCCTCGCCGCCAATCCAGGTCTGGATGCCGAACCATCCGCAGGCAACCAGTGCGCGTAAAACGGCAGCAATATTTGCACCGAGCACTCCGAAGGAAGCACGGGCGAGCACGGGGAATGGAATTCCGTAGCGCGCTCCTGGGTGGGAGTTTAACAGCATGGGGATGAGAACAATCGTGTTACCGAGGAAGACGGTGGCGACCGCCTGCTTCCAGTTCATGCCTCCTTGAATCAGGCTGGCGGCGAGCATGTAGGTCAGAATATTGACCGACATCGATACCCAGAGGGCGGCGAAGCTGTAGGTGCCCCAGGTGCGGCGCTCGGCAGTTGCCGGAGCGAGATCTTTGTTATAGAGCGGGCTGGTTTCGATGGAAGAGCGCGATGGCATAGTTGTAGGTTGGCGGTCAGAAAAACAGTCACTAGTAAAACACAGACGGGTGCCTTTGAGTCTGCCGCTGAGGGGGAAATCAAAGTCTCAAGGTCGCGGCGGTTGGGTATCCCACCCTTGCGCAAAAGGCCCGCAAGGATGGGGCACCTGGGTTTCATTTTGGCTGGTGCTGATGGGAGGGTGCGGATTGGTGCACGAAGCAGGCAACAACGGCGCCCATTTCCTGGGTGGAGAGGCTGCGCTCGCCGGGGCGCGCCAGATCGCGAGTGCGAAAATCTTCCGTCAAGGCTGAGATGACTGCAGCCTCGACGCACTCGGCTTCTTCTGGAAGATGAAAGCTGTGGCGGAGCATGAGGGCGACGGAGAGAATCGCGCCCAGGGGATTGGCGACGCCCTGACCCGCAATATCGGGGGCTGATCCGTGGACAGGTTCGTAGAGACCGACGGGACCTCCGATGCTGGCTGAAGCGAGCAACCCTAGTGATCCGACCACTCCTCCAGCCTGGTCGGAGAGGATGTCGCCGAACATGTTTTCGGTGAGGATGACGTCGAACTCGGCGGGCTTGAGGACTAGCGACATGGCGGCGGAGTCCACGTACTGGTGGGAAAGCTGGATATCGGGATAATCAGCGGCGATTCTGGAGACCACTTCGCGCCAGAGACGCGAGCATTCCAAGACATTGGATTTGTCGACGGAGAGAACGCGGCGGCGGCGGGTTTGGGCCAGTTCGAAGGCTACGCGGGCGATGCGCTCAACCTCCGGCTCACTGTAGCGCATGGTGTTGACGGCTTGGCGTGCGCCGGGGTCGCCTGCGATGGAGCGAGGGTGACCGAAATATAATCCGCCGAGAAGTTCGCGCACGATGAGGATATTGGTTCCCTTGACGATTTCTTCGCGAAGTGGCGAGCAGGCGGCGAGTGCGGGATAGAAAACGGCGGGACGAAGATTGGCGAAAGCTCCGAGTTCCTGGCGGAGACGGAGCAGTCCAGCTTCGGGGCGAAGTTCGCGTGGATTGTGATCGAAGGCTGGACTACCGACTGCACCTAGCAGCACAGCCTGGGAAGCCAGGCAGGACTGGAGGGTCGAGTCGGGCAGGGAAGTGCCGAACTTTGCCAGAGCTACGCCACCGATTTCTTTTTCGTTGAGGTTGAGATCGTGGCCGAAGTTGGCAGAGACTTCCTCCAGAACACGAATAGCCTGGGAGGTGACTTCAGGGCCGATTCCGTCGCCGGGAAGCGAGGTGACGCGCAGTTGCATGGGGTCCTCTAATGGTCTGCGAAAGGATAAATGAGGAGGTGAGCGGAGTCCATCTGCCTGCAAGAACGCTTGGGCTTCGCTTGGTCTTAGAAACCGCAGCGTGTGCCACAGTGCATCACCGGCTCAAGAGCCGCGCCCCTTCAAGACAGTTGCGCGCTTTCAAAACAAGCGGTCCGCTTCAATGTAGAGACGCCTCTCACACAATGCTATACGCCCCAGAGATAGTCTTCCTGCTCGGAGTGATGATCGGTCAGGGGTATCTTGACCTGCACCTGACCGGCGTTACCGGATACCTGGGCGGGATGGTTATCGTTGGAATTGGAATTGGCTGCTGCCGCGGCGGCGCGCGGAACACGTAAGGCGACGGTAGCGGGTGGGAACTTTCTGGTCTGGCTGGGGACGACGGTGGTTGTGTCGCTGCCTTTGCCGTTGATGAAATCGTGGATCAATTCGAGCAAATGGCTGTCCTGAACTTTCTTGATGCGATCGGCGAGGACCACAAATTTGCGATAAATCTCGTCGAGTTCGCGGCGCTCGAACTGGTGACCCAATTGTTCGCAGCGCAGAGCGAGCGCGTGGCGGCCGGAATGCTTGCCCAAGACCAGTCGCGAATCGGGCACGCCCACGGACTGGGGCGTCATGATCTCGTAGGTGAGCGGATTCTTCAACATGCCGTCCTGGTGAATTCCGGCTTCGTGGGCGAAGGCATTGCGTCCGGTAACGGCCTTGTTGGGCTGAACGGGAACGCGAGTGATTTCGGCCAGCATCTGGCTGGAAGAGAAAATTTGCTCGGTGGCGACACCGGTCTCGTAAGCGTAGCGATCGGGGCGAACGCGGATGGCCATGACGATCTCTTCGAGGGACGCATTGCCAGCCCGCTCTCCAATGCCGTTAATAGTGCACTCCACCTGGCGCGCGCCGTGCTGGACTCCGGCAAGCGAATTTGCGACGGCCAGACCGAGATCGTTATGGCAGTGTGTGGAGATGGTTACTTTATCGATACCGGCCACCTTCTCAGAGAGGGTGCGGATCAGCTGGCCGTATTCCTCGGGCATGGTGTAGCCGACGGTATCGGGGATGTTGACGATGGCGGCTCCGGCGGCAATGACGGCCTCGACAACCTGACAGAGGAATGGGACGTCGGTGCGAGTGGCATCTTCGGGGGAGAATTCGACGTCCTGGCAGAGAGACTTGGCGTGGCGAACGGCTTCGATCGCCTGTTGCAGGCACTGCTCGCGCGTAAGGCGCAGCTTGTATTTCAGGTGAATATCGGAGGTGGCGAGGAAGACATGGATGCGTGGGTGCGCGGCTCCCTGGAGGGCTTGCCAGGCGCGATCGACGTCGCCCTTACAGGCGCGAGCGAGGCCCGCGATGACGGGACGCCGGACGGAAGCGGCGATGCTCTTAACGGCTTCAAAGTCGCCGTCCGAGGCGATGGGAAAGCCGGCCTCGATCACGTCGACGCCGAGGCGGTCGAGTTGCTGGGCCAAGCGCAGCTTTTCCTGCACATTCATACTGCAGCCCGGCGACTGTTCGCCGTCGCGAAGCGTGGTGTCGAAGATGGTGATGCGCGGACGATCCATGGTTCCTGCCTCCCAAGCGTTTGCTCTGCCTACTGTAGCGGCGCAGGCAGGCAAAAGAAAAGATTATTATAGTAACAATAGTATTAGTTGGTTTGATAGTATAAGGGGTGCTTATGGGGGGTGATTGTTCAAGAAAGATCGCTATAATGTCGAATTTGCAGATGAGATGCCGTGTTGATCGGTGATGCTGTCGACTGCAGATCCCTCGCTTCGCTCGGGATGGCGATTCAGTAAGGCCGGGTTCTTACCCGATGGCAATTCAGTTTAGCGGGCATCTGAGTCGTGGGATCTGAGAGCTGATTCGTTATGGACCTTTCGCAACTTGAAGTGTTTCTCACGGTGGCACGCGAGAGACGGTTTTCACGGGCGGCGGAAAAACTGTTTCGCACGCAATCGGCGGTGAGCCAGACGATCCGCAAGCTTGAGCTGGAGATTGGCGAGCCATTATTTGACCGTTCTTCACGGGAAGGCGTTCTGACGGATGCGGGAAATGTATTGCAGGAGTATGCGGAGAAACTGCTCAACCTGCGACAGGATGCGCAGACGGCGCTGGTGGAGATGCGCGAACTGCAAAAAGGCAAGCTGATCATCGCCGCCAATGAATTCACGGTGCTTTATTTATTGCCGGTGCTGGGCGAATTCCGACGCTTGCACCCGATGATCAAGATCACGGTGCGGCGGTCGCTGGGCAGTCACATTCCGGACGATGTGCTGAAGCACAATGTGGAACTGGCGATGCTGTCGTACGATCCGCAGGAGCCACAGTTGCGGTCGACGGTGGTTTACCTGGACGAGTTGGCGCTGATTGTTCCGGCGGATCATCCGCTGGCGTCGGCGGGCGAAGTGAGCATCCGGCAGTTGGGGGCGGAGTCGTTTGTGGCGCACATTGTGGCGTCTCCGTATCGGGACAAGGTGATTGAGGCTTTCCGGCGGCACAAAACTCCCCTGCATATGGACGTGGAGCTGCCGACGCTGCAGGCGATCAAGCGTTTCGTTGGCATGGGGAAGGGAGTGGCTTTGGTGCCGGAGATCAGCGTGGAAAACGAGATCGTGAGGGGAGAGCTGGTGCGGGTGCCGGTGCGTGACCTGCACTTTCAGCGCAAGTTGCGGCTGGTATACCGGCAGGAATCAGGGCTGTCACATGCAGGAAGGGCCTTTTTGAAAGTGGCGGAGCAGGTGGCCAAGGAGCGCGGCGGGCGGTATCGATTTGAGCGGGAGAAGTAGCTGCGTTCTTTGGAATGTGTTGCCGCGATGTCGAATGCAAGGCTTCACCACAGGGAGCACGGGGAACTCGGAAAAGACCACAGAGAAATCCAGCGCAGCGAGGATCCTGCAAGGTCCATTTACTTGGTTTGGGAAACTGGGCTAGGCTAGCTGGGGTTCGTCGGGGAGCATGGCGGCCATTGCTTCCGGAACACTGCTGTAGACATCGAAAACCGACAAGAGATTCGTGGCTTCGAAAAGATGTTGAACCGATTTCCTGGGGCTGGCGAACAACAGAGTGTAACCAGCGGCTTCGGCCCACATGTGGGTGAGCACAAGTTCGCCGAGGGCATCGCTGTCGACGGACTCGATCCCGGAGAGGTCAACAATCATGCGCTGAGCCGAGGGCAGCACCTCGGTCACGATGCTGGAAAGGGCCTGCGCCTCGCGGTGGAAGATGATCCGACCCTGACAGTGCAAGACGACAGCTCCGGCGGCGGTTCCGGCCTCGATGGTGAGCGTGAGGTGTTTACCGGTGCGTTTGGTGGGTGACGAGGGTTCGCGCGCCAGCGAATGATCGGCGGGATCTTCTGATTTCATGTTGACACATTAGTCGCGAATGGACGAGTGTTGGTTGCACGGAAATGAAAATTCGTTAATCCTTTCCTGAAAGCAGAAACAAAACGAAGAAACCGGAGCGAATGGCGCTTCGTTTAGACTGGTGAAGACGCCTTGGGTTGCCTGGAGCGATGGGATCTCATGAAGAAAGCGCATAGCTTGGTGGCGGTCGCGGTGCTGGCTCTAACAGCAGGGACGATTTTTTTTGCGGCGGTCTGCGCCCAACCGGCGCTGGCTGCTCGCGGGCAGCTGTTCGGCGGGGGCACGAAGAAGGACACAACACGCCTGCTTACGGGCAAAGTGCTCGACAGCAACGATAATCCGCTGCCCAATTCGGTCGTTTACCTGACCAATACGCACACGCGTTCGGTGAAAACGTATATCGTGGGGGCGGACGGTACTTTCCGTTTTCCTGCGTTGCAGCCGAGCATCGATTACGAGGTTTATGCGCAATATAACAACCACAGGAGCGGCATGAAGACGGTAAGCCAGTTTGACGATCGTACGCAGGTTTACATCAGTTTCAAGATCAACACTAAAACCGAGTCGAAATAAGCCCTCCGGATTCGGACCCTAACCGTTCTTTTACCGAATGTCTAGCCGACGCCCAACCGATGCTTAGCCGGCGCAAATTTGTTCGGTTATCGCTAGCGGCCGCGGCGGGACTCGTGGCTCAACGGCTCCGAGCGGAGAGCCGCCGCGTTCTTGGGGCGCAGTTGTATACGGTGCGCGAGGATGCGCGGCGCGATCTTCCGTCTGTCCTCGAAGCTATTCAGAAAATCGGCTACCGCGAAGTGGAGACCTATTCGGATCTTTATAGGATTCCAGCGACGGCGCTGCGACGGATGGTCAATGACCATGGCCTCATCTTGCCTAGCGGACAGTTTGACTATGACGGATTGGATTCGAAGATTGATTACGCGATGGCGCTGGGGGTGGAGTTTGTGATTTGCCCGATGCTGCCGAAAGGCAGGAGGGACACCCTCGATGATTACAAGCAGGCGGCGGACCAATTCAATGTCTGGGGTGAGAAGATTCATCAAGCCGGAATGCGATTCGGATTTCATACACACAACTATGAGTTCCGGCGTTTTGGGAACACTACTGGCTTTGAAACCATGATGAAGGGTTGCGATTCGAGGCTTGTTTGCATTGAGATGGACTGTTACTGGGTTGCGCAGGCTGGAGTGGATCCGACGGAGATGTTGCAACAATATGGAAACCGCATCCAGTTGCTACATCTGAAAGACCGGACGCCGGGATTTCCTGCGACGCGGGTTTTGGACGCTTCTTCCGAACATTTCACTGAAGTGGGAGCCGGGACGATTCACTGGGCGGAGATTTTGGCCGCGGCGGAGAAGAACGGGGTGAAACACTTCTTTGTGGAGCGAGATTCTGGAGACCTTCCGGCCCTGGAGAGTCTGCGGATCAGCTTTCGGAATTTGCAGAAGATTCGGTGAGGGATAGATTGGGGGACGGTTCTCGTCCCCCCAAAGACCCGGTTACAACTGTCTTAGTTACTGTCACCGCCGGCGCGTTTCCAGGAAATCAAGTCGCCGATGGTGGTGCTGGTTGAGGACGAGGATGTCGGGTGTTTATAAGATTCGACTTCCTGGCGTGAGGCTTCTTCACCGACTGCACGGATGCTGAGACCGACTTTCTTCTCTTCCTGATTCATCTTGATGATCTTGAAGTCGAACTCGGCGCCGGGTTCCAAGTGCATGGGCTGTCCGTTGCCATCGATGGCTTCGGAATTGTGGCAAAGGCCTTCGATGCCTTCGGCAATCTCGACAAAGGCTCCGAAATTGGCGACGCGGAGAACCTTGCCGTGAACGATGTCGCCGACGCGGTGCTGGGCGAAGAAAGAATCCCAAATGTCGGGCTGCATCTGCTTGACGCCGAGTGAAAGGCGGCGCTTGTCGGGTTCGATGGCGAGGATGACGGCCTTGACCTTGTCGCCCTTTTTGAGGACTTCCGAGGGATGCTTGACGCGGGTGGTCCAGCTCAGGTTGCTGACGTGGACGAGGCCGTCGATGCCGTCTTCGATTTCGATGAAGGCGCCGAACTCGGTGAGGTTGCGGACGCGACCTTCGACGGTGGCTCCGACGGGATATTTGTCGTGCAGCGTATCCCAGGGGTTGGAGGCGAGTTGGCGCATACCGAGCGAGATGCGACGCTCGGTCGGGTTCACGCTGAGGACGACGCAGTCGACTTCGTCGCCTACGTTGACGAGCTTCGAGGGGTGTTTCATGCGCTTCGACCAGGTCATTTCGCTGACGTGGACGAGGCCTTCGATGCCTTGTTCGAGTTCGACGAAAGCTCCGTAGTCGGTGACGCTGATAACGCGACCGTGAACGTGGGCGCCGACGGGATAGCGGTGCTCGGCGTCGAGCCAGGGGTCGGGTGTGAGTTGTTTGAAGCCGAGCGAGACGCGCTGCTTGTCTTTGTCGTACTTCAGAACCTTGACTTGAATCTGATCGCCTACATTGACGAGGTCGCGCGGGTGGGTAAGGCGTCCCCAGGACATGTCGGTGATGTGAAGGAGGCCATCGATTCCGCCCATATCGACGAAAGCGCCGTATTCGGTGAGATTCTTGACGATGCCGGTGAGGACGCTGCCTTCCTCGAGATGCTCGAGGGTCTTGCCGCGCTTCTCGCTCTGCTCTTCTTCGAGAAGCTGTTTGCGGGAGACGACGATGTTGCCGCGCTTTTTGTTGAGCTTGATGATGGCGACTTCCATCGTCTGGCCCTTCATGCCATCGAGGTTGCGGATGGGACGCAGGTCGACCTGGGAGCCGGGCAGAAAGGCGCGTGCGCCCTGGATATCGATGGTGAGGCCGCCCTTGATGCGCTCGACGACGACGCCCTTGATGGGCTTCTTTTCGTTGTAAGCGCGCTCAATTTCGTCCCACGAACGGAGACGCTGGGCCTTCAGGTGCGAGAGGTTGACGTAGCCCTCTTCGGTTTCACCTTTCTCGCGCATGACGTCGATCTCGTCACCGGGCTGGAACCTGGGCTTGCCCTCGTGATCGAGAATTTCGGCGATGGGCACCATGCCTTCGGATTTCGCGCCGTAATCGACGACGACATGGGTCGCAGTCAGCTTAACGACGCGGCCTTTGATTACATGATCCTGACCAACGGCTTCTTCGGTCTCAGTCTCGAAGCTCTGGAGGGCAGCGGCGAAGTCATCGCTCGCAGGCGAGGCAGTTTCGGGGACGGTTTTTTCAGAAGCTTCGTTCTGAGGAGGGTCGTTGTGAGCGGCTTCGGCGTGAACGGTGTCAGTGGTGAGGGAAGCGGTGGATTCCGCGGGTGAAGGTTGTGCGGGCTCAGGAGCGTCTAATACGGCCGGGCCGCCGGTGTGATTATCGTGTGAAGTTGTCATGGTTTCGGAACTGGATTCAAGATTGCGGACGGTACTGTCGTCGAACAAGTTCATAGCCTCGGTGTCGACGCGTAGGTGCGCGACTGATGCGGGACGTGGTGTTGCGGACTGCTGGCGTGGTCTTTAGGTTGCGTTGAGGCCGACCTGGCGGACGACCCTGGGACAATTCCAGCTGGTTCGAAACCGCGTCCAAAAGGGACTCCTTGACTATAACAATCGGTTTGGAAGAGTGTCAAACGGGATTCCGGTCAATGGCCGAAGAATTTACAGAGTCGTCACACTGGGGTCGGTGTGGCGAGCTCAGAGCTGCGGGCTTCGAGCGAAGCGTGGAGCTCGGCTTTGTCAGTTTGCATTTCTGGTTTGCAGTTCGTGGATCGCGGGGCGCAGCGCAATTCTGCTACCCTCCCAGCATGGATTATCTCTGGACTCCGTGGCGGTACGCGTTTGTTACTGGCGCAGACCAGAAGGTAGACTGCATTTTCTGCAATGCTCCCAAAGAGAGCGATGAGACGGCTCTTATCGTCTACCGCGGCGAAAATTGCTATGTCATTCTCAATAAGTATCCTTATACGAATGGACATGTGATGGTTGTGCCTTATGCCCACTTGGACGAGTTACAGAAACTGCCGACCGATGCGGCGCACGAGATGATGCTTCTTACCCGAAAAATGGAGTCGGTGCTGCGCTCTTTGTATCGTCCCGACGGCATTAATCTCGGCATGAATATAGGAAAGGCCGCGGGCGCAGGGGTGGCCGGACACATCCACATGCACATTTTGCCGCGCTGGGTAGCCGATGCCAATTTCGTCAGCGTGATCGGCGAAACGCGAGTATTGCCAGAGGCGTTGGAAGTGACGTGGGAGCGGATTCGGAAGGCGTTGTAATTGACAATTTATAATCTGTAGCTGGTAGTCTTAACGGCCGCGTACGTCGGGAGAAGGTCATGCACTTGCCGCCACATCCCGTTTGGTTTTGGCTGATATTGGTATCTCCGCTTCTTATTTGGCTGGCTCTTTGGATCGTGGCGCGGAATCCCAGGGTGTCGCTAAAGCCGCTGAGGCCGTGGCTTGTGGCTGGTACCATCCTGCTCTTTATACCGTACGTCTTTCTTGATGCTGTCCCGACGGGAAGTTATAGGTCACTGCGCCTCGTGGTCCAGGCGGCCTTCTTCACCTGTCTGTGCGTACAAGGCTGGCTCCAGAGACACTACATGTTCGAAACACTCCGCTCGCCCAACGCGAGGTGGTACTCCAGGTGGAAGTCCGCAGAGTTTTCCGTTCCTGCCCCCAGCTTGCGCATTCTGGTACGGGATATCGACGCTGTGTCACCCTGGTACATTGAAAAATTGGGACTCCGAAAGTTGGCGGCAGCGTCGCCGCCAGAACCTTCCGCCGCGATTTTCAGGTTCAGCGCAGGTGGAAAGTCGGTCATACTGACTGCCCGCAGCGGCTTCCAAACTGGCAAGACTCCGATCCTGTTCGCAAAGAAAATCGGCAGAATGAGAGACGTACTGACGGCGCGTGGCGTTGCCGCGGGAATGATCGAACGGGATCGTCAGGGAGTTCATTATTTTCAAATCCACGACCCGGAAGGTAATGCGCTCGAGGTCGTCGAAGAACGTTAAGAGAGAATCTCAGGCGGCTTCCGTGCCAGTAGTCGTTTTCAAATTACAGGTTTTATTTTTCTCCATCCAGGCCCACGCGCTTGTGACGATGTCCGCAAGATTGCGCTGGGCAGCCCATCCGAGCACACTCTTTGCTTTGGCAGGATCGGCGACCAGAACTGGAGGATCGCCGATGCGACGCGGTCCCAGCCTTCGCCGAACGGGACGGCCGGTGGTGCTTTCGACAGCCTGAATGACTTCGAGAACGGAATGTCCCCGGCCGGTTCCGAGATTGATGGCGAGCGAGTTTGCGCCTGATTGGTCGGCGGCCGCGTCCAGGTATTGCAGTGCCCTCACGTGGGCGTCGGCCAGGTCATTTACGTGGATGTAGTCGCGGACGCAGGTGCCGTCGGGAGTGGGGTAATCGGTGCCGTGGATTTGCAACTCGACTCCGTTCTCCGCCGAGGCGGCGAGCGCGAGGGGGATGAGGTGAGTTTCGGGATTATGGAGTTCGCCAATTTCGCTGCTTTCATCGGCTCCGGCGGCATTGAAGTAGCGGAGCCTCACTGAACGCAGTCCGTAGGCGAGTCCGTAGGCCTCGAGGGCGTTTTCAAAAAAGAGCTTGGAGGCGCCATAGGGATTCACTGGCTGGCGAGGGGCCTGCTCGGTGATGGGCATCTGCTCCGGTGCGCCGTAGACGGCGCAAGTGGAGGAAAACACGAAGCGGCGGATTCCGGCGTCGAGCGCGGAGTTCAACAGGCCGAGCGCGGCTTGAACATTGTTGCTGAAGTATTTGCGCGGGTTATCGACCGACTCTCCGACGTAGGCGTGGGCGGCGAAGTGCATCACGGCGTGAACGCGGGCGAGTACGGGCAGGAGCGAGGCTCGGTCAGCGATGTCTCCTTCAACAAGTTCGAAGCCCTGGGCGAGGCGGCGGAAACCGGTGGAGAGATTGTCATAGAGCAGGACCTCGTAGCCGGAGCGCCGGAGGGCGCGTGCGGTGTGGCTGCCGATATAGCCTGCTCCGCCGGAAACGAGGATTGCCATCAGGATCGCCGGGCTAATCTTGACGTGAGCAGTTGTTATCCGAAGGTGACAGCGGTCACTGTGCGTTTGTGACAGAGGCAAAATTTCGCCGGGTACGGCTGCTGGTGTAGAATTTGGAAGTTGAGCCCCACGTTGTCATCCTGGACAACGGTTCGATCGGGACGTAGCGCAGCCTGGTAGCGCACTTGCTTGGGGTGCAAGGGGTCGCGAGTTCAAATCTCGCCGTCCCGACCAATTTTTTCCCGGCTGAAAGAGACTCCTTCGCGTTGCTCAGGGTTTCGACAGCGGGGCGTCCCTTCCTCTGTGACCCGCGCACTTGCATTTTTCCCTGATTTGGCGCACCTTTTCTCGGTGAAAGGAGTGGCGAGAAATTATGGTTCATGTTCTTATCCACCACGAAGTTGCCGATTACTCGGCCTGGAAAACGATGTTCGACTCCCACCTGGGTTGGCGGCACAAGCATGGGGAGCGCAGTTGCCGAATTTTTCGCAGCGCGGGCAACGTCAATAACCTTACGCTTTTGTTTGAATGGGAGAGTCTGGAATCGGCTCGGGCGTTTATCGGTTCGGGGGAACTTAAAGTCAAGATGGCCGGTGCGGGGGTAAAGGGCGAGCCGCACGTGGACTATTTGACTGAAGTACACAGCGTCCGGCGAAGCGCGGCCGATTGAGTTCGTAAGCTGAAGGTTCCGCTTGGCAGTGGCCGCAGTCCTGCAGGATAAGGGATCGCGGCTGAAATCCGCTGGTTTCGAAAAATAGTCTATCTCTTCCCAGTTGTTCGCATCCAAAAGACCTGACCAGGGCCGAGCCCCGGGAGTGGACACGTCCGTTCCGGCGGGTCATCCTTTTCGGCGTTCTGGCTTGCCCCAAAATCGTAAGTCTGAGGAGAATCGCATGGCAAAGAAACCAATCTCCACCAATTCGACGAATTCGCGCAGAGTTTCAGCCCAACCACGTTTTCACCAGAGCGGTCGTGAGCTCCAGGCATTTGGTACGGTGACGAATATGATGCCGCTGCAATTGATAGAACCGGTGCGCCTGGAAATGACCGAACGACTCAACCAGCTATTGGCCGACACGATGACGCTGCGGGATCTTTACAAGAAATCGCATTGGCAAGTGGCCGGGCCGACTTTTTATCAACTGCACCTTCTGTTCGACAAGCACTATGAAGAGCAGAGTGAACTGGTGGACACGATCGCGGAACGGATCCAGGTTCTGGGTGGAATCAGTATCGCGATGGCGGCGGATGTAGCAGAGACGACGAAAATTCCGCGGCCGCCGAAGGGACGGGAAGAGGTTCCGGTGCAGCTTTCGCGGTTGCTGGACGCACATCAGGTCATCATTCTTGAATGCCGGGACCTGGCGGAACGCTCCGACAAACTGGGGGACGCAGGGACGAACGACGTGGTGGTGAGCGACGTGCTTCGTGCCAATGAACTGCAGGTTTGGTTTGTGAGCGAACACCTGGTCAGCGAGCCGCTGGTGGAAGCGGATCCACTGCGGGAATCGGCGTAGGGATTCTGTGGAGAAAGGGCTCGACCGCTGGAACGGGGCGGGGCTCCGTCATCACAGATTTTGTTGTGACTCAAACTTTGCTGCGGCCTAACTCGGCTGCGACTTTTCTGCGACCTAAGAAGGATCTGGTACCGGGGATCTAGTGGCGGGCGGAGAGAATGTGCAGGATCTGCTGGAGTTCGTGGCGCAAATATGCGACGTTAACTGAGGGATGGATGGGAAAGGGCAGGGCGGACTGAGTCCGGTCGGACTTGGTTTCGTCGCGTAATTGTAACCTTGCGCCGGCTATGGTAAAGCCGTCGTCGTAGAGCAGTTTCTTGATGCGCACCACGGACTCTACGTCGCGTTGGCGGTACATGCGCTGTCCGGTGCTGCTTTTTACCGGTTTCAGCTGGGGAAATTCGGTTTCCCAGAAGCGGAGTACGTATGCCGGCAAACGGCATAGAGTGGCGACCTCTCCGATGCGGAAATAGAGCTTATCCGGAATGACGATTTCGGCGTTGCGAACCGTTTTTTTCGACGCTTTCTTGCGGAGGCTCATGGAAGGCATTCCCCACTCCCGTATACGCGTTTCTAGCACGAGCCGCGCCGCGGAACAACCCCAAAGGAGCACCCAAAGGTACAGATGGTATGCCGGAAGCGCGTTTTGGGGCGTGCGCTTGCAGAGCCATGTTCCGGGGATCGGCTATCGCGGCGAATACTCCTAAGATGCTGAACGGACGCTTTTCGCCAACCCCGCCAGGCTAATTCCCAACCCGACGAGCATAATCAGGGCTAGAACCGCGAGGGTAGTGGCAGAAATTCCAGCCTTGTGGAGGAAGACAAACCAGCGATCCCAACCCAGCCCGAGACGTGCGGGTCGGCCACTGTGCAGGTAACTCGACAGCAGATGAAGCTGACCGCTCAGCGAATAGCTAAGGCGATAGTTCCAGTCGGCATCGTAATAACGTCCGCGCCGGGTCTGGTCTTCCATGAAACTGGTGGCGAGGGAGACAGATTGAACGAAGGCTCCGAGAACCAGCAGGAACCGGGCTGTGTTTCTAATTCGGGCGTTGCGTTCGGCGAGCAGCGGGCCGAGGCCGAGGCAGAGGAATACGATCGAAGGGACGAGGTACCTTGGCCCGACGCAGTATCCACCTTCCCATTGGGTGTAGCGGGCAAAGAAGAAGAGATAGACCAGGGGAAGCAATACTGCCAGGGAAGCGGTGCCGCGCTCGGTTCGCCAGAGACGGCGAAGTCCGGCGAGGGCGAGGATGAGGGGCGGCGCGAAGATGAATATGGACTTGCCGGGAGACAGGAGAAATCCGTAAAGGCCTTTCAGGAGCGGTGTGTCGAAGGTGTTGAGGCGCTTGGCGCCTTCGGCGGCGGTGGGATATCCGAACTGGAACGGGCCTCCGAACAATAGGGCGTTGTGAATCAGGAGAGCGGCGACTCCGACTGAGGACGCCAGGCATAAGGCAAATGCGGTGCGCAGCGCGGACTTTCCATCGCGGATGAATACAGCTGCGGCAAAGACGGGGATGGCCAGACCATCGGTCGGCCTTACGAGGGTCGCGAAGCCCAACACCAGGCCCGCGATTGAAGCGGTGGTTATTGGGATGGTGGTTGAGATTGGCGGGTGATTCTTGTTGCGGCCGAAGAGAAGCAGAGCGACGCCTACAAAAATGGCGGCGGATATAGGCTCGGAGAAGAGCCATGCGGAATAGGCGAAAATTGGAGTCGCGAGGCCGACGAGCGCCGCTGCGAACAAGGCGGGGCGCAGGGCGATTCCGATTCCGGTCAGCAGCAGAAAAAAGAAGGTTACGGTGAGGGCAGCGAAGGTCGCGTTGCTGAGACATGACGAAAAGGCGACGACCAGATCGGTATCGTCGGGCGGTACTCCGGGCAAACGGGCGAGTAAGTACTGGCCGAGGGCGTACCAGGGGACGCAGAGGAGAGCTTGTCCAGGAGGATAGGCGGCGCGCGGCTGGCCATGCAGATCATATCTTCCGTAAAAATTGTGCAACTGCACTGCTTGAGGAACGGCAGTCGAAGCGTGGAGCGTGAGGCTCTCGGTAGTGTAGAGAGTGTTGTATTCATCGGGGGTGCGGGTGCGGCCGGTGGAAGTTAGGAGATAGAAAAACTGAAAGGCGGCAAAGAGCCACAAGGCAATATGGCGATGAGCCGGGGAGCGCGGTGATTCGCGATTCGCGGCGGCCTGTGACGGGATGGTGGAAGATGACACGGTGATCTGATCGTATCAAGCCAGGGGTATCGCTCGAGTGGCGCGATGTCCGCGAATCTTTCCGGTTACTACAGACAAGGGAGGCTGCTCGATCTTGCGGAGGACGTTCCGGACCCGGGCCCACCACCTGCGGGCATGAGATAATCAAGCATCTTACTCATGTTCAGGTGGTTACGATTGATGATTGTGCGGCGTGCGTTTCTTGTGCTGTTGCTGGTGTGTTTCGGGTGTTCGGCACAATCCCCTCCGGCTTCGAAGACCGCTTCTACGGCATCTTCTGCCGCGCCGCCCGCGGATATTGTGAGCGCGATCGAACGGCAAGTGCGATCGCATTATTCCCTGCCTCCCGAGGTTAAGGTTACGTTGGGGCCGCTGCATTCCAGTGATTTTGCCAACTACGATGCGCTGACGGTCACTTTTGAAACTCCGAGCAAGAAACAGGAGTTCGAATTTCTGCTGGCCCGCGATCACAAGACACTTTTGCGTGTGACGAAATTCGATTTGTCTACGGATCCCTATGCGGAGATCATGAAGAAGATCGATGTAAGCGGGAGACCGACGCGGGGCAACAAAGACGCGAAGGTGATTCTGGTCAATTTCGACGATTTCGAGTGCCCCTTCTGTTCGCGCATGCATCAGACGCTATTCCCCGGGCTGTTCAAGGAATACGGCGACCGGGTGCTATTCATTTATAAGGACTATCCGCTCGAAGAGATTCATCCGTGGGCGGTGCACGCGGCAGTGGACGCGAACTGCCTGGCGGCGCAAAACAACGACGCGTATTGGGAATACGCCGATTACCTGCACGCGAATCAGAATGTGATCAGCGCGGAAAAAATGCGCGATGGGCAGAATGCCGCGTTGGATAAGCTGGCTCTGTCGCAGGGCGAAAAGCACAGCCTGGACGTTCCGAAACTGCAGGCGTGCGTTAAGGCCCAGGATGAGACGGCGGTGCTGGCGTCGATGCACGAAGGGGATGGACTGGGAGTGGACGCGACGCCGACGATGTTTGTGAATGGACAGAAACTGGATGGAGCGATCCCGGCGGAGGATGTACGAGTGGCGCTCGACCGGGCATTGAAAGATGCGGGAGTGGCGCCGCCGGAGAACAAACCGGCGGCCGCGGCGAATAAGCCATCGGTTGCGCCGTCCAAGTAGGCGGAAAGCAGAAAGCGGATTGTTTTAGTGGGGCCGGTATTTTCGTTTGGATTAACGCTGGTGGGACGGACTCGCGGTTCATGGCGGAGGGAACAAAACTTGAAAAATCGTAACTGCGGGGGGCGGGCGGGCCTGATGATGGTCAGCGCGTTTCTGTTGATGGGACTGCTGGCGTGTAACCGGAACAGCACGGGTGGCGACGTTATGGCGTCGGTGAATGGCCGGAAGGTTTATCGCAGTGAAGTGGACAAGTATTACTCGAACCAGACGGCAGGCTCCGATCAGCAACCGACGGGCGAGCAGGCGGTGAGCCTTCGGTTGAGTATTCTGAGTCAGTTGATCGAAACCGAGATCCTGATGCAGCGCGCGGAGAAGCTGGGATTGCTGGCTACGGATGAAGAAGTGGACCGCAAGCTCAACGAAATCAAATCGCCATACACGGCCGAAGAATTTAACAAGCGCCTGCAGGACAAGAAGATATCGATCGACGATTTCAAGCGCGACTTGCGCCGCTCGCTTACCCAAGAGAAGGTGTTGAACAAAGAAATCACGTCGCGCATCAACATCACGGACCAGGACGTAACCAATTACTACAACGAGCACAAGGCCGAGTTCAATCTCATCGAAGCGCAATATCATCTCGCCAAGGTTCTGGTTTCAGGAGAGACGAACCCGACGGTGCATAACCTGCAGAACAGCAAGGCGCAGAATGACGCCGAGGCGCGCAAGAAGATCCAGATGATCGTAAATCGTTTGGACAGTGGAGACGACTTTGCGACGTTGGCCATGAATTATTCTGAAGACCCGGAGACGAGCAATAACGGCGGGGATTTGGGGATGGTTCCGGAATCCGCGCTCAAGAACGCGGATGCGGCGACACGCGATGCGGTGATGAAACTTAAACCGGGGCAGTATACGCAGGTGATTCCCATCATCAATCCGGCGACTCATCAGCCGGCGGCGTACATGATCGTAAAACTGATTGCCAAGGAGCCAGCGGGCCAGAGGGACTTGAATGATCCACGGGTGCAGCAGGCGATCCGGCAGCAGTTGCGCGATCGCCGCGAGCAGTTACTGAAAGCGGCATACTACGAGAGCCTTCGCGACGACGCCAAGGTCACGAACTATTATGCGGACGAAGTGCTGAAGAATCTGGGCGCGGCGAAGTAGAAGGCATGGCTGAGGCCATGCCCCTTCAAGACTAGTATCCCTCGAGTTTCCTGGTCAGAACTTCATTGACTAGCTGGGGATTTGCCTGTCCCTTCGAGGCCTTCATTACCTGGCCGACGAAAAAGCCGATCATAGTTTTCTTGCCGGCGCGATACTGCTCCACCTGCTTGGGGTTCGCCGCGATTAACTCATCCGCAAGCTTCTCGAGCGCGGATGTGTCGCGCGATTGGACGGGACGGCCCGCGGCTTCGTAAACGGCGGGGAAGTCCTGACGGCGTTCGAAGCATAGATCGTAGAAATCCTTCAGCATCTTGCCGGAGATCGCGCCTGACTCGACCAGGTCGGCGGAGGCTGTAACTCCCGACATCGAAATTGGCGAGTGTTCGAGTTCCAGCCCCTGAGCTTTGAGGCGTCCGAGCAATTCGCTTTGTACGAGATTGGCAACGCGTTTGGGATTTTTTGCGGTGCGGGCGGCAGACTCGAATCGATCAGCCATGTCGCGGGTGAGAGTCAGCGTGTGGGCATCGCCAGCGGTGATGCCGTATTCGTTCATCATGCGTTGGCGGCGTGCTTCCGGAAGTTCGGGCAAAGTTGCGCGGATACTGGCCTGCCATTGTTCGTCGACGACCAAGGGCAGCAAATCGGGCTCGGGAAAATAACGGTAGTCGTGGGCCTGCTCTTTCGAGCGCATGCCGTAGGTCTTGCCTTCGTGCGCGTTGTAAAGGCGCGTTTCCTGCGTGATGCGGCCGCCGCTTTCGATGATTCCGATGTGGCGCTCGATCTCGTAATCGAGTGCTTGCCTGATGAAGCGGAAGGAGTTGACGTTCTTGACTTCGGTTTTCGTGCCGAATTCTTTTTGGCCGCGGGGTCGCACGCTGATGTTCGCGTCGCAGCGCAAGGAGCCTTCTTCCATGTTGCAGTCACTGACGCGGGTGTAGAGGATGATTTCTTTGAGACGAGTGAGGTATTCGTAAGCTTCAGCGGCAGATCGCATGTCAGGTTCGCTGACGATCTCGGCCAGGGGCACGCCGGTGCGATTCAGATCGATGGCCGTCTTGTGAGTGGAATCGGGGAAGCCTTCGTGCAGGCTTTTGCCGGCGTCTTCTTCAAGGTGCAGGCGGGTGATGCCAATTTTCTTCCTGCCGCCGTTATGCCCAGCATCGTTTGCGTCGATGCTTTCGCCTGCGTCGATGTCGATGAATCCGAACTCAGCGAGCGGCTTGTCATACTGCGAAATCTGGTAGCCCTTGGGCAGGTCGGGGTAAGAATAGTTTTTCCGAGCAAAGATGGAAACCTGGTTGATGCGGCACTGCAAGGCCATCGCCGCCAGAGTGGCGAATTCCACGGCTTTGCGGTTAAGAACGGGCAAAGCTCCGGGAAGTCCCAGGCAGACAGGGCAGACGTTGGTATTGGGCGGATCGCCGAAACGCGTAGAACAGGAGCAAAAGATTTTCGACGCGGTCAGGAGTTGTACGTGGACTTCGAGTCCGATGACCGGCTCGTATTTCGCGAGCAGATTCTCGGAAACCGGTGCAGAGGTTGCCATAGCAGGGAATTATAGCTGGACGGGCGAGGACGCCCGTCGCTCCATCGTAAAGCTTCTAGGGTTTCTTCGGCTCTGGCGCGCTCAAATACTTCTCCATCGGAATTTCGAAATACATCAGCTCGTTGCCGTTCGCGTCCTGCACGCCCATCAGGTAGAAGTTAGCGCCAGCCAGCGGGTTCGAGATGCCGGAGATGTCGAAAAACAAGAAACCGCGGGCGGTAGAGTGGGGTTCAACGGCCTTGGCGCCGAATTGCGCCTGCTCGAGTTCATCCCAGGTTTTGCGGCTCACGCCGCCCTTTACTTCTTTCTTGGGCAACGGAATTGGCAAAGTATTCTGATGGTCATTGCGAGTGGGATGCGAGAGGCGGCGGAGCAGATCGTCCATGCTGGCGGCATAGAGTTTGCTGCGATCCTTGGTATTCATCTGGGCCTTCATGTCGACGAGAGAGACGGGCTGGTCGCCGTCATTCGTGATGACAAAAAAGACCGGCATGTATCCATTGTTGCGAAAGTTGACGGTGAAGATGGAAGCTTTGTCTTCGACGTCGTAGGGATCGACTGCGACACCAACTTTTTCCACAGGATGGTCGTCATGCGCCGGGTAGGTGCGGGCGGGCTGCGCCGCGGGCATGACGAAAACTTTGGCCGCCATCGCGCCAAGAGCGCAGAGCAGGGTAAGAGCGCACGCGGCAACGACATGATGGGGGCTGGGCAAGGGCGCTCGATGAGAATTCTGCTTGCTGGTGTTGCGCATACTCAAATTATAGGATGCCAGGATGATACGAGATAGCTGCCAGCTATGGACGGCGATTCTCAAGAATCATCCTGCCTGGAACTGGAAACTCGCGGCGCGAACCTTTAGCCAGGATACGGCCGGCGTAATCCGCGGTGTGCGGCGCTGATCGCGGGGAAGAGAAGAAAACATCAGTCTGTTGCGTCGCCATTTAGAATGGGGCTTCTCTTCATGTACGCGCTTTACAGTGCGCTTCTCTTTCTTTCTCTGCTGCTGACGCTGCCCTATTGGCTGCTGCAGATGATGCGGCATGGCAAGTATCGAGCGGGGGTAGGGCAGAGGTTTGGCGCGGTTCCGCAGGCGCTTTTGAGAGGAGGGGCGAGCCCTGGGAAGACGCCCGTCATCTGGGTTCACGCGGTTTCAGTCGGAGAGGTAGTGGCATCGAGCGCGGTGATTCGGGCGCTGCGAGAAAAATTCCCGTCTTATCGAGTGCTGATTTCGACGACGACCAGCACGGGTCAGAAACTCGCTGCGCAGCGCTTTGGAGCGGAGAATGTGTTTTATTTTCCGTTGGACTTTGCATTTGCCGTCCGCGCTTATGTCAATGCCCTCTGTCCGGAACTGGTCGTGATTGCCGAAACCGAGTTCTGGCCCAATTTTCTTCGGCTGACAAAACGCAGCGGGGCGCGCATTGTTGTGATCAACTGCCGGATTTCTGACCGCTCGCTTCCCGGCTACAAGCGGTTCCGTTACTGGCTGCCGCGATTGCTGGAAGGCTCGCTCGGCAATGTCGATCTTTTTCTGGCGCAGAGCGAGGAAGACCGGCGACGGCTAATAGAAATCGGAGCCGTGGATGCCAAAGTCAAGGTAGTTGGCAACTTGAAATTCGATGTGGCGCCGCCGCCGTCTCCTAAAATCGTTGGCAGTCTTCGCGAAAGCTTCAAAAATTCCGGAGCGGGGCCGATCTTGGTTTGTGGCAGCACGCTTGAAGATGAAGAGGGAAGCCTGCTTTCGGCTTTTCGTAACATTCTGGCCAACCATTCGCAGGCAGTCATGATACTGGCGCCGCGCCATCCGGAGCGTTTTGCGGAGGTGGCTGAACTCGTCGAGAAACTAGGCTTCCCCTTGTGCCAGCGCAGTTTATGGAGCGGCGAACCCATAGGGGGTGGCGTGTTTCTGCTCGATACTATCGGGGAACTGGCTGCGCTTTATTCGCTGGCGACGATTGCTTTTGTCGGCGGCAGCCTGGTGCCGCGTGGGGGACATAATATTCTGGAGCCGGCAATCTACGGTGTTCCGATCGTGACCGGCAACCACTACGAGAATTTTCGGGATGTCGTCAATTGTTTCGCCAGTCGCAATGCGGTCCGGATCGTTGGAGTTGCGGAGTTGCCGCTGGTGTTCATGGAGTTGATTGAGAACGAAGAGGAACGTGCGACGCTGGGCCGGAATGCGCTGACGGCGCTTGAATCGCAGCGTGGGTCCACAGCCAGAACGGTTGCGGCGCTGCTTCAGCTTATGGAAGCTGCAGAGTGAATCCGCTAAGCGGGCTTTACGGTGGCGCGACCGCCGTGCGCAACGCGCTGTTTGATCGCGGCATGCTGCCGGCGCGACGACTGGAGCGGCCGGTGGTGAGTGTGGGCAATCTGTCGGCGGGTGGGGCGGGCAAGACTCCGTTCGTCATCGCGCTCGGCGAGCTGTTGCGGGCGCGCGGCATCCGCTTCGACGTGCTCAGTCGCGGATATGGCCGCAAGACTCGCGGGGTTCTAGTGGTGGAGCCCGGCGGAAGCGTCGCCGACTTTGGCGATGAGCCGCTTCTGATCGCGCGCAGGCTGGGTGCTCCCGTGATCGTCGGTGAAAGCCGCTATGAGGCTGGTAAAGCCGCGGAGCAGAGATTTCAGACGCAACTGCACATACTAGACGATGGCTTTCAGCACCGCTCCCTGGTTCGTGACTTCGACATCGTGCTGATGACAGCGGGCGATTTCGATGACCGGTTGCTACCCGTGGGGCGTCTACGCGAACCGCTCTCGTCGCTGCGACGGGCGGACGCCATTGTCCTGCCGCAGGAAGTTCCAGCGGAGGAGTTGTTCGCGCCGAACGAGCGGCGGGGGCGTTCGGTTCCGCGAGACAAACTGGTCTGGCACATGCGGCGAGAAATCGTGATCTCCGCGACGCCGGTTTCTCCGGTTGTCTTTTGCGGCATCGCACGGCCGCAGCAGTTTTTTGCGCAGGTGCGGGCTGCTGGAATCATTCCTGTGGCAGAGGTAGTGTTTCGCGATCACCACTCTTATTCAAGAAGAGACATCGAGCACCTGCTGCTGATGCGCGACAAGGTTGGCGCCGGCGGGTTCCTGGCCACAGAAAAAGATGCGGTGAACCTGAGGTCATGGCAGGCGGAACTCAACCCACTTGCCATTGCCGAGCTCAGGCTAACCCTGGATGATCCCGCTGACGCAGTTGATGCCATTTTGGCGAGAATTGCGAAACCGAAGCTCGACTCGTGAGAAAATCTCTCTGGCAGTTCGCAATGAAGCAGATTGATGACAAAACATACTAAAGAGAACGGGCAAGTGCGCCTGCGGAAGATTGTCGAGTCTTTCCCTAAAGTCACGGTGACTGTGCTGGCGGATCTGGTGGCCGATGAGTTTGTGTTCGGGGAGATTTCCCGCGTCTCGCGTGAGGCGCCCGTCCTGATTTTGAAGGCCCTGGACCGCAAAGTGGTTCCGGGCGGAGGCGGTAACGCGATCTACAATCTTGCCGATCTCGGAGTCAATGTCTTGCCGGTCGGGGTCGTGGGGGATGACGAAGCGGGCAAACTGCTGTTGCGCGCTTTCCGGCACAAGCGGATTCCCGTGAGCGGCGTGTTTAAAGACAAGACTTACACGACCGTCACCAAAACACGTATTTTGGCCGGATTCGCGCACACGGCGGGCCAGCAGGTCGTGCGCCTGGATCGCGAACCGGCGGAAGGACCGAATTCACACCTGCGGCGGGAGATCGTGCTTTCAGCTCGTGAATATGCGCGAGCTTCGGATGCATTGCTGGTTTCCGACTACGGCTACGGCGCGGCGACGCCGAATCTGCTGAATATGATTCGGGAAAAGCGCGGGATCGACAGGGTTCCCGTCAGCCTCGACTCGCGGCACCGGATGCACGAGTTTTCGGGAGTGACGGCGGCAACTCCGAATGAATCTGAAGTCGAGGAGGTTCTCGGCATCCGAATCGGGAACGACTGGGAACGCCTGGTGGCAGCGGGAGAGCAGATCGCGGGCGAGATGGATCTGGAATCGCTGCTGATCACGCGCGGCAAGGATGGAATGGTAGTTTTCCCGCGCCGCCACAAGGCGGTGGATATTCCGATCTACGGCAGTGATGAAGTTGCCGATGTAACGGGTGCGGGTGATACGGTGATCGCGACTTTTACAGCAGCGCTGGCGGCAGGCGCAACGGCCGAAGAAGCCGCGCATCTGGCGAACTACGCGGGTGGCATCGTGGTCATGAAGCGCGGTACGGCCACGGTGAGCCAGCAGGAGTTGCTGGATGCGGTGGATAAAGCGTCGCCAATTGATCGGGAGCACTAGCCCTCAACGGCTGAAGGCGCAGATTTCTTGACCACACCAGTTCATCCGAAGATTCTTTCGCGCGACGAGCTACGGCACCGCGTGGCAGATTGGCGGCGCAGGGGAGATCGCATCACGCTCGCCAACGGCTGCTTCGACGTGCTTCATGTCGGCCATGTACGCTACCTGCATGGGGCTCGGGAGCTTGCCGACAAGTTGATTGTCGCGGTTAACGGGGATGCCTCGGTGCGCGCTTTGAAAGGTGAAGGCAGACCTGCGATGCCGGCCGCGGAACGGGCTGAGATTCTGTCGGCGCTGGAGGATGTTGACGCTGTGGTGGTCTTTCCGGAAGAGAATGTGCGCGCCATTATCCGCGAAATCCGGCCGGATTTTCATGCCAAGGGCACTGACTATACAGTCGAGAGCGTTCCGGAGCGTGACGAAGTCGAAGCTTGCGGGGGAAAAGTTGTGATTGTAGGTGACCCCAAGGATCACTCGGCTACCGAGTTGATTCGCTCAAGATCGCGGCGCGGGCCGCGGCAACCGTGAGAGGGTGCGAAGGGCGATTGGGATGGAGATGAATCCCTGGTTATCTCTCCCAGTCAGCAAGCCGCGGTTGAACAGCATACTCATCGTGCGGCTCAGCGCCATGGGAGACGTGATTCACACGCTGCCAGCGGCAGTCGCGTTGCGACAGGCTTTTCCGCAGGCCACCCTGGGATGGCTGATCGAAGAGCGCTGGGCGGAACTTCTGTGCACTCTGCGCTACCCGCGATCGGGTCGGCGCTCCCTGCAGCGTCCGCTGGTTGATCGCGTGCATGCGGTCAAGCTGAAGGAATGGCGACGGGCTATGCTCTCCTTTAACACGGTGCAGCAAGTGGCTACGGGTTTGAGTGAGCTACGCGGGATTCAATATGACGCGGTGATCGATTTTCAGGGCGCGGTGCGTTCGGCGTTGCTCGCGCGCTGGTCGGGCGCGCCCATTATTTTTGGGGACGCACAGCCGCGCGAAAATGCCGCCAGCATGTTTTATACAAAAACTGTACTTTTGCCGGCTCATGGCACGCACGTGGTCGAGCAGGCACTGGCGCTGGCGAGTGCGGTCGTTTCCACGGCGACGAGTCCGGCTCGGGGGGCAGAAGTTCGGATCGAGTTGCCGGTTGACCCAGATGCGGAGAATAAGATCACGAACCTTACCGCGGGTAGGAACGACTTTGTGATTCTCAGTCCCGGGGCGGGTTGGGGAGCGAAAATGTGGCCAGCCGAGCGTTACGCGCGGGTTGCGAAAGAACTGGCAAAAGACGGATTACAGTCGCTGGTGAACCATGGTCCGGGAGAAGAAGAACTGGCGGGGGCGGTGGAAGCCGCCAGCGAAGGAGCGGCGCGCAGGATTTCCTGCTCGGTTTCTGAATTAATCTCGCTCACGCGCCGTGCCCGGTTGCTCATCGGCGGCGATACGGGTCCTATGCACCTGGCAGCCGCTTTGCAAATTCCAGTGGTGGCAATTTTTGGACCGACAAATCCGGCGCGCAACGGTCCGTTCGGCACGCGGTCGATGGTGCTGCGAAGCGCGATCAGCTTGACGGATCACACTCGACATCATGAGCCGGATCAAGGTCTGCTCGAAATCGGCGCCGCCGAGGTTGTGGCCGGAGCTCGGAAGCTATTGCACGGTTGAACTGCTAACCTCGTGTAACCGATCTTATTGAAGCTGACCTATTGAACCGATTGAGCGAAACTTCTCAACCCGCCGCCCAGTCCAGCGCCGGCTACGCCTGGTCCCGCGTTGCCCGGCGCATTCGAGTTCCCCTGGGATTTATTTTTACGGTCGTCTTTGTTTTACTGGCGAAGCCGACGAAAACCTCGCTGATCGTGGGGAGTATCGTGCTTGTTCCGGGACTTGCCTTGCGAGCGCTGGCTTCCGGACACGTGCAGAAAGACAAGCAGCTCACTACCAGCGGTCCTTATGCTTACACTCGCAATCCGTTGTATCTCGGGTCGCTGGTGCTGGCGGCTGGGTTCGCCATAGCGGCGCGGAATTGGTGGATCGTTGCGATCATGCTCCTAATGTTCGGAGTTATTTATATTCCGGTGATCGCGGGGGAAGAGCGCTACTTACGGCAAGTGTTCCCCGAATATGACGATTATGCCCGTCACGTGCCGCGCTTTTTGCCGCGGCTTACGCCTTACGGCAGCCAGCGGGGTGTGTACTCTTCCGAACGTTATTGGAAGCACCGCGAATATCAGGCGAGCATCGGATGCGTCGTGGTGGTAGCCGTCCTTATGTTTAAGCTGATGGTCAAGCTGGTGTGGTAGTCTGCCGGGAGCATGAGCAGTTCACCTCAGGGGCCAAAGCGCGGCTATTCTTCTTCAGGTGGCAGCGCGGCTGAAGCCACGGCCTCTCAAAGCAGGTGCCGGATGAGGCATGCCGGTTGGTTTGGCTGCCTAATCTTGCTGATTGTGGCGGTGCTGGCGGCGCAGCAGACGCCGCCGACATCGACGATTGGCCCGGCTCCGGTGCAGATCGCGCCACCGCGTCCCAACTACCCCTTTCCCGATGGGCGGAGCTACGTGTATGCAGCAGAGTGGCATTTAATCACGGCTGGCACGGGGATCGTGAGAATGGAGACTTCCGGGAATGAACGCAGAGTGACGGCGTCGGCCGAATCTTCGGGCGCGGTCAACGTGGTCTTTCCCGTGCACGACCGTTTTGAATCGCGCTTCGATCCGCGGACGTTCTGTTCGCTTTCGATCTTCAAGCACAGCGAAGAAGGTGCGCACAGACGGGAGACGTCGATCCGCTTCGATTATTCGCACAAGAAAAGCACGCTCGATGAAAAGAATCTGAAGACGGGCGAAACCAAGCACGTGGAAAGCGATTTGGCGGGATGCACCACCGACCTTATCACCGGCTTCTACTACCTGCAGTCACTGTCGCTGCAATTGGGCTCGAGTTATGAATTTCCCATCAGCGACGGGAAGACCACCATCGTGCGCGCGGTGGTCGAGAAGCGCGAGGAGATCAAAATTCCGGCGGGAACATTTCCGAGCGTGATGGTTACAATCGAGCCGACTTCCGGCCCGCTACAGTCCAAGGGCAAGGTGTGGGTGTGGTTTTCGGAGGACGCAAGTCATACTCCGGTACAGATGCGTGTCAAGCTGGGATGGGGCACGCTGCTGTTTCGGCTGCAGAAGATCGATAAGTGACACCTGCGACATCGAGAAGCGGAGGTTTACTTCCGCGCTACGACGGCTTGCTTTGCCTTGGCAAGTTCGGGCCGCGCCGAGGTCGATCCTTCACAGGATTTGACCAGAGCGGCGTAATACTCGGTCGCCTGCGATGCCTGGCCCGCCATCTCGGCCGCCTGCGCCGCGCCGTAGACGCCGTCGAAGCGCTTGGGATTGAACTTCAAATCTCCCTTGTATTCGGCGAGCGCCTGATCGGGATGCTTCATTTCGAGGAGCATATCGGCCAGCATTTCGCGGGCTGGCATGGAGGTCTGCTCTTCGCCGACGGCATCTTCATGATCCGCGACCTTGCGTAGCAATGCGATCGCCTCTTCGTTCTTGGCCTCGCCGTGCAGAACCCACGCCGAGCCTTCCCGGTAGAGCATGTCGGTCCAGTCGGCCTCGTAGGTTTTCTTTCGCGCTACATAATCTTTATGAATCTTATCGATTTCAGCGAGGTTCTTTTTGGCTGACGCGAGGTCTCCGCTGCGGGCGTCTCCAATGGTCTTAGCCCAGTAGGTATAGGCGCGGTCGCCCCCATTGGCCCTGGCGATCACGGTCAGGGATGCTGCGTCGGACCAGCGATGGAGTTCCAAGGCATACATGGCGGGAAACTTCGACATGGCGAAGGCCTGCATGTCGTGAATGCCGCCCATGTCCATTGCGGGCATCGTCTTTACCTCATCGATGACCTTAGCTGCATCGGCCTCGCGCCCACTTTGCAGATAGGCATAGATGAGAAAATCCATGGAGTGGAATTGATGGCCCTCGCCGCCCATATTCATCGCGGCAGCCTTGCGGGTGGCAGCAATCGAAGCCAGATTCGATTGAATGTCGTCGGGCCAATCGCCGACGCGAGCAAAGATGTGGGATGGCATGTGCACGGCGTGCGGAGCCGAGGGGGCAATTTGCGCGTAGCGACGTGCCGCGGGTAATCCAAGTTCGGCGAGTTGGGGCTTATCGTAAGTGTGGATCAAGTAATGGGCGATGCCGGGATGATTGGGCTCCTCGGCAAACAGTTTTTCGAGAATCGCGCCTGCTTGCTTGCGATTGGCAAAGGTAGTGTCGTTGTCTGGTTCGGAGGCCAGCAAGGAGAGCGCATAAAAGGCCGCCGCCTCGTGATCGTCCGGATACTTCTGATAGACGTTTTGCATGGCCGCGCAATACGCCTGGGCGCGCGCCTGATGATCTTTCTTACTGCTGTTCGAATAGAACTCTTTCAGGGCGTGGATATAATCGCGTTCGCGTTGGGTTGGAGCCTGCGCCTTGTCGGCCTTCTTCAATTCCTCCGAGGCGCGCTTGATGGTGGCTGCATCGGGCTGGTTCCACAGCTGATGCCACAGGCTCATGGCCTCGCCCCAATAGGCCATGGCGCACTTCGGGTCCTGCTTTTCGGCATCAAGAAAAGTCTTTTCTGCCTCTTCGTACCAGAAAGAGTGGAGCAAGGCGATACCCTTTTCGAAGGTTTGTTGCGCGTCGGGAGTACACGACACGAGGAAATGGACGGTGCCCAACTGGTCTTGGGTGAGCGCCTCATGATGATGATCGTCGTCGGCCGCCGCGCCGCCGGAAAGTGCCGCGGCAATACACACCACCCAAAACAATTTGCGCATGAATCACCCCAGAGGGAGTCTAGTTGCGGGGTGGAGGGGTGGTCAAGGCAGAGAGAGTGAATGTCTGGGTGCGATCTGACCGGTGGCTAAATTCAACTCTGCTCAATTGAACTCGGGTTTCGAAGGAGAGAGCGATCTATTGCAGGCGGAAGCGTTCGTTGATCAGGCGCTGCAGGCGCGGGCGGTAAATGAGGTCGTAGGCGAGCGCTTTATCGGGGAACATGCTGAGAGCGGCGCGGCGGGCGTTGGCGGCGATCTCGGCAGCTTCTTCCACGGTGAGATCAGGGTCCTGACTGATGACCGACATGACCATGCTCATCATCAGCTGCAGGCGGCGCAATCTTCGCGCCTCTTCGGCCTGCTCGCTGAATTCGTTGCCCAGTGGTTCGGCTGGTCGATATTCCATGCGGTCCCCGTTCTGTAACACTTTGGATGTTCGCGGTATCTCCAATGTTGCGCCTGTGCTGTTGCGAAGGAATGTGCGCCCCACTCGCTATTCTGCCACCTTGAGTGGGGGAGGCAAGCTGCCCTTGGACGTACACCTTGGTGACCGGCGGAGACACCCGAGAGACAGAGGCATGGGGACTGCCGTAAGCTGTTACGAGACGAATCATGGAGGAAGCATGCCAGAGCCGACCAATGCCTCATTTCGACCCGATCCAAACGAGAAGCTCGTGAAAATATTCGATACCGAGCAGGAAACGGAAGCCATCGTCGTGCAGGGCTTGCTGGAATCTGCCGGAATCGAGTCGGATCTGAAATCCATTGACGCAGTTCAGGACGCCTTTCCCGGAGTAGGAGGAACGGTTCTTCTGGTTCGGGAAGAGGACGCGGCGGAAGCAAAGAAGATCATCGAAGCGTTCCGCAATTTACCGCCGCTCGACGATGAGACAGCGGATATCGGGGGGTAGGTTTTCGGAAGACACGGTTTCGCCCGCAGCGGCTGACGCGAGCCCTGGCAAAACAAAGCGAGCGCTGGAAAATCGCGTACCTTGCCTACCGCGAATTGGTTTTCGTCCACTGATCGACCCAGTCATTGACCGTCTTGTACCAAAGTTGTGAATTCTGTGGCTTCAGCACCCAGTGGCCTTCGTCGGGGAAGTAGAGCATCTTCGACGGCACACCCATAATTTGCAGCGTAGTGAAGAGCTGGAAGCCTTCGCTGACGTCGAGGCGGTAGTCGAGTTGTCCGTGGACTACCAGCGTCGGCGTCTTGAAATTCTTTGCCGAGAGGCGCGGATTCCACTTTTCGTACATCTCCGGGTTCGAGTAGGGAGTGCCCTTGAACTCCCAGTTATTGAACCAGAGTTCTTCAGTGGTGCCCCAGGCGGAGTCGGTGTTGAACATGCCGTCGTGGGAGACGATGCACTTGAAGCGGTCGGTGTGGCCGAGCACCCAGTTGGCCATGAATCCGCCGTAGCTGGCACCGAGGGCGCACTCGCGGTCTTTATCGATGAACGGGTACGTTTTCTCGGCGTAGTCGAGGCCCTTCATCAGGTCTTCGAAGGGAGCTCCGCCCCAGTCGCCGTTGATGGCGTCGATGAATTTCTGTCCGTACCCGGTCGAGCCGTGGAAGTTGATCATGATGACCACGTATCCATTAGCGGCGAAGAGTTCGGGATTCCAGCGGTAGGACCAGTCGCCTCCCCAAGCGCCTTCGGGGCCGCCGTGGATTAGGAATTTCACGGGATATTTCTTGGCGGGATCGAAGTTCGGCGGCTTGACTAGGAAGCCTTGGACCTTGTCGCCGTGTGCGCCTTCGAACCAGAAGGATTCGAGCCGCGACCCTTCAACCGAGTCGAGAATGGAATCGTTGAGGTGGGTAAGAAGCACCGGATCACCGGCCACCTCGTTTTGAAGGTTCTTGTTAGAAACCAGCTTCCGGAAGATCGCGGACGGGTGATTAGCTGCCATCCGTGTGAAGAGCAAGATCTTTCCGTCTGCGGTGAACGTCAGGTCGTCATTCCACCCGCGATTCCAGCCGTCTGGTATTGGATCGGGTATCTGTCCCGGTTTGCGCTGAATCCGAGTCTTAATATGTTCGGAGATCTGGATCGGAGGACTGTCCAAGGCGGCCTCATAAATTGGAGATTCGCCTTTGTCCTCAGCAACGAAGTACAGTTCCCCTGAATTGGGAGCCCAGGTGAACGTGCCAACCCAACTATCGACTTCGTCGGTGAGACTTTTCTTTTCTCCCGTCTTGCGGTCGTACAGCATCAGGCGGAACCGGTCGCTCTCGTACCCCGGACGCTGCTGGGCGCGGTAGGCGATGTACTTGCCATCGGGAGAATAAAGCGGAGTCGAGTCGCTGGCGGGATTGTCGGCGGTGATGTTCTTCGGCTGGACGAACGGGACGCCCGTCGCTCCATTATTCACGGGGACGATCCACAGGTCGTTGTTGGTGGACGTGGCTTCGACCTTGTCGTGGTTCGAGGTGTAGCAAATCTCCTGTCCGTCGGGCGAGAAGGCGTAATCGTCCTGTCCGCCCAGCGAGAAGACGGGAGCGTCGTAGTCGCCGGGGGTTAGGTCGCGGGGGCGAGCTGCGTCGAGGCCGATCGCTTTTGTTATCGGCGTTTCGGTGGGCGCCACAACCGCGAAGATGTGGCTGCGCTTGCCCTCCTTGTATGCGTTCCAATGTCGATAGAGCAGTCGGTCGAAAATCTGCGCCTTAACTTTCGAATCGCGTGCCTCATACAGCTTTTTCCCGTTGCAGTTATCCACTTCCTTTGGAGTGCCAACGCACTCGGGATATACATCCGAGGTGAAGAGAATGTACTTTCCATCGGGCGACCAGAGTTCGCCGCCGGCTTCGGTAGCGATCGAAGTCAGGGGCCATGTGCCGGTTACGGTTCCATTTGACTCATCGAACGCTGCCACCCAGACCTGAGATCCACGTTCCTTTGTCGAGAGAAAAGCAAACTTCTTCCCATCGGGCGCCCAGCGCGGACGGTCGCCGTCTTGATTGGGGATGAGGATGTGCTCGATTCCCGATCCTCCAGAGCCTTGCTGGACGGGCGGGACGCCCGTCGCTCCACTATTCAATGGGACGATCCAGATGTGCGGTGTCTTTGTATTCGCGGCCAGGTCTACATCGACGGCGCTGAACAGGACCCACTTGCCGTCGGGCGAGGGCTGGGGTTCGCCGACGCGCTTCAGCTTCATCATGTCTTCGAAGGTGAAGGGACGTTTGGCTTGAGCGAAGGCGGGAATCGATAGGGCGATGCCCACTGAGAGAAGAAGGGTAAGTAAGAGAAGACGGCGCATGACGTGCCTCCGCGGAACCAAAAAGTGTAGCATTCCGGCTGTCAACTCTCAGCCGTACAGCCACCAGCGCCGACGCTGCGGAGCTTCGCTCCGCTGGACGGGCGGGGACGCCCGTCTCTCCATGGGCCACTCTAGGCGCTCAGATCTTCCAGCATGGCGGTCATTTCTGACTGGGCGTGGGTGTTGTTGGTGCGGCGGGCGGAGGAGATGCCATCGACGAGCAGGCGCTTGGCCTCGTCGACGCGGCTGGCATTGGCTAACGTCTGGGCGGCCATGAAGTAGGCAGGGGTATAGTCGGGATTTTTCTCAATCAGCGTTTTGAATTCCGCGAGGGCGGCCTCGATCTGGCCGGATTTCGAGTATTCCATGGCCAATCCGTAGCGGGCAAAGGAATCGGCAGGATTCGCGGCAAGAATTTCGATCAATGTGGCGATGCGATCCATAGGAAAGCTCTCAGTTCCCGGTTCTCGCACAGTGGCCTTAGAGCTATGAGCCAAAAGGCGATTTGCGATTCTCCATTCATATCACAGCATTCCTATCACTGCTGGCGTTACAATGTCTGTTCTCCGAGAATAGAACTTGGCCTGTCCTTATTTTGTGCCGCGGGAAATTGTGAACGATGGTTCGTGGCCGCATCCTTCGCGTCTGCCGCTGGGAGCGGGATGGACGGGAAGCTGCCGTGCGTCGGGGCAGGAACTTCCGGCTTTGGACTCCCATGTACGCGAATTTTGTAACCTCGGGTACGCGACTGCCTGTCCTGAGCTTCCGCAAGCGCGCGACTGGGACGCAGTGCGATTTTCGGTGGCGCGCGTTAGCCGCGAACAGATTACGATCTGCTTTGTGTGCGAGTTAGCCCATGCTCCTATCGAGCACGGCGAACTGATCTTTGATTTGGTAGGGGAGGTTTGGCTTAATCCGCATGAGGACTCGCGAGTGCTGAGACTTGCAACCTGTTATCTGCAGACTTATCGAAGGCGGCGACGCTCGGAGGTTCTCTGAAGATTTGTGCTGAGCGATGTAATTTGGACTTGTGAACGGCGATAGGTGATGGACGAAATGCAGTCTGTGAATGACCGTGACAATGCGAACTTCACCGAGCCACGGCCGGTGCGGGACTCGATCTCAGAAATGTCAGAGATCGTTCTCCCCAACGATGCCAATCCTCTGAACGCGCTTCTGGGCGGGCGATTGATGCATTGGATCGACCTGGCCGGGGCCATGGCGGCGCATCGCCACGCGCGAGCCTACGTAGTAACAGCGTCGATTGATCATCTGGATTTTCTTGTGCCGGTGCGGGTCGGCGATTTTGTTATCCTGCGCTCGTCGGTCAATCGCGTCTTTCAGACTTCGATGGAGGTGGGAGTCAAGGTCTGGGTGGAAAATTATCGAGCTGAAAAGAGACATCATGTGAGCTCGGCTTATCTGACATTTGTGGCGATTGATGCTGCCGGAAATAGAATTGTGGTGCCGCTGGTGGTGCCTGAGACGGAAGATGAAAAACGCCGTTACGAAGGAGCCGCGCGCCGCCGGGAGATACGCCAGGCGGAGTCTGCGCTTAGAAGTGGAAAACGGAGTTAGTCATTGTAGGGAACCGTCAGCGTCAGATGCAATCAGCTTACGAACCGAACGCGGGCTTCTGTGACATTCTGCTAAGCTTGAGTTACTCAAAGTTATATCTGGCAACTGATAGCTGGATCGTATTTTATGGACAGCGCACTCCTAGTTCACCGGCTGCATTTTGCTTTCACGGCTACATTCCACTATCTATTTCCACAACTGACCATGGGACTGGGGCTGCTGATCGTCGTGCTGAAGACGATCGGGCTGCGGCGCAAGGATCCTAAGTACAACGAGGCGGCTCGTTTCTGGGCGAAGATTTTTGGCATCGCTTTCGCATTGGGGGTGGTAACCGGCATTCCGCTCGAATTCCAGTTTGGCACGAACTGGTCGCATTTTTCGCGCTATGCGGGCGGGGTGATTGGCCAGACGCTGGCGATGGAAGGAATGTTTGCCTTTTTTCTTGAGTCAGCGTTGCTGGGATTGTTTCTTTTTGGAGAGCAGCGGTTGAGTCCGAAGGCGCACTGGGGAGCGGCGGTGGCGGTTTTCGCCGGCTCGTGGCTGTCAGGGTATTTCATCATCGCGACCGATGCTTTCATGCAGCATCCGGTGGGCTATTTCACGGCGGCGGATGGCAGCTTGCAACTGGCGAGTTTCTGGGATTTTGTGCTGAATCCATGGGCGGGATGGCAATACGCGCATAACATGTGCGGGGCGGTAACGACGGGCGCGTTCGTGATGACGGCGGTGGGCGCATTCTATTTGCTGACGGGCCAATGGACGGCGCATGCCCGCGTGTTTGTCAAAACCGGGGTGAGTGTCGGTTTCGTGTTTTGCGTATTGCAGATTTTTCCCAGCGGCGATCGCCAAGGCAAGATGGTGACCGAACTGCAACCGGTCACGCTGGCTGCGATGGAAGGATTGTTTCACGGCCAGACTGCCGCACCGTTATTGATTGTCGGTCAACCTAACGTAGAGCAAGGCAAGATCGATAATCCAATTGCGGTTCCGGGCGTGTTGAGCATGTTGACTTACAGACGCTGGAATGCTCATGTTCGGGGACTTGACGCTTTTCCGAAGCAAGACTGGCCGGGTAACATTCCGCTGCTTTATTACAGCTACCACATCATGGTTGGGCTGGGGACGTTCTTTATCGCGACGATGGCTGTTGCCTTGTTGCTCCTGTGGCGCGGCGCACTGTTTACTTCGCGGTGGATGTTGTGGATCCTGATGCTTTCGGCACCGTTTCCGTACATAGCAAATACTGCCGGCTGGATGACCGCGGAACTGGGACGGCAGCCGTGGCTGGTCTATGGACTGATGCGAACGGAGAATGGCTACTCCACATTGGTATCCGCGGGAAATGGCATATTTACTCTTTTAGGATTCATGGGTATGTACACGGTGCTGGGAATCCTGTTCCTGTTCCTGATGAAGCGCGAAATTGAGCACGGTCCCGTCAGTGGAGAGAATTCCGTATCCAATCTGCATCCGGGAAAGGAGGCAAGATAATGGCTAGCCTCTGGTTCTGGATTGTGGCGGTGATGGTCGCAGCGTATGTCGTGCTGGACGGATTCGATCTCGGCGCGGGTGCTATTTATCTTTTTGCGGCTAAGACGAACGACGAACGCCGCCGGGTGCTGCGCGCCATCGGCCCGGTCTGGGATGGTAATGAAGTATGGTTGCTGGCTGCCGGGGGAACGCTTTATTTTGCATTTCCACTGCTCTATGCCTCCAGCTTCAGCGGGTTTTACCTGCCGCTGATGGTTGTTTTGTGGCTGCTGATGTTGCGCGGGCTGGGCATTGAATTCCGCTCGCATATCGAGAGCGCGATCTGGCAGGGTTTCTTCGACGTGGTTTTCAGTGGATCGAGCATCCTGCTGGCCTTATTTTTCGGAGCGGCGCTAGGGAATGTGGTGCGGGGGGTGCCGCTGGACTCGACTGGGTATTTCTTTGAGCCGCTTTGGACGAATTTCAAACTCAGCTCGGAGATCGGCATCCTCGACTGGTATACGGTGCTCATCGGAGTCATGTCGCTGGTGACTTTGACGGCGCACGGTTCTTATTATGTCGCGCTGAAAACCGACGGCGATCTTGGACGTCGCGCCCGGGGTTTCGGGTTGTTGTGCTGGCCGCTGCAATTTTTTCTAACGTTCAGCGCGTTAGTCGCCACGTATTTCATCCGGCCGGATATCATGGCGAACTACGGGAGGCATCCGGTGGGTATCGTGGTTCCCATCGTGGTTGTCAGCAGCCTTGCGACCATGCTGTGGGCCAATCCCAAGGGGAAAGAGAAACTCGCGTTCGTTGCGTCCAGCCTGTATATCATTTTCATGCTGGTGGGCGCGGCGTTTGCGCTTTATCCAGTGGTATTGCCTGCGCGCGATCACCAATTCGACCTGACTATCTATAACACCGCAGCGGGCAATCACGGACTGAGGGTTGGGTTGGTCTGGTGGATATTGGCCTTTGTGCTTGCGCTCAGCTATTTTGCATTTGTTTACCGCATGTTTCGAGGCAAGGTGCAGGCGCTGGACGGGCACTATTGAGGATTGCAGGGGTCAGAGTTAGATTGCAGAAGTAAGGGCGCCAGGCTCGCAGTACCCTTCGCGCCCCGGATTGTTCCACAATCCAGGTCAGCTCAATTCCCTACCGTATAATCGAAACATGAGCGCTCATTCCCATCATCCCGGCCAACAGCAGCCTAGCCCACAGCCTTTACCCGGCGTCAACGCCATTATTGCGGTCGGTTCCGGCAAGGGCGGGGTCGGCAAGACAACGCTCTCGGTTAATCTGTCAGTTGCCCTGAGCAAAATGGGCTACAAGGTGGGATTGCTCGATGGCGATGTTTATGGTCCGAACGTTCCGCTCATGCTGGGGACGAATGAGCAGCCCAGAGTGATGGGGGAGGGACAGATCGCGCCGATCAACTCTCACGGGCTCAAGGTCATCTCGGTAGGATTCCTCAATCCCGGAGACAAGCCGCTGATCTGGCGCGGCCCGATGCTGCATTCGATCATGAAGCAATTTCTGGGGTCGGTGCAGTGGGGAGAGTTGGACTATCTGGTGATCGACCTGCCTCCGGGAACCGGCGACGTGGCGCTGTCGCTGATTCAGACGGTTCCATTGACTGGCGCAATTGTGGTTTCGACGCCCTCCGACGTGTCGCTGCAGGATGCACGCAAAGCGATCGAGATGTTCCGGCAGATGAAGGTGGACATCGTGGGCATGGTGGAAAACATGAGTTATTTCGTCTGTCCGCACTGCCAACATGAGATCGATATCTTCTCGCGCGGGGGCGCGGAGAAGACGGCGCGGCAGTTTGATATTGCGTATCTCGGGAACATCGAGCTCGATGCAGAGATTCGTAAGTCGGGCGACGGTGGAACTCCGGCGGTGCTGAAGGGCGAAGACTCGCCGCATGCGAAGTCACTGTTTGCGTTTGCACGTAACGTGGTGGCGCGAGTGGACGAGCTTAAAGCCGGGAGCACGGAAAGCGTGATTCGGATTCAGTAGGGGTTCCGGATTTTTCTTCGGCTGCCGGGTACGCCCGGGGCCAGAAAATCTTCAGCGCGGAACAAGACCGGGTTCACCGGGGAAGTCGCGACGCTATTTGTTCTCTGCATTTTTCACTGCCAGTCTTGCCAAACGATAGAGCGGGTCGGCGGCTTCATCTTTCAGAACGAGCCTTGCCACCATCTCACCTAGCGCGGGACCGTGCTTGAAGCCGTGACCGGAGCCGCCGCCAACAATCCACACGTTCTGATTGGCGGGATGGCGATCAATGATGAAGTTCTGGTCGGTGGTGTTTTCGTACTGGCAGACTCGGGTTTCGATCACGGGCGCATCTTTCATACCGGGGAAACGGTAGGTGAGGTATCGGCGCGCTGCGGCCAAGCTGTTCTCGCTCACCAGGCGCTGGCCTGAGGTGGGATCGAACTCTGGTCCGCGCGTGTCGTCGGCCATCTTGAGACCGCGTCCCTGGTTGCCCGGAATTCCATACATGAAGTGGTCGCTCCGATCTCCCCACACCGGGATGATGCCCTCGTTGTAACGAGGATCGGCTGCGGGAGTGCCGAAGAAGAATATCTCCTGCTTTGTCGAAATGAAGTGGGGACCGACGGTTTGGGGGAACATTTTTCCGAGCCAGGGGCCGCAAGCGAAAACGTAGCGATCGGTGACGATAGAGTCATTCGCGTTCGACACACCGGAGAGCGCGAGGGCCTTCAACTTACCGCCGTCTAAATTCTCGGTTGCTACCGTTGCCTGCCGATAGTTGCCGCCTTCGGCTACGAAGCGATCGACCACGGCTTGTGTCGAGGCGCGAGCCAGCAGGTATCCACTTTGCGGTTCGAAGATTCCCCACTCGACGTTCTCGAAACTGATCTGCGGCCAGCGTTTGGCTAATTCGTTCACGGTGAGCTGGTGGAACGGGATTCCGGCGTCTTGCAGGATTGGAAGCGAGGCGCGTTCGTAGGAGTCGTCGCCTTCGACCATCCACAAGACTCCGATGGGGAAGAAAAACTTCTGGTTCCACTGGAGTTCGTGTTGCCTCCAGAGATCGAGGGCGCGGGCGGCTAATTTCGTATATTGCTGATCGGGACCGTAGGCGCCGCGAATGATCCTGGTTTCCCCACCGGACGAGGAGCGCGAATTTCCGGGGCCCCACGCATCGAGCAGAGTGACTTGGGCTCCGCCGCGGAGAAGATAGAGAGCGGTCCATCCCCCGAAGGCGCCGGCGCCGATGACTGCGATATGCGGCTTGCTGGTCATTGTCGGGAAAGTATATCTTGTGGGTGCCCAAGAAAATCGCTAGAGCGCTGCGGCGGTGGAATCCCAGGTTTCGAAAGGCGCGAGCCCCGGGGCACCCGCGGCTGGGGTACCTTTACAACTAGGGCTGCGATCCACTTTGAAACCGCAATGCGGCAAGGTCGGCTTCATAGTCAAATCGGGCATTGGCCTCGGCGATCTGCGCCTGTGTCTGTTGTAACTGGGCCTGACTTAACTCAACAATCGAGCTGAGCCCGAGGCGATACCTTGTATCGGCCAAGTCCAGTGCGGTGTTGGCCTCTTGCAAGAGCTCCGCGGTCACACTCATCTTCTGGTGCGCAGTGTTCGCTCTCAACCAGGCAGTGCGGACATCCCGTACGATGCGATTGATGAGGGCACGGCTCTGCTCGTCGGATGCCTTAGCGCGCAGATCGGCTTCCGCAGCCTGGGCATGGAATTTGAAACCTTCGAAGATCGGTATGCCAATGTTCACGCCTGCCGCTCCATACCAATCAGGAGTGAAGTAGGTGCTGGATCCGACGGGGGTGATGCCCACCGTGCCCAGCCCGGAGATGGTAGGGAGTAGTTGCTCGTGTTGCGCCCGGCTGTAGCGCACATCCGCCTCGTGGTTGAGTTTGAGAGCTAGAAGATCGGGGCGCTGTTGCAAGGCGAGAGCAATGACTGCGTCCGCTGAAGGCGCGACCGGCGGCGGTGGCGACGGGTCGTCGACGAGTTGGTACTGTTGATTGCTCGCGGTTCCAAGCACCTCGTTGAGACTCGCCATTGCGGCATCGAACTGATTTTGCGAATCGAGATAGAGCAACTTGGCCTGCGACAGATTGACCTGCGCGAAACTCTGGTCGAGCGTGGACTTGAGCTTGCTAGCAGTTAATGCATTGACCTGATCGCCGACCGCTTGCCTAGCCTTGACGGTGCTTTGCGCAACCTGCAGCGTGGCTTGCGCCTCCAGAGCATTGTAGAAGGCAATGTCCGCCGCCAGGACGATGTCCTCACGCGTCGCCATCGATTGTTGCTGGGAGGCTTTTGCCTCAAAGGATGAGGAAGCGGCCAAATTGCGCGTGCGGCCGAAATCCGTAATCAACTGATTGAGATCAACCCCTGCGCCAACGTGATAGAGAAGCCGGGAGGCGACCAGCGACCCGGTCGAGATGCGAGTTGCTTCCTCAGCGTCGACTCCAGTCACATTGCCATTCAGCTTCGGAAGCAACGCCGAGCGAGTCTCGCGGACGACTTGCTCTTGTGCCAGGGCGAGCAGCGCCGCGACGCTGATTCGTGGGTTGTTTTTCAGCGCCAACTGCTCCGCCTGTTGACGCGTAAGCATTTCTCCAGTTGAGTCTGGCGGGAGGGAGCTCGGAAAATTGGTTGTCGCGGAATCTAACGCTGGAGTTCGCTGCTGCGCCTGAGCCTGGAGCTGCGGGGCATCTGGAAGCTGCGCGACGATCTCCTGTGCGTGCATGGCTAGGGGACACAGAAGGAACCACAGCGGCAAGGATAGACTTCGGTTATGCATGGGTCACCTCACCGGATCGGGGCTCGATTTTGTCATCACGAATTTCTTTGCGATGAATCAGCAGGTACGCTGTCGGCACTAAGAAAACGGTTACTATTCCGGAGACGGTCAACCCTCCGAGAATTGCTCGCGCTAGGGGCGCGTACTGTTCGCTGCCCGGCTCCAGAGCGAGCGCCATTGGAATGAGGCCGAGGATAGTGGCTAGCGTGGTCATCAGAATGGGTCGCAAACGCACTTCGCAGGCTTCGGCGAGGGCTTGCTTGATGGGACGACCATGAGCGCGGAGTGTGCCGACGAATTCCACGATAAGGATGCTGTCGGAAACGGCGATTCCAGTCATCATGATGACTCCCATGAGCGACATAACGTTGAGCGTGGTGCCCGTGACCATCAAGAATAGAATCACGCCCGAAAGCCCCGGAGGAATCGCCAGCAAGATGATGAAGGGATCGGAGAACGAAGCGAACTGTGCCATCAGGATGAGATAAACCAGCACGATCGCGAGGATAAGACCGATGCCGAAACTCTGGAAGGAACTGTGCATGTCGGAGATTGCTCCGCCCATCGACACCGTGATCTGGGAAGAGTGGTGCATGCCGTCAAGGACGTGTTTGATCTGAGCGCTAACGTGGCCGAGATCTTCCCTCTTCGGCATGACGTAGATGTCGAAACTGCGACGCAGTTGGTAGTGATCGACCTCGGTCGGAGTATTGATCTGCTTGATCGATGCCAGCGACTCAAGCGGTGTTGTGTTTGTGGCCCAGGGGGCGCGCAAGGGAATCTGCCTTAAATCGTTCAGGGTTTTAATTTGATTGTTGGGATATTGCACGCTTAGAAAATAATTATTGCCAGTCTTCGGATCGACCCAGAAACTCGGAGCAATCATCGTGTCCGATGTAAGCGCAGTGATGACATTATCAAGCGCCGCCTCCGGCGAAATGCCCAGCAGCGCCGCATGTTCGCGATCGATATTCAGTTCCAGCCCCGGATAGTCGAGGTCCTGCGGAATCAGGACATCGTTGACCGAACTCAATGCTTTCACCCTCGCAGCCACGGACTTGGCGAAAGCAAACGGTTCATCCAAGTCACTGCCCCCGATTCGAATGTCGATCGGAGCGGGTTGCCCCTGGTTGACAACGGAATCTACCAATCCGCCGGTCTGGAAATAAGTGCTCACTTCTGGAAAGTCGTTTGCAAACCTCTCGCGCAGACGTTGCATGTAAGCGAAACTGCCGGTCTTATGGTCCTCCTTGAGACTGACTTGAATGAAGGCGGTATGCATTCCGGAATTGCTGGTATAGATGGCCGAAAGATCTGGCGTAATGCCAATGTTCGACACAATCGTATTCATGTCGTGCGGTGACACCACATCGCGGATATCCTGCTCCATCTTCCCGACATATTCATCAGTCACTTCCAGACGAGTTCCGGGCGGGACTTTGACATTGACGACAAATTGCCCGGGATCGGTGCGCGGGAAGAACGCTACGCCAAGAAATGGATACAACGCGAAGCTCAGCGCCACGAAAGCAGCAAAACCGCATACGACCACTACGGGGCGATCCAGACAAACGGCGATAGCTCTCTCGTAGGCGTGCTGCAGCCGCTCGAATTGCTGATTGAAACCGATGACGATGCGTCGAAAGATATTCGCGCGCTTTATTCTTTGTTCCTCTTCGACTTCCTTTACCGCCTCCTCGGCGCCGCCCAGGGTACTGTAAGGAGCGCTGATGTGTTCGGGCTCCAAACGAATAAACTTTGCGCAGAAAAGTGGCACCACAGTCATGGCGACGGCATAAGAAGCAAAAAGCGCCAACACGACCGCGAGGGCCAGAGCGCTAAAGATATATTTGCTGACACCAGACAGCATGATGACAGGAAAGAACACGATGCTGGTGCTGCATGTAGCTGCCAGCACGGCAAGCTGGACCTCTTTGCCCCCGTTGACGGCAGCTTCAACTGCCGGTTCGCCCAACTCCATATGACGAAAAATGTTCTCAAGAACGACCACCGAGTTGTCGATCAAGCGGGAAAGTGCGAGCGCGATGCCGCCAAGCACCATGGTGTTGATGGTGCTCGCGCCCAGGTTCAACGCAATGAAGGCGGCGAGGCAAGAAATGGGGATAGAGAGTAATACCGAAATCGTCGCGCGGAGATTGCCAAGAAAGAGAAGTATCATCAGCGCGGTGAGGCACAGGCCAATGCTGCCCTCGTTGATCACATTCTTCACCGCGATCTTTACAAAGACGGATTGATCAAAGACGACCGCCGTTTTCAGCGTCTTCGGAATATCGAGCAGATGTTTCACGGCCTCTCGAATGCCGTTCACAATACTGATCGTGTTCGATCCCCCACCCTGCTTTAAGATTGGAATGTAGACGGAATGTTGTCCGTCGACCCGGACGATGTTGTATTGCAGCTGGCCTGAGTCGACAGCTTTCCCAACATCGCCAACGAATACGGACTCACCCATATGGTCCTGTTTGTCTGTCTTGATCGGCATGGCATTGATTTCATCAACCACCGGAATCTGGCTATTGGCATAGACGTTGTAGTCTTTCGGTCCGATGCGCACGTCGCCGGCGGGCAGAATTAAGTTCGATTCATTGACCGAGCGCACCACGTCCATCACTGAGAGTTGGTGAGCTTCCAGTTTGACCGGATCAACATAAATCTGGATTTGCCGATACTTGCCGCCGTAAGGCTGCGGGACGGAAGCGCCGGGAACGTTGGCGATTTGATTCCGTACCTCAAACTGCGCCAGATCTTTGAGCCGCGTCTGGTCGAGACCCTGACCTTCGAGCGTGACCAGACACACCGGAAGATTCGAAGCATCGAACTTCAGCACCACCGGAGGCAGGGTTCCCGGCGGAAGTCGCCGCAAATTCGCCATGGCAAGATTCGAGATATTGCTGACAGCGGCATTCGCATCCGTGCCCGGCTGAAAGTAGATCTTGATCAGGCTCACACCGGGCAGCGATCGCGACTCGATGTGGTTGATGCCGCTTCCCAACGTAAAGAAGCGCTCGTAGCTATCAGTGATATCCGCTTCGATCTGCTGCGGCGGCATACCGGCGTAGAAGGTCGCGACCACGACAACCGGGATATTAATTTCCGGAAACAGATCGACGGGCATACGTGCGACTGTGGCAACGCCCACGACGATCACCATGAGACAAAGCATCAGGACGAAGAACGGGTACTTGATGGCAAAAGAGGACATTACTCGCTTACCTCCTGCGCCGCGGTTGGTATGAACGCCGCATGCGGGGACACAACTTCACCGGGCTGATAGCCGGTCTGTCCAGCGGCGATCACGTTGTCCCCAGCCTGCAGGCCGCTGGTGATCTCCACGCGGTTCGAGGTTTGGATTCCGAGAGTCACACTGCGCTTCTCGACATGGTTCGTCGCATCCACCACCAGCACATAAGACGGATTGCCATTAGATAGATCGCCATTTTGCACCACAGCCTGTGTCGGCAAGATCAGAGCATCATTCTTTTTCTGGAGTTGAATCGTCGTCTCCGCGTACATCCCAGGATTGAGACTCAGATCATGGTTCGGAACATCGACCTCGGTCAGCATGGTTCGGGTGTTGGTATCGAGTGCGCGCGAGAAACGGATGATCTTGCCTGTGAATGTTCGCCCGGTCGCGTTCACTTTCACCTGCACATCGCCGCCGACCTGAATGTAAGGCACGTCGCTCTCCGGCACAGGCATGCGAAGACGGAGCAGGTCGCTCTCGGCCACTTGGACCACGGGAAGTGTCTGCGTGTTGTTGTCCTGTCCGGCTTGAATCAGCGAGCCGGTATCGGCGTAGCGCTTCGTTACCACACCTGTAAAGGGGGCAATGATCTGCTCGTATTTGGACATCGTTTCGAGCCGGCTGCGAGTCGCGCGAGAAACGCCGAGTTGTTGCTGCATGGCATCGAGCGAGGCCTTGGCGACGCCGACCTGTGCTGCCGCTTGCTGAGCTTTGGCTCGCGAGTCATCCAACTCCTGCTCCGCGATCAGCCCTGGTCTCTCTTTGGACGCTTCTTGCAGACGGGTATACTCAGCGTGCACTGCGGAGTACGTCGACTCGGCGCTGACGACCTCGCTTTGTGCGCGAGTGATATCAGACAGGCTGTGGCGGACCTCGGCCTGAGCGCCCTCTACTTGATTCTGCAACTCTGGGACTTCCAGCAGAGCCAAGACCTCGCCCTGACGAACGCGGTCGCCTATATCGACTTTGATCCAGCGAATATATCCCGAGACTTTGGCATGAAGGTCCACCTGTTGATAGGGCTGGAATTGACCGGCAACGGTGAGGGAACTGGCCAGATCGCCACGCGTGACCGCGACAACAGCGGCCGCCCTCGGCTGCTCGGCAGGAGCTTTGCCATAGTGATTTCGAACGATCAGGAAGAGAGCTGCCAACAAAAGGCAGAGAAGCCCCGCAATCCAAGGGATTCGCTTGCGATGCATGGAGCCACCTTACTTTCAATCCCGCAGTTCGGGATCGGAATTGACGACAGTACATCTCCTTAAAGAGGCTGGCGATTACCCAACGGTCCTATTCGATGTTTGAGAATAGGCCGGGTCTGACGTAAATATATCGCCGTGAAGGGAAATCAGAAGGCTGGGGGAGGACGTTGCGTGAGGTGCGGATCGTGGAAGCCCCGTCTGCGAGACCTGCAGAGGTTCATTTCAACTTGGAAAAACTCGAACATAACAATCAAAAACGCCTGCGCCGAAACCAACAACCGAATCAGGTTCAACGTCTCCCAACCCGTATCCGGTTTGAGGGCCTTTTCAAGCAAGGCCATGGTTTGGGAGGAACGCCTCTCCGTCAAAAGTTTGGCAACCGTGACGGTAGCTGGAGATTGCGGCGACTTGTAAAGGGAGAGCTTTGCTTGCAACCCCCAACTGAATACGGCAGAGGCCAGTAAGAGGAGAGCGCACTTGAATGCATAGGTACCGGCAATTTGAGGTCGCTTTAACATCTGTCTCCTCCTTTCCCAAGAGCCCTATAAGTAATGTAGCAAAAAATGGCCTTGTGGAACTGCGGGAAGGAGGCCTTGGGGTGTAGCCGAATTCTTCCCGAAGTGTACTACCCCACGCGATCCTTGACACCCTCCTCAGCGCTCCCTAGAATTCCCTTGGGGCTTGGTGGAATCTTAATCTAAGCCACTGCATCTAAAGTATTTAAAGGGGCGGATCAGCCTCGAGACTCGGGTGGGTATGCCAGCAGGGCCAGCGGGCGGACGGGAACGGGAAATCCTGACCGCGATTGTCGAAACATTTATTGCCAGCGGAGAGCCGGTGGGATCGCGCACGCTGGCGCGCTCCAGCCGCGAAGGGCTGAGTGCGGCTACGATTCGCAACGTGATGGCGGATCTGGCGGACGCGGGATTTCTGGAGCAGCCGCATGCGTCGGCGGGTCGCGTTCCTACGGCGGAAGCTTATCGTTATTATGTCGAGCAGCTGAGCGGGGAGGCTCATCTTTCGCACGAGAATCAGAGCATTATCCAGGACACGTTGACCGGGGTTACGGACGTGGCGGAGTTCATGGAGCGGACTTCGCATGTGCTGTCGCTGATTTCGCATAGTGTCGGGGTGACGGTGGCGACGACCGGGCATCCTAGTGGGCAGGGAAATGCACTCGATCATGTTTACTTTTCGCGGCTCAGCGATCAGAAGGTGCTGGCGGTGGTGGTTACGAGGTCGGGAGTGGTCCGGGACCGGGTGTTGCGGCTGGATATTCCGCAGACGGATCTGGATTTGGCGGCCCGTTATATCAATGAAAATTTTCGCGGCTGGACGATGGGAGATATGCGGGCCGAACTGGCTCGACGACTGGAACAGGAACGCAGCGAATACGACCGGTTGATGAAATCGATTGAGCAGTTGTACCAGCAGGGAGCGTTGGCAACCAACGAAGGCATGCAAGCGGTATTTGTGGAAGGCGCGGCGAACCTGGTCACGAATTATGCCGTCGGAGATGATCGGCAGCGGTTGCAGGACATGCTGCGGACGCTGGAGGAAAAAGAGAAGGTGGTGAAACTGCTCAGCGCCTATCTGGATACGCGGCAGGAGGCGGTACGGGTGGTGATCGGGCTGGATCAGGCTTTGCCGGCTTCGAACTTGCAGAATTTCGTGTTGATTGGCGCGCCCGCCCGGGTGGGTGGGGAAGTGATGGGGTCACTGGCGGTGATTGGACCGACGCGGCTGGATTATCAGCATACGATGTCGGCAGTTTCGTATATCGCGCGGCTGTTCGATAAACTTTTGAACGAATCGGAGTGAAGCAGCGGTATGGCTAAAGGAAATGGAAAGACCGACGGACGCTTTGTGGAGAGGGACGAGACGGAGCGCGAGCTTCCGGCAGGAGAGGGTGAGGACGCGGGATCTGCGACTGGTTCTCGCAATGCGGTGGAGGCTGGTGGAGAAGGGTCTGTTCCGGAGACGGAAAAGCTTAAGGCAGAGCGTGACGCGCTCGTTGACCGGCTGGCTCGTCTGCAGGCAGAGTTTGATAACGCGCGCAAACGCGGGGTTCGCGAGCAGCAGGAGTTTCGCGAGTTTGCGGCGGCGGATGTCATCAAGAATCTGTTGCCGACCCTGGATAGTTTTGAGCGGGCGTTGAAGGCTGGCGGCAACCCGAGTGACTTCCGCAATGGGATTGAGCTGATCTACCGGCAGTTTCAGGATGCGCTGCAGAAGATCGGAGTGCAGCCGATTGCGGCGGTGGGACAGGTGTTTGATCCGCGAGTGCATGAGGCTATCGAGATGGTGGATACGACCGAGGTTCCGGATCATCAGGTGGTCGATGAACTGCAGCGCGGGTACAAGTACAAGGAACGGTTGTTGCGTCCGGCGATGGTGCGGGTGGCGCGCAACAACGGAGGATAGAACCAGTCGTTGGTCGTTAGTCGTTCGGGGCTTTAAGGTTCTGCCAACGACCAACGCCTAACGACCAACGACCGAATAGAAATTGGGGGAGATTCTGGCAGCTAATACAAAGCGCGACTTTTACGAGGTACTTGGGGTTACTCGGACGGCTACCGAGGTTGAGATCAAGAGCGCCTATCGCAAGTTGGCGATGACGCACCATCCTGACCGCAATCCCAACAATCCTGACGCGGAGGACAGGTTCAAGGAGATTACCGAAGCGTACGCGATTCTGGCGGACAGCGAGAAGCGATCTCTGTATGACCGTTTCGGGCATGCCGGCGTCGGCGGGGGTGGTGGAGGTCCGGCGGGATTTGATCCAGCGATTTTTCAAGACTTCGGCGACATTTTTGGCGACATTTTCGGCTTCGGCGACATGTTCGGGCAAGGCGGCCGGCGGCGCAACCGGGCTCAGCGCGGAGCGGATCTTCGCGAGGATTTGAATCTGGAATTTGAAGAAGCGGTGTTTGGGGTGGAAAGGTCAGTGAACGTCCGGCGGCATGAGAGTTGCGATTCGTGCCGGGGAAGTGGTGCGGCGGCGGGAAAAGCTCCGGTGGCGTGCAAGGCTTGCAGCGGCCGAGGGCAGGTGAGGTACCAGCAGGGATTTTTCAGCATCGCGCGAACTTGCCCTACGTGCCAGGGGGCCGGGAGCGTGATTAGCGATCCTTGTTCGAAGTGCAAGGGCGATGGGCGCTTATTACGCGAGCGGGTGGTCGAGGCCAAGGTGCCGGCGGGAGTGGAAGACGGAACGCGTATTCGTTTCACCGGGCTTGGCGAAGCGGGCGCGTTCGGTGGTCCAGCGGGCGATTTGTATATTGTGCTGCACGTCAAAGAACATGCGTTCTTTGAACGCGAGGGCAACGATCTGCACTGCGTGGTTCCGATTTCGTTTCCACAGGCTGCTTTGGGTACCGAAATTCTAGTTCCGACTCTGGAGGGGGAGCACAGGCTGAAGGTTCCGGAAGGAACGCAGTCGGGAACGCCGTTTCGGATTCGGAGCAAAGGTGTGCCGGTGCTGAACGGGCATGGCAAGGGCGATCTCTACGTCGAGGTGCGGATACAGACGCCGGGGAAGCTGAATAAGCGGCAGCGCGAGTTGCTGGCGGAGTTGGGAGAGTTGGCTCCGGTGGAGAATAAACCGCAGAGCCGGTCGCTGCTGGGGCGGGTGAAGGATATGTTTGTTTAGGGCAGCTCTCAGATGCTAGGCTTCAGTTCTCAGTTCTCAGTTCTCAGTTCTCAGTTCTCAGTTCTCAGT